>Ga0111539_10013077_pt1 | contig 10383 bp, 8 predicted proteins | sample RhiMethybrSRZTD1_FD_79667 | JGI IMG/M metagenome (GOLD analysis project Ga0111539, IMG submission 79667) | Populus rhizosphere microbial communities from Tennessee, USA - Rhizosphere MetaG P. TD hybrid SRZTD1 (version 2) (version 2) | ecosystem: Host-associated > Plants > Roots > Rhizosphere >... | reverse complement strand
TTCGGAGTGTTCTAAGTCGGGACGGGCGCGCCGCGGAGGCGGTCGATCTGCCGGCGCGCCGCCAGCAGGAAGATCGGTCCGATCCGCTCGACGGTGATGGCGGCAAACCCGGCCTCGCGCGCGAGCTGCCCGATTTCCCGGGGCTCGAAGAGACGAATGCGAATCCCGCGCATGCTCCAATAGAAACGCCGTGGGAGCGCGCGGGGAGCCCGGCGATCCGGGAACGTCGCCACCAGCAGGTCGGCGCTCCAGGCGGCCGCGCGACGCATCGCGGAGACGGGGTTCGACAGGTAATCGAACATGCCATTCGCGATCACCAGGTCGAAACGCTCGTCGAGAGTCAGCGCTTCGATATCCGAGCATGCGAGCTCGATCCGGTTGCCGTTGGGATTCGCGTCTGCAAGCCCGCGTGCGGTCGTGATCATCTCAGGTGCGAAGTCCACACCGACCACGCGCGCCGCGCCGCGTGCGGCGGCCTCGATCAGGTAGCGCCCGCTGCCACAGCCGAGGTCGAGCACGGTCCGGCTTCGCAGGTCGCCCGCGATCTCGAACGTCCGGGTGAATCGGCGGCGAACGTTGTCCCGGGTCAGTCGATCCCACGTGCGCGCAAACCAGCCCCCCGCGTCCGTGTAGATCTGATCCCAGCGCCCGGCCTCGGCGCGGAATCGGCGCGACACCCCGCTCGCGGGCGGTTCGCTCATGGCACTCTCTCCGGGTTGGACCGAAGTATTCTCGACATGCCGCGGTCTTGCGGCTCCCCCCCCACACACCTATCGTGCCCGGGATGTTGCCAGCATCGGCCGCAACGCTCCAGCCCGCCGGAATGTTCACCGTGGATGTCGAGGACTGGTTCCATCCGCTGGTGAAGGATCCTTCGGGCTGGGAACAGTTCGAGGATCGCATCGAACGATCCACCGATCTCCTGCTCTCGCTGCTCGCCGAGAGCGACAATCGCGGGACGTTCTTCGTGCTCGGATGGGTGGCAGAGCGCCATCCAGGCCTCGTGCGCCGCATCCTCGACGGCGGTCACGAAGTGGGCTGCCACGGCCATCACCACCTGTCGCTGGGCCGGATCGATCCGGGGCAATTCCGCGACGATCTCCGCCGCTCGCTCGCAGCTCTTCGTTCGGCGGGCGCCCGCGACGTGGTGTCGTTTCGCGCACCGTACTTCTCCGTGAATCGCTCGACCGAGTGGGCTCTGCCGATCTTGGCCGAGCACGGGCTGCGCATCGACAGCAGCATCTTCCCGCTCAAGCTCGGCTACTACGGCCAGCACGCGGCGCCGAACACTCCCCACCGCCTTGGTTCCGTGATGGAGTACCCGATCACCCTGCCCGAGGTCGCGGGAGTACGGATGCCAATGACGGGAGGATTCTATTCACGCTTCTTCCCCGCCGACTGGACGCTGTTCGGGGTGCGCCGGGTGCTCGATGCGGGCGGCGTACCGATGTTCTACGTGCATCCCTGGGAGCTGGACCCCGAACACCCGCGGCTCAGGGTCGGACGCTTCCTCACGTTCCGGCACTACCTGCGGCTCGAGCGCACGCAGGAAATCGTGCGCGCGCTCCTTCGCCGGTTCCGATGGCGCAGCATCCGCGAATACGACGAGGCGCGCGCGCAACCATCGTGACGGCGGTTTCCGCGAGCCATTCCATCTAATCCGCCACGACGCGAGCCCCGGGTGCCATGGCCGGCCGCGGAGGGATCCGCCACAACGCGAACCACAGCCCCGCTCCCAGGACGATCGAGACTGCCGCAACCGCGGCAACCGCCGCGCCCGGCAACCGGTCGGCGAGTGCGGGAGCGAACGCAAACGAAGCGCCCGCCACGGCTGTGACTCCCAACACCCGCACCTTGCTCCATCCCAGCTGATCCTGAAGTCTCAGCGAGTAATGGTCGGGCGAGCCGCGGAACGGCGAGAGTCCGCGCTGGAGCCGCGCCGGAATCAGCAGCAGCAGCTCGAGCGCGGGCACCGCGCACAACCCCACCAGCGCGAGCGCGGCGAGCGGCGACTCCGCCCCCGAATCCTGGAGGATCCAGGTTCCGATCAGGAACCCCAGCGTCATGGAGCCGGCATCCCCGCAGTAGATCCGCGCCGGCGGGCGGTTGAACAGGAACAGCACGCCGAGCCCGGCGAGCAGGACCGCGATCTCGAATCGAGCGGCACCCGTGACCAGACCAGGAGTCCACAGCAGGCCGGCCGCGGCGATCGCCGTCACCAGGCACAGCAGGCCATCCATGACGTCGATCAGATTGAACGCGTTGACGAGGCTGACCAGGATCAGCACGTGAAGCGCAGCCGCGAGGGGTGACGACGGTCCCGCCACCAGCACGTCGCCGACGCACACCGCGAGCTGTAGAGCGAATTTGCGGCCGGGACCGAACGCCCGCAGGTCATCCCAGGTTCCGAATGCTGTGAGCGCGATGGCGCCCGCAACCCGCGCCAGAGACTCGCGCGACGGTGTGATGTCGCGGGCGATCCATGAGATCGCGAGGATCACGAACCAGGTCAGGACCAGCGCCGGGCCGCCGAAGTAGGGAACTGGGGCACGATGCGACCGCACGATGGGATTGGGTCGCGCGACCGCTCCGAACCTCCATGCCACATGGCGGGCAGCGGCAATCGCTCCGGCGTAGGCCGCGCCGACCGCGAGCCAGCCTCCGACCACGATGGCGTTCATCGCGCGGCCGCCGCTTCGACCAGCAGGCGCGCCGTGCGCCTGCCGTCCAGGATCGCGTCCTCCTGGTTGCAGTACTTCCATTCACCATACCGGCCGATCGAATGGATGTCGTACCGAAGTGCGTGGCAACGAAGCGCTGCCGCGTCCTGCTTGAAACCCACGCGCGGGATCACGTACGAGCACGGGAAGCGCCGTTCGCGGGAGAACGCGACCTGGCCGGCGTCACGAAGCCACCCGGTGCGCACCAGGTCGTCGATCACCCGCGCGCGCAAGTCGCCCGCAGGCAGCGGCCGGTGGCGCGAGTGCGAGATCTCGAGGCAGTAGAGGCCGTGTCCCGGCGGGGTCATCTGATCGCTCAGTGCGTGGACGACATGAATGCGATAGGCGAGCACGTCCGGATCCGGCAGGTAGACCCAATGGATGTCACACGGCCCGGCATCGCGAAACCCGACGTCGACCAGCACCAGGTCGATCGACTCGAGGCGGCGCCAGGCCGCATCCTCGCGGACCGGCAGCGGGCTCATCCATCGTCCCAGCGTCTGCAGCGGCGCGGTCGAGATCAACGTCTCGTACCGTACGGTCGTTCCATCGGACAGCGTCGCGACGTGTTCGGCCGCGTCGAGGGTGACCAGCGCCGTGGAGTACCGGATCGGACCGGCAGTGGCCGCGAGCGCCTCGGAGAGCGAGGACGCTCCGTGCGGTGGATAGTGGAACGTGGCGTTGAGACCGATCGATTCGTCGGCGGGCCGCAGCGCGCCTTCGAGGATGCGCGGACCGTCGATGGAGGGAATGAAGTCTCCCATCCAGTCCCAGCCCATCTCGCCGGGCGGAACCGTCCACTGCTTGGTGTTGTACGGATCCATGAAGTGTCGCGCGACACCAGCCCCATGCGTGCGCGCGATCCAGTCTGCGAACGTCACGGGAGGTCCGTCGGGCCGCGCCTGGGACGCATCCCACATGCCGTTCAGACAATCGAGGATCACCTCGGCGGGACGGCCATAGAGGTTGGCGTGGAACGGGAACAAGGTGCGCACGCCGCGGCTGTCGATGATCGCGCGCTTTCGGTGCTCGCGCCAAACCCCGCCGAGCAATTGGCCGGCCCACGCGCGGATTTCAGGATCGCGGAAGTAGAGGACGTGGATCGCGCGATCCGACCCCCAGGGACCCGACCAGTCGGTCTTGGCCCAGCCGCCCGGCCGGTCCTCGGCCTCGACCACGATGACGTCGTCGCGACCCGCGGCCCGCAGGTGATGCGCGGCGGACAGCCCCGCGAGGCCGGCGCCAACGATCAGGACGGAGCAGCGCTCGACCTTGCTCATTGACGACCCACCGTGATCTCGCGCGGCGAGCGGACCGAGGCGCGGCGCGTGGCGATCACGTCGTGGTAGAGGGCGACCGTAATCCGGTGCTCGCAATGACGTAGTCCGTCCCGGTCCCCCGGAAGTGCCCGTGGATCGGAGTTGGAACGGGGAGTCGGATCATGGCGGGCGGCCTCCCAGGTGGACGAGGCGGAATTTCCACCCGCGGTTCGGGCGGACGCAAGCATCAAGTGGCCCGCGCCGCTCTGTATTTCGCCTGCGCCGCCGGGCGTCCTTTGCATTACGATTTCTTGCGCCATTCGTTCGGGTCGGAGATCGCCATGCGCTTGCCCCACCACCTCGCTTTCGTCGCATCGCTCCTGCTGCCGGCGCCCGCGCTGGCTCTGAGCCACTCGGTCATCCCTCTCCGAAACACCGATCTCGTGGCGCGCCCCTCCGATGGGCTCCTGCTGGTCGCGTCCCCGGGGGCCACGCCAGATGCGGCGGGATCGGTGGTGGCAATCGACCCGGCGACCGCAGGGATTCAGTTCACGATCCCGGTTGGGCCCGAGCCCCAGCGCCTGGCGCTGGCAGACGACGGCCTCACCCTCTATGTGGGGCTGCTGTCGGATTCCATCCAGATCGTCGATCTCGCGTCCCGTTCGGTCCTGTCCACCTTCTGGGTCGGCATCGGGCGTTTCGGCAGCACCCTGCGCGTCGAAGACATGGCCGTCCAGCCGGGCGAGCCGAGGGTGCTGGCCGCCTCGCTGCGCCGCGCCGACCCGTACACCAGTCCGAGGCACGAGTGCGTCGCAATCTTCGATCAGGGCGTCGCACGTCCGGTCCGCGCGGTAGCGCACATTGGTTCGAATCGCATCGTCTTTTCCACCTCCGACCCCTCCCGTCTGTACGGCGCCGACAACGAATCGAACCCCTCGAGCTTCTTCCGAATGGATGTCGCGTCGACCGGTGTCACGATCCTCGATGAGACGCGCGATCTGATCGAGGGCTTCTTCACCCGCGACCTCGAGTTTCGAGCGGGCCGGGTGTACACCAATCAGGGTGAGATCATCGCGGGCGAGCCTCCTCAGCTGCTGGACGGCTTCCACCTGCCCGTGGGGCAGAGCCGTTGGGGGGCCGCGCTCGCGCTGGACGCCACGCGCGCCTGGTTCACCACTTTCAGCGCCGAGGTCTTCGCGTTTGATCTGACGACCCGGGACAGCTTGATCCACCATTTCCTTCCCCCCGACCTCTCGCCGTACGACCGCCTGGTGCGATGGGGTGCGTCAGGACTGGCCTATCACATGCCCGGGAGCGAAGCGCCCGCGGGAATCGTGCTGGTGCAGGGCATTGAAAGCCCGGCCGTCACCGATGTGGGTATCACGATGCGTGATGGACGCGATCCGTCGACGCGGGGCGAGGTGCTCGACTATCACATCGTGGTCCGCAACCACGGCCCCGAGGCCGCCGCCGATGTGGTGCTGCGGGACACCCTTCCTGCGGGCGTCATCCTGCGTTATCTGACGGCGGGATGCTGTTTCGTGACGCCCGAAGACTCGAGCGGTGTGATCGTCCGCAATCTGGGAATCCTCGGTCCCGGCGATACCATCGCGGTGCACATCGGCGTCGAGCCCACCGCAATCGGAATCATCCGCAATGGTGCCGGAATCACGACCGGAACGCTCGATTCGAACCCCGCCAACCACCAGGACTCGGAAACCACCGAAATCCGGGAGCCGGGCTGGGATCATGTCGATCTGTGGTCACGGATCGAGGTACCCGACACGATCGCGCCCGGCACGTTCACGTATTCCATCGTCGTCGGCAATCGTGGGCCCGCCGCAGCGGCCGAGTGTTTCCTCTATCACCAGCTGTTCCACCTCGGCATTGAGCCAGTGGCTGCCAGCACTCCGCTCGGCACTTGCGATGTCAGCTCCTACACCGTGAACTGCACATTCCCCTCTCTTCCGTCGGGCGATTCGACGATCGTCACCATCACGGCGCTGGCTACTCCCGATCGCCAGGGCGATCTCTTCAGTCAAATGCGCTCGTGGACTCAGACCGACGACAACCAGCTGAACGACGATGACACCGTGCGCGTCGTTGTGACTGGCGAGGTCGCCGATCTCGATTCGCTCGCGTCGATGATTCAGGACGCCGGCCTGCCGCCCGGGATCGAGCGTAGGCTGCTCCAGTTCGTGGAGCAGGCAGATGCGAGCCTGGAGGACGGCCGAACCGAGGCCGCGTGCAAGGCGCTCCATGAACTCCGCGACGCCGTAGGCCGGCTGCCCAGCCGCCTGCTCCCGGCGAGCGAAGCCGAAGCCCTGATCGCCGCGGCGGCGCAGATCGAGATTCGAATCGGGTGCGAGTTGACCGCCGCTGCGCGCATCGTCCAGGCCCCGAGCCTGAGGTCGCGTTCATCGAGCACGGAGCCCGTCCAGCGCCTCGAGCTGGTACTCCCCGAAGCGCGCACGGTCAGGGCCGAGGTCCTCGACATCGCCGGACGCATCGTCCGATCGTTGGGCGAGGGCGCGCGCGAAGCCGGGCACCACGAGATCGTGTGGGACGGTCGCGGCAACGACGGAAATCGGCGGCCATCAGGAGTCTATTTCGTGCGCGTGGTCTCGGGCGATCTCCACCTGGTGAGCCGCGTACTGCTGCTGCGCTGAATCAGCGAGGTGGGCCGCGGGATCGGGGCGCGAGGTCAGGGACTGGCCATCACGAAAGAGGCACGCCCCTCCGCGCTCTGGCCTCCGATCAGATCCTCGACAGTAATCACCAGGGAGTAACGTCCCGGCGCCAGCGAGTCCAATGGCACACGGATGAACTGTCGCCGGATCGGCCCGACGCCCTCTTGCGTCGTGGAAAATGAGGGCAGGGGTTGCCTTCGTCCTTTCCGAGGCTCCTCCTGGATGGCGTATTCGTATCGGAAGTGGTTGTGGCCGTTGCGATCTGTCTGCAGGTGATAGATCTCAAAGTAAGCAAAGAGTGGCCGCGCCTTTTCCATCTGGCCGGCGAGATCGAAATCGAGCCGCACCGAACTCGTATTCGGTGAACGAGCGGGCAACCCGCAGGTAAGGACCACGTCACTCATGTGCAGACTCGGCTGCATCATGGTGACGTCATGGACGATGGTCCGAGTCGCACGATCGTTGCCGCCCCGGACAGAGAGTGCGATCCGGTAGCGCCCGACCGGCAAGTCGAGCGGAAACTCGGCATTGTGCAGCTCGTCGGGATCGCAGGCAGAGGCGGACAACAACTGCGACGAGCGGGCAATCTCGCGTTCGCCTTCGTCGAGCACCACGCATTGAGCGGTCAGGCTGTCCCGCGGCGTCCCCTCAACCTGCAGCGCGGCGACGTGGCGGGTCAGGTAGGTTCCGCTAAAGCTCGCCAGTCGCAATCTCATCTTCAGCTCCCGAGCTCGCGGTGGCAAAGGCGAAAAGATGGCGATTCCGCCCTGCGTCGTGACCGGCCCCAGCCTGGCGAGCGATGCGAGCGTCGGCATATCGGGTTCCTCACCCAGCTCGATACGCGGCATCTCGTAATGCCGGGGCCCGAGCATGTGCTCGATCTGAACCTTGCGTCCGTAACGCGCGTAGTGCTGGGTGCGAAGCGCCCAGCGCGGACTCCAGGGGTCATCGAGCAATTGCATGGCATGCGCGAGTCGAGACCAGTACTCGAGCTGCGCCAGGTTGAGGCGATCGGTCGGATCCGGGTTGTTCTCGCTCCAGAACTGGCGCACCGCCTCGGAGCGAGCCACCGGAGTCAGGGCGGCCAGCTGCTGCGCCTGAGCCTCCCCCATGAGCGGCGAGATGTCGTCGAATCGCTCTTGGAACTCGGGCTTGAGGCGTGGCAGCACGACGTGGAACAGGCTGTCTGCGAGCGCCACGTGGCCGGTCCGGTATGCGAGATACGCGCCAGACAACTGGGCTTCCCATCGGTCCGGTGTCGTGGTGAGCGCGCTCATCGCCGCGTCGAACGCGCCGTCTGGATCGCCGTTCTCCAATCGCAGCGCAGCGAGCGCCGTCCATGCTTTGCAGAAGTCCGGCTGAGATCTTGTGGTCACCTCGAAGCAGCGGATGGCCTGCAACAACGTGCCGAAGTCTCCCGATTCGAGCCAGTCCCGCTGCGAAACTCGTCCCAGTCCCAGGAGCGCTCTGGCGTCTCCGGGCGACTGCTTCAGCGCAGCATTGAACGCGTCGGTGGCGATTCGGAACAGCCCACGCTGGAGACAGACCTCGCCTAGTTCGACCGCGAGTGCTGTGTCATGCGGCGTCAGCCGGAGGGCCTGCGCGAGCTGCGCCATCGCGATCCGACGCTCGTCGAAGGTGCCAATCGCGAGGCGGCGCCTGGCATCCCGGACCAAGGCGTGGGCTTCCTTGGATCGATCGCGGTTGCCAGCGGTTGCGTCCGAGGTCGCAAGAGAAATGGCGACCACCAGGAGCAGCACATATTTGGAGGGCAAGCGGACTTCCTCCGGCGCCCGACCGCGCTCAGTTAAGCACGATTGGTCTCACCGTGCACGACCGTTTGCTCGCTGCGGTCCGGACGCGAGCAGGAAATGCGCGCCCAGTGAAACGTGTGCCGCTGGCTGGGCCAGGGCCGTGCTCGAGACCGTCGCGGCAAGAACGATCGCCGCGAGAGTCTTTTTCATAGCCGAAACCTCCGATCGTGCGCCGGGCGGTAGACTGTCGCGTTGCGTTCTGGCTCGAGGACGCCGTCGACGGCGCTGGCCGGCAAATCACACAGGGGACCCGATCCTCAGATGCTGTCCCGATCGATCGCCGCGAAAATCAACCGCGAGACCGTCGTCGTGCTCGGCTGGGGCCGGGCGGTTCTGTTGCAGTTTGCGCATCCGCTGGTGGCGGCGGCGATCGCCGAGCACAGCCCGTTCAACCAGGACGTGGTCGGCTACATGACGCGCATGCGCCGGACCGTGGGCGCGATGCTGTCGCTCACGTTCGCGCCCGAAGAACAGGTGCGTGCCGTGATCGATCGGATCAACGGCATCCACACACGCATCCATGGAACGCTTCGTGAAGGAACGAGCTACTTCCCAGCCGGCACGCCCTACTCCGCACAGGACCCGGAACTGCTTCTCTGGGTGCATGGGACGCTGATCGAATCGAACCTGCTCGCGTACGAGCGCTTCGTGGGTCCGCTGTCCGAGGTCGAGAAGGATGGCTACTGCGCGGAGGCGGTCGACATCGCGGTGATGCTGGGGGTGGATCGCGCGCGCGTGCCCGCGACCGCGGGCGCGCTGAACGAGTACCTGAGCGGAATGCTCGCCAGCGACGCCATCGAGGTCACCTCCACGGCCCGCGGGCTCGCCGGCGGCTTGTTGTCGCCCCCGCTCGGGCCCGCGGCCCCTCTGTTCCGGATCATGCGGCTCACATCGATCGGCATGCTTCCCGGGGAGATCCGCCGGCAGTACGAGTTCGCCTGGAGCGAGCACCACACGCGCAGGCTCGACCGCGCGACCGGATGGATCCGGCGGCTTCGCACCCTGCTTCCAGCGCCGATCCGCGAATGGCGGGACGCGCGCTCGGCGCTCCGCCTGTGATCCAGGGACCATCAGTCCACCGCGAAGGTGCTTCGCCTGCGCTAGGCCGCCACTAGCCCGCCGAGTCCGCGATCGCTTTCTCGATGATGTCGAGGTGATGTTTCCGGTGGGCGCCGCGGTCCAGGTTCGGCGCGTCGGGCCGCGCGAGGGTCGCCGCGACCACTTCGTCGGAGAGTGCGAGGAGAAACGCGTCGATCTCTTCGGCGGCCACCACCGCCGCGGCTGCGGCGAGCTCCGGCGGAATCAATTCCAGCAGTGGCTGGGCCGCGTTGTTGAAGAGATCGCCGTCATACTTGCGAGCTTCGTCGCCAGGCTCACCGCCGCACATGTCGCCGACGGCCCACCGGCGCATCAGGCAGAGACGCTGGCGATCCCAGAGCGCCATGTGGGCGAGCGTGCCCGCGACCGTCCAGCCATTGGGGAGGCGCACCGCCAGCCTGCCCGCGTCCAGGCGACGAACCAGAGCGCGCAGACGCTCCCTCTCGGTTCGATTGCTTTCTGCGAACGCTTCCGGGACCGGCATCGCATTCCTCCCATTCGGTTTGCCTACGCTTCGCGGGCGGGAATCCGTAGCGTAGGGGCTCCATCGTGCGGGGCAAGTCAGCGAATCGGGAGGCAATCGAATGGCCGACCTACCCAAAGCTGCGCAAGGCACCTTCGATGAGTTGCTCGCGGGTGTCGAACCCGACCTCGTCGCGATCGCGCGGCGCTTGCGGGCCATGATCCGGGACGTCGACGCAAACACGGTCGAGACCGTGCGGCTCGGCGACCATTCCGCCACCTTCGGGGTCGGTCCGAAGAAGATGACCGACGGCTACGCCTACATCATGCCCATGCGCGG
>Ga0111539_10013076_pt1 | contig 10383 bp, 5 predicted proteins | sample RhiMethybrSRZTD1_FD_79667 | JGI IMG/M metagenome (GOLD analysis project Ga0111539, IMG submission 79667) | Populus rhizosphere microbial communities from Tennessee, USA - Rhizosphere MetaG P. TD hybrid SRZTD1 (version 2) (version 2) | ecosystem: Host-associated > Plants > Roots > Rhizosphere >... | reverse complement strand
GCGCTCGGGAGCGCCGCGCACATCGCCGGGCTTCAGGTACCCGGCGTCGACCATGCTCTGGACGACGCTATGGTCGCGCGTCTGGGCTGCCATCACACCACCACGGAAACAATAGAGTCGCGAGTCGCCTACGTGGCCCCACGTCGCAAGCGCGTGATCGTAGTCGATCGCGAGCACGACCACGGTTGCCCGCATGTCTGCGATGTCGGGACAGGCCTGCTGTTCGCGAACGAGCATCTGATTGGCATGCCGGATCGCGGCTTCGATCGCTTCGGCGCCCCACGCGTGCGTCTCGTGAAACCAGCCGAGCATCTCGCGGACGACGAGCTTCGAAGCGACGTCGCCGCCGCGATGTCCGCCGGCACCGTCCGCAAGGACGCAGAAGCACACGCTGGGACCCGACCAGAAGCCACAAGCGTCTTCGTTGTGCGAGCGTCCCCCGGTGCGCGACAGCACCGCGATTTCGAGTTCCATGTCCTCGGCCGCGCTAGCGCCTGTTCGCGGAGTCTTCCTGTTCCAGTTTCGCGATCTGTGCTTCGTATGCCCGCAGGAATTCCCTGCCGAACAGCGTCTGGAAGTCATCCTCGGCTTCGCGCGATATGTCGCGATAGAGCTGCTCGTAGAGCTCCCACAGCTTCGCCCTCCGGCCGGAGGGAACGAGCGAGCCGATGAGCCCTTTCTTCGTGAGCCGCTGCTCCAGTTGCGCAGGATCGAAGCGTGCCAGCACGCCCGCGAGCGCCGCCCGCATGCCGGCCATGAAACCGAACTGATGCGATCTCAGGTCATTGTAGGCGTCGCGCATCGCACTCACGGGCGCCATGAATCCCCGCGACTGGCTCTCTGCCGAGAGCAGATTGGCGAGCGCTGCCTCGACCGTCGGTGAGAACTTCAGTGGATTGTTCTCGCGCGCGACGATGACCGTCGCCTGTGCGCGCACCTCACGCTTGGTGAGCGCGCGTGCGAGCAGGAGGTCGAGCGTCCCGCGCATCGCTTCGCGCAGCACCTCGCCGAGCAGATGCATGAACTCCGGTGTGAGGCCGCCTTGAATACGCAGGTCGTTCACCCCCGCGCCCGCCAGAAATGCGCGCAGAAGCTCGTCGTAATCGACGGGCTGCTCATGTGAAGCCGGTGTTTGCAGCGCGCGCTCACGCTCATGCGGCGCGAGCGTCCAGGGCGCAGCGGATCCAGCGGCCTCGCCCGTCGGGCCCGATTGCGCCGCCGGTACCCGCTTCGATGAGCTCAGGATGGCCGTCTTGATTTCGCTCGGGTTCGCCTGCGCTTCCGTGTCCCATGACACGACCATTCCAGTCGGCGGCGAAGCCGTTGGATAGGGCTGTCCCTGCCCGGCCGGAGCGACGGCAGGCGCCATACCTTCCGATGGCAGCGGCGGTGCCGGCGCTACCACGGAGCGCATCTCGGCTGTCCCTACGGATGCCGGCAGCGCAGCAGCGCCCGGGACCGGTGTCGGCGGACGGAACGCATTCGACAGGAGTGGCGCGTCGTCGCGCTGAGCAGGGATGGCAGACGTGCGCGGCGCAGGCGGCGATGGTCCGAATGCAGCCAGCGGATCCGTACTCATGGACATGCCGGACCGCGGCTTGAGCGGATCGTCGGGCGCGAGCGGGTCCCACGCGGACGATGATTTGAGGCCGAAGAGATCGTCGACGCTCGCCGACACGCCGGGGCCGAGCGGATCCGCAGCCGACGGATTCGGCACGGCACGCTGCGGCGGGGGCATGGCGTCAGCGAACGGATCGAAATCCGCCGGTATGACGTTCGCCTGCGCGCCGTACCCGGAGCCATACGACGGCGCCGGAGTGGCAAGCGGATCCTGCGCCACGTTCGACGACGGTCTCGGCGCGCCCGGCGGCATCGGCTGTGCACTCGACAGCGAAGACCCGAGCAGATCGGCGAATGGATCGTGCGGCAATGCGCCCGCCGCTGCGGTGTCGGCCCGTGCCATTGCGCCCGCGCTCACCTGCAGGACATAGCTGCCGATGCGGATCTCATCGCCCGGCCGGACCGGCACTTCCGTGCCGGCCCCGAGTGTCGTGCCGTTGACGATCGTGGGCGTCGCGCTGCCGAGATCGCTGAGAACGTAGCCGCCCGCCCGGAACGAAATCGAAGCCTGGGTGCGCGAGATGTGTCGGTTCTCGTCGGGAAGCACGAGCGTACTGCCCGGCGCGCGGCCGATCGTTCCGCCCATTTCGTCGAACTCCGCAGCGAGCGGTGGCGCCGGGGCCTGGTCATTCAGCGCGCATACTTCGATTCTGATCATTGTCGGCTGCGCGGCACGAATCGGGGTTTACATGCCGTGATTGTAATCGCGAACGCCCAATCGAACGCTGCGCTGCCGTTACGCTGCCAATGCAAAGCGGTGCGTTCCCAGTTTTCCCGATGCGTTGGACAGGTGCAGCAGCGCTCCGGGATTGTCGTCTTCGAGCAGGAAGCTCGACACCGGCCCGAAAAATCGGGCCAGCTCGTCCGCATTGCACGCCGGCAGATGCGCGCGCAGGACACGCGGGTCGTAAAAACGGAAATACATCGGCTTCAAGTCGGGACTGTAAACGGTTGCGAGGCTGCGCATATGCTGGCGCAGCAGCCTCAGTTCGGCCGGGGTGCGCACGAACACGCCCCAGCTGTTGCCCCAGCCTTTCTCGATGATCCATCGCGTGAACGAGTCATCAGCCGAGAGGCTGACGAGATACGGCGCGACCTCGGCCATGTCCGGTGCAAGCTCGCCCGGATACAGACATTCATATGCGCATCCCGCGGTCGCCACCGCGGCGTAGATGCCTTCATTTCGCGCACCGTCGAGGATCGCGTAGAGGCGCTCCTCCGCCTCGGTAGCACCGGACCAGAGCGCCCTGGCTATTTTTTCAGCCGCGACCGTGGCCATGTAATCCGCTCGACGTGCACTTGAAATGGCAAAGTATCAGCCGCCTATCCCGCAGTACGGTGCACCGCTGTCCGCAGCCTTCTTGAGCGCCGCCGCCTGTGGAGAATAGGGGCCGACTCGCTTCGGAGGCTCGGCTGCGCCCTTCGGCGCCGTCGCTTTCTCGCCAGCCTCGGCTTTGTCAGCCTCTTTCGGTTCGCCGGGCGCCGTCGGCGAGCACCCCGAGCCGCTGCCTGCCGAGCCGCCGCTGTTGATGAAGACCATCGGGCCCTTGATGTAAATGCCGGCGGGTCCCAGGTTGATGAAGCTCGGGCCGACCTTGAGCGTGATTGCGGTGCCCGCCTCGATGACGATGCTCATGCCCGCCTTCAGATGTATTTCCTGTCCCGCATCCAGCGCGTGCTTGGACCCGACCTTCTGCTGCAGGTCCGTGCCGAACTTCTGAGACAGCGTTCCATCCACCTTTTCGTTGTGGTCGCCTATCACGGAAAGGTGCTTGTCGCCCTCGACTTTCTCCTTCTGGTCTTTCTTGACGATGAGATGCCGCTCGTTGCCGATCCACTCGAGCGAATCCTTCTTGACCCGGTTGTCCTGGTTGCGCTCGGCATGCAGGAACAGCTGTTCTTCGCCCTTCTTGTCCTCGAAACGAACCTCGTTGAAACCACCGCCGCCTTTGGAGGAGTACGTCTTGATCGTGCTCTTCGTCATTTCGTCCGGCAGCGTGTACGGCGGCATCGATTCGCCGTTGTAGACGCGCCCGGTAATGATCGGTTCATCCGGATCGCCTTCGAGAAAATCGACGATCACTTCCTGCCCGATCCGCGGCAAAAACATCGCACCCCAGCGCTTGCCCGCCCAGTTCTGCGACACGCGTATCCAGCACGAGCTGTTCTCGTCGGCCTTGCTGTAGCGGTCCCAGTGGAACTGCACTTTCACGCGGCCATACTTGTCCGTGTAGATCTCCTGGCCGCTCGGACCTACAACAACCGCCGTCTGCGGCCCCTGGACCACGGGTTTCGGCGTCGTCCGCATCGGACGGAACGGCTGGCGGCTGCTGATCGCGGTGAATGCGCACTGGTGATCGGTGCCTCCCGTGTCGAGCGTCTCGTACTCGTTGTATTCGAGATGCTGGTTGGTTTGGACGACGAGGTACTCACGCTCCTGATCGGCGCGATGGTGGGCCTTGAGCCTGAACAGGCTGCCTGCGCACACGCCACGGCAATTGGTCACTCCGTTTGCGACCTCGAACTGCGCCTGCACTTCTTCGAGCCGGGTGCGCGCATAGTGTTCGCCTTCCTCGGCCGTCACGTACTCGCCGGGATAGTCGTACATCTCGTAGTCGGAGAGCTGGTACTTGCGTTCCGTACTGCTCTTGGCCGTGCGATCGAGACTGGGCGCTTCGAAATAATAGTCCTTGAGCGTGTAGCGTCCCGGCTGCACCTGCTGGGCGAGGCTCCAGTCGGTGATCGCCTCCTCTCCCGGACGCAGGCGCGCGAGCGCGCGGAAGGGAATCTCGCCATAACCCTCGTACGTCGAGTGCGCCGTATACGCGTCGCCGAGTATCAGCGTGTGGCGACCTTCGGTGTGCTTGAAATAGTAGTAGATCCCTTCCTGCTCCATCAGACGGCTGACGAAATTGAAATCGGTCTCGCGATACTGGACGCAGTATTCCCATTCCCGGTACGTCCCGCTCAGCTCGCTCTTGAAATCGGCCACGGAGTGTTCGCCGAAGATTTCCTGCAGGATGTCCGGCACTTTCTTCTTCTGGAATATGCGCGAATTCGACGTGCGCGTGAGATACCACAGCCACGGGCGCACGCTGGCCTGGTACATGTGATAGCTGCCATGCGTGCCCGTCTGCGCGAAGCGCGTGACGAAGCCGTTGAAATAGCGCGGGCCGCCGGTCGCAACGGCAACCTTGACCGTGACGTTTGCGCTCAGCATCTTGTCGAACGGGATGTCGTTGCGCGTACTGAGCAGGCTCAGCTCGAACTCGCTCAGGTGCCCGAGACTTTCCCGTGCGCTCATGCGGTGAAACAGCAGGTCTTCGCCGAGCGGAGTCGCAATTTCCATCAGCCGCGCCATCGTTCACCTCGCACGCCGTAGCTCATCGATCGCATGTCGGTTCCATGCCGACTTATCGTGTTTGCGCGCCGTCACCACCATCCCGCTCACGGGGGCACCGGCTTCCATCCGCAGCATCGCCTCGCGCATGTCGGCCCCCGCGAATCCCGCAGCTCGGAGCGTGCGCTCGACGTAACCCTCGGTATGGCTGTAGCGACCATGCGCGTTGATGCGATATTCGGCGGGGGCGACCTCTGCCGCAGCGAGTTCGAGGGTGAATATCAGCAAGCCTGCGGGTCGCAATGCATTCGAAGCGGCGGCGCACACGCGGGCGAGATCGCCGAAATAAACCAGGGTGTCCGCCGCAACCACCAGATCGAATTCGGCGGTTCGTTGTTCGAGAAAAGCGGTCAGCTCGGCTCTGGAGAGCGTGTCGTACACGCCGCGCTGTCGCGCGCGCTCCAGCATGCCGGCGGAGAGATCGACCCCTTCCAGCCGGCGCACGTAGGGCGCTATCAAAGGCCCGCACAAGCCGGTGCCGCAGCCCGCGTCGAGCGCGTCCAGACGTTTATCGGCCGGCGCGCCCGCGTTGCGCAACGCCTCGGCCACGAGTTGCGGCGCGCGATAGTCCAGAAAAACAAGCTTCGCATCGAAACGTTCGGCGAAGTCGTCGAACGTCTTCTCGACGTAGGCATCCGATGCGCGTTCAGGCACGCCGATGCCCGAGCACGCGGCGTAGAGGTGCTGCGCGATGGGATCTTCGGGTTCGTCCTTCAGCCACTCGCCGAACACGGCAGCTGCCGCGTCGGTTTCGCCGAGTATGGAATGAGCGAGGCCGAGGCACATACGTCCCGAGCGATTGGCCGGTCGCAATGCAAGCCCCTTGCAGTAATACGCGATCGCTTCCCTGATCCGGCCGCTCCTGCTCAGCAGATTGCCGTAATTGTTGTAGGCATGGGCATAACCCGGATCCGCGGCGATCGCCGCCTCGAACGCTCGAGCAGCCTCGTCATAGCGCTCCAGCGCGCCCAGCACGCTTCCGAGGTTGCTGTGAACTTGCGGATTGTTCGGCGTGAGCAAAGCCGCTTGACGATAGGCCTCGACGGCTTCGTCAACGCGGTGCGCCACCAGCAGCACGTTGCCGAGGTTGACGTGGAAGTCGCCGTGGTTCGGTACCAGCGCGATCGATTTGCGAATGAGCTCGAGCGCCGCGTCGGTGCGCCCGCGATGAAGCGACAACACGCCGAGAAAATGCAGTGCGTCCGGCTGGTCGGGCGCGGCATCGAGTATCCTGCCGTAGAGCATTTCCGCCTCGTCGAGCTGCCTGTCGCGGTGCAGATGTATCGCGAGCTTCAGCGCATCCTCGATGCTGAGCTCGGTTACCGGCTGCGTTTGCTCCGCCGCTGCACTCCTTCCGGCGAGCTCGCCCGGATCGACACCGGCAGCAGCGTCGCTACCGGGTGCTGCCGAAAGGCCTTGCGAGCCGGCAGTGGGTTGTGTGGCCAGCTCACACATTCACGTGATCGTCACCGGGACGGTGTGAGACATGCTCGCCATCAACGAAGTACCGCCAGGATAGATCTTGTTCAACTGCATCGGCCGCGCGTAACTCACCTGCCGGTTTCCGGACTTGCTCACATAGTTGCAGACTACGGTGGCATTTTCCTGCAGGTAGAAACTCCAATCGTCGCCGCTGCGCACGCCGAACACGCAGCCCCATGGGTTCACCATCGTGATCTGAAAAGACCCTTTCCTGTCGAGCAACTTCTTCAGTTCGCGCTCGTACTGTTCGGCAACCGGCGTTGTAGCGTTGCCGGTCGTGCCCGGCGTTTTTATATAGTGTGTCTTATTGACCTCGGCCTGAATCTTCCCTCGAGCACGGGCGGATTCCGAGTCTTTCAAGTGGTTGGCGAGCGCCTGCCGCCAGAACCGCGCGGCGTCGTTGTGATCCTTGCGCTTTGTGTCTCCGCCAGCATGGTAAACCGTCGGTGAATCGGGAGTACCCTGAACGAAGATGCTGCATCCATTGATCGCGGCGGTGAAAAAAATGGCTGGATCCGGTCTGTGTGTCCCTTTCTCGGGGATGCGCAGCTTGATGATGGCGCCGTCCTTGTCCCACGGCAGAAAGTACACTGGCCGGGCCTCGCCAAAGTGGTCGAACTGTCTGTTCATCCGGACCACGTTTATGCCTTCCTCGTTGGTATCCTCCGGCCGCTTGCCGCCCGGCCGCATGTCGTTGAACAGTTCGATATAGGCCACTTTCTTTGACCTCATGATCCGGGAGTACGCCACGGACTCGCGGGGTTCGGCCGGGTCTGGTCCGATGCCCTTATAACCCGTGGTATCGAGCACCGTCGCTTCTTTGCCCCGGTATCCCGTGACCTCGTTGGGCGGGCAAATTGCCCACGCCCCGGCGAATTTCAATGGATCCGAGAAAAAATCATCTGTCAATGACATCGGAATCTCCCGTGTGCGCGCTCATGTCACGCTACGCAGCCAGGCGCCGCAAGAACGGGGGCAACCGCGCTAGTCGAACGCATAGCGGAAATCGCCGTCGGCAACACTCAGGCTCACGCGGGAGACCGGCCTGCCTTCGACCATGCGGTTCAGGAACTCGCGGCTGATGTGCGGCAGCACCGTATTCGTCAGTATCGCATCGATCATGCGCCCGCCGCTTTCGAGCTCCGTGCAACGGCTCACGATGAGCTTCACCACGTCCTCGTCGTACTCGAGCGGCAGCTTGTGGTTCTCCTGGACGCGCTTCCTGATGCGCCCGAGCTGAAGCCGCACAATGCTCGCGAGAATGTCGTCGGACAGCGGATAGTACGGAATCACGACCAGGCGCCCGAGAAGCGCGGCGGGGAATACCTGGAGCAACGGCTGACGCAGGGCCTTGGCGAGAGATTCGGGATCCGGCGTGAGCTCGGGGTCCTTGCACATGCTCATGACGAGGTCCGAGCCCGCGTTCGTCGTCAGCAGAATGATCGTGTTCTTGAAATCGATATAGCGGCCTTCGCCGTCCTCCATCCAGCCCTTGTCGAACACCTGAAAGAAGATTTCGTGCACGTCCGGGTGCGCCTTTTCGACCTCGTCGAGCAACACGACGCTGTACGGCCGCCGCCGCACCGCTTCGGTGAGTATCCCGCCCTCGCCGTAGCCCACGTATCCCGGCGGTGCGCCCTTGAGAGTCGAGACGGTATGCGCCTCCTGGAATTCGCTCATGTTGATGGTGATGACGTTCTGCTCTCCGCCATAGAGCGCCTCGGCGAGCGCGAGCGCGGTCTCCGTCTTGCCGACGCCCGATGTCCCGCACAGCATGAAGACGCCGATCGGCTTGTTGGGGTTGTCGAGCCTCGCGCGCGACGTCTGTATGCGCTTGGCGATCATTTCGAGTCCATGCCGCTGGCCGATCACGCGCTGGTTCAGCGCCTCGGCGAGATTGAGCACGGTCTCGATCTCGTCTTTCACCATGCGGCCGACGGGTATACCCGTCCAGTCCGCGACCACGGAAGAGACGGCCTGCTCGTCGACGCTCGGCATGATGAGCGGGTTTTCCCCTTGCAGCTCGCGGAGCTTGTCCTGAAGCGTGTGCAATTGCGCGAGGACACTGGCGCGTTCTTCGGGCGCGAGCTCCGGCGGCGGCGCCGACACTGCAGCCGCAGACGGTGCGCTGGCGACCTGCGCGGCGTCAGCATCGACGGGCTTGCCGCCGGCACGCAGCTTCGAGCGCAGGTCGAGTATGGAATCGACCAGCCCCTTCTCCGCGGTCCAGCGCTCTTCGAGGCCGGCGAGTCTTTCCCGTTCGGTACCGCGCTTCTCTTCGGCTTCGGCGCGACGGTTCGCCGCGTAGATTCCGATCGCCTCTTCGCGGCCGATGATTTCGAGCTCGGTCTCCAGTGCTTCGATACGACGGCGGCTGTCCTCCACTTCGGCCGGCGTCGCGTGCTGGCTGATGGCAACGCGGGCACACGACGTGTCGAGCAGGCTCACCGCTTTGTCCGGCAACTGGCGCGCCGGTATGTAGCGATGCGAAAGCCGCACGGCCGCCTCGAGCGCCTCGTCGAGCAGCTGCACGCGATGGTGCTTCTCGAGCGTGGAGGCGACGCCGCGCACCATGAGCAGCGCCTTCGCTTCGGTCGGCTCCAGCACCTGCACCACCTGGAAGCGGCGCGTCAGGGCGGGATCCTTTTCGAAGTATTTCTTGTATTCCGCCCACGTCGTCGCCGCAACGGTACGCAACGTGCCGCGCGCGAGCGCCGGTTTGAGCAGGTTCGCCGCATCGCCCGTTCCCGCCGCGCCGCCGGCGCCGATCAGCGTGTGCGCTTCGTCGATGAACAGAATGATCGGCTTGGCCGAGGATTGCACTTCCTCGATCACCTGCCGCAGCCGGTTTTCGAATTCCCCCTTCATGCTGGCGCCCGCCTGCAGCAGACCGATATCGAGCGAGAGCAGGCGCACGTCCGTGAGCGCGGGCGGCACATCGCCTTTTGCGATCCGCTGCGCGAAGCCTTCGACCACCGCGGTCTTGCCGACGCCCGCTTCGCCCGTCAGGATCGGGTTGTTCTGTCGGCGCCGCATGAGGATGTCCACGATCTGACGGATTTCTTCGTCTCGCCCCGTCACCGGATCCATTTCGCCCTTGCGCGCGCGCTCGGTCAGATCCACCGCGTAGCGCTTGAGCGCCTCCTGCTTCCCCATCTCCGCCGGCGCCATGGCCCCGCTCGCCTCACCCGGCGCGCCGAGCGAGGAGCCGTCCGCCGCGGTGAGGTGCTCTTCCGGGGAGCCCGCCGTGATCTTCGCGAACTCGTCGGTCAGGTCGTCGACCTTGATGCGATCGAACTGTCGCGAGACGTTGAACAGCACGTTGCGCAGCGAAGGCGTCTTCAGGAGCGCGACCAGCAGGTGTCCGGTACGCACGCGGCTCTCGCCGAACATGAGCGTGCCGTAGACCCATGCCCGCTCGACCGCATGCTCGACATGTGTGGAGAGATCCGAAATGGAAGTGGAGCCGCGCGGAAGCCGGTCGAGCGCTTCGGTCATGTCCTTGGCGAGACGCGAGCCATCGATCCCGAAGTGCTTCACGACATGGTGCGCATCCGAGTCCTGGCTCTGCAGTATCTGATTGAGCCAGTGCTCCAGTTCCACGTACGGATTGCCACGCAGCTTGCAGAACACGGTTGCGCCTTCCATCGCCTTGTACGCCAGGCTGTTGAGCTTCCCGAAGAGTGCGACACGGCTGATATCGCTCACGGCTGTCCTCTCCTGATCGATTGATGAATGAACCCCTGGGGACTGGCGAACGAATCGGAGGACACGCGCTGCGACTGGCGCAGGTGTTCAGGTGCGAGCTTCAGATCGTCGACATCGGCATCGCGCGGGCTGTGCCGGGCGAGCCACGTGGTCCAGCCGAGACGGCGGTATGC
>Ga0111539_10013075_pt1 | contig 10384 bp, 11 predicted proteins | sample RhiMethybrSRZTD1_FD_79667 | JGI IMG/M metagenome (GOLD analysis project Ga0111539, IMG submission 79667) | Populus rhizosphere microbial communities from Tennessee, USA - Rhizosphere MetaG P. TD hybrid SRZTD1 (version 2) (version 2) | ecosystem: Host-associated > Plants > Roots > Rhizosphere >... | reverse complement strand
GTCCAGCTCTCAGGGGACGCGCTGAGCGGGTCCACGAGCCCGGACGCGTAGTCGTCGGGATAGCCCTGCAGCGTGCCGTTGTAGATCACGCCGCTTCCGGCCCCGATGTAGTCGGTGCCGTCCGCCTGGAAGTTCGTGCAGGACTTGTACGCCGGGGCCGACGGGCTGTAGGTGCCGCGGGTGACCTTGAGGTCGAGGTACTGGTCGAGGCCCGAGCCGGAGGTCGTGCCGTGGAGGCGGACGGTGGCCGGCAGGCTGCCGTCGTAGGTGACGCTGATGCATGCGCTCGTCGTGTCGCCGGGCACCGCCGAGGGGAGCGACACGAGCGCGCTGCCGTCGCCGTTGTCGGACAGCTTCACGCTCCCGGCCTCGATGCGGTCGCCGGGGTTCGGGCTGGTGGCTCGGAAGGCCGCGTAGGTTGCGCCTCCCGCGGCGGGCACCAGCGCCACGATCGCCACCGCGATCGCGAACCGGTGCCAGCGCTTCACTGGTCGGTCCTCCGCGGCCTCCACATGTCGACGAGCATGAGCGCGCCGAGCAGGAGCACGATGGCGCCGGCCCCCAGCCGGGCGTACCGCGAGCCGACCCAGGCCCGCGCGTATCCGAGCTTCGGGAGGTGGGCCACGACGCGGCCGATGTGGGCGGTGCGCGGCACGTTCCAGTGCTCGGGCACGTCGTTCGCGTCGCCCAGGGTGGTCATGTAGAACGTATCGCCCTCCACACGCACCTTCTGAAGCCTGTGGGTGAGCTGCCGCGGGTGGAGCGGATCCTTGAAGGTGACGATGTCGCCGGGCCGCGCGTCCGCGGGGGCGATCACATCGTCGATCACGACGGAGCCCACGCCGAGCGTGGGGACCATGCTGCCGGAGACGACCGTCAGCGACTGGTAGCCGAAGACACTTGGCAGGGTCACGATCGCGGCCATGCCGAGGCCGAAGCCGAGGGCGACCCACAGCGCGAACGTGAGGCACGCGCGCGCGAACAGCCGCGCGCTGCGCGCGCCCGGCTCGGCGGTGGGCGCGGTGACCGCGCCCGATGCCGCCGCCATCTAGCGGCCCGCCCTCTTGGTCGACCAGCGGATGCCCAGGTCGAATGAGCGGCCCTGGATCTCGCTCGCCCGCGCGCGCGGGGCCGACAGACGGAAGCGCAGGGCGCGCTTCTGCCGGGCCCTGAGCCGCACCGGCGGGTGGAAGTCCGTGATGCTGCCGTTGTAGAGGGTGCGCCCGCCTGAGAGGAGGGCGACCTGAAGAGCTGCCGGGGCCTCGCCCCCCACCGTGAAGCGGGGGGTGGCGAGGAGCGAGGCTCCGGTCAGATTGGACACCTGGACGAGCCCTGAGACCGACTCGCCCGGGGCCAGGCGCCGCTCGGACAGCAGCTCGCGCCCTACGGGCGTAATACCGAGCTGAACCGAGGGCTCCGCTTTCAGAGATGCAGAAGCCGGCACCTCACCGGTGCCGGCTGGAACTCGGGCTCCGGCGAGGGCCACGAGCGCGAGGCTCAGGCCGACGAGGAGTCCCGACACGCGTGAGATCGTGGAGACGTTCACGGTGGGCTGCCCGCGGGGTGCCGCCATGGGCTCGCAGCACGAGCCCATGGCGGCGAGTGCGAGGCTTCGCCTAGTTGTTCTGCGCCTCCCAGGTGAAGCTGTGGGTGCCGGTGTCCATGGCCGACGTGTGAGCGTTCGGCGTGGTGTCATCGACGGTGTAGATCGTGAAGCGGTAGTCCACGCTGTCGCCGCTGGACCAGGCCGCCGCGGCCGCCTTGCCGTCGATGCCGCCGGCGTAGGTGGTCGGGAAGGTGCTGAGCAGGGCGTCGAACGGCGTGCTCGACGACGTGAAGCCGGCGCAGTTCATGTCCGCGGCGGGGCCGGTGAGGCCGGAGCCGCGCTCCACCTTCAGGCGGAACTGCGAGCCGTTCGAAATCGCGCTGCTGTAGAGCTTGACCGCCGAGGCCAGCGAGCCCGAGTAGGTCACCCGGATGCACGCGGCGGTCGGGCCGTTGCCCGAGCCCGGCTTCTGGTTGAGGGCGTTGTACAGGGCGCCGGTGCCGGCGTCGCTGTCGCCGATCGCGACCGTGCCGGCCTCGATGCGGTTGCCCGGGTTCGACGAGGTCGCCGTGAAGGCGGCCGACGTCGAGAAGACCGCCACGCCCGCCATGAGGGCGAGAACCGCGGCGGTGACGAAAATCCTGCGCTTACGGCCCTGCGAATCGCTTGAGTTCATAGTCCCCCGCTCCTTCGTCTCAGTGTTGTCTCAGTGAAAAATCGAGCGGCGCCGTAGGGGAAAAAACGACGCCGCCATCCAGTTGTCGGTCGCCCCCTCCCCGATCTGAGGTATGTGGACGAATGTCCTACGACCGATCGGGGGTCTAGCCTCGTCTCGGTGACAGCCCCGCCGTACCGGATCAGACGCTCGAATCGCGCTCTGCATGCGCGAATCCAGGTGGACGCGGAGGGCGTGGAGGTGGTGCTTCCGCGCCGCTTCCCCCTGCGAAACGTTGAGCCGTTTATCCAGGAAAAACGTCCATGGATCGAGCGGACGCTGCGCCGGATGCGGGAGTCCGAGGCAGAATTCCCACCCGCCCGGCTATGTGACGGAGGCGAGGTTCCGTACCTGGGAGAGCGGCTCTCGGTCCGGGTGCGGGTCGAGCGGTCGCGCTCGCGCGCGCACGTTGCGCGGCGCGGCTCTGAGCTGACCGTGAAGCTCGGCCCGGAGAACGCCCTTCCGGACGCTCTCGAGGCCTGGTACCGCCGGCAGGCGCGCCTGGAGGTGGCGCCGCGGCTCGATGCCGCCGTGGCGCGCGCCGGGCGGAGCTACGAGAGGCTGCAGATCAGGGGCCAGCGCACGCGCTGGGCCAGCTGCTCCACGAGCGGAGCGATGAGCTTCAACTGGCGGCTCCTGCTGGCTCCGGCCGAGATCCTCGACTACGTCGTGGAGCACGAGGTGGCCCACCTCGACGTGCAGGACCACTCGCAGCGGTTCTGGCGCCTGCTCGGCTCACGCTGCCCGCGCTGGCGCGACCACGAGGCGTGGCTGCGGCGCCACGGGCACAGCCTTCGCCTACTCCCAGCGGAAGAAGCGCACGGCGAGGAATAGCCCGGCCGCCGCCCAGGCGCCCACCACGAGCGCGGCCGTGCCCGTGTCGCCGCTCCCGCCCACGATCCCTGCGGAGAGGCCGTCGATCAGGTGCTTGAGGGGCAGCACCTCGGCGATCGCCTTCAGCGCCTTGGGCAGGTCGTCGGCCGAGTAGAAGACGCCCGAGATGAAGATCAGCGGCAGGAAGATGGCGTTCGTGTACGCGGGCGCAGACTCCTCGTTGGGGATCGCGTGCGAGAACGCGACGCCCAGCGCCGCGAAGCAGACCACGCCCAGCAGCGTGAAGCCGAGCAGCAGCAGCGGGTCGTGCGGCCAGTCCACGCCGTAGACGAGGTGCCCGATGATCACGACCATCGTCACCTGGAGGACGGCGTTCAGGGTGGCCGAGCCGATGAAGCCGCCGAGGTAGGCGCCCGCGGGCATGGGCGTGCCGCGGATCCGCTTGAGGACGCCCTCGTCGCGGAGCATCGTCAGGTTGAAGGACAGCGCCGTGAAGGTGGTGGCGAGGACGCCCATTCCCGCGATCCCCGGAATCAGCACCTCCAGCTCGTCCGACTCGCTCGAGAACGCGGTCGCGATCAGCACCAGCAGGAGCAGCGGCAGCACGAAGTTGAAGAACGCGGCGCTCGGGTTGCGCCAGAACAGCTTCCGCTCGAATCGGAACTGCTCCCAGGCGAGGGCGACGGGGCTCATGCGGAGTCCGCCTCCGCGGTGAGCTCGAGGTAGACCTCCTCGAGCGTCGGGCGGGTCACCTCGAGGCCGTCGAGCCGCTCGCCTCGCGCGAGCGCGTCGCGCGTGAGTCTGTGGAGCAGCTCGGTGGGGTCGTCCGTCTGGTGCTCCACGCGCCTGCCGTCGGACAGGTAGGAGACGCGGTAGCGGGAGCTGGTCGGGCCGAGCTGGTCCGGCGGGCCCTCGGCGACGATGCGCCCCTCCTTGACGATCGCCACGCGATCGGCCAGCTCATGCGCCTCGTCGAGGTAGTGGGTGGTGAGGAGCACGGTCTTGCCCAGCTCCTTCAGCGCGCGCACGACGCCCCAGGCCGTGCGGCGCGCCGCCGGGTCGAACCCGGTGGTGGGCTCGTCCAGGAAGATCAGCTCGGGATCGCCCACCAGCGCGAGCGCGAGGTCCAGGCGGCGCTTCTGGCCTCCGGAGAGGCTCTTGGTGCGGGCGTCCGCCTTCTCGGCGAGGCCCACGAGGTCGATCGTCTCGCCGGCGTCGCGCGGGTGGTCGTAGGCCTTGCCGAAGTGCTCCACGGCCTCGCGGACGGTCACGTGCGAATAGAAGCCGGAGCTCTGGAGCACGATGCCGACCCGCTGCTGAAGCTCGCGATCGCGCTTCGCCGGATCGTGGCCCAGGACGCGCACATCGCCCGCCGAGCGGCGCCGGTAGCCCTCGAGGATCTCGACCGTGGTCGTCTTCCCGGCGCCGTTCGGCCCGAGCAGGCCGAACACCTCGCCCCGCTCGACCTCGAACGACACGCCGCGCACGGCCTCGACAGGCCCGTAGTCCTTGCGCAGATCGCGCACCTCTATGGCGGCTTCGGCCACCCGGCGAGGTTATCCGGCGCCGGTCCCTACCCGGCGTTTACCGCGTGCCTACCGGGATGACGTGAGATTTCGGCATGACCGTCAAGCGTTCGATCCTCACCGCCGCACTCCTCACGTTCATCGTGGCCCTCTCCGCCGGGTCCGCGTCCGCGGCGACGCTCCAGGCCGGGACCACCGCCATCCTCTCGGGCGACTCGACGCTGTTCGCGCCTCTCCCGGCGCCGGTCTCGACCTCGGAGACCCGGGACTCCACGGTCAGCCAGACCGGGCGCTTCGTGGCCTTCCAGTCCCAGGCCGACGGCCTGTACGACGGGGACGACGACCGGGTTTCGAACATCTACGTGAAGGATCGCCTCACGGGCGCGGTGATTTTGGCAAGCCGCGCGAGCGGGTCGCAGGGCGAGCCGGCGCACAGCTACTCCTACTCGGCCTCGATCAGTGACGACGGCACGCGTGTGGCGTTCACGTCGGAGGCGGAGCTGGACCCCGCCGACACGAATCAGCACAACGACATCTACGTCCGCGACCTGACCACCGACACGACGTATCTCGTCAGCCGAGCGTCCAATCTCGGCGCTGTCGGAGACGGGCACTCGGCGCATCCCGTGCTCAGCGAGACCGGTGAGTACGTGGCTTTCGAGTCCGAGGCGAAGAACCTCGATCCCGCCGCCAACTTCAGCACCTACCGCATCTACCGCCACCAGATCGGGCCCGGAAACCCCACGGTCCTCGTGAGCCGCCGCTCGGGCGCGACCGGCGCGGCGGTGGGCGGAACCGATCCGTCCATCAGCGACGACGGAGGCCGGATCGCCTTCACGAGCTACGCCGGCGAGGCGGTGGTCTCAGCCGACAACAACAACTTCAGCGACGTCTACGTCCGCGACATGGCCGCCGGCACGACTGTGCTCACGAGCCGCGCCGACGGCGCGGGCGACGTGGGCAACGGGAACTCCCGCTCGCCCTCGATCGCCGGGAACGGCACCTCCGTCGCGTTCGAGTCCGGCGCGACCGAGTTCGACCACGACCACGACTCCGACACGCTGCCGAACGTCTACCGGCGCTCACTGACGACCGGTACCACCGCGCTCGTCGACATGAACGCGGCCGGGCAGAAGGGCAACATCTCGACGCGCCCCTCGCTGGACGACACGGGCGATGTCGTGGGCTTCGTCTCGTCGGCGACGCAGCTCGACCCGGACGACCCCGATCCCGCCCGGGACGCGTACGTGAAGAACCTCGCGACGAACGAGATCCAGGTGGCCAGCCGGCTGGACGGCGCCGGCGGCAAGGTCGCGAACGCCTACGCCGCCGCGGTGGCCGTGAGCGGCGACGGCACGAAGCTCGGGATCGGCATGGATCGCGGCAGCATCGCGCCCGATCTCGATCCGCGCCACGGCGTCGTCGTGCTGCGTGAGCTGACCGGCGCCAGGCACACGGACTCGGTCTCGCGACCGGCCGGCACCGAGCCGTTCGTGAGCGCCGGCGGCTACGCCAACGGGGGCGCGCTGAGCGCCGACGGCCGCTACGCCGTGTTCGCGTCGTACGCGCCGGCTCTCGGGCTGCCGGACGGTGTCGAGCTGGCGATCTTCGTCCGCGACCGGGTGAGCGGCGGGGTCACGCTCGCCAGCCGGGCCGACGGCCCGTCGGGCGCTCCGCTCCGGGTGTCGAACGACCAGCCCGCGATCAGCGCCGACGGCCGCCGCGTGGCCTTCACCGTCGACGATGGCCCGGACCGCGGGGTCTGGGTGCGCGACCTCGCGGCCGGCAGGACGTTCCTTGCCAGCCGGGCGGACGGGCCCGCGGGTGACCAGGCGAATGGCGAGTCCCGGTATCCGTCGCTCGACGGCGACGGCTCGCGGGTCGTGTTCTACTCGGCCGCCACGAACCTCGGCGACGGCGACGCGGACTCGCTGCCGGACGTCCACGTGCGCGACCTGGACACCGGGCGGACGATCCTCGCGAGCCGAGGCGTGAACGGCGAGAAGGGCGACGGCGAGAGCGGCATCTCGGACATCAGCGCCGACGGAAACCGCGTCGCGTTCGTCACCTACGCGAAGAACCTCGGCGACGGCGACACCGACGTCCAGCCGGACATCCACCTGCGCGACCTGGCGGCCGAGACGACCACGCTGGTGAGCGCCACCCCCGACGGCACGAAGGCCAATGCCGGCTCGTCGGGCCTGTCGCTCGACGCGTCCGGTACGCGCGTCGCGTTCGATTCCAGGGCGAGCAACCTCCCCGGTGGGACCGGGACGAAGAGCCAGATCTACGTGCGCGACCTGGCGGCCGGCACGCTCGTGATGGCCAGCCGCGCGGACGGCGCCGAGGGCGCGCCCGCCACCGGTGAGTCCGTCGGCCCGGTCATCAGCCCCGACGGCGGATCCGTGGCGTTCACGTCGCAGGCGGCCAACCTCGTCCCCGGGACGCCGGACGGGGCCATCGAGGCCTACGTGCGCGACCTCGGTCCGGGACGCACCGAGCTGGTGTCGCGCAGGAGCGGGGCGGACGGCGCCATCGCCGAGGGCGGGGCGTATCCCTCGGACGTGAGCTCCGGGGGCGCGTCCGTGAGCTTCGTGAGCGAGGACGCGCTCGTGGGAGAGGACAGCGACTTCCCACAGGTCTACCTGCGCGTGCGCCGCGACAGCCCGCTGCCGGACGCACGCGACACCACCGCACCGGTGCTCTCCGGAGCCCGGCTCACCCGCAAGCGCTTCCGCGTGGGACGCGCGCGCACGCCGCTAGCCGCGAGGCTGCGGCCGGGCACCGTACTCCGGTTCCGCACGAGCGAGGCGGGGAGGGCGTCGCTCGTGTTCGCCCGGCGCACCCACACGCGGTTCCGCCGCGCGGGCCGGCTGACCCGGCGGGTCGGCGCGGGCCCGGTCCGGATCGTGCTCAGCGGCCGCATCGGGCGCCGTGCCATGCGAGCTGGGAGCTACCGGCTCACCCTCCAGGTGCGCGACTCGGCGGGCAACGTCTCCCGCCCGGTCCGCCTGCGGTTCCGGGTCGCTCGCTAGCCCGAAAAAATATTTCTTCGAATAGGGCGCAAGTTTCTGCGGAGGCAGCCGTTTCAGGTGGTGAGTTTCCGCAGGGGTACTACACGCCGGAGCCGGTGCCGCCTCTTCCCTCGCCACCAGAGAAGCGGGCGGCGCCGGCCCAGGCGGTTGCCTGGGTCGGCTCTCCGTTACGGGCCTCCAGCGCCAGCCCCTCCTCGAAGGTCAGCCCGATTCCCTCGATCGCGGCACGCCGGTCGGCCAGCATCGTGTCCTGCGGGAAGCGCGCCAGCGCCTCCGCGAACTCGAGCGCTCGCTCGAGATGACGTCCGGCCGGCACCACTTCGGTGAGGAGCCCCATGCCGAGCGCCTCGTCCGCGTCCACGATTCGGCCGGTGAGGATCATGTCGAGCGCCCGGCCCAGTCCGACGATGCGCGGCAGCCGCTGCGTGCCGCCGTCCACGAGCGGCACTCCCCAGCGCCGCTCCGGGAAGCCGAGCGCCGATTCGTGCGTGGCGATGCGCAGGTCGCACCACAGCGCGAGCTCCAACCCGCCGGCGAGGCACCAGCCGGAGATCGCCGCGATCGTCGGCTTTGGCGAGATCACGCGGCTGATCCCGAGCGGCCCGCGCGGGTCGTCGAGCCGCGGAGCGAAGCTCTCGATGGCCTTGAGGTCCGCGCCGGCGCAGAACGACACGCCGCCCGCGCCGGTGACGACGAGGACGCGCGCGTCGTCGTCCTCCACGAAGCGGTCGTAGGCGGCGGCGATCAGCTCGGCGGTGGGGCCGTCGATCGCGTTGCGCCGCTCCTGGCGGTCGATGGTGACGAGGGCCGCGGCTCCGCGCCGCTCATAGGTCACGGGGTCCATTCGGGCACTTTCTCAGAGACTTCACATGACACGGGCGCATCGCGGCGAGCATCGACGGTGCAGAGACACCCCTCCTCGCACGGCGCGGCCCCGGGAAACCCGGGGTCGCTCTGTTTCGCGACCGCGGCTACCAGCCGACGCGCTTGCGGAGCTCCACGGCCTTGCGCTGCTCCTTGCGGCGGTCCAGGACCGCCTGGAGCCAGGAGGCGAGGACCACGAACACGGCGAAGAAGATCACCACGCCGAGGCAGACGAAGGTGACGACCTTGTCGTCCGTCTCCCCGTAGAGGCCCTCGCCGTTGTCGCCCGCGAAGGCGGTGGCGGCCGGGATCAGCCAGGCCGCGAAGAGGACGATGGGAGCCAGCTTCCGCATGCGATTTGAACGATACCCTGTCGCCTGGCGTGGCCGATTCCTTCACCTGCATCGTCGAGATCCCGAAGGGAAGCCGCAACAAGTACGAGTACGACCACGAGTCGGGCGGGATCAGGCTCGACCGGTTTCTGTTCTCGTCGGTCGTCTATCCGACGGACTACGGCTTCGTCCCGGACACGCTGTCGCTCGACGGCGATCCGCTGGACGTGATGGTGCTGGTCTCCGAGCCGACGTTCCCCGGCTGCAGGATCGAGGTGAAGCCGATCGGCCTGTTCCGGATGGAGGACGACCAGGGGCTCGACGACAAGGTGCTCGCCGTTCCGCTCACGGATCCGGGCTGGAACACGCTCGAGAGCCTCGACGAGGTGTCCGACCAGCTGAAGAATGAGATCGCGCACTTCTTCACCGTCTACAAGCAGCTCGAGAACAAGAAGGTGGAGATCGACGGCTGGTACCCGTGCGAGGACGCCCTGAAGGCGATCGAGGACTCGCGCGAGCGGTTCAGGAACGGTTCAGGTAACGGTCACTAGGGTTCCGCCGCCGTGTCGGTCTTCGAGGCGATCGTTCTCGGGATCACGCAGGGACTGACCGAGTTCCTGCCGATCTCGAGCACCGCGCACCTGCGCATCGTGCCCGCGTTCGCGGGCTGGGAGGACCCTGGCGCGGCGTTCACCGCGATCGTCCAGCTGGGAACGATGCTCGCCGTCCTTCTGTACTTCCGGGGGGACCTGCTGCAGATTGCGCGGGCGTGGCTGCGCTCGTTGCGGGACAGGTCCGTGCGGCGCACGCTCGACGCGCGGCTCGGCTGGTACATCCTGCTCGGCACGATCCCGATCGGGATCTTCGGGCTGATCTTCAAGGACCAGATCGAGAACGGCGCGCGCGACCTGTACCTGATCTCGATTGCCCTGATCGTGTTCGGACTCGTGCTGCTGGCGGCCGAGGAGGTTGGGACGAAGGACCGCCCGATCGAGGACCTGAACCGGAGCGACGGGATCTTCATCGGCCTGTGGCAGGCGCTGGCGCTGATCCCGGGCGTGTCGCGGTCCGGGTCGACGATCTCGGCCGGGTTGTTCCGCGGGCTCGACCGACCGAGCGCCGCCCGTTACTCGTTCCTGCTGTCGGTGCCGGCCGTCGTTCTGAGTGGGCTGTTCGAGCTGAAGTCGGTGATCGACGGGTCGGAGCACACCGACGTGGGGGCGGGCTCGCTGATCATCGCGACCGCATTCGCCTTTGTGGTCGGCTACTGGTCGATCGCCTTCCTGCTGCGCTGGGTCGGGCACCACTCGATGATCGTGTTCGTCGTCTATCGCGTGGCGCTGGGCCTGCTGGTGCTGGTCCTGACGGCGTCCGGCGTGATCCACTAGTCCGGATACCCTTCCCGTCGTGCAGACGGCCTGGAAGTTCGGCCTCATCGCGCTCCTGGCGCTCGTCATCGAGGTGCTGCCCGGCGGCGGCAACTTCCTCGACGTGGTGCTCACGGCGCTCACGATCGCGTTCTTCGCGGCGAT
>Ga0111539_10013072_pt1 | contig 10386 bp, 9 predicted proteins | sample RhiMethybrSRZTD1_FD_79667 | JGI IMG/M metagenome (GOLD analysis project Ga0111539, IMG submission 79667) | Populus rhizosphere microbial communities from Tennessee, USA - Rhizosphere MetaG P. TD hybrid SRZTD1 (version 2) (version 2) | ecosystem: Host-associated > Plants > Roots > Rhizosphere >... | reverse complement strand
GGCTGGAGGACGTGACGTTCGCCTACGGGCCGGACGAGGCGCCGGTGCTGCACGACATCGACCTCGACGTCCCCGCCGGGCGCACGATCGCGCTGATCGGCCCGACCGCCTCCGGCAAGACGACGCTCGGATAGATGACGGCGAGGCTCTACGACGTCAGCCGCGGACGGATAACGATCGACAGCGTGGACATCCGCAACCTGAGCTTCCAGGCTCTGACCGGTCTCGTCTGAGTTGTCTCGCAGGAGACGTACCTGTTCCAAGCCTCGGTCCGCGAGAAGCTCCGATACGCCAAGCCGGACGCCACCGACGAGGAGCTCGAGCAGGCGACGGAGGCGGCCCGCATCCACGACATGATCACCGCCCTACCCGACGGCTACGACACGGTGGTGGGCGAGCGCGGCTACCGCTTCTCCGGCGGTGAGAAGCAGCGGATCGCGATCGCGCGGACGATTCTGCGCAACCCGCCCATCCTCATCCTCGACGAGGCCACGAGCTCGCTCGACACCGAGACCGAGCGACTCGTGCAGGAGGCGCTCGACCGCCTGTCGGAGGGCCGCACGACCATCGCGATCGCACACCGCCTCTCGACGGTGCGCGATGCGGATCAGATCATCGTGCTCGATCGCGGCCGCGTCGCCGAATCGGGCCGCCACGAGGACCTCATTCGCGCCGGAGGACGCTATTCCACGCTCGTCAGCCGGGACGCGGAGATCGCGACCACGGCGCCCGATCCGGGCGAGCTCCGGGCGCTCGCCTCAGCCGGATAGACCCCTCATCGCTCGTCGCTACGGGATGACGGTGATCCGGTTGGTCGGCGCCGGCCCGATCGGTGCTCCCGTGAGCGTGGGCTCGAGGTAGCGGACCAGGGAGTCGACGTCGAAGTCGGCCAGCGAGGTCCGGTTCGTGCCCGCGCGCAGCGACTGGAACCCGTCCCCGCCGTCGGCGAGGAAGTTGTTCGTCGTCACCCGGTACGTGGCCGCGGTGTCGAGCGGCACGCCGCCTATGCGCACGTCCGACACGGGGTTCGTTGCGCCCGCACAGGGCGTGTCCGAGATCGCCGTCGCGGTCGCCCGGCTGTAGGTGTAGGTCAGCGTGCTCGAGGGCAGCAGCACGACCTGCGCCTCGGCCACCGGGCCGCACCACTGGTCCTTGAGCACGTCCATGAGCTGGGCTCCGGTGAAAGTGTTCGTCGTCACGATGTTGTTGAACGGCTGGACCGTGAAGGCCTCGCCGTACGTGACGACCCCGTCGCCCTCGTGCTTCGCGGACTCCGCGAACGTCAGGTCGGCCCGGACTCCGCCCGGGTTCATCAGGGCGATGTCCGCGTCACCGCGATCCGCGTCGTCGGTGTCGGCCAGCTGCGCGTCGGCGATCAGGTTGCCCAGCGGGTTCTCACCCGATGGGGCCGACGCCCGGGTGATGTCGGACGAGATGTGGCCGACCGGCTGTGTCGCGATCGGGTCCGCCACCGTGTTGTAGCCGTCGATCAGCTGCTGGATGTCAGGCGCCGCCGGCTGAGTGCGCGTGACGACCGTGTTGTCCGCCGTGACGTCCTTGATGTCCTTCGTCTTCCCGTCGAGCTTGAAGCCGATGTTCGTGACCAGCCGGCCGAACGAGCTCGCGCTCGTGACCGGGCGGCCGTCGATCAGGCTGCCGTTGGCCGCCGAGCAGACGTACGGCTGATGCGTGTGACCCGTGATGAAGAGGTCGACGGCGTCGCTCGTGCGGTCGACGATGTCGGTGATCGGGCCCGACACGTTGCAGGAGTCGATGCCCGCGAACGGCGTCGGGGCGCCGCCCTCGTGCAGCAGCACGACGATTGCGCGCACGCCGTGCTCGTTGCGGAGCTCGGCCGCGTACCTGTTCGCCGTATCCGCCTCGTCGAGGAACTCCACGTTCTGGATCCCGGACGCCGAGACGATGTTCGGGGTGCCCTCGAGGGTCATCCCGATGAAGCCGACCTTGATGTTGCCGAACTTCCGGATCGCGTAGGGCGGGAAGATCGGCTCTCCCGTGTCCTTGTAGACCACGTTCGCCGCCAGGTACTGGAAGTCCGCTCCACCGAAGCTCCCGTTGGGGCAGCTGTTGTCGGGGCCGCAGCCGCCGTTCTGCATGCGCAGGAGCTCCGTGACTCCCTCGTCGAACTCGTGGTTGCCGACCGAGCTGAGGTCGAGGCCCATCTCGTTCATCGCCTCGATCGTCGGCTCGTCGTGGAACAGCGCCGACAGCAGCGGGCTGGCGCCGATCAGGTCGCCGGCCGCGACCGTCAGCGTGTTCGGGTTCTGCCTGCGCAGCGTGCGCAGCTGGTTGGCGAGGTAGACGGCTCCGCCCGCGTCGATCTGAGGGCCGCCCGCGACCTCCTGGATGCGGCCGCCGCTGCCGGTGGGCGGCTCGAGGTTGCCGTGGAAGTCATTGATGCCGAGCAGCTGGACGGAGACGTCCTTCGACGGCTTGGCCGCCTGTGCCGCAGGAACCGCGAAGGCGAGGGCGGCGAGCACAAGCGCGAGAACGCGGGCTGCACCGTGCGCATGCGAGGTCTTCATTCGGTTCTCCCCCTGACCGATCGTGACCGTGTGCGGCAGCCTAGACCTGTTGACCGTTCGGCGTATTTCTGAACCACCCGATCCTCGGTCTGAGACGATCCCGCGGTGCTTCGCCGCCTCGTCAGAGTCGCGGGCCTGGTGATCGCCTGCCTCGCGGCCCCGGCCGCCGTCGCTGCCGGATCGGCCGAGCCGGGCACTGGCGCCACCGGGCGCGCGTTCTCCGGCACGGCGAAGGACGGCTCGGTGGTCGGGTTCGCCGACGATCACGTGCACATCACGGCCAACCTGCGTGCCGGCGGGCGGGTGATCTACGGTGAGCCGTTCGACCGCAATGGCGTGGCGGCCGCGCTCGGTCACGACGCGCGAGAGCACGGCGGGGACGGGAGCCGCGACGTCGTCGGCAACCTGCTGCGCGGCGAGGGCCCGACCGCCACGCACGACACCGGCGGCTGGCCTACGTTCGCCGGCTGGCCGCGGTACGACACGCTCACCCACCAGCAGGTCTACTGGGTGTGGCTGAAGCGCACGTGGCAGGCCGGGCTGCGGCTCGTGGTGGCGCAGACGGTCGAGGACGACGAGCTGTGCCGGGTGCAGAAGCGGCGCTCGCACTCCTGCTCGGAGCCGCTCGCCATCGCCCAGCAGGTGCGAGTGCTGCGTGGCCTGCAACGCTACGTCGACCGTCGCAGCGGCGGGCGCGGCCGCGGTTTCTTCCGGCTCGTCTACACACCGCGCCAGGCGCGCAGCGTCATCGAGCGGGGGAAGCTGGCCGTGGTCATCGGCGTCGAATCCTCCAACCCGTTCGGCTGTCGCCTCCAGCATGGGCGCTCGGCATGCACGGCGAGGGACGTCGACCGCGGCCTCGCGGCCTACCACCGGCTCGGCATTCGCAGCCTGTTCATCGCCCACTGGTTCGATAACGCGTTCGCCGGCGCCGCGCTCGAGGGAGGACTCAAAGGCCTGTTCATCAACGCCATGAACCGCCTGGAGACCGGTCATTACCTGCGCGTGTCGCGCTGCCCGCAGCCGGGCCAGGGGGAGCAGGCGGCGGCGCCGCCGAGGGCGATCATCGACCTCGTCGCGCCGTTCTTCCGGGGCGTGTCCAGGCTCGCCCGCGTGCCGATGCCGAGCTATCCGGATGAGCGCCGGTGCAACGCGCGCGGGCTGTCCGCGCTGGGCGTGCACCTCGTGCGCCGGATGATGGAGCGGCACATGATCATCGAGGCCGATCACATGAGCGAGCGGGCGCGCGACCGGCTGCTGAGGATCGCCACCGCTCGGCACTACCCGGTTGTCTCGGGCCACAACGGCACCGGCGGTGCGTGGACGACCGGCGAGCTGCGCAAGCTGTACTCGGTTGGCGGCATCGCGGCAGCCACGCTCGACACCGCGCCCGATTTGATCAGCAGCATCGACCGCTTCGCCCGCCTCGGCCACGGCCTCGGCGTGCCGCTCGGCAGCGACGCCGGCGGCTTCGCCTCCCTGCCGGGCCCGAGTGACGCGGCGACGCCCCTCCGCTACCCGTTCAGGGCCTTCCGCGGCGACGTCACGTTCCACCGCCAGCGCACGGGACGGCGCGTGTTCGACCTCGATACAGACGGCGTCGCCCACTACGGCCTCCTGGCGGACCTGATCGCCGACGCCGGGCGCAGGCCCGGCGGCCCCCGCGCGCTCCGCACGCTCTTCCACTCCGCCGAGGCCTACCTCGAGATGTGGCAGCGCACGGGAGCGCGATAGATACTCTCGGGCGGACGCATGTGGAAGCGTCTACCAGCGGTTTTTCTCGTTCTGCTCCCGCTGGCCCTGCTGCCGGGATGCGGCGGCGGCGCGTCCTCGGCGGGCGGCGGCTCGCACGCACCGACCCGGGTGGCGGTGCTGGTGCTCGAGAACCACGAGGTCGGCGACATCCTCGGTGACCCACGCGCGCCGTACCTCAGCTCGCTCGCGCAGAAGCACGCAGTTGCGACGAGCGCGTTCGCGCTCGCGCACCCGTCGCTTCCGAACTACATCGCGCTCGTGACCGGGCGGACGGCCGGCATCACAACCGACTGCGTGCCGTCCGATTGCTCGGTCAAGGGACCGAGCCTCGTCGACCAGCTCGAGGCGCACCGGATCTCCTGGCGCGGCTACATGGAGTCGATGCCGAAGCCGTGCTTCCACTTCAGTGGGGATGAGCTCGGGCGATACGCCCAGCGCCACAACCCGTTCGCCTACCTCCCGGCCGTCTGGAGCCGGCCCGAGCGCTGCCAGAAGGTCGTGCCGTTCTCGGAGCTCCACGACGACATGCGCCATGGGATGCCGCGCTTCAGCTGGATCACACCGAACCTCTGCCACGACATGCACGACTGCGGAATCGCCGCGGGCGACAACTGGCTCCGCCGGACCGTCCCGCCACTCCTCCGTGCGCTTGGCCCGAACGGCGTCCTGATCCTCACCTTCGACGAGGGGACGACGGACGAGGGCTGCTGCAACGCGGCCCACGGGGGCCAGATCGCAACAATCCTCGCGGGCGAGGGCGCGCGCCGGCTGGCGAGAGACGACCAGGCCGTCGACCACTACTCGACGCTCGCGACCGTCGAGACCCTGCTCGGGTTGCCGAAGCTCGGCGACAGCAGATCGGCTCCCACGCTGACCGCTCTGGTCACGGGCGCCGCTACGGCCGCGGCGCACGAACAGCAGTAGCCCACGGGCCCGGCCTGCCCTCATCCGGATCGGGGGAGGCGCTCGCGGCAGGATGATCGTACGGTCGCTCGGGTGATCGGACTGCAGCCTTGATCGGTCATGCGCTCGCGTTCGCGCCGCGCCACGCCGCGCGGGTGGCCTGGGACCGCTGGATTGCAATCGGCTTCGCCATCGGCTCCGCCTGCTTTCTCGTCGGACCGTTCCCCGGGTTCGTGCAGCTGGTCGGCCCGGGCGCCGACGGTGTCGTGTTCTTCGCCGGCTCCGTCTTCTTCACCCTGGCCGCGGGACTCGAGCTCCGGGAGTCCACGGTACGGCTGGGCCGATGGGCCTCCGACTCGTCGTGGTGGAGCGCCGCCGTGCAGTTCGCCGGGACCCTCTTCTTCAACCTCAGCACGTTCGCGGCCATGCAGGACGGACTGTCAACCAAGCAGGAGAACCGGCTCGTCTGGTCGCCGGACGTGTTCGGGTCAGCGTGCTTCCTCATCTCCGGGGCGCTCGCCTACCGCGTGGCGAGCGGATACCGCCTCCGGCCCGTCCACCGCGACGACTCCTGGCGGACGGCGGCGATCAACCTGGCCGGGTGTGTCCTGTTCGGGATTGCCGCGATCGCCTCTTTCGTCGTGCCGTCGAGCGGCTCCATTCTCGACCTGGCGGCCTCCAACTGGTGCACCGCGCTCGGTGCGCTGTGCTTCTTGATCGGCGCCGTGAGGATCTATCCGCGAAAATGAGCCCAGGCGACTGGTCGACGCTGTTCCGGGCCGCCTTCAGAGACTCGCGGAACGCGATGGTGCTCGTCGGCGAGGACCGGCGCGTCGTCGACGTGAACGGGGCATTCCTCCAGCTGCTGGGGCACCCCCGCCTCGACGTGGCCGGCCGGCCGATCTGGGAGTTCGTCGCCGGCGGCCCTCTGATGAAGCCGCGCGAGTGGGCGGCCGCTCTCGCCCGCCGGCGGTTCACCGGTGAAGCCGAGATGCTGCGCGCCGATGGCTCGACGGTGCACGTCCAGTGGGGCGCGACGACGGAGGTCATCACCGGCCGCAGTCTCGTCGTGGTCGCCGCCCTGAGTGTCTCGGCGCGAGCCTCCGGAATCCGAGAGGCCGCCCAGCCCGCACGCCCAAATGCCGCGCTCTCGGCCCGGCAGCGCGAGATCGTCCGGCTTGTCGCGTTGGGGCGGACAGGGCCTGAGATTGCGGATGAGCTTCAGATCACCCACCACACCGTGCGTACACACCTGCGAAATTCGATGAGCCGAATGGACGCGCGGTCGCGCGCGCACCTGGTCGCGAAGGCGCTCGCCGAGGGGCACGCGTTCGCGCTCTGAGATCACGCAACGGTGGTATTGACGGGCCACCTCGCGGTTGCCACGGTCAGGCGGGTGACCGAGATCGGCTCACCCTACCCAGAGGCGATCGGCCCTCAGCGGGTGCGGTTCTCGTTCGAGGCGGCGACCCTCCGGGCAGCGGTGGAGGCGGCGGACCTGTTGCGTCAGCTGGCCGAGTGCGGCGTCCGGGTGCGCCCCACCGTGCCCGCCCGCCTCGCGGGCCCCTACCGCTGGAGCATTCTCGTGACGAGCGCTCCGCTCGGTGCTAGGCGCATAGCGGCGCTTGAGGAGGAGATGCAGGGCATCGCGCGCCGAGCATCCGGGATCAGATTCACGGGGTGGTTGTTCCTCTGCCGTCAGGGCGAGCCCAAGGCCGGCCGTGACGGTGCTTCCGTCACCCCCGAGGGGATCCGCGTGCTGATCGTGGACGACTCGGTTCCGTTCCGGCGCGCCGCGCGTGAATTGCTCGAGCGCCGTGGCTACAGCGTCGTGGGGGAGGCGGACGGGGCTGCGTCAGGCCTCGCCGAGGTGGAGCGCCTGAGGCCCGACGCAGTGCTGCTCGACGTACGCCTGCCCGATGGCTCGGGCTTCGATCTGTGCACGGTGCTCACCCGCGAAGAGGACGCTCCGTCGGTGCTGCTCGTCTCAAGTGATCTCTTGACCGATGCCGCACTGGTGAGCGACTGCGGGGCGTGCGCAATCCTGTCCAAGGCGGAGCTGGCGAGAGTCGACCTGGACGGCATCTGGGGCAAAGTCACCCGAAGCGGGTGAGGCGCAGGGGGCGGTTCGGCTGGCGGAGCCGGCGGTCTTTCAGGCGCTCGTCACGGGAACTCGTTCATCCGGTATCTGGAGGGGTTCGTCGTCCTTGGGGGCTCCGGCTCGCAGGCGCAGCCCGATCACGGGCAGGATCGCGGTCGACAGGATCCCCGCGCCCACGAGGGAGGCGGCGGTGGCCGAGCGCATGTGCCCGTCCTGGACCGCGATGGTCGTGATGGCAACGATCAGCGGCAACCCAGTGGCTGAGAAGATCGCCAGGGCGGCCCGATCCCGAGAGCCGAGCACGCCGCGGTACAGGAGCAGCGCGGGAGCGCCGCGCACGATCAGGAAGAGGCCGAGGAAGAGCGGCACCTCGAGTAGCCGCACGGGCTCGTCGAGGAGGGCTGCGAGGTCGAAGTTGACGCCGCTCACGACGAAGAAGAATGGGATGAGGAATCCGTAGCCCACCGCCGCGAGCTTGGACTCGAGCACGGCCACCTCACGCCCCTGCAAAGCGACGCGCGCGATGACTCCGGCCACGAAGCCGCCGAGCAGCAGGTCCAGTCCGAGCGAGTCGGCCAGCGCGCCGAGCGCGAACACCATGACCACAAGAATGCGGATCGCCAGCTGGCCGCTGGTCTCGAGGGTGCGGTCGAGCAACCCCCAGCCGCGCCCCACGCCCCGGACGGCCATCAGGGCCGCCAGCACCGCCACGACGACAAAGGCCACGAGGATCACCGCGTTCTCGGCCGCGCCCTTCGTGGAGAACACGAGCGTTATCAACAGGATCGGCCCGAACTCGCCCACCGCGCCCGCGCCGAGGAGATAGGTGCCGAAGCGAGTGCGCAGCTCGCCCGCGTCGCTCAGCACCGGGATCAGAGTGCCGATGGCGGTGGTGGCCAGCGCCGAGCCGGTGAAGAGAAGCGACAGCACAAGGCCCGTCAGCGTGAGCAGCCCGCCGAGCGAATAGGCCAGGACGAGCGAGAGCAGCCAGCCAAGGACGGCCAGCCGAAGCGGGTTCCCGCGGATCCTCTCGAAGTCGATCTCGTAGCCCGCGAAGAAGAAGAGCATTCCGAGCCCGAGGTTCGAGAAGAAGCCGAGGAACGCGTCGGGATCGGCGAGGCCCAGGACGTCGGGGCCGATCAGGATCCCGAGCAGGACCTCGAGGACCACCACCGGCAGCGGCAGCCGGGTCGACACCAGACCCGCCACGAACGCCGCGAGCGCGGCGGCGAGCACGACGAAGAGGAAGGACTCGCTGTCGATGTTGATCATCGCGCCGACTGTGCTCCGGGATCGATTCCCCAGCTGCTGGTGAACGACTGGCCCGGGTGCAGCTGGACCAGGTCCTCGCCGCTGCGGAATGCGTTCGGCGGACACGTCATGGGCTCGATGGCAAGGCTCCGGCGGTTCACGTCCGGAAGCGGGTCCCCGCTGAACACCATCACGTACGAATGTGCCTCGTCGACCCAGAGCGTGAGCCCGTTGCCCGTGTCCGGGTCCCGCAGCTCGACGCGAGCCCGGCCGTCCTCACCGCGCTCGAGGTCGGTGAACGCGTGGTCCAGGACGGTCGCGCCTATGGCACGCGGCCGGCGGAAGTCGTAGTCGGTCCCTTCGACCGGGAGCCTCTCGACCGGGATGCCACGCTCGTCCGAGCGGAGCAGGGTGCGGGCCGGTATTTGGAGCGTGAGCGAATCCACGAGGGAGTCGGAGAGCGCGAGGTAGGGGTGGTTGCCGCTCCCGTACGGGCAGGGCCGCGGCCCGCGATTGACGGCGGTCGTCCGTACACGCAGTCCGGCGTCCGAGAGCACGTACTCGATGCTGAGGGCCAGCGAGAACGGGTAGCCCGGCTGCGGATGCAGCGCGTGCTCCATCACGACCCGGTCCTTCGCGCGGTCGCCGGCGATCCACGACCCCCAGCGGACGAGGCCGTGGATCGCGTCCTGCTCCGCGACGTCGTCGAGCGGAAGCTGGTGCTCCCGGCCGTCGAAGCTGTAGAGGCCGTCCTGAATGCGGTTCGGCCACGGGATCAGAACCTGGCCGCGGCCTGAGCTGCTCATCTCATCCCGCCCGTAGCCGTCGAGCACGTTGCGGCCGTCGAGCGTGTACTCCCGCAGTCCGCCGCCGACCTCCACCACGACCACCCGCTGGTCGCCGTGGACGATCTCGATCTGCTCGCCGGAGGGGGCGATCACGGCTCCGCTTCCTCCTCGAGCACCGTTCGCTGGTCGAGCGTGTAGAGCAGCGCAAGCGCCGGCACGACCAGGAGCAACGCCACACCGAAGACGACGAGCAGGGCGGTCAGCGTCTCGCTGCCCGCGGCGCCGTCCGCGACCGTGAGCTTCTCGGGAAGCAGGTAGGGGTACTGCGCGATGCCCCAGCCCCAGATGACCGCGACGACCGCGCCAACCGCCAGGACGCGAACGCCGCGCCGGGCGTCTCGCCACAGCAGGAGGAGGGCCGCGGCGCCACATAGCGCCGAGGCGATGACCAGCGGCAGCCCCTCGTCGACCAGCCCGTCGTAGATGTAGCGGGCGTCCTCGTGGAGGACGAAGATGCCGGCCACCGCGACGACGCCCGCGGCCATCGCCGCGCCGAGCGCCCGAGCCGCGAAGTAGCGCTCGAGGTCGGGGTCGCCGAAGCGCCGGGCGTCGCTGGCCAGGAAGACCGCCGCGAGGTAGGCGCCGGCGGCCACGAAGAGGACGCCGATCACGATGGAGACGGGATTCACCCAGCTCGTGAGGGGATCTCCCTTCGCGTTGCCGATCGGAACACGTCCGGAGGCGACAGCCCCGGCCACCGTGCCCATGAAGAACGGCGTGAGTACCGACGAGAGCGCGAACGCGCGGGTGGCCAGGCGCCTGCCTCGCTCCCTTTCGGCCACCCCCTGGAAGGCGAAGCCCGCGCCACGTAGCACGATCCCGAGAGCGGCGAGGCTGAGCGGGATGAACAGGGTCGACATGATCGACCCGAAGGCCTCGGGGAAGCCGGTCCACAGCACCACGAGCACGAAGATCAGCCAGACGTGGTTCGACTCCCAGACCGGGCCGATCGCCCAGGCGATCAGGGCCCGCGCGCGGTTGC
>Ga0111539_10013065_pt1 | contig 10388 bp, 9 predicted proteins | sample RhiMethybrSRZTD1_FD_79667 | JGI IMG/M metagenome (GOLD analysis project Ga0111539, IMG submission 79667) | Populus rhizosphere microbial communities from Tennessee, USA - Rhizosphere MetaG P. TD hybrid SRZTD1 (version 2) (version 2) | ecosystem: Host-associated > Plants > Roots > Rhizosphere >... | reverse complement strand
TGAGATGAGCGGATCGCCAGGTGCTTCGATCCACAAAGGTTCAGAATAACTCCGGCTATAGCTGCTGGCGTTACGGAGCATCTTTGGGAGATTGAGGATTTAGTTCCCTCTAAGGATTAGTGATAGCATTGCGGTCAGACTCGGGCAGAGCGCATGACTCACGTAACCAAAGACGTTCAGTCAGTTGTCAAACTCGTTGAGGCTTGTCACTCACGGATTATCAGCCTACAAGGTTCAAACCTAACGAGCATCCAGTATGAACAGTTCAGAACGCGCTTGCATCAGTCGTTGTCGGACGAGGGAATTACATACAACCTCCCCCATTACGACTCTGGCGGGAGGTGGACTTTCAGTTTCAGGTTTTTGCACGTTCAGGATTCTGGTGTAATAACCGACGTCAGTCCGGCTGGCCCTTACCCGATTCAATTGTCAGTCGGCGAAAATGTCTCGGTAGCCTTTGAGCCTCGCGATATATCCAAGATTGATAATTGGCAGTCCCTGCAACTTGATAACACAAGATTTGCGAGTCTAAATAAGGGTAGCTCCTTTGATTTCAAAGGACGGCTTGTGTTCTGCGATTATTATCCTAATAGACCGGGTGGCTCATTTTACCTCAAAGTTGATTCCGAGTTCCGAGTATCAATGTCAACGTCGGTTGCGGACTGGCTGCGCAAGCAGCTATGGGGCGGCCTGCCGTCAGGTCTCGATTTTACCAAGAAGCGCTAAGAACTTTCGTGCAGGTGAAAATGACCTACTATCTTTACTGTAAAACAGGCTGACCAGAATCCCGTCCGATGAGCGTAGGCGTGGAGAGCATCTACGCTCATCTCTACCTGATGACTCTCTCCATCCTCAGGCAGATACCGGCCATCGTTGCAAGCGTTTGAAAATGTGTGCAGATTTTCTAACGCGCGCTGACCGCTTTTTGCGGTAGAGGCGGCAGGAACGGGCACCTATTAGTTAAGGAAGTTTGCTAGGTGATTGTAAAGGGCCGCATGGGTTCAACTAGTGGATATCGCGCCGCTCCCATGTCGCGAGGCGAAATGAAGATGCTCTTGAGAATTGAGGACGGATCGCTCAGAGAAAAGTGGTTGTGTGATGTGTAGAGATAGAACTTGCGAGCTTGATTATGAAGCACGGCTTCCGACGCTGCACACAAATTAGTTGCGCGCGCATCTGTGATTGTGATCGTTACAACGCGAAACGTATTGATTCCATATTTCTTGGTGTGTAAACCTTGCTGAAAGTAGTGCCAGTATCCTTCGATCTTTTTAAGGAATCGCTCGTGAGTTGTCGTCGATCGATCTGCCTCAAGCATAAAATGAACACGATTTTTTCCTGACGGTCGGCTGGTATCCTCAAGAGTAAAAAACGCATCTGGACGAACCGGAAGCCGAAGGACGCCGCCCTTCTCTCGTACAGTCACAGCATCAAAGAGTTCTTGTCCTTCGTTCCATACAACCAGTTTAATGTGACTTGTCCGGGTAGCCATCGTAAGCGCCGAATGCACGTCAACTATCATCATCGCATGTTTTAGAAAGAGTTCCTTTAACTCTTGGTGACGAAGACGGACATCAATGAACTCTTTCGGGGCTATTCCCCTCTCAACAAGCATCGGGATTGCCGCGCGGCCTAGTGTATAAATGTGCTTCTGCACCGGAAGAATTATTCGAGAAAGGTAGCCCCTTTCAATGAGCTTAAGAAGCCGACGGTGCAGTCGCTTATGCGGTCGGTTGGTGAGCAGGATTAGGTGATCAATTGTGACGAACCTGTGCTCGAAAACAGAGACGAAAATCTCAAGATCGCTGTCAGTAAGTTGGAAGCCATTGACTGCTGGCATGGGTCATTCAAAAAAGTCGACATCGCCGGTTTCGCAACTCACGCGTCCTGCGGGCTGATTCGCACCCTCTTTTAAGGCATCGAGCCTCCTGTCAATTTCGTTGACCGTCATAAAGGAAGCGCATGACGTTGTGTAGTATTCGTCGAACGATCGCTGATCAATCGTGGGTCCTTCAACGTATGGCGTTTTGACATACATCGGATAATCCGGGAGTTCGACTTTACTGCCATCTTCAAGAACCTGGTACGCCGTCGCATATGGTGAAGAAAATTGAAACTTGCGCGGGGTTGTGAAGAAGCACTTTATGCGGGCATTTTGAAATGCACCGCGCATAGACTTGGGCAACTGTTCGTCGTATTGATGAAAAAGCATGAGGTGCAATCCGTATTTTGCCGCTTGGGAGAGCATGAGCGGGATGTCCGGTGTGAGGTACTCGCCGCATTCGTCGATAAGCAGAAAGTGAGGAACGGACCGTTGGCGACGCCGCGTTATTTCCCATATCTCATTGATGAGGAGTGTACCTAACACTCGGCACTGGTCAATGCCGAAAATATCTGAGGGCTGCAAGTTCACGAGAAGCACTCCACGTTCGTCGATGATTTGCCGTACATTGAGTGAGTTTTCAGAGAGGCCCATAACGCGCTGCATTTGAGGGTGACGGAAAATCTCAATGCGGTTTCCCGTTGATTCGAGATAGGTCTTAACGGCCCCTTTCGATCCCTCGTAAAACTCCATCCAGTCGGAACGGAATCGTTCGTTTCGGATTCGGTTGATGATGGCCTGCCGTTGCGCCTCGTGCGCGGGATTAAGAAAATGCTCGATGGCTACGATCGAAAGGTCTTGCTCAAGCAGGGTGTAGTAAAGCGCTCTTAGCAACCGTGAGAGGCGCGGTATCTGGCTCTCATCGCCCACGCCCCAAGTCATGAGCGTTGCTTTCTTCATGCGGTCGGCTTTCGTATAAAGAGCCGCCTCGTCTTTCGAGGCCGAGATAAACGGGTTGAATCCGACGAGGCGATCGGAGGCTGATGGGTTCAGGAAATTCGCAGGAACGTCCTCGCTCGCGAGATCAGCGGCTACCTCCCAAAAGAGTTCACCGTTCGGATCAATTAGTGTGAAGCCTTGTCCTTCATCCGCTAATTGCCGACAAATATGCTCTATGAGCTTCGATTTACCAGTTCGCGTGAGACCTTTGCCGTGAAGGTGCGTGTTCAATGCCTCGAACGGAAGGTTGCAACGAACAGGAGGAACATTATCTGATATGAACGTCCCGAGCGAGATGTGCGGAACAGTAGTTTTCTGTCTAGGCGGCGGTGCCAAGAAATCCAAAAGAAACTCGATGATTGATGCCGCTCGATCCGTTATCCAGTTTGCCGATCGCTTTGTTGTCTGAGTGAGTCTCATACTAGATTAGACGACACTGCGAATCCTCAACCGGGGACGAGCGTTTTCACGAATCTATCAAGCGAGTTAAAGGATCGAGTTAATCAGTTACCGCCATGCCCGCCCGAGGCGTAGCCGAGCCCGAAGCCCGACGATAGGAGTGGCTAAGGGTGCTTTCGGAGGCTGAACTGAATTTGTGCGACGCGCGGTCAGCGCGGAGTACCGGAGCGGAGCGGAGCCGAGTCCTTGCGGTAGCGAGGACGAGGAAATTGAGTTCAGCCTGCGGTAGCAGGCGGGCATGGCGAACCAGTTTTCGCTCGGTAGAGCGATGCTTTTACGCAGCGATAGCTGAGGAACTCATTTCCTCACCCGTATCCCCACCCTGGCGAGTGCGCTCCTCGCGTATGAAGTCGTTGATTATGGCTACTTTGATCGCCGCATCGAGCAGCGGGTATTTCCCCTCGCCGTTAGGCTGGCCCCAGGCCGCATCCTTCTCGATGAGCGTGTTTCGATACTGCTCTTTGAGCTCGTCTCGTTGCGTTTCCGAAAGGCGGCGAAAGCGTGCCTCGGCTCGGGTTCGGGCGTTCCCCTCGCTGGTTTCTTCGCGTTGGCTGGCTGCTTGCTGAAAGGCGATGCGCTCTTGGCGCTCGCGCTCCTTTGAGATTCGCTCGTAATGGGCAACGGCCCTCGTGATGTACTGCGTGATACCACCAAAGGTTGCGATGCTGAATCGTGTTTTCTTAGCTTCCGAGTGACTGAAATCAACAATGTACTTCGCGAGGTCCCAACCGTACTGCGCGACTATACTTGCCGCGAGATCGCGATGGCGCGGGCGAGTGCTTGCCGCTTCAACACCAAAGAATACGTGATGAAAATAGCGAATTAGATGGTCTGCTTGCTCGTTCCTTTCGGATCGGCCAGTTGTAGGGACCGCGCTCCTCGTGTTTACGTCCCTTCCTGTCTCAGGATCTGCCGGCGGCAGGCCGAGCGCGGCTCCCTTTCTGAAAGCAACTTTGTAATCTTTTTGGTCTTTCGTCCTTTCGATCGTAGCGGAGGCGATAATCCCTCCCTTCGAAAGCGGCACACCTTGAAGCTCGCGGAGCGCCGCTTCAAGCACTTTCTTGCGCTTCGACGGTCGGCGCTGGTACGCCGTCCCTGTGATCCCCAAGTCGTCAAACAATTCCTTGGTCCGACGATCGTAAAACATATTGCCCGCGAGTATCAGGTCGACGTGGGTGTAAAGAAGTTGTGCGATTTCACTCTTGAAGCTGAGAACGACATCAAACAGCACGGGCTTCGTGTGGTTGCTTTGGAGATTTCGCAGCGTGAGGTCGTTGAATCGGAAGTAGCCGACCTCGCGATTAACGACGCCATCGACCTTGCGGCGGATAATTTTTAGATCGGAAAGTATATTGAACGTGTCGATCAGCTCGGCGGTTTCTTTTGTCGTGTTGTCGTAATAGGAATTTTCCCAAACGAGCAACGTGCCGCGCAGTCGCATCAGAGATTCAGTCAGTGAATCGATCACGTTTGTTCCCCACTGTTTTTTCAGTAGCCGGGAAATGCGACGAAGAGAAAATGCTGTGTACTGGTCAGGCATCCCTCGATCTTCCCAGTGTTTGACCAGGGCGTAGTAGGTTTTCTGATCTTCCGTAGTGAGTGGTCCACGGTCCGTATACCCCACCTTAAGTCGGGCAGTCACCTTGTCGCCCAACTCGCCCGTTATCGTTCGCTCAATGACGCGGGCGCGAGGCTGCGTTTTGGATTTCGAGGGTTGCCAAATGGACCACTTTTCGAGGTTAAGCTCTGGCCTGACTTTCTCTAGGGCTGAGGTGCGCGTGAGGTTCTTGGCTCCCTGCCCTTCTGCGCGTGACGAAGGCATTACGGGGTTGGTTATAGCTTCAGTGTACCCAACTCCTCTAGATCTTCACACAACGCCTCCTGTGTGTATCTAGAACGTATTTAAGGCGTATCTAGAACGTATTCAATCTTGGAATTCGGCGTTTCGTTACCGCCCTTCCTAGCGCGGCTCAAACCGGCTGTACTTCAGTAGCACCACGCCTGTACTTGACTAGCACCACGTTGGGACATCACTAGCACCGGGGCGGGACATCACTAGCACCATCATCGGGACATCATTAGCACCAGAAGTTGTACATCATTAGCACCGGTCGGACATCACCAGCATCAACAAACGGTTCTTCATCAGCACCGGCGGGACATCATCAGCATCAACAGGGTGGTCCTTCATAAGCACCAGCGCAGGAGCGCTCGCGGTTCGCGATCCCCAAAGCGCGTTGACAGTCGAGGACGCGGGAGTACGTTGAATGAAGATGCCCTGAAAATCTATGCAGAGGAGAGAATGAGGCCGATGACTACGGTTTGGGTTAGCTATGAAGAAGTTAAGGCGGCTGTGACGCTCGAAATGGTCCTAGCTCGCTTTGGGATCGCGCTCAGGCGGGTCAATGGGACCTCTTTGAGGGGGAAATGCCCGCTGCCGACACACGGGTCTGACGACAGCAAGAACAGCTTCGGCGCTCACCTCGGGAAGAACGCTTGGGCGTGTCAGTCACGATCGTGCATTTCGGCGCGGCGCGGTCGGCGAGGCGGCAACGTGCTTGACTTCGTTGCCGTCATGGAGTCCTGCTCGATCCGGGACGCTGCTCTCAAGCTTAAGGAATGGTTTCTTGATGACGGCGCGAAAGAAGCACAACCGACTACTGCGATCACTATCGCGTTAGGAAGTGAGCACGGTTGTGAGAATAAGCCGCTCGGGTTTTCCCTCAAGGGCATCGATAGCTCGCATCCTTGGCTAAAAGCTCGCGGCATCAGCACGGAAACGGCTACGGCGTTCGGCGTCGGCTTCTTTCCCGGCAGGGGAATGATGACGGGTCGGGTTGTGATTCCTATTCACAACTCGAAAGGCGAACTCATAGCCTATGCCGGACGCGCGTTAGACGAAGATACTGACCCGCGCTATAAGTTGCCGACAGGTTTCAACAAAACGCAGGAGCTCTACAATCTTCATCGAGCGATCGCGAGTGACGGGAGCAGGGGAGTGGTGATCGTCGAGGGTTTCTTCGACGCTATGGCGGTGCATCAAGCAGGGTTTCACCGCGTTGTTGCACTAATGGGCTCATCGCTCTCAGCCACACAAGCAGAACTGATAGCGACGAATTTCGATCGAGCGATCGTAATGCTAGACGGCGACGACGCGGGAATGATGGCATTACCCGGCATCGCTACACGCATTGCTGAGATGGTGGATGTTCGGGTTGCAAAAGTTCCTTGGGGGAGTCAACCCGATTCCCTTTTGCCAGACGAGATCAGAAAGCTTCTGTAAAGACTAAACGAAATCAAGGCCCCTCTGTGGGGCCTTTTCCATGTGATGACTATGCTTTGGCAATCGTCAGATCCTGAGCATCGTCCACGATTTCCTCCATCTGGACATTCGCCACGCGAGCATAAGCAAGTACGACTTCAATCGGTGGTACGCTCTTGCCGCGTTCATACTTCGAGACGTGGTGGTGAGTCCTGTAGTTTCCAAGCCGCTCTGCCATTTCCCGTTGAGACGAGCCAAGCGCCTCACGTATCTGCAATAGCTTCTCTGCTAATCGTTTTGGTCTGCGTCTGTGGCCCACGTGAGTAAAACAGGGCGCTACCGATCACCCACAATCGGCAGCGCCCTTGATCAAGGCGTCGCTTTTGCCCCCCGCCTCACCAAGAGGCGGCGACGCCTTGCGCCCAACACTCCGGGCGATGTTTGGGCCATCTTGCCTGTTAAAGCTCTTTCACATCACAGAGCTTCGGGAGCGGCAATGCGTGGCTTATAGCTGTTGCCTATTGCACGTCGCAACCGTTATCGAAATTGGCCTGATCGAGATTTCTTGCAATCAAAGCTGCATATAGACCACTGCGCACACTTCGCCCTTGCCGCCTAATGACAGCAAGACCTCACTTGAGAGCGATCCTGGTTCTTAGCGACCGATCAGCGTAATCATCATGAGTACCACGTTAGCAAGTGTCGCGTTCGAAGTTGTTGTTGGCGCTGGCGGCGCAGGCGCAGGCGCTCCATTGATCGGTATATCGCCCGCCAGAACGGTCATAGACATTAGCCCCGTGAGAGCGACAGCCAATACAAAGCGTTTCATTTTGAGTCTCCTTTGCGATTGAGGATGCAACCGTAGTTGTATCAGAAATCGGAAAAGCGGAAGTAGAGCTTGCGGCGGGAAATATTGCGGAGTTGCGGTTGTGAGGGTTAATATCCGGCCCGCAAAGGCTCTTACTACTCACTCTAAGAAGGTCTAATCTCTTGAAGTTAGCCTCACCAAAGTTGGACACGGCGCACCTGTCGCGTGACGAAGAAGCTGTGTCCAGATGCGAGAAGGCACTAGAACAAAGAGACAATGAAACTCCGCAGGGCGCACTTGAGATCATGCACCCGTTGTGGCGTGGAGTCGGCGCACGTCCCGAAACACAAGGGCTGCAACCGGAGACGGTTGCCTATGTTTTCTTTTGCACTGGCACTCTCACTGGCTGGATCGGCGCTCGCCATCAAATCAAAGACGCACAAGAGAGCGCGAGAGATTTGATCACTGAGAGCATCACGTATTACGAGTCGAACAACCTCAAAAGGGAAGCTGCCGAAGCGCGGTCAGAGATTGCGTATTGTTACTGGCGAGAAGGTAGAGTCAACGAAGCGCGAATCATGCTTCATGAGGCGTTGGAACGATTGCCGCCCGCAGGCATCAAAAGGGCGCGAGCACTTCTCAAGCTGGTAGATGTCGAGCACTCGGCGGCACGACACTACGACGCGCTAAAACTTCTCACTGAGAATAGGGATGTGTTTGCGAGCGTCAGGCATCTGCCAGTCAAAGCCTCATATCACAATGAGCTTGCCATAACGTGGGGCACAATCGGCACGGCGGAAAACCAGCCTGATTATTTTCAACGTGCGCTTACTGAATACAAAGCCGCAGAGCACCAATTAAAATTGGCAAAGAATTATGTCAATTGTGCGAGCGTCAAAAACAATGAGGCTCGCGTGCTTACAAAGCTAGGTAGGTTCAAAGAATCTCACAAGCATCTTGACCAAGCGAGAACGATAACTGTTCGGTTCAAGGATCGCACTCGAACAGCACAGATTGACAGCAGTCGTGCGGAGTTACTGATCGCAGAGGGAAATTTCAAAGACGCCGAAGCTGTGGCCCGCAGAGCAGCATCAGCGTTAGAAAAAGCCGGACACAGATGTTGGCTCGCAGACGTGCTTATCCTACAGGCAACCGCTCTGGCGCGTTTGAACAAGCAAGCCCGCGCACACGTCACCTTGCAACGAGCGATAGAAGTCGCGCACGAAGCAGATGCGCTCAACAAAGCGGGATTAGCCACCCTCACTTTGATTGAGGAAGTGGATCGCCTTTCGCCGGATACTTTGCAAGCAGCATATCAGGAAGCGCATGAGTGGCTGGCAGACTCGCAGAGTCGGGACGTGCTATCACGATTGAATGCGGCGGCGAAAAAACTTGCTGCCAGTGTACGCAGAGAATTGAGCAGAGACGAAGCGGTTGACCTTCTGTTAACTAAGCCCTTCGACATAGACCAAAGACTATTAGAGTATGAGCACGATCTAATCAAACAGGCACTCATACAGTCGGACGGCAAAGTAAGTCACGCGGCAAAGTTGGTAGGTAAATCCTATCAGGGCTTAGGGAAGATGATCGAAACTAAGCACCCTGATTTAATACCGTTACGGACGCCAGTACGCCGCCGCCAACGAAAGAAAGGCAAGCGAAAAAAGTAGTAAAATGAAATCCGCCTTTACGTGCAAACGCGACTATTCGTGCAAAGCTGCCTTAGGACTGAGAACTCTCAGTGCTCGCTCCTTCGTCATTTCTTCGGTGGCTGACTCTTGAAGCTTCTCAATTTCATCACGGATCGGTTTATCGGAAAGAATCGCCTTAATCATTCCAATGGCCGCCGGAAATGCAAGTAACGCCTGCCACTTCGTCGACCAGTGTGCCATAAATGGCAAGGGCGGGACGAAATTGAGGAATACCCACGCCACCAAGAATGCAATGGTTGAGATGAAAGTCCCGCGCAGATCCGCCTTCTTTGAGTGTGCTTTTATTTTGCGAATGATGTTGGCGATTTCCGGAGTAGCCTTCGCCTCGTCAAACCTGCCTACGTAGTACCGAATCTTCAGGTGCGAAACAAGTGCGAACATTGAGAACACAAAAGGCCACACATGCCACATCCGCGCGTCTTCAGAACTAAGAACAGCGAACAACGAAGCGGCGATGAAAGCTTTTGTATAGGGGATTAACACGTCATACACACCCAACTTGTGTGTGAGGAATCTGCCGTAGACGTGTAATTTGAGATACACCATACAGACGGCAAGGGTGCTCACTAACCAAAATGGAATACGCACTAAGTAGTCACCAGGTTGGTTGCCAGCGAATACTCCCTTTACGATTACAAACGCAGACACGACCGCGAATCCAAGCGCGGTACAGATCATCGCGCCAAAGCCGTAAAACATGACCTTTTGTGTATCGTTCTTAGGATCGGCGTTCAAATCCTTCGGGGTTAAAATTGGACTCATCGAAATGCTCCTTTGCACTTGCTAAAAGATTGCGAGGAGCATTGGAAAAATGTATATGTTCAATTTTACGTATAAAAAGCCAAATTGTTCCTTTTGCGGATGGACCATGCTGTACCGTTTAGGATCGCTGAGGATCTATAGGAAAAGGAAAAGCCCGCCAGTGCGGGCTTGAAGACGTGGGCCGTCCATTCCGAAAATGTCACCGATTCGTCACTCGACTTAATGCGAATCGATGAAAATCGATGGTAATGCTTGCCGAAGAAACTTGTCCTGAAAGGCCGCAACCTGTCTAGAATGATGAGTTATGTCACTGCATGACAAAGAATGCAGTGGTTGTGAAGGGCTTTCGCAATGCGGAGGTCAGGGGTTCGACCCCCCTCTGCTCCACCATTTGTTTTCAATCATTTACGGCTGCCGGCACTGGCGGCCGTATTTCATTTGTGGCCAATTTGTGGACACTTTTTCGAGAACTCAGTTTGATCGCTTGAACCGCCGCGCGTTTCGTTTCTTCAACTGATCTTACATAACGCATAGTCACGCGAACATCGGAGTGGCCCAACAGTT
>Ga0111539_10013061_pt1 | contig 10390 bp, 6 predicted proteins | sample RhiMethybrSRZTD1_FD_79667 | JGI IMG/M metagenome (GOLD analysis project Ga0111539, IMG submission 79667) | Populus rhizosphere microbial communities from Tennessee, USA - Rhizosphere MetaG P. TD hybrid SRZTD1 (version 2) (version 2) | ecosystem: Host-associated > Plants > Roots > Rhizosphere >... | reverse complement strand
GATCGCGTCCTGGATGAAGTCACCCAGGCTGAACGACCAGGTGAGGAAGTCCTGCTGGGCGACGTAAGAGACGCACGGCTTGCTGCCGTTCATCCCGTACCAGATGCTGAACTGCTTGCCGCCAATCGTGACCGTCCCGTTGGTGATCGGGGCGCCGATCGGCTGGTTCATCGGCGAGTCGTTGAACCACACCATCAGGAAGCCGCCGCTGGGCGCCGACGCCGCCGGATCGCCGCCCGAGACGGTGCTGAACCAGACGTCGTAGGCGGCGTTGTAGCTTCCGGTCGCGCCGTTGGTGGCCCAGGTGAAGCTGGTCTGGACGCTGCCGGCCGTGATCGAGCTGATTGCCCGGGGCAGGTTGCTGCCGGTGGTGCTGCGGTTGTTGTACGCGCCGGTGAAGATCGACGGGTAACCGGCGGGCGTGCTGTTGTTCTGCCGGCTTTCGTTCTGTACCGTGACCTTGAACTTCGTCCCCGGACCGAACGTGAGGTTCTGGCCGGCGGTGGAGCCCCAGGCGTTGTTCTGCACGATGTAGTCCTTCGGGCACATCACGTGCGCGTCGCCGTATTGCTGCGTGATCGTGCCCGAGCCGCTCGGGCTCGCGCAGCTCGTCGTGCCGCCGCCCGAGCCGCCGGTGCCGGTGCCGCCGCTGACGACGGGCGTGATCTTGCTGATGCAGACGTTGAAGTTGCCGGCCCGATCGCCGCCCGGGATCTGCAGCTGCATGTCGACGGGCGTGCCGTCGGTGCCGGTCTTCGTGCACTTGGCCGTCGCCGACATCGGCGGGATTGACCAGCTGGGGCAGGTCACGTCCGCGAAGCAGATCTGGCCGGTCCAGCCTGCCGTGAACGCCGGGATCTCCTTGTACGGCGAGACCGCGTCCGCGGCCGGCGTCGGGCTCTGTGAGAAACCGATGCGGACCGGATTGCCGCCGCTGTTGCCGGTCAGCGTGACGTCGAAGCACTTGGCCGAGCCGCTGTAGACGGTCTTGGTCGGGGCCGTGCCGCCCGACGACGACAGCTCCATGCCGAGGCCGCATCCCCACTTGGCGTAGGTCGTGTCGACGACCGTCGCCCCCATGATGCAGCAGCTGCCGGTCGTGCACGGGTTCGGCGTCGTCGCGGGGCACGAGGTGCCGTCGCCGTAGCCGTACCAGGCGCCCTGGATCATGTAGGGCTGCGTGAGATCGCAGATCCAGCCGCCCGACCTCACGAGGTTTGTAGGATCGGAAACGCAGGCGGGGCCGCCCGTGCCCGCGGTGCCGGTCGCCGAGCTGCCTGCGGTGCCGGCGCCGGTCGTGTTGCCGGTGCCGGAGCCTGTGGTGCCGGCGGTGCCGGCGCCGGTCGTGTTGCCGGTGCCGGAGCCTGTGGTGCCGGCGGTGCCGGCGCCGGTCGAGTTGCCCGCGCCGCTGCTTCCCGCGGTGCCCGTGTCCAGCGGCGTCGGCGTCGCGCAGCCCCAGGCGAAGAGACAGCCGGCCAGGCAAGGAACGACATAAGAACGGACCGATGAGCGCATCAGGGGCCTCCTAAAAAGACAGCAAGCTAAACAGCCCCGACACGGTAGCACGACCGCGTGTGGAAAGGTTGCCGACGCGATGCTTCGGCGCCCTGCGGACTTCGCGGCGGCGCGGCTACGCCGAGGCGCCGGCGATCACCGCCGGCGAGGGGCGGCGCAGATCCCAGATCAGGCCGAAGAGCGCGAGCACGCGCAGCACGTAGAACGTCACGTCGATCTCCCACCAGCGGAAGCCCTGGTTGGCGGAGCTCTGATAGTGATGGTGGTTGTTGTGCCAGCCCTCGCCGGTCGTGAGGATCGCGAGCGCCCAGTTGTTGCGTGAATCGTCGGACGTCTCGTAGCGCCGCTTGCCGAACAGGTGCGACAGCGAATTGATCGAAAACGATCCGTGCCAGAGCATCACGTTCGAGACCAGGAATCCCCACGTGAAAACCGGCCAGCCGCCCAGCAGGTAGAAGGCGACGCCGAGCGCGATCGCCGGTAGCAGCATCACCAGGCTGTGGTTGAGGATGCGCAGCTCGGGGAACTTGGCGAGATCAGTGACCAGATCGTGGCGAGTTTCGTCCCAGTCGCGGACGAGGATCCAGCCGATGTGGGAGTGCCAGAAGCCGCTGCGCCGCGCCGAATGGATGTCGTTTTCGGTGTCCGAGTGCTTGTGATGGTGGCGGTGATGGGCGGCCCACCACAGCACGCCCTTCTGGGCGGACGATTGCGCACCCACCGCGAGCAGGAACTGGAACGCGCGCGACGTCTTGAATGCGCGGTGGGAAAAATAGCGGTGATACGCCGCGGTCACGACGACCATGCGGACGAAGTAGCACCCGATCGCGACCAGCACGCCCCACCAGGAGAAGAAGGCGATCGCCATGATCACCGCGGCGACGTGCACGCCCCAGAACAACGCCGTGCTGGGTTGAAAACCGCGCATCCACGCGACGAGGCCTTTTGATCTCACTGATTGCAATTCTGCCGTCAGCGACGGGGTGCGTTGCGCGGTGTTTTCAATCACTTGGCTCCTTTTGTAGCGCGGTTCTCGCGCCCTGCACGATAACTTTCGCGTCGTTCACGTGACTCTGCCGTCAGTTGCAGACGAGCACCGTGGCGCAGTCATCCTGGCCGGTGATGATCGCGCCGCCGCTGGGCGAGAACACGAGCGTGTTGACGTTGGCCGCCGGCAGCATGCGGTCGACCTCGGTGTGCGTCGCGACGCTGTAGATGCTGAGCTGCCCTGCGTAGAACGCGCCGCCCGCCGCGAGATAGAGGCCGTTGGGCGAAAACGCGAGGCCGCCGACGGTATCGCCGCCCGCGAACGAGATTTCGGGGGCGATGAACGTGTTCGACGACGTCAGCGGGAGGCTCCAGAACCGGATCGCGCCATAGTCCTCGCCGACGGCGAGCAATGTTCCATCGAGCGAGAAGCTCGCCGCCGTGAGGGACATGGTCGTGGTGCTGGCCGGCAACACGATCGGTCCCGTGAGCTGGCTGCCGGTCAGCGTGAGCACCTGCATGGTCGCGTAATAGCCGCCGACCGCGATGGCGACGCTGCCGTCGGTGGCGGCGTGCGGTGACACGGCGAACGACCACGGTTCGTCGGGGACCCGCTTCGTGATGGCCGGCAGCGCGGTGCCGACATCGTGAACGAACACGTCGCCGCCCGCGAATCCGATCGAGGTGGCGCTGACCACGCGGCCGTTGGGCGTGAACCCGACGTCGAAGATGGAGTCGCTGCCGCCGCCGTTGAGCAGCGTCGTTCCCGCCGTCCAGCCGTTCACGGTGTAAGTCTTCACGGTGTTCGTGGACGTGTAGGCCAGGCGCGTGCCGTCGGGTGAAAACGCCAGGCCCTCGCCCGTGAAGGACATCAACACGGTGCCGGTGGCGGCCAGGGTGCGCCCGTCGAAGTTCCAGATCTTGACCCGGCCGTCGTCGCCGGCGCTTGCGACCAGCCGTCCGTCCGGCGAGATGGCGACGGCCCTGACCTCCGTGCTGGAACAGCCGCTGCTGGCGCCGTGCGGGAACGGCCGGCAGGCAGCGACCGACGGGTATCCCGCCATGCCGCCTGTGCCCATCGACCCACCGCCGCCACCGCCGCCAGTGCCCGCCGTGCCGCCCCCGCTGCCCGCTGTGCCGCCGCCCGTTCCACCCCGCCCGGTCGTGCCGGCGCTGCCGCCGCCGGTGCCCACGGCGCCGCCGGCCGATCCACCGCTGCCACCGCTGCCACCGCTGCCACCGCCGCCACCGCCGCCGGTGCCCGCGGTGCCGCCCCCGCTGCCACCACCGCCCGTGGCGCCTCCGGCGCCCGGGGTGCAGGTGTTGTCGGCCACCATCGTGATGACGACGGGTGCGGTCACCCCCGGCTGGGCGATGTTGACGAGGCCGCTGCCCTTAAAGCCGATGCAGCCGCTCTGCGGGACCGCCCGGGCCGAGATCGTGACGTCGCCGGTGACGTCTTCGGGGAGGTAGAGACCGAACTCGGCCAGGTCGTCCGCCGAGAGCATCGACAGCGGATACGTCCTTGTCGGCCCGGGCATCGCGGTCAGCGTCACGTTCATCAGATCCACGGCGCGTGCGTCGGGTCTGTCGAGCTTCAGGTTCGCGAGCACCAGCGATTCCTTGCCCTTCTTGCAGCCGGCTCCCAGCAATGCGCACGCGGCGACCAGCAACGCGGGGGCGGTCCTGAGGGGCGCGAGAATCACGGGGCAACACTCTATCAGGCAATGCCCGAGGTGGGCGTTCATTGACGCCGCCCCCGGCCGTTCGCACATCCGATCGCACCGATGAGCCGCAGACGGATCGCAATCGCGTGTCAGGGTGGTGGCAGCCAGTGCGCCTTCATCGCGGGGGCGTTGAAGACGCTGTTCGCGCGCGGCGTTCAGGAACGGTTCGAGATCGTCGGCTTCAGCGGGACCTCGGGGGGCGCGCTGACCGCCGCGGTCGCCTGGTACGGGCTGCTCAAGCGGGCGCACGGCGACCGCACGCCGCCCGAGGACCGCGTCATCGCCCTGTGGCGCGACCTCACCGCGCAGACGCCGCAGGAGATCGCCCTCGACGCGTCCTGTACCCAGGCGGTGCGGCTCATCGAGCGCGGGGTGTTGCCGAGCTTCGCGACCAGTCCGGCGTCCCCGCAGTTCCAGGCCATGACGAAGGCGCTGTCGCAGTTGATCGGGCGCCCGGAGTTCACCGACCTGCGCGCCCTCATCACCAAGCACATCAACTTCGACGAGTTGGCTTCGCTCATCGAGCCGGGCAGCCCGATCCTTCTCGCCGGCGCGGGCGACGTGATCGACGGGACGTTCAAGCTGTTCAGCTCGGCGTGCGGCGAGATCAAGCCCGAGGCGCTGCTCGCGTCCGCCGCGATCCCGAATCTGTTTTCGGCGGTGTGGGTCGATGGCCACGCCTACTGGGACGGCATCTTCTCTTCGAACCCGCCGGTCGTCGGCTTTCTGCGCAAGGCGTTCATGGGCAAACACGTGATGCCCGAGGAGATCTGGATCATCCAGATCAACCGCGTGCATCACGGCGCGGTGCCGGAGACGCCCAGCGACATCTTCGATCGCCGCAACCAGCTGGCCGGCAACCTGAGCCTGCGCCACGAGCTGGAGCAGATCCAGATGGTGAACATGCTGCTGCAGGAGCGAGCGGTGACGCCCGAATTCATGGCGCGCTTCGGCCTGGACATGATGGAGCCGATCAAGGTGCGCTTCATCCGGATGTCGGCGGAGCTGTCGGAGGGCCTCGACTATCCCAGCAAGCTGTCGCGCCAGCCCGAGCATATCAACCGGCTCATCGCCGACGGCGAGACCCAGGCGGCCGAATTTCTCGCGACGTTCGACGAGTCGGGCCGGGACGTGGAGTCCGGCGCCATCGACGAGACTCTCGTCGAGCAGGTCGAAAACCACGGACCGCCGGGACACATCTGATGCGGCGCGCGGGGATCGCCACCGCGCTGCTGCTGTCGGCGCTGTCCGCGCGTGTCTGGGCGCAACAGCCGCCCGCGGCCGCGCCGGCGGAGGCACCGCACCCGGTGGAGCCGGTGCAGCCGCTGGCCCCTCCCGGGCCGCCGGAGGCCGCCGCGCCGACCGAAATTCCGAAGCTGACCGAGGCGGCGGGACCGCCGGCGGCGCAAGCGGCGGTCCCGGCGACGGCGTCGACCGCCGCCACGGCGCCGCAGGGCAGCTGGCTGACGTCCCACTACGACAAGGGATTCGTGCTCGTGTCTTCGCCCGAGGAAGGCGGGATGCCGTTCCGGCTCGTGCTCAATCACGTGTCGCAGTTCAAGTACACGAACAGCATGGCGACCGATCCCACCTACGTGGACCACAACGGCGTCGTGCACGACGTCCAGCAGCGCAACGACATCCAGCTGGCGCGCGACGTCTTCTACTTCTCCGGCCACGCCTTCCATCCGCGGCTGGACTACAACATCCTGATCTTCACCTCGAGCGCGACCCTGGTCGCGACGGCGGCCGGCTACGCGGGCTTCACGTTCAGCAGGGGGTTCGCCCTGCGCGCCGGGTACTTCTCGCTGCCCAGCACCCGCTCGATGACCGGGAACTATCCGTTCTTTCACGGGACCGACCGGAGCATGTCCACCAACTACTTCAGACCGGGCTTCACGCAGGGGATCTGGGGCGAAGGCGAGCCGCTCGACGGATTCCACTACCTGGCGATGCTGGGAAACTCGCTCAACACCCTGGATATCAAGTCCGCCAACATCGACAACCGCTACGCGGCCTCGGCCACGGTCTGGTACGACCACAACGACTTCGGCAAGCCGTGGAACGACTACGAGCACCACACGTCGCCGGCGGTGCGCGTCGGGTCGGCGTTCACCTTCGCGCGCGAGGATCGCCTGTCGGATCTCGCCGAGGCGGGCCCGGAGAACAACGCGACGTTCATCTCGGACGGCCTGTTCCTGTTCCAGACCGGCGCGCTGGGGCTCAGCCCCACCACCACCATCTCGCTGGCGAACTTCTACCTGTGGGCGATCGACGGCGGGATCAAGTACAAGGGCCTCGCGTTCAACGTCGAGTTCTACCTGCGCTGGTTGAACAACTTCAACGCCGACGGACCGCTGCAGATGAACAGCATGTTCGACTGGGGCTTCGACGCCTCGCTCGGCTACTTCGTGCACCCGAAGCTGGAGGTGTTCGTCCGGTCAGGTCTGATCGACGGCCCGTTCGCGACGGCGGTCGAGGAAGCGGTCGGGGCCAGCTGGTATCCGTTCAACACGCGACAGGTCTGGCTGAACGCGGAGGCCGTCGCGATCAAGAATTGCCCCTACGGCGGCGGCTACTACATGTATTCGGTGGGCCAGACCGGGTTCGTCGTCCCGGGGCAGTTCATGCTGCGCTTCTGACCTTCAGGTCACGCGGTCTCCAGCAGGGCGCGGGTGTGGCGCGCGATCATCAGCTCCTCGTTGGTCGGGATCACCCAGGCGGACGTGCGGCTCGCGGCGGTGCTGATGCGGGGACCGCCGGCGGCGTTCGCGTCCGCGTCCAGCTCGACGCCGAGCCAGGCCGCCTGGCGGCAGACCCGGTCGCGCACGATCGGCGTGTGTTCGCCGATGCCGGCGGTGAACACGATCGCGTCGAGGCCGCCCAGCGCCGCGGCGAGCGAGCCGAGCTCGCGGCCGATCCGGTACACGAACAGGTCGATCGCGAGGGCGGCGCGGGGTTCCTTTGACGCGAGCAGGTCGCGCATGTCGTTCGACACGCCCGAGACGCCCAGCAGGCCCGACTTCTTGTAGACGAGCGTCTCGATCGCGCGCGCGTCCATCCCGCTGTTCATCAGGTAGAGCATCACGCCGGGATCGAGCGCGCCCGTCCGCGTTCCCATCGGCAGCCCGTCGAGGCCGGTGAAGCTCATCGTGCTGGCGATGCTGCGCCCGCCGTCGAGCGCGCACATGCTGGCGCCGCTCCCCAGGTGGAGGACCACGGTCTTCCCGCGCGCGGCGCGCTGGTCGTATTCGGGCAGCACCGACGCGATGTATTCGTACGACAGCCCGTGGAGACCGTAGCGGCGCACGCCCGCGTCCTCGAGCTCCTTCGGCAGCGCGAACATCTGCTCGACGCGCGGGAACGTCCGGTGCATGGCGGTGTCGAAGCACGCCACCTGCGGCAGCTCCGGCGCGCGCGCCAGCACCGCCCGGATCGCCGCGAGGTTGTGGGGCAGGTGCAGCGGCGCGATCGGAACCAGCTTCTCCACCTCGGCGAGGAAGACCGCGTCCACGCGGGTAGGCATCACGTATCGGGCCGCGCCGTGGGCGACGCGATGACCGACCGCGACCAGGCGGTGGGCGCCGCCGCCGTACTCCCGAAGCCAGCCGGCGATGTGGGCGAACGCGCCGTCGTGACCGAGGGTCTCGCCCGCCGGCCAGCGCGTCTCGGCCAGCGGCCGGCTGTCTGCGTCTTTCGCCACGAAGCGCGGCGCGCCGCCGATCCCCTCGACCTGGCCACTGGCGATCGGCGCCAGCGCCGCGCCCTGCAGCGCGAACACCGAAAATTTGAGGCTCGACGAGCCGGCGTTGAGCACCAGGATCGCGTCGGCCATCTCTTCACGCCTGGGGCGCTACGCGATCGCCTTGCCCGCGCTGCTGCGTCGCGCCTGGGCGAGCAGCAGCGCCACCGCGCACGACGCCAGGCGCCCCATCACCGAGTCGGCGCGGCTGGTGAGGATGATCGGAACCTTGGCGCCGAGGACGATGCCGGCCGCGTCGGCGTGGGCCAGGAGGACCAGGCTCTTCGCCAGCATGTTGCCGCTCTCCAGGTTGGGGACGATGAGCACGTTCGCGCGGCCCGTGACGGGCGAGTCGATCTTCTTGATGGCGGCCGACTCCGCGTTGATCGCGTTGTCGAGCGCGAGCGGGCCGTCGAGCACGCCGCCCGTGATCTGGCCGCGGTCGGCCATCTTGCACAGCGCCGCCGCCTCGACGGTCGACGGGATCTTCGCGTTGACCGTCTCGACGGCGGACAGGATCGCGACGCGCACTTCGGGGAAGCGGAGCGCGTGGCCGAGATCGATCGCGTTCTGCACGATGTCGATCTTGTCCTCGAGGGTCGGCGCGATGTTGACCGCTGCGTCCGAGATGATGAGCGCCTCCTTGTAGGTCGGCACGTCGAGCACGAAGCCGTGGCTGAGGCGGCGCGCGGTGCGCAGTCCGGTGTCGCGCTTCAGCACCTGCCCCAGCAGCTCGTCGGTGTGCAGGCTCCCCTTCATCAGCGCCTCGGCGCGGCCGCGGGCGACCTGCTGCACCGCCTCGGCGGCGGCGGCGTGGCTGTGCGGCGCCTCCACCAGCTGGCAGCCCGAGAGGTCCAGCTCCAGCTGCTCGGCGATGGCTTCGATCTTCGCGCGCGGTCCGACCAGGATCGGCCTGATCAGTCCCAGCTTCGCGGCGTCGACGGCGCCGGACAGCGAGGTGGCGCTGCACGGGTGGACGACCACGGTCGTGATCGGCGGCAGCTCCTTGGCCGCGTCGATCAGCCGCTGATACTTCTCGTGGTTCGTCGAAGCCACCGGGCGCTTGCCCGGAGCGGATTCTGCGTTCGGTGCGTGCGGTGCGCTCGGTGTTCTCATGCTGCCCCCACGCCGTTGAGCCCGAAGACGTTCGCGATCCGGTGAAACCGTTCGCGCTGTTCGGCGGTCAGCTCGCCGCGCGCGCTCATTACCGCCCGCGCCGCGTCGAGGCCGCGCCGGCGCTGTTCCATGTCGGGCGCCAGCTTGGGCAGCGCGGCGAGCGCGCGCGCCTCGTCGAGCGCGAGCGCGTACACCTGACGCTTGATCGCCGCCTTCAGCGCCGCCAGCGACGGCCGGTTCTCCGGCGCCATCTCCTCGATCATCTTGAGAAACAGGTTGAACGGGCGCTCGTCGGCGGGATCGCCCGGGTGCCGCACATAGACGATCAGACGGGCCCAGGCATCGAGCAGCGTCCCCTGCTCGATGAATCCCTCGATCTCGTTCCGCTTGAGCCGCTTGAGCTCCTCCAGCTCCCAGGTCGCCGACGCGGCGCTTTGCCCCCGCTTCTTCGCATCGACGCCGACCACGGGCGCGAGCCAGGGCGACTCGTAGATCGCCTTGAACACCCGCTCGGTCAGCTCGTCGCGGGTGTCGCGGTACTGGTCGAGCGCCTCCTCGATCTGCTTCGAGCCGGCGCGCTCGAGCCGCGAGAAGGGGTTGTCGGGCGTGGCCGGGCGGCGGTTCGCGCGCACCGCCTCCGCCATCGCCTTCACCGGCGCCATCATGGGGTTCACATCGGACAGCATCCATCGCTGCATCCGCACCGGGTTCCACAGCCGCTGTGCCACCGCGGTCGTCTCGTTCGACATCGCCTTCACGACCGGCGACACGAAGGTGTCGTAGAGACCCTGGTTGATCTCCGACACCCGCTCGACGACCTCGAACGCCCGCTCGTCTTCACGGCCGTCGTCGAGGGCGAGGATGTCGTCGATGGTGCGCGGCGCGAAGCGGATCAGATAGCGGCCCGCGATGTACGCCTGGCCGGGCATCTCGGGATGCGTGTCCTCGATGATCGCCTCGTACAGGCCGGGCGGCAGCGTGTCGATCAGCTCGAGCGCGCTGGCCAGCTCGGAGGTTTCGCGCTTGGCCACGCCCGCCGACACGAAGATGCCGAGGTGGCCGATCTTCTCGTGCAGGCAGTAGACGATCGTCTGGTCGTTGAGGCGGATGTCGTCGACGGTCCGGTAGAGATCGGGGATCCAGTCCAGCGCCTGCTGCGGCGGCGTGATGTTGTCGCCCCACGACGCGAACACGATGATCGGCGCGCGGACATTGCGGATGTCGACGCGGTGCTTGCCGTCGAACGATTCCACCTCGCCGGCGGTGAGCTTGTTGCCGACGAACAGCTTCTGGACGATCCAGT
>Ga0111539_10013053_pt1 | contig 10394 bp, 7 predicted proteins | sample RhiMethybrSRZTD1_FD_79667 | JGI IMG/M metagenome (GOLD analysis project Ga0111539, IMG submission 79667) | Populus rhizosphere microbial communities from Tennessee, USA - Rhizosphere MetaG P. TD hybrid SRZTD1 (version 2) (version 2) | ecosystem: Host-associated > Plants > Roots > Rhizosphere >... | reverse complement strand
GCGGTCTCGGCCGTGCTGGTGACGGGCCAGGTCGGCCCGGGCGAGGTGGCGGCCGCCGGCATTGTCCTCGGCCTCGCACTCCTCGTCCTGGCCGCCACCGGCACCATCGGCTGGCTGGCGCGCGTCATCCCCCAGTCGGTCTCTGCCGGCTTGCAGCTCGGGCTCGGCATCTCCATGGGCCTGCTTGGCCTGGAGCTCATGTGGCGAACGCCCTGGCTCGGCGTTTCCGCCCTGGCGCTGCTCGCCCTGCTAATGCTGTTGCCGCGCGTTCCGGCTGCGCCCGCCATGCTGGCGGCCGCCATCGCCGCGGGCTTGGCCGCCGGCCTAGTTGCGCCGCCGTCCGCTGTGGCGCCGGCTTGGAGCGGGTTCGGCTGGGCGCTACCCTCGCTCGCCGAGGTTCGGCGCGGCATCGAGCTGTTGGTGCTGCCGCAGCTGCCGCTGACGCTCAGCAACGCGGTGATCGTCGCCGCCCTCGTGTGCCGCGATCTCTTCCCGGCCGCCGCCGGCCGGGCGAGCGAGCGCAACCTCGCGCTCTCCACCGGACTTGCCAACCTGGCCCTGGCGCCGCTCGGCGCCATGCCCATGTGCCACGGCGCGGGCGGCGTGCAGGCCCACCACCGCTTCGGCGCGCGCACCGGCCTTGCCCCAGTCCTGCTCGGCGGCGCGCTGCTGGTCCTGGGCCTGGCCTTCGCCGGCAGCGCCGCCCAGCTGTTTGCGCTCATCCCCCTGGCGGCGGTCGGCGCATTGCTCCTCGTTGCCGGCGGCGATCTTGCCATGTCCCGCCGCCTGTTCGACGCGCAGCCCTCCTGCTGGCCGGTGATCGCGGTGGCGGCGGCGCTCACGCTCGTGCTCAATCCCGCCATCGGCCTGCTTGCCGGCTGCGCCGGGGAGATCGTGCGCAAAGCGGTGCTGCGCGCCCTTCTCGGCCGGCGCCGCGCCACCGGCTGAGCCGAATCGCCGACGATATGCAGCTGCAAGGCTCGAGCTTTGCCGGCGCTGCGACCCCGTGCAGCACTTGGCTTCACCTTCTCGACATTTTTCGCCCCTAGGCTTGCCACCACTTCGTCACGCGAGAGTGGCAACGGGCCAAGGTCGCATCGAGGGATAATGGCGGTTGGGGTTTGGCAGACGCTGCTGCGCGCGGCAGCAGTGGCAACGATGGCTCAGGCTGCGGCCGGCCTCGCTGCAAGCCCCCTGCTGGCCCAGGCGCGCACCGCCTCGACCCAACCCAAGGGCGTGCCGGTGCCGCATGAAGTCACCTCGCGCATGCTGCCCCTGCAATCGGCCAGAACCGAGCTCGTCGAGTTCGATCTTGCGCCGTTCCCCTACGAGGGACGCTCCCCGAGCGGCAAGCCGTTTCTCGACGTCACCGACGAGGACGGCCGCCGCGGCCACCGCACCTGGCGGGGCGGCATCCTGTGGGAGGACGTGAGCTTCAGCGACAACCGGGCGCTCGTCCACATTCCCAAGGGCTTCGACGCCCGCCGCCCCGGCCTCATCGTCGTCTTCCTGCACGGTCACCGCGCCACGCTGGAGCGCGACGTCCGCGACCGCCAGAAGGTCGCCGACCAGATTGCCGAGGGCAACGTCAATGCCGTGCTGGTCGCGCCGCAGTTCGCCGTCAACGCCAGCGACTCCAGCGCCGGGCGCTTCTGGGAGTCCTACGGCTTTGCCCGCTTCCTCGGCGAGGCCGGCGAGCATCTGACGCGCCTACACGGCGACAAGCGCACGCGCAAGACCTTCGCCACCCTGCCCGTCGTCGTGATCGCCTATAGCGGGGGCTACGTGCCGGCCGCCTGGGCGCTGCACAAGGGCGGCACCGACAAGCGCGTGCTCGGCGTCTTGATGCTCGACGCGCTCTACGGCGAGGTGCACAAGTACGCCGACTGGATCGCGCGGCACCGCAACGCCTTCTTCGTCAGCGCCTATACCTCCTCCTCCGCCAAAGGCAACGAAGCCCTGCAAGGCCTGCTTGCCGATCGCGATATCCCCGTCGCCACCGAGCTGCCGCCGCGCCTGGTCGGCAACGTCGCCTTCCTGCGCACCACCGGCGCCAACCACACCGATTACGTCACGCGCGCCTGGGCCGACGATCCGATCCGCGACGTGCTGGAGCGCATGCCCGGCTACGCCCGCACTCCCCCCATCAAACGCACCGACATCCGCCGCGACCCGCTGCGCTGACAGTCGTACACCGCGAGTGGCGCCTCCGGCGGGGACGCGGGCGCGCCGATTGCAGTCAGATATTGGGGTCTTCGGCGTCGTGGGCGTGGGCGATGGCCGTGCGCAGGCGCTTGTCGAGCTTGGCGGGGTTCAGGACGACCTTTTGGCCGTGCACGGCGGCAACCGCCCCGAGCGGGACGACATATTCGCCGGAATTCTCGACGTAGATCACCAGCTCGGAGCGGCCGTTGGGCGAGACCTGGCGGACGGCGCCGAACGGCTTGCCCGTCTCGGCGGCGAACACCTCAAACCCCTCCTTGATCGCCTCCTGCGCCATGCCGGCCTCCGTGAGAGTGTGCTGCCGGCGAACAGATACCGCCGGGACGGGCAGCCCGTCGCGTCACATCTTCGAGACGTGCAATGGCGGCACGCGCGCCTTCCAGGGCATCGCCTCCTCGAGCTGGGCGGCCAGTTGCAGGACGAGATGGTCGGCCGCCGGCTTGGCGGCGATCTGTACGCCGATCGGCACGCCCGAGGAATGCATGGCCAGCGGCAGCGACATGGCCGGCGTGCCCATGATGTTGTGCGGGATGGTGTACTGGCACGGCGGCTTGAAGAGCTCGTCGATCATGTTGTGCGCGCCGATGCCGGGCTTGGAGAGGTGATAAGTTCCCCAGGGCTCCGCCACCCGCGACGTAGTCGGCGACAGCCAGATATCGTACTTGGTGTAGAAGCTGCCGAGCTTGCGCCGGGCAACGTTGGCCGTGCCGCAGGCGGCGATGAAGCGCGCCGGCGTGATCGCCTTGGCCGCCTCGTAGACGGAGAGGATCACGGGCTCGAGCGTATCGGGCCCCACCTTTTGGCCGCTGCGCTTGGCGTAGCCGTCGAGCCGGGCATCGAAGCCGAAGAAGAAGATGTCAAAGGCGGCGACCAGGGCATCGCGCCCGCCCATGTCGGCGCGCGCCCGCTCCACCGCGTGGCCCATGCCGGCCAACGCCTTGCCTGCCGCCTCGACGGCCTTGGCCACCTCCGGGTCGACCTGCATGCCGACCAGCTCGTCGAGCACGATGCCGACCTTGAGCTTGCCGGGCGGCCGCTTGGCGAGCGACGCATAGGCCTCCTCGGGCTTGGGCACGATGAAGGGGTCGCCCGGCTGCGGGATCGACACGCAGTCGAGCATCGCCGCCGCGTCCCGCACCGTCTTGGCCTGCACGAAGTTCGACGTGTAGCCCCAGCCGGCCTCGTCCACCACCGGGCCGGAGGAGACGCGCATGCGCGAGGGCTTGAGGCCCACGCCGCCCGACCAGCTGGCGGGGATGCGGATCGAGCCGCCGATGTCGGAGCCGTGGGCGATGGGCACGATGCCCGCTGTCACCGCCGCCTGGCCACCGCCGGTCGAGCCGCCGGCCGCATAGCCCTGCTTCCAGGGGTTCGATGTATTGCCGAACATGGCGCTCTCGGTGGTCGAGGACATCGAGTACTCCGGCGCCGCCGAACGGCCGAGGATGTTGACGCCCGAGGCCTGCAGCATGTCGAAGAAGTAGGTGCTGGCCTCCGCCGTCATGCCCGCGCACAGGCGCGAGCCGAACTCGATTTTGCGCCCCTTCTCGTGGCCGAACACGTCCTTGATCAGGAAGGGGACGCCGCGAAACGGGCCCTCCCCCAAGGTCTTCTCGTCGAGGCCGTCGATGCGGTCGGCATAGAGCTCCACCACGGACCTTATGGCGGGATCGACCTTCTCCTTGGCGGCCACCGCGGTGTGCGCCAGCTCCCTGGGGCTGACCTGCTTCTTGGCGACCAGCTCGGCAAGGCCCAGGGCGTCGTAGCTGGCGTATTCGGCGAGGTTCATCGCTCACTCCTCCACTGTCCTCGGTCGTTCCTCGACATCGTCATTTTGCACCATCATGCCGCGCTGGCGGCAACCCCAAACTGCGCGTTGCGCCCGGGCGCCGCCTCGAACAGGGCGCGCGTGTACTCGTGCTTGGGGGCGGCGAACACCTCGGCCGCCGTGCCCTGCTCGACGACGATGCCTCTCTGCATGACGGCGATGCGGTCGCAGACCTGGGCGGCGACCCTGAGATCGTGGGTGATGAACAGCACGGCGAGGTCGAAGCGCTGGCGCACGTCGTCGAGTAGCTTGAGCACCTGGGCCTGCACGGACACATCGAGCGCGGAGACCGGCTCGTCGGCGATCAGCAGTTGCGGCTCCATGGCGAGCGCCCGGGCGATGGCGATGCGCTGGCGCTGGCCGCCGGAGAATTGGTGCGGATAGCGGTCGAGCGCATCGGGCGCCAGCCCGACCAGCGCCATCAGCCGCCGCGCGCGGTTCTTGGCGTCGGCCTCCGCCAGGCCGAAGTTCATCGGGCCCTCGACGATCGAGGCGCCGACCGTGCGGCGCGGATTGAGCGAGCGGTAGGGGTCCTGGAACACGATCTGCACGTGGCGGCGGTGCTCGCGCAGCCGGCTCTCGGGCAGGCGTGCCACGTCGACGTCGCCGATGCGGATGACGCCCGAGGTCGGCACCACCAGACGGGCGACGCAGCGCGCCACCGTCGTCTTGCCCGAGCCCGACTCGCCGACGATGCCGACCGTCTCGCCGCGCCGCACGACGATGTCGACGCCCTCGGCCGCCTTCACCACCCGGCCGCGGAACAACAGCCCGCGCGTGCCGTAGGTCTTGCTGAGGCGCTCCGTCGCCAACGCCACCGGGCCGGTCCTGGGTGCACGCGGCGGCGGCTTCAGGCTCGGCACCGAGGCGATCAGCATGCGCGTGTAATCGGACTGGGGCCGTCGCAGCACGTCGTCGCGCGCGCCGGTCTCGACGATGCGGCCCGACTGCATCACCACCACGCGATGGGCGATCTCGGCCACCACCCCGAAGTCGTGGGTGATGAACAGCACGCCGGTGCCGCGCCTGCCCTGCAGCTCACGGATCAGGCGCAGGATTTGCGCCTGGGTGGTGACGTCGAGCGCCGTCGTCGGCTCGTCGGCGATCAGCAGGGCCGGGTCGAGCACCAGCGCGGCGGCGATCATGATGCGCTGGCGCTGGCCGCCGGATATCTGGTGTGGGTAGACGTCGATCAGGCGCTCGGGCTCGGGCAGGTGCACGGCGCGCATGATCTGCAGGACGCGCTGGCGGCGGTCGGCCTCGGACAGCTCGGTATGGATCTCCAGCACCTCGGCGATCTGCTCGCCGACCGTCATGACCGGGTTCAGCGCGGTCATCGGCTCCTGGAAGATCATGGCCATGCGCGTGCCGCGCAGATCGCGCAGCCGCGCGGACGTGGCCTTGAGCACGTTCTCGCCCTCGAGCCGCACCGCGCCCGCCGTGGCGGAGAGTTCGCGCGGCAGCAGGCCCATCACCGTCTGGGCGGTGACGGACTTTCCCGAGCCCGACTCGCCCACCACGCAGACGATCTCGCCGGCGCCGACCGAGAAGCCTATGTCCTCGATGGCATGGGGCCGGTCCGAGCCCTTCGGCAGGGCGACGGTCAGGCCTTCGATGGCGAGGACGGGCGCGGCTTCGGCCATCTTCGACCCTCACACCCGCTTGGCAAAGCGCGGGTCGAGCGTGTCGCGCAGGCCGTCGCCCAGCATGTTGATGGCCAGCACCGCGAACGCCAGGAACACGCCGGGATAGAAGATGTTGTGGGGGAAGATGCGAAACAGCGAGCGGCCCTCGGCCATGATATTGCCCCAGGTCGGCGTCTCCGGCGGGATACCGATGCCCAGGAACGACAGGACGGCTTCGATCAGAATCGCCGAGCCGCAAATGAACGTGCCTTGCACGATGAGTGGGGCCAACGTGTTTGGCAGCACGTGCCGCACCAGCAGCGTCGGCGTCGGTGTGCCGACGGTGATGGCGGCTTCCACGTACGGCTCCTCGCGGATGGACAGCACGATCGAGCGAACCAGGCGCACCACGCGGGGGATCTCGGGGATGACGATGGCGATCACGACAGCCACCACGCCGGCGCGCGACAGCGACACCACGCCCATGGCGAGCAGGATCGCCGGGATCGCCATCAACCCATCCATGAAGCGCATGACGATGCCGTCGAGCCAGCGGATGTAGCCGGCGACGAGGCCGATGGCGAGGCCGACGGCGACGCTGATCGCCGCCACCGTGACGCCGATGATGAGGGACACGCGTGCGCCGTAGACGACGCGGCTATAGACGTCGCGGCCCAGCGAGTCGGTGCCGAAACGATGCACGAACTGCATCTCCTTGCCGTCGTCGGCGCGGATGGTGCGTTCCGCGCCCGGCTTCTTGTTGCGGAAGACGGGGTTGATCTCCGAGGGACTGATGGTGCCCAGCATCGGCGCCAACAATCCCATCAGTGCCAGGAATGCAACGATGGTGGCGCCGATGACGACGCTTGGGTTGCGCACGAGCATCCGCGCCATTCCCGGCCGGCGCGTGGCAGGCGCCAACTCGGCGACCTCGGCGGGCAGGGCCTCGATGCTCAATAGCGGATCCTCGGGTCGAAGAAGGTATAGGTGATGTCGACGATCAGGTTGATGAGCACGTAGGCGAGCGAGAACAGCAAGATGACGGCCTGGATGGTCGGATAGTCGCGGGCCAGCACGGCATCTACGGTCAGTCGTCCCAGCCCGGGGATCGTGTAGACCGACTCGGTCACCACCACGCCGCCGATCAGCGCCGCCACGCCGAGGCCGATCACGGTGACGATCGGCACGGCGGCGTTGGCGAGCGCATGCCGGATCAGCACGCGCCCCTCGGTCTGCCCCTTCGCACGCGCGGTGCGGATGTAGTCCTCGTTCATGACCTCCAGCACGCTGGTGCGCGTGATGCGGGCGATGAGCGCAATGAGGACCACGGACAGCGTGAGCGAAGGCAGGATGAGCCGCTGCAGCCATCCGCCGACACCCTGGCCGAGGCGTTGGTAGCCCTGCACGGGCAGCCAGTTGAGCTGGATGGCGAACACGTAGATCAGCATATAGCCGATGACGAACACCGGCACCGAGAAGCCCAGCACCGAGAAACCCATGACGATGCGGTCGAGCCAGCCGCCTTGTCGGTACGCGGCGAGCACACCGAGCGGGACGGCGACCATCACCGCCAGTAGGATCGTGAACACCGCCAGCGACACGGTCGGCTCCAGCCGGTCGAGGATCAGCTCGGTCACCTGCTTCTTGAAGAAGAACGACTCGCCGAGGTCGCCCTGCAGCGTCTTTCCCATCCAGATCACGAATTGGGTGTGGATCGGCTGGTCTAGCCCCAAGCGCTTGCGGATCTCGGCAACCTGCTCGGAGTTGGCATTGTCGCCGGCGATGATGGCGGCCGGGTCGGACGGGGTGAGGCGCAGCATGAGAAAGACGAGCACGGCGACGATCAGCATCACCGGGATGGTCGCCGCCAGTCTCCTCATCACGTAGGCGAGCATGGGTGCCGGTCTGCCGAAGCGAGGGGCGGCAGCCGATGTGCCGCCGCCCGTTGTGCGTGAGGCTGCTACTTGATCGCCATGTTCCAGAATACGGGCGCGGGCGCCGGGACCATGTCGACGACGTTCTTGCGCGTCAGCGCGCCCAGATACCATTGGCCGAGTGGGATGTGCGTCACCACCTGCGCTTCGCGCGTCTGCGCGGCCTCGGCGATGACCTTCTGCTTGGCCGGATCGGTCTCGCGCGCGAAGTCGTCGCGCAGCTTCTCCATGTCGGCGTCGCAGGGCCAGCCGAACATCGCCTTGTCGCACCCGGCGTTCATGAAGCCCATGAAGATCGGGTTGGTGATGTCGGCGGACACCCAGGACGTCAGGAAGGCGTGCCAGCCGCCGGCGCTCGGCGGGTCCTTCTTGGAGCGGCGGGCAACCAACGTCTGCCAGTCCATCGACTGCATGTCGACCTTGAAGCCGGCCTTCTCCATCAGCGATTTGGCGACCGGCGCAAGATTGGTGAGCACCGCCAGATCGGTGGAATGCATGAGCACGATCGGCGTGCCGTCGTAGCCTGCTTCCTTCAGCAGCTCCTGGGCCTTCTGGAAGTTCGACTTCAACAGGCCGTCCATGCCCTTCTCGCTGGAGAAGGGGGTGCCGCAGGGGAAGTAGGAGCTGCAGAGCTTGTAGTATTTGGCGTCGCCGACGACGGCCTTGAGGAAATCCTCCTGGTTGAAGGCGTAGAACAAGGCCTGGCGCACCTTGGGGTTGTCGAACGGCTTGTGCAGCCAGTTGGGCCTGAATGTGTACTGGTTGCCCCACGGGTTCCAATCGACGTAGGCGACGTTGGCGTCACCGAGCCCGAGCGGCAGCAGGTCGTGCGGGGGTGCCTCGATGAAGTCGATCTCGCCGGCCAGGAGCGCATTCACCGCCTGCGAGTGGTCGGAGATGGCCCGCCATTCGACGCGGTCGACCTTGACCGCCTTGCCGCCGGCGAGGCCGGAGGCGGGCTCGGGGCGCGGCTTGTACTTGTCGAACTTGAGATAGACGGTCTTGTCGCCGGGCTTCCACTCGTCGCGCTTGAAGACGAAGGGCCCCGAGCCCGTGAAGTCGGAGATCTGCGTGTTGGGATCGGTGTCGGCGACGCGCTTGGGCATCATGAAGGGGACGTTGGAGGATGGCTTGCCGAGGCCTAACAGGACCAGGCCGGTTGGCGATTTGAGCCTCATGACGAAGGTCTTGGCGTCCTTCACCTCGAGTGCGTCGACGAACGTCATCAGCTTCTGGCCGGTCGAGTCCTTGGCCGCCCACCGCTTGATGGAGGCGACGCAGTCCTCGGCCGTGACGGCAGCGCCGTCATGCCACAGCAGCCCATCGCGCAGCGTGAAGGTGTGGGTGAGCTGGTCGGCCGAGACGTCGTGCTTGTCGACCATCTGCGGCTTGATCTCGCCGTTGGCATCGGTAGCAAACAGCGTGTCGTAGACCATGTAGCCGTGGTTGCGCACGATGTAGGCGGTGGTCCAGATCGGATCGAGGATCTTGAGGTCGGAGTGCATCACCGCCCGCAGCGTCTTTTGCGCGTGCGCGGGCGCAGCAAGGCCGATCGTCGCGACCGCGGCTGCGGCGATCGCGAGCATGCTTCGGCGCGAATAACCCATCGTCGTCGGCTCCAGTTGGCGCAAGATTGGTAAACGGCGGCAGTCGCCGGAGCTTTGGCCTCCAATGCTCGGTTGGGATTACACAACTCCGCTGCCGCCAAGTCAAAGACTAGATATGCCCGTTTCTCACCGCTTGTGCCCGACCGGCAGCCATCCGACGGCTGCGGCGAAGCGATTAAGCTTTCCATTTGTGCGCGTCCGGCTAGGCTGCGCTCGCCAAGGAGACCTCGAGGGCGCACCCCATGCCGATCGTCAATCGCGTCGCTGCCATGCACGAGGAGATAACGGCCTGGCGCCGCGACATTCACGAGCATCCGGAGATCGGCTTCGAGGTGCATCGCACCGCCGGCCTGGTCGCCGACCGGCTGAGCGCGTTCGGCTGCGACGAGGTGGTGCCCGGGGTCGGCAAGACCGGCGTAGTCGGGGTCATCAGGGGACGGAAGGCGGCCTCCGGCAAGGTGGTGGGCCTGCGCGCCGACATGGACGCCCTGCCGATCCTGGAGGCGACCGGCGTGCCCTATGCCTCCAAGACGCCCGGCCGGATGCACGCCTGCGGCCACGACGGGCACACGGCGATGCTGCTCGGGGCGGCCAAGTACCTGTGCGAGACCCGCAACTTCGACGGCACGGTGGTGGTGGTCTTCCAGCCCAACGAGGAGGGCCTCACCGGCGGGATCGCCATGGTCGAGGACGGGCTGATGGAGCGGTTCGGAATCCAGCAGGTGTTCGGCATGCACACCTCGCCCAACCACGAGCTCGGCAAGTTCGCGATCTGCGCCGGGCCGATGATGGCGGCGTGCGACAAGTTCACGATCGAGATCACCGGCAAGGGCTCGCACGCCGCACGCCCGCACGAGGGCATCGATCCGGTGGTGGTGGCGGCGCAGACCATCATGGCGCTGCAAACCATCGCCTCGCGCAGCATCGATCCCGTCGAGTCGGTGGTGGTCTCGACCTGCATGGTGCGTGCGGGCGATGCCTTCAACATCATCCCGCAGAGCGTCGGTCTGATCGGCACCGTCCGAACGCTGAGCGAAAAGGTGCGCCAGAAGACCCATGGCCGGTTGCGCGCGATCGCCGAGGGGACGGCGGCGCTGTTTGGGGCCTCCGCCGAGGCCATCTTCGAGGGCGACGTTCCCGTCACCGTCAACGACGCCGAGAAGACCGAGTTCGCCAT
>Ga0111539_10013052_pt1 | contig 10395 bp, 6 predicted proteins | sample RhiMethybrSRZTD1_FD_79667 | JGI IMG/M metagenome (GOLD analysis project Ga0111539, IMG submission 79667) | Populus rhizosphere microbial communities from Tennessee, USA - Rhizosphere MetaG P. TD hybrid SRZTD1 (version 2) (version 2) | ecosystem: Host-associated > Plants > Roots > Rhizosphere >... | reverse complement strand
TCGCTTAATCCCGTGGCCTTGGCCGGTGCCGACGACGTCTTCGAAGGGGAGGACGAGCTGCTGCAATGTCACGCCGAACCTTCTTACGGTAGCACCCCGGACGTGGCTTTGCCGAGTCGGGCCGGTGGAGAATCCCGGATCGACCAGCGGAAGGGCCAAGGTGAGGTCGCCCGGTACCCACACCTCGTCAAGCGATCAGGTGATGGCCGGTGTTAGTTTTATAAGCAGTTAACTGATACGGCGCTCGATGGGGTCGGCGTCGGTCTCTTCCATGCCCGAGAAATCGCGCCGTTCTCGCTTTTCGCGCACACGCTCGCGCACGTAGTCGACGATCTTGTCGACATAGCCTTCGAACGGCGGGCAGGCGATGCGCCATTCCGCCAAAATCTCGTCGGCGTTCCGCGCGTCGAAGCGCACCCGCGTGGCCAGGCGATCGACGAAAGCGCGCGGGCTCTTGGCGAACCGCTCGAGACCGGGCGTGCGCAGCAAGGCTTTGGTGAGATTGGTGGGGATGAAACCGCGCGGCGCGGGCCGGTCGCTGGCGCGCGCGACGAGATCGAACACGCGCTTGGCCGTCAGCGGATTGGGGTCGACTAGGTGGAACGTTCGTCCGGGTGAGCGCGGGTGACGGCCGAGCGCGCGCGAGGCGCGCACGACGTAATCGACGGGGACGAGGTTGAGCGGTATGTCGCCGCGACCGGGCAGGGGGACGGCGATTTCCGCGGGCGTGGTGACGATGAGCAGGATAAGCAGGTACGGCCCGTCGAAACGGTCGATCTCGCCGGTCTGCGAATCGCCGACGATGGTCGTGGGGCGCACCACGGCGATCGGAACTTGCGACATGGCGTTGCGCACGAGTTTTTCGGCGCGGGCGCGGGTCTCGGCAATGAACGTGGGGAAGCGCTGTCCGGCCTCGAGCTCCTCTTCGCGCACGATGCCCGTGCGATCGCCGGCGACTTCGGCGGTGGAATGCAGCACCAGGCATTTCAAAAAGGAGCAGGCGCGCGCGAGCTCGAGCACCTCGCTCGTCCCGTCGACGTTCAGCTGCTGAGCGGTGCGCGGGTCGACGCCGAGGTAGGTGACTTGCGCGGCGTGATGAATGCGATCGATCTCGCTGGCCAGCGCGCGAAACTCGACGCCCGATAGGCCGAGGTCCATGGCCGCGGCATCCCCTTCGATCATGACGAAGCGGTTGCGCCACGATTTGGGCCAGGCGGACACGGTTTGCTCCGCCTCTTGCGCAAACTTGCCGCGCACGATGGCGTAGATGAGCGTTCCCGGCTCTTCCTCGAGAAGATGCGCGGCCAGCTTGCGCGCCAAGAACGACGGAAAGCCGGTAATGAGGGTGACTTCGTTGTATCCGGGGCGGGGCATCGTCAGTGGGCGGAGCCGAGCACCGTGCTCGCCGCGGCAGCGTAGCTCATCATGAGAGCGGAGGGTGCCTCGAGCTCGAGAAAGGCTCGGCCCTGGGGCCCAGGGTCCCTGCCGTAGGTGAGGAGCAACGTCGTGTCGTCCCCTGTGCCCGACGCGGTGGCACCGAGGCGAGCCGGATCGACCAGCAATGCGAAGGCGATGCTGGGGCCGAATCGCGCGGCCGCGCTGCGCAGGTGCGCGATGCGTGCGAGCGTCGCGTTCTCCTCGGGTTTTTCCAGGGAGACGATGGTTTGCCGGGCGTCCCGCCCCGCCGCCCCGACGAAGACTTCCTTCCCCGACGTCCAAACGACATCGAAGGTGTCGCTTTCCGGCGATTTGGGGGGCTGGTCGGACTTGCCGGGCGGAAGCTTGACTTTGGGGGGGCGGCGCACGACGTGCACGACGCGCATTTCGGCTTCCCCCGCGGCTCGGGCGCTTTCGACGCCCGTCACCTTCATGTCGCCGATCCAGTTGCCGATCGGTTCCGCGATGGCGCGCACGTTGAGGAGATCGAGCATCGCGAAAGCGCTTTGGTCGATTTCGCCCGCCTCGCCCACCGAACCCCTGACGACGGCGGCGCGCGTCGGGCCCGCGACGAGGCCCCCGGTGAGCCAATCGCCGCGGCCGCGCGCGAACGTGCGAAATGCGTTTTCGAGCTTCGTCCGATCGCCCGATGTGAGGCGTCCGCCGAACACTTTCGAGAGCGCCTCCACCTGCGCGGCCGCGGATTTGTCGCGGACCTCGCGGCTATCGCGCGTGAGGAACGCGACGCCCACTGACGCCGGCAAGGCGAGAAGCGGATCGAGCCCCCCGGCGGTCATCGCGGAAAGCTCCTCGGCCGCGGGACCCGCGCCGCGCGTCTTGAACGTTGCGACGGCGCGGTACCTCTCGCCGGCGTCAGGCTCGGTCAGATTGACGCTGACGGCCAGCCGCGCTTCCTCGAAATCGCCCAAGACCGCGAAGAATCGGGCCACCTTGGCATCCAGGTCGGCGAGTGCCTCCGCCGGATCTCCGAAATCGGGCGCGCTGCCGCCATGCTTGGCGCGCAGGGCGACGTCGTCGGCCTCGCGGTCCTTCTTCCACGATTGCCAGAGTCGGTTGAGACGCGTGGACAACGGGCCCGCCAGCGCACCGTGCGTTGCGGTCACGACGACGTCTTCGCTGGGGAGCGGCCTTGTGGAGAGCGTGTGCGTCACGAACGGCGCGCACCGTTCGAGCACCTCTTTGCCGCGCCCCAAGAGGAGGTAGTTGCCCGACACGGCGAAAGAGGGGCCTTCGGGATCGGCGGGGACGGGGATCAAATGCGTCGTTTCGCTCCCCGCCCTTTGCTCTTTGCCGAAGCGCGGTGTGCTCGATGTCATGAGCTGTACGACGCGCTGCCCGTCTTTGACGTGAATCGCACCGAGCGCCGAGATCGCGCCCCCCTCTTCGACGATGGCGCCGACGAGGGGGATGTTGAAGTCGAGCTGCTCGAGAACGCCGAGCGGCAGGCCGAGAGCGCCCCCCAGAAAGACCGCGGGCGAGCTCGGGACGAGCGCGGTCGTGGCGCGCAGCTTGGCGCGCACCGTGTCCCACGTGCGATCGGGGTGCGCGACGATGATCTCCGCCAAAAGCCCGGCGGGTGCCGGAACCGCGGCGCCGCGGACCGGATCGGCCGACGGCGCGGGTGAACGTTTGCAGGCCGCTACCTGGCCGAGGACCAAGATGAGCGCCGCAAGCAAGATGCGGAGTGCCGATTCAAAGCGAAGAGCGCGCCTCGGGGGCCGGCCAAGCGGCGGCAAAGGCTCCTCGTTGAGGATCGGCATCGAGCGAGGCTAACATGGACGTGCCATGTCCCGCCCGAGCGAGGCCCCTCCGCCGTTGGGCGGTCCTGTTCCCGAGCCGGCCCCGCCGCTCATCGGCGAAGTCATTTCGGACCGCTACCGCATCACTAAGCTCTTGGCGACGGGCGGTGTGAGCTGCGTCTACCTCGGCCAGCACGTGCACATGCTCAAGAACGTGGCCATCAAAGTGCTCGATCCGAGCGCTGAGCAGCACCCCGAGCTCGTGGCGCGGTTTCGCCGCGAAGCAGTGGCGGGGGCGCACGTGCACCACCCGTACATCGCCGCGAGCACGGACTTCGGACAGCTCGAGGACGGGTCGTACTTCTTGGTGCAGGAGTACGTCGCGGGGGAGACGCTGAACAAGGTCATCGCCAAGGGAGCGATGCCCGCCGCGCGCGCGGTGGCCGTCGTGCGCAAGCTCGCCGAGGCGCTCGCGGCTGCCCACGACGTCGGGATCGTCCACCGCGATTTGAAACCATCCAACGTCATTTTGGTCGAGGGGACCGAGGACGTCGTCAAGCTGATCGATTTTGGATTTGCGAAGCTCCGCCTGTCCGATGTCCCCTCTTTGTCGCCTCCCCCTGACGAACCGGTCGGGCCCGAGAAGCTCCTCACCCAGGCGGGCGTGGTCCTCGGGACCGTCGCCTACATGGCTCCGGAAGCGTCGCTCGGGATGTCGGCGGTCGACCAGCGCAGCGACCTCTATGCACTGGGGCTGATTCTCTACGAGCTGTTGGCTGGGCTGCACCCCTTCGACGCGACCGACCCCGTGCGGCTCTTCTTGCAGCAGCGCACGGTGCCGCCGCCCCCTATCGCGACGCGTGCACCCGGAGTGACCGTGCCGGCGAAGCTCGAGAGCATCGTGATGAAGCTGCTCGAAAAGGATCCCAAGGACCGCTACGCGAGCGCCGCGGAAGTCATCGCGGCGCTCGATGCCGCGATGTCGCCGGCGGGGATCGAGGTGGTACCGGAGCTGCCGACCATGGTGCGCTTGCCGGCGCCGCGGATCCCTCTGCCGTCCTTCGAGCTCCCGGAGCCGGGCACTGAAGCGGCGCCCGGCGCGCCGGCGAAATCCACGCGCGGCGCCTCTTCCACCGATGCGATCACCGCGATGCTCGAACGCGCGGCAAAGCTGCCAGGTGTCGCCCAGGTCGTGGAAAGGCTCCCTGCGGACGGTCGCTTCCCGCGTTGGGCCTACGTTGCGTTCCCCGCGCTCGGCATCTTCTTCGTCGTCGCGCTGCTGCTTCTCAGCTCGCGTTCGAGCTCTGACACTCCGAGTGAAACGACCGAGGTCGCACAGGGCCGAGTCGAAGGGGCGCCGTCCGCGTCGGCGGCACCGCGCGAAGTCACCACGGAAGTGTCGGGGCTCGACGCGTCGGGGTGGCGCATGAATTTGCGCAACGCCGCGCGCAAGAAGGAATGGGGCGCCGCATCGGAAGCGGTGCTCACCTTGCTTCGCCTCGATCCCAGCGCGTTTCGCGATCACGACGTGCAAGCGTCGCTGCGCAATACCGCCGCAGCTCTGGAGGACGCAGGGGGCGAGCCGGCCGACAAGTTCTTCGAAGCTCTGCAATCCAGCGCACAAGGGCTCGACCTCGTGTACGACGTGGCTCGCTACCGCATGGGGACCAAAGCGGCAAAGCGGGCGACCGAGATCCTGCGCAAGCCCGAACTGATGATGTCGGGATCGCCGGCGCTGAAAGTGCTCGTCGACTTTCGCGAGGCGTCGTGCATCGGGCGACGCGACCTCTTCGCGCGCATGGCCGAGCAAGGGGACGAGCGCGCGCTCGGTGAGCTCGTCGCGCAACGCGACGCCGATTGCGGGCGGCGCGATCCGTGCTGCTACAAGGAAAGCCGCGCGCTCGCGACGGCCATTCGTTCGCTCAAAGCGCGCCTTGCCGCGCCCGCTCCTGCTGCTTCCCCCTGAGGCGACTCGCCGAATTCGGCCGCCGCCTCTTCACTCCGTTGGCCGGGAACGAACACGAGCGCGTTGCCGCGAGCGGCGCTATAACCCCGCTCCACCAGTTGGAGGAGGGACGCATGACTGTTCATATCGGAAGCATTGCCCCGGACTTCACCCAGGAATCCACGGAAGGGACCATCAAGTTCCACGACTGGATCGGCAACAGCTGGGCCGTCCTGTTCTCTCACCCCAAAGACTTCACCCCCGTTTGCACCACCGAGCTCGGCATGGTCGCCAAGATCAAGCCGGAATTCGAAAAGCGCAATGTGAAGGTGATCGCTTTGAGCGTCGACGACGTCGCTTCGCACAAGAAGTGGCTCTCGGACATCGAGCAGACGCAAAACGCCAAGATGAACTATCCCATCCTTGGCGATCCCGACCGCAAGGTTTCCAAGCTCTATGACATGATCCACCCCGAAGCGAACGACACGCTCACCGTGCGCTCGGTGTTCATCATCGATCCCAACAAGAAGGTGCGCCTCACGCTCACGTACCCCGCCGCCACGGGCCGCAACTTCGACGAGATCCTGCGCGTCATCGACTCGCTCCAGCTGACGGACAAGCACTCCGTCGCCACCCCCGCCAACTGGAAGGACGGAGGGGACTGCGTGATCCTCCCGTCGATCACCGACCCCAAAGTCATCGCCGACAAGTTCCCCAAGGGGCACAAAGAGCTGCGCCCCTACCTGCGGATGACCCCGCAGCCGAATAAGTAAGGGTTGCGCGCGTCCTACCGAATGGGCCGGTGCCGGAGGCACCGCGGGGGTGGGGCCCTGTTCCGAACTTGCTTCGGCGGGGCGGGGGCAGAGCCCCCGCAGGGCGGGGACGCTAGCGAAGGTCCGCCTTCGCTAGCGTCCAATCGCGTCGGAAGAAACCGCCGGCCAGCGTGGGAGCTCCCCCGAGGACGACTTGACCGCGAGCGCCTCCGATGCGCTGGTCGAAGACCATGTAGTCGGGGATGAGCTCGGGCAACGCGATGGCGCGGAAGGTTCCCATTGCGGAAGTCCCCTCCAGCACGAGGAGGTAGCGCGAGGGGTGCTTGGGGTTCGGATAGATGAACGCGACCCCGAGATCCTTTCCCTTCCACTCTTTCAGCGTGTTGCCGTCGGCGACCGCGCTGATCGACTTTGCGCCGACGCGGAAGGGGAGGGACGACTCGAGATCGCGCACCACCGAGTTCGACTCGGAATTGCCGATGAGGACGAGCGAATGACCTTCGCCCATCTCGTCTTCGTATTCGCGGTCGGGCACGACGGGATAACGGATATCGACCCCCCACTTGATGCGTGCCCACGCTCGCGCGGTGTCGCGGTTGGCGCGCGTCTGCGCGGGATCTTGCGTTCCGTAGACGAAGACGAGCGGTTCGAAGAACGCGTCGCGCATGGGGCCCGAGAGCCCGGCGCGCTTTTGGATTCCTTGAGCCTCGGGCTTGGCCCCGGCTACCCACGTGCCCCCTGAACGATAGGCCGCGATCGGTTGCTGTGGATCGAACGTCAACGCGACGCCGTCGACGGTGACCCGCGTCGGCGCGGTGCTGGAGACGAGCTCGCTGTCGCGGTCGAGCGCAAAGGCTTCGACACGCTCGGTGCTGACCGTGATCTGCGTCGAATCGACGACCGTGGCGTCGATGGTCGCGAAGGCGACGTCGCCCGAGATGTCGCGCACGTGGACCCATGCGTTGTCGGGGTAGCGGAGGGAATTGGTTTTGAAGAGGACGCGCTTCTTGTGCTCCGGTCGCGTCTTTTGCGATAGCCAGGTGTATCCGCCGAGCCCTTCGTAGGCCTTGGTCCACACGTTGTGGCCAATCCAAGGGTGCTCGTGCTCTATGCTGTAGCCGAGCGCTTTGTACTTATCGATGAGCACCCCCGAGTTCTTCTCGGGATAATCGCGGCGACCGTGCCAGATGTAGAGCGGCATGTAGAGACCGTTGTCGGCCCAGTGCGTGTTCGACCGCTGCTCGACAAGGAGCCGCTCCCAGGAGCGAAGCCCGCGCCCCACGATGTCCCCGCGAATGAAATAGCTGTGGTAGCCGCAGAGGGGTTCGGCGGCGGCGTAGCGATCCGGATAACGGAAGGCGATCGACGCCGTTCCCGTGCCCCCCATCGACGCGCCGGTGATCGTGATGCGATTTTTGTCGATCGGATAGAAGCTTGCCGCCCAGTCCACCGCGCGCACGACGTCGCTTTCGCCGAGCTCGCGGTACATCGCGTTGCCGTGCCCATTGGGAGAGAGGACGAACGCCTCGATGGACTCCACCTCGGGAGGGTGGCGATCCTCCCACTCGGGATCGCGGTTCTCGTCGTCGCGACCGAAGAAGTGGCCCATCATCGAGTTGGGGCGGCCGTTCAATCCGTGCAACACGACGATGAGCGGATAGCTCTTGGTCGCCGCGCCGTGTGCGTTGACGTACGACGGCGGAACGTACATTCCGAAAGGGGACGGCTCGTCGTCGAGGGGGGATTTGTAGGCGAATCGGCGGATGCCGGGGTGGACCCGCAGCGGATCGCGGCGCGCTTCGATGTCGGCGGCGTACTCGATGAGCGTGCGTGCATCGATGGCGTGCGTGTCGAGATCCTTGTCGCCAATGTTCACGTAGTGCGCGAAACGGTCGCGCAGATGGATCATCGTGGTCTTCGTGACGCTCGGTTCGGTGAAAGCCGCGTTCGGCTCGGCGGGGCAAAGCGCAATGACGCGCGTTGCCGCGGCCATCGCCTGGTGCATGTACGGGCGCACTGGCGCGGCAGCGTCGAGCTTGCGCCCCGCCACTTCCACCGAGAGGGCGAGCTCCGCCCCATCTTCGTTTTCTCCGAGCTCTTCGGCGGCGATGTGTGGAAGCTGCACTTTGAGCTCGCTCGGCCCCGATTCGGAAAGCGGGACCTCGCCCCCCTCGACGCTGAAGAGCTCGCGACGGCGTTCACCGGCGCGCGCCGCGGCGGTGACACGGACTGCGCGATCGGTGGTACGGAGCATCCCTTCCGGAAAGGACACGGTGACGCTCGGCTGAAATCCCGTCGCGGAAAGTCCGCGATTGATGTCGATATCGGCCATCTTGGCGGACAGCGAGCGCACGTCGGAATCGCTCGTGGCAGGCAAACGGAAGAAAGCTCCGCGCACCGCGGTGAACGTCGAATCCACGACGCGCATGCGGAACGCCCAATATCCGTCGCGGTGGTGGAGCTTGACGAGAACTCCGTGATCGCCGCGCGGAAGATCGAGCCGCGCCACGTCTTCGTCGTCGCGTTGCGGGCGATTGCCGTCGGTCGACGATACGACCTTGCGATCGACCCACACCTTGACGCCGTCGCTCGCTCCGACGAGGAGCGCGCCACCCTTGAGATCGGTGGGCAGGTGGAGCACGCCGTACAGGTAAGCGAACGCTTCGCCTTTGGGATTCATGGCGGCGAAGATGTCGAGCGGCCCCTCTGACGAGCTGATGATCTTCCAGGTGGCGGTGCTGGACTCGTTGTCGGCGTCGTTCGATCCCACCGTCACTTGGCGGCCGAGTTTGCCAACCATGCTCGCCTCATCGGCGTCCATCAGCACGTTCGCGTCCATCGAACGCTGCTGGCCGCGCTTGCCCTTGACGTTGATCGGACCGAGCGCCAGCCATGCGCCGATTCGTCCGCTCGGCGGGGGAACCAACATGACTTCGCCGGCGCTCGCAGAGCGATGCGCGAAGAGGAGCACCGCGAGGAGAAGCAATGCCAGCCAGCGCGGCGCGCCTTCGGCAAGGGCCGAACGCCGTCGGCCGTCCCCCCGCGGGAAACGAGGTTGGCTAGGCGTCGAGCGCTTGCGCGAGCGTGCGGGGCCCATCCTTGAACATCACCTCCACTTTCTGCCGATCGATGATGCGGACGATGTATCCGTCACCGAACTTCCCGTGACGAATCAGGTCTCCCGAGGCGAAGGTCTGGCTGGCGCGGTAGGCGCGGAAAGAGGTGACCGGCTTTCCGAGCACGGCCTTTTCCCAAGTCGATTCGCGCTGTCGCTCCGCCTCGTGGGCGGCGGCTTTGCGCGCCGACATCGCGGGGGGAGCGCTGAAGCGCGACGGTGAGCCTTTGGACGGCGTTCGCTCGGTTCGCGTGACGGGGGCGGGGGCGCTCTTCGGGCGTCGGTAATTGTGGTGGCCGCCGCACGTACGGCACTCGACGCGCGCGATCTTGGGACCCTCCATGGCGATGATGCGATGGAGCAAATCCATGCGGCATTTGGTGCACCAGGCGTCGACTTCGGAACCGGGTTTGAGTGTTTTTGGCATTCGCGTTGGCGGGTGGAACTTAGCACGCGGACGAGCGCGGGCGCCTACGTTCTTCGGGCGTCCGCGGCGTGTTTTGTGCTGGCGCGCTTCAGGTGGATCGACTCGAATCGGGCGGCGGTGGACGATCCGACTTGACCTGGACCGACGCGCGCACTTGGGGCTGGCCGAGCTTGGAGTTGGCGGCGGAATCGTCGGAGGGGACGAACCGGATCTGCGTGTTGATTTCGACGGACAGGTGCGAGAGAGCGCGCGCGAGCTCTTCGCCGAGGTCGTTCTGCTGCAGAAATCCTCGGATCTCTTTGGCTACCACGCGATAGAGGCCATTTTTGGTCTCGTCGATCTGCAAAAGGATGTAGCCGGCGATTTCTTTCGGTAACTTGATGTCGGAGACGAAGTTACGCAGGCTCTCGGGCCCCTCGGTGATTTTTTCGAACCCGGTCTCCACCAGACGCCGGATCGTGTCCCGGATGAAGCGTTCGGCGATCTTACGACCCGAGAGATCGTCGTCGGGCACCCTTTCCGTACGGTTCACATCCATGGTCTCGCCCCGCCGCCCTAGCACATGGCCCACCCGGTCCGTATCGGCCCAACGCGCGCTCGCGGGCGACCCATCGAAAGCTAGGGGCACTTCGTACTTCACCTTGACGAAGCGCGTCAATCTGGCGCGCTGCTTCGCGCCAGAATGATACCGTGGCGACACATGATCGGTGCCGGGCCGGCAAGATGGTTCGTTCTGCTCGTCGGCTCGGGGCTCGCCTGCCAGCGCGCGCGGACGGAAGGCGCGGTAGGCGAGGGAGAGCGGAGCCGGTACGAGTCGCAAGGGGAGCGCGAGGCGGGGGGACACGCGCCCGCGGCGGTCGTCACGGCGCGGAGCACGGAACAGGCCGCCCCCGTGATGCGGCCGAGCGAGCCGGTGGGTGGCCGCTGGGTGAGCTGCT
>Ga0111539_10013047_pt1 | contig 10398 bp, 7 predicted proteins | sample RhiMethybrSRZTD1_FD_79667 | JGI IMG/M metagenome (GOLD analysis project Ga0111539, IMG submission 79667) | Populus rhizosphere microbial communities from Tennessee, USA - Rhizosphere MetaG P. TD hybrid SRZTD1 (version 2) (version 2) | ecosystem: Host-associated > Plants > Roots > Rhizosphere >... | reverse complement strand
CTGGTAGTTGTTGTTCTCCATCACGAAGACGACCGGCAGCTTCCAGAGGGAGGCGATGTTGAGCGTCTCGTGGAAGGCGCCCTGCTTCGAGGCGCCGTCGCCGAAGAAGGACAGCACCACCTGACCCTTCCCCCGGATCTGCGCGCCCCACGCGGCGCCGGCGGCGTGGGGGATGCCCTGGCCGACGATCCCGGAGGTCCCGAGGAACCCGCGGCCGACGTCGACGAAGTGCATCGACCCTCCGTAGCCCCCGCAGATCCCGCTCTCCTTGCCGTAGATCTCCGCCATCAGCGCCTTCGTGTCGGTGCCGAGCGCGATCGGGTAGCCGTGCCCCCGGTAGGTCGACGTCAGCTGGTCGTCCGGCCCCAGCGCGGCGAGGGAGCCGACGATCGACGCCTCGGCGCCGTCGGCGAGATGCGTGTGGCCGCGGATCACGCCGGGGTGCTCCTCGAAGGTTCGCTTGACCCGCTCCTCGAACTCGCGGATGCGCGCCATCTGCGTGTACATCCAGGTCAGCCGCTCGGGCGAGAGACCGTTATCGGACATTGATGCTCCTTTCTCCCGCGGTCAGCTGCGCCATGGTCGTCTCGTAGGCGCGGTCGAAGATCCGCTCGATGGGCAGGCTGCGGAGGTCCTCCGAGAGGACCTCGATCCCCCAGGGCCCGTCGTAGCCGAGGTCGCGGCAGACGGCGATGTAGTCCTGGAGCGGGAACTCGCCCTCCCCCGGCAGCTTGCGCCGGTTGATCACCTCGTCGAGGCGGTCCTCCGCGTACTCGTAGGGGCCGTCGCAGAGCTCGACCCACGAGAGGAACCGCGGCGGGATCCGGCGCAGGTCGTCCGGCTCGAGGCGGAGCTTGCCGAGATGCCACGTGTCCAGCGCGAGCCCGCCGTTCGGGGCGTTCGCGCCCTCCACGACCCTGAGCGCCTTCTCGACGTCGTTCACGTTGACGTCGTACGGCATGAACTCGTACGTGATCAGTGCGTCCGTGTGGTGCGCCGCGTCCTCGCAGAGCTCCCCGTACCGCTCGACGATCCGTTCGAGGTCGCACGCGGTGCCGACGATGTTGCCCACCTTGATGTGGTGCGTGGGAAGCGCGGCGGCCGCCTCGAACAGCAGCGCCCGTCGCTCGTCGGAGGCCGTGCGGCGCTCGTCGCCCGGGTCGAGGAACCAGTCGCCGAGAAACTCCAGCTCGAGGTGGCGGAGGCCGTTGTCGTCGAAAAGCTGCCGCACCTCGCGGAGCGTGCGCGTCTCGAGCACGTGCTCGAGATCGGCGTGCCAGAGCCCGATGCCGGAGAACCCGACCCGCGCGGCCTGCTCGCAGCGGTCACGCAGGTCGAAGAGGCTCCACTCGCGGCCGACATGCACCTCGACGGGACCGGACGTCGTCCAGTACAGCCCGATCAGCTCGTCGCGATCGCCCATGCAGGAAGAACCTAACCGGTCGTGCGCGGTTCGCCAACAATCTTGGTAACGAGATCGACGGACAATTAGGCTGCGGACGTACCCCAGATGGTCAGAGCGGAGGAGGCGTCGGTCGTGGCCGATTACGTGATCGTCGGAGCCGGGTCGGCGGGCTGCGTGCTCGCGGCACGGCTGAGCGAGGACCCGGACGTCGAGGTGCTGCTAGTCGAGGCGGGCGGCGAGAACACGGCGACCGAGATCCAGGTCCCGGCCATGTTCCCGCTCGCCTTCAAGTCGGGGCTCGACTGGGACCTCTTCGGCGAGCGCGAGCCGGGCCTCGGCGGGCGGCGCCTGTACTTGCCGCGCGGGCGCGTGATCGGCGGCTCGGGCTCGATCAACGCGATGATCTACCTCCGCGGTCATCGCGCGGACTTCGACGGCTGGGCGGCGGACGGCTGCACCGGCTGGTCGTACGACGAGGTGCTTCCGTACTTCAAGCGCTCCGAGGACAACGAGCGCGGCGAGAACGAGTTCCACGGCGTCGGCGGGCCGCTCGCCGTCTCCGACAGCCGCTCCATGTGCCGGCTGATCGAGGCGCAGCTCGAGGCCGCGGTCGCCTCGGGGTACGCGCACATCGAGGACCTCAACGTCGATCAGCCCGAGGGCGTCTCTCGCTTCCAGCTCACGCAGCGGAACGGGAAGCGCTGCAGCACGGCCGACGCCTTCCTCCGGCCTGCCCGGGGGCGGCCGAACCTCGAAGTGCGCTCGGGCGTGCTCGTCGAGCGCATCGTCTTCGAGGGCGACCGCGCGGTGGGGGTCGAGCTCCTCTCGGGCGACGCCCGCGAGACCGTGCGCGCCGAGCGCGAGGTGATCGTCTCCGGCGGCGCCTACCAGTCGCCGGTCCTGCTCCAGCTCTCCGGGATCGGGCCGGCCGACGACCTCGGGTTCTTCGGGATCCCGGTGCGGCAGGACCTTCCGGTCGGGCACAACCTCCAGGACCACTGCATGGTGAACGTGAACTACCTCACCGATGAGCCGGGGCTCTTCGGGATCTTCACGCCCGAGAACTTCGCGCTCCTCGAGAGCGAGGGCCGCGGCCCGCTCACCTCGAACTACCCGGAGGCCGGCGGCTTCTTCCGCACGCGGTCGGGCCTCGACGCCCACGACGTCGAGTTCCACTTCGCGGCCGCCCCGTTCTTCGACGAGGGTCTGACGCCGCCGCCCGACAACGGCTTCGCGTTCGGGCCGGTGGTGGTGAAGCCAACCTCACGGGGGAAGGTGGGCCTGCGGACGACGATGCCGGACTCCAAGCCGACGGTGCTCTGCAACTTCCTGACCACCGACGAGGATCGGGCGAGCATCCTCGAGGGCGTCCGCATCGCGCTCGAGATCGCCTCGCAGCCCTCACTCCGCGCGATCCAGCGCGAGCCGCTCAGCGTTCCCGACTCGGACTCGGAGAAGGACATCATGGCGTGGGTGGAGCGGGCCAGCCAGACCGTGTACCACCCGACGTCGACCTGCGCGATGGGCTCGGTCGTCGATCCGGAGCTCCGCGTCCTCGGTGTCGAGGGGCTTCGGGTGGCGGACGCGTCGGTGATGCCGACGATCACGCGCGCGAACACGAACGCGGCGACGATCATGATCGCCGAGAAGGCCGCCGACATGATCCTCGGCAAGGCGCCCCTCGCGCCCGCGACCGCCGTCGCCGCGACGTAGGCGCGCTCAGGCCGCGGTGACGGGGGCGCCCCGGCCGAGGGCCGCGCCGAGCGCGCGCGCGAGCTCGTCCTCGGGATCCGGATGCGGGGCGGACGCGCGCCACGCGACGAATCCGTCCGGCCGGACGAGCACCGCCCCTTCGGCTCCCGTACCGTACGTCGCCTCGAGCACGCCTGCCGCGTCGGTCAGCTCCGAGCCGAGCCGGTAGGCCTGGACGCGGACGCCGAACGACTCGCCCGCCGCGCGCGCCGCGGCGCACCAGCTCTCCCCGTCCGGCCCGGCGACGAGCACGAACTCCCGGCCGAACAGGTCGAGGGTCGACCGCTCGGCGCCGTCGACCGTCACCGGCACGTGAGGCGCGCGGAAGCCGGGGCGGCCCGAGGGCGTGGCGGGGTCCTCCCACGTCTCGTCGTCGGCTCCAAGGACGGCGTCCGAGCGGTGGCGATAGCCGAGCTCGACCGGCGCCTCGGGGACGATCGGCATCAGGTCCTCTTTGCCGAGGGACGGGTCGAGCCGGAGGACGTAGCGGGTGTAGGCCTGCTCGGTCGTGAAGGCGCCGACGGGCTGGCGCTCGGCGTCGTAGGTGTCGAGGAGCGACTCCTTCGCCCGGCCGTCGAGGACGTACGCGAGCTTCCAGGCGAGGTCGTAGCCGTCCTGGACGCCGTTGTTGCCGCCGAACCCTCCCGTGGGCGGCATCACGTGCGCCGAGTCCCCCGCCAGGAAGACGCGGCCCTCGCGGAGGCGCTCCGCGTACTCCGCCGAGGCCGACCAGCGCTGGACGTTCTCGATCTCGACCGGGAGCTCCGGATCGCCGAGCGCCTCGCGGACGTAGGCGATGCAGGTCGGCCCGCTCATGTCCTCGCCGATCCGCACCGACCGCTTCCCGTCCTCGTCGGAGGTCGAGTTGACGACGAGGAAGCCCGCCTGGAGGTCGATCGAGAAGCGGAAGAACCCCTGGAGCCGCGGCCCGAACACGTAGATGACGCTGAGGTTGCGGTCGCCCATCAGCCGGCGGACGTCGGCCCTGAAGTAGATCGTGATGCTGTCGGAGAAGCTTCCGTGGCCGAGCTGGCGGATGCCGAGGCGCTCCCGGATCGGGCTGTGCGCGCCGTCAGCTGCGACGAGATAGCGCGCGCGAACCGTGCGCTCCTCACCGCCGTCCCTGGGGCGGACGGCGACCGACACGCCGTCGGCGTCCTGCTCGACCGAGACGGCCTCCGCCGCGTACTCGATCCGCGCGCCCAGGCGCTCGGCGGCCGCGAGCAGCACGGGCTCGAGGCCGATCTGCGTGATGAACACCCTGCGCGACGGGCTGAGGTCCTCGACGCCCTCGTTGATGAACCGGAAGTACCAGTCGAGCTCCTTCCCGCCGAGGCTGTCGACCGAGACGATCGCGCCGTTCTGGACGAACTCCCTCGCGGCCGCCTCCTCGATCTGGTCCTCCAGCCCGACCGCGCGATAGGTCTCCATCGTGCGCTGGTTGACGAGCGCCGCCCGGGGGTGGATCGCGGTCCCGCGATGGCGCTCGAGGACGAGCGAGGGCACACCGTGGTGGCCGAGGAACACCGCCGTCGAGAGGCCGACCAGGCTGCCACCGACGATCAGGACAGGAACGTCTTCGTGGCTCATCTCTGCCTCCTGCTCGCTTCCAGCGGACAATCCTGGCACAACCCAAGGTTCGTGCGCGAAAGGGCGTTTACCTTACGTTCAGCTCGATGCGGACGCCGTTCGGGTCTTCGACGAAGAGCTGGCGGATACCGGCGGCGGGCACCTCGTTCGGGACCGCGGTCACGCCGGCGGCGTCGAGACGCGCCACGATCGCCTCGTGGTCAGCGGCGTCGAATGCCAGATGGTCGACGGGGCCCTGCGCGCGCGGGAGCCCCATCCGGTCGACCTCCGCCTCGTACGCGGCGCGCTCGGCGACGTGCATGCACGCGACGCCGTCGAGATAGAGCCAGTACCCGGGAAACGGGAGCGACGGCCGATCGCCGGGCTCGAGGCCCAGCACGTCGCAGTAGAACGCCCTCGTGGCCTCGAGGTCGTCCGTCAGCACGAGGGCGTGCCCGAGCCCGTGGAGCGGCATCAGGACCGGGCGGGCTGCGCTCGCTGGCCGGCGTAGTCCGCGAACGCCTCCAGCGCGGCCGGGTCGACAAGGGCGTCGCGCGCGGCCACGTCCGCTACCTCGGCCCCGGTGAGGATGCGCTTGACCGGGACCTCGAGCTTCTTCCCGGTCAGCGTGCGGGGGATCGCGGGCACCGCCACGACCGCGTCCGGGGCGTGGCGGGGCGAGAGCGCGTTCCGGAGCGCGTCCGCGATCCGCTTCCGGAGCTCGTCGTCGAGGTCGACGCCCGGACGGAGCACGACGAAGAGCAGCAGCTCGTCGTCCTCCTCGAGGTGGACGACGAGGCTGTCGAGCACATCGTCGATCTCCTCGACGACCGAGTAGATCTCGCTCGATCCCAGACGGACGCCGCCGCGGTTGAGCGTGGCGTCGGACCGCCCCGTGATGATCGCCGTGCCCCGCTCCGTGAGCAGGACCCAGTCGCCGAAGCGCCAGACGCCCGGATAGTGCTCGAAGTACGCCTGCCGGTAGCGCGAGCCGTCCTGGTCGTTCCAGAAGCCGACCGGCATCGAGGGCATCGGCTGCTTGATCACGAGCTCGCCGAGCTCGCCGAGGACGGACGTGCCGTCGGGCCCGAACGAGTCGACGTCCGCGCCGAGCATCCGTGTCGCCATCTCCCCGGCGTACACGGGCAGCAGCGGCATCCCCTGCACGATCCCGGTGCAGACGTCGGTGCCGCCGCTCCCGACGTTGACGTTGACGTCTGGGCCGAACTGCTCGTAGAGCCACTCGTACCCCTCGAGCGGAAGCGGCGAGCCCGCCTCGCAGACCATGCGGACCGAGGAGAGGTCGAACTGCCGGCCGGGCTCGAGGCCCTCCTTGCGGCACGCCATCGTGAACGCCGGGCTGAGCCCGAAGAACGTCGGCTGCGTCTCCTCGATCACGCGCCACTGGAACGAGATGTCGGGGTAGGCGGGGTTGCCGTCGATCATCACGATCGACGCGCGGAGCAGGAGCACCGAGACGAGTGCGTTCCACATCATCCAGGCCGTCGTCGTGAACCACTGGAGGCGGTCACCCGGGTGGAGATCCCAGCTGAAGCCGTGGTTCTTCAGGTGCTCGAGCAGGATCCCGCCGTGGCAGTGGACGATTGCCTTCGGGAGCCCAGTCGTGCCCGACGAGAACAGCACGTACAGGGGATGGTCGAACGGGAGCGGGTCGAAGGCGAGTTCACCCTCTTCGGCGAGCAGGTCGTCCCACGAGACCGCGTCGGGCAGCGCATCGTCCTCACCGCCGGCATACGGGACGTGGACGACCGTCTCGAGGCTCGGGAGCCTGCCGCGCACCTCCGCGACCTGTTCGCGCCGGTCGACGTATTTCTCGCCGTACCGGTAGCCCGCGACCGCCAGCATCACCTTCGGCTCGAGCTGGCCGAGGCGGTCGAGCACGCTCCGCACGCCGAACTCGGGCGGGCACGTCGCCCAGATCGCGCCGAGGCTCGCGGTCGCGAGGAAGCCGACGAGCGTCTCCGGGATGTTCGGCAGGTACGCGACGACCCGGTCGCCGGGGCCGACGCCCAGCCGCTGGAGGCCGGCGCGGGCGCGCGCCACCTGGTCGCGGAGGTCGCCGAACGTCAGCTCGACCGTCGGCCGCGTCTGCGAGTACGCGACGACCGCGCTCCTGTCCACGTCCTCGTCGCGGCCGACCATGTGCTCGGCGAAGTTGAGGCGCGCGCCCGCGAACCATTCCGCCCCGGGCATTGCCCGCGAGCCGAGCACGCGCTCGTACGGCGTGTGGGAGCGGATCTCGAAGAACTCCCAGACGGACGACCAGAACCCCTCGAGATCGGAGACCGACCAGCGCCAGAGCTCGTCGTAGGAGGCGAACGAGAGGCCGCGCTCCCGCTCGAGCCACGCGAGGTAGCGCCCGATCACGAACCGCTCGCGGGCGTCCGCCGGAGGCGACCAGAGAACGTCGCCCTGCGCGATCGGCTTTCCGGTCGGCGTGCTCATCGGGCGATCCTGATCGGCGACATCACGCCTGGACGAGGGAGCCGCCGTCGACCACGAGCGCCGAGCCGGTGATGAAGCTCGAGGCGGGGGAGGCGAGGAGGAGGACGACGCCCTTCAGCTCGTCCGGGTGGGCCATGCGACCGAGCGGAATCAACGTCTCCCACTGCTTCCGGAGCTCCTCGCTCGGGTGCTCCGTGACGCCGCCGCCGATCAGCGTCCCGTAGAAGGGCCCGGGGCAGACCGCGTTGACGAGGATCCCGTGCGGCGCCAGCTCGAGCGCCGCGGCGCGGACGAGGTGGATCGCCGCGGCCTTGCTCGCGTGGTAGCCGTAGCAGGCCATCGGCTCGATCCGCAGGCCCGCGTTCGAGGCCGTCACGACGATGCGGCCGGCGCGCTGCGTCTTCATCACGCGCGCGGCGCTCCGCATCGTGTGCATGACGCCCGTGAGGTTCACGCCGAGGACGTGGTCCCAGTCCGCGCGCTCGATCGTGTCGAGCGTCTGCCCGTTCTCGGAGCGAAACCCGGGCACGGCCGCGAGCCCCGCATTCGCGAAGACGACGTCCACGCCGCCCTGCTCGGCGACGACGCCGTCCAAGAGGGACTCCACGGCCTCCTCGTCGGCGACGTCCACGACGGCCGCCCGCGCATCGAGCCCGCGTGCGCGGAGCCCGTCGGCGCTCGCCTCGAGCCGCCCTTCGTCGACGTCGGCGAGCGTGACCCGCGCGCCGCACTCCGCAAGCACCTCGGCCATGGCGAAGCCGAGCCCGCTCGCGGCCCCGGTGACGACGACGCGGGTCCCTGTCACGTCGAAGATCCGCTCCTGCAGGCTCGTCACGGTACGAGAACCGCCCGACCGGTGACCTCGCCCTCGCGCAGCTTGTCGAGCACCTCGTTCACCTCCTCGAGCGGATGCGTCTCGCTGCGGAGTGTCACCTCACCGCGTGCATGGAGCTGGAGGAGCTCCCACAGGTCGATCCAGTTCCCGACGAGGTTGCCGACGAGCGAAGTCCCGTCCGCGACGAAGCCCACCGACGGGTGCGTGATCGTGCCGCCGTAGCCGACGACGGAGTAGACGCCCTGCCGGGCGAGCATCCCGAGCGCGGCGGCGTGCGTCTCGTCCGTCCCCACGAAGTCGACGACGACGTCGATGCCGGCGCCGTCCGTCAGCTCGCGCGCCGCATCGGCGACATTCGCCTCCTCGCCGAGCACCTCGTCGGCGCCGAGCTCGCGTGCGAGGCGGCGGCGACGCTCGTCGGTCTCGATCGCGACGACCCTCGAGCCGCCGAGCACCTTGACGAGCTGGAGGCCGATGTGGCCGACGCCGCCGATGCCGATCACCGCCGCCGTGCTGCCCGGCTCGAGCCGTGGGACGAGCTTCTTGACGGCGTGGTAGGCCGTGATGCCCGCGTCGGAATGCGGCGCCACCGCCGAGGGCTCGACGCCGTCCGGCAGCCGGATGACCGAGCGCTCGTCGGCGAGGACGAAGTCCGCGAAGCCGCCGTCACGGGTGAGCCCGGTGAACTGGTGGCGCACGCAGAAGACGTCCTGGCCGCGCCGGCACGGGACGCAGAGCCCGCAGCTCCACGCCGGGTAGAGGAGCACCGCGTCGCCCACCGCCGTCGTGGTGACGTCGTCGCCGACGCCGTGGACCCAGCCTGCGTTCTCGTGCCCGAGCACGACCGGCGTCGTGAGCCCGGCCGGCTCCATCAGGCCGTCGATCGCGTGGAGGTCGGTCGCGCAGACCCCGGCGCCGCCGATCCTGACGACGACGCTCCGCGCCGACGTCGGCTCGGGCTCGGGACGCTCCACGAGCTCGAGCGGGCGGTGGTACTCGCGTAGGAGCGCGGCCCTCATGCCACCTGCGCCGCCCGTGCGTCGAGGTAGCCGCTCGGGTCGGCGTCGAGATGCTCGGCGAGCCTCGTCGCGAGCGCCATGATCGTCAGGGAGGGGTTCACGGAGAGGGTGCGGGGCACGAGCGAGCCGTCGCCGACGAAGAGCCGCCTGACCTCGTGCGACTCGCCGTTTCGATCGACCACCGACCGCTCCGGGTCGTCGCCCATCCGGCAGCCGCCCTGTGCGTGCGTCGACGTGAGCCCCGTCCAGCAGACCTGCGTCGCCCCCGCCGCCTCGAGCACCTCCCGGCTGAACCGCAGGCCGGCGTCGACGCGCTCGCGCTCGACCGGCTGGAGGTCGACCGCGATCCGCTCCTCGCCGCCCTCACTTAGCGAGACGGACGAGTTGTTGTCGTCGTTCGCCATCGCGAGGAAGCCGACCCAGTGCCGGAACTGCCTTACCGCCTCGACGAGGCGCGGGCCCCAGAACGGGCCGTCCTCGTCCCCGATGGTCGTCGCGAAGGCGATCGGGTCCTGGATCGTCGACGCCTCGATCACGAAGCCGCCGTCCTCGTCGTGCTGGTGCTTCAGGCAGTGCGCCGAGATCGGGTAGACCATGTGGGCGTCCTGCGGCTCGTCGAAGAGCCCGTACACGAGCCGCACGGGGTGGAGACCGAGGTGCCGCCCGATGACCGGGCTCTCGAGCCCGGAGCGCAGGAGGATCTGCGGTGTGTTGATCGCGCCCGCGGCCACGACCACTGCGCGCGCTTGCACCGTCTGCCGCTCGCCCGCGGCGTCGACGAGCTCGACTCCCGTCGCCGCGCCGTCCTCGACGAGCACGCGTTCGGCGGTCGTGTCGGCGCGGAGCTCGAGGAGCCCGCGCGCGAGCGCGTCGGCGATGTACGTGTTCATCGTCGACTTGCCGGCATTCGACGCGCAGCCCTGGATGCACGATCCGCAGCTCGCGCAGTTCGGGTCGGTGTACGCGTCGACGGGCTCGAGCTCCGCCCCGAGCGCGCGAAACGCCGGCTCGACCGTGCGCACGCTCTTCTCCCAGTCCGCGCGCTCGCGGACGCCGAGCACGCGCTCGACGCGCTCGTAGTAGGGCTCGAGGTCTGAGACCGAGAACGGCGTGCTGCCGTCGCTCGTCAGCCCGCTCGCCGGGTGCCACTTCGCGACGTCGCGCTCGTGCGCGCGGAAAGCGACCTTCGTGTTGATCGTCGTCGTGCCGCCGACACAGCGGCCGGCGAGGAAGGTGACGAGCTCGCCGTCCGGAAGCGGCGCGAAGCGGAGGGGCCAGAAGAGGTCGTGGGCCGCCTTCGCCTCGAAGCGCGTGAAGTCGTGCCCACGGAGGTGCGGCCCGCACTCGACGAG
>Ga0111539_10013044_pt1 | contig 10399 bp, 8 predicted proteins | sample RhiMethybrSRZTD1_FD_79667 | JGI IMG/M metagenome (GOLD analysis project Ga0111539, IMG submission 79667) | Populus rhizosphere microbial communities from Tennessee, USA - Rhizosphere MetaG P. TD hybrid SRZTD1 (version 2) (version 2) | ecosystem: Host-associated > Plants > Roots > Rhizosphere >... | reverse complement strand
CCGCCTTCCACGTTACGCCGCGCCATGTACAGCGGGACGACCGTGCCTGCCGCAATCGCCGCGACACCAACGGTGCTCCGGTGAATCCGGAGACCTTCGGCACGCCGCAGTGCGCTTCGTTCCTCGACGGCACCGATGTGAACTGCGTGCCGTACAACCCGTTCGTGCTCGGCGGCGTGACGCCCGAGGCGCTGAACTACCTGCAGGTTCCCGGTCTGCAGCAGGGCAAGATCGAGCAGGAGATCTACTCGGCGTCGGTCACCGGCGATCTGGGCGCGTACGGCATCCAGAGCCCGTTCGCGACCGAGAGCATCAAGGTGGCGTTCGGCGCCGAAAAGCGCTTCGACCGTCTGAAGAACGTGACCGACGATCCAACCTCGCAGTTCCTGTTGTCCGGCGCCGGCGGTCCGACGATCGGCCTGTCGGGTTCGACGAAGGTGCTCGACCTGTTCACCGAGTTGCGCGTGCCGCTGGTGCAGGATGCACCCTTCGCCGACCACCTGGGCCTGGAGCTCGCGTATCGCTACTCCGACTACGACCCCATCACGACCGACACGTACAAGGTCGGCATGGACTGGGCGCCCGTGCAGGATGTGCGCTTCCGCGCCAGCTATCAGCGTGCGGTTCGCGCGCCGAACGTCGTCGAGCTGTTCACCGCGCAAGGTGCCGGACTGTTCGACCTGCCGGGCGATCCGTGCGGCGTCGAGCTGATCGGCACGAAAGGCGAGGCCTCGCGGGAGGCTTGCATCGCGAGCGGCGTGCCTGCGGCCGTGTTCGACGATCCGGATCGCCGGTCGCGGCTGGACAGTCCTGCGGGCCAGTTCAACCTGTTGGCCGGCGGCGTCCCGACGCTCAAGCCCGAGACATCCGACACGTATACGTATGGCGTGATCGTCCAGCCGCGGTTCCTGCCGAAGCTGGCACTGTCGATCGATTACTTCGACATCTCGATCGACGACACACTCTCGACGTTCGGAGCCGACACCACGCTGCAAGGCTGCTACTTCTCGAACGACCCGGCTTCGTGCGCGCGCATCGTGCGCAACCCGGGTAACGGTTCGCTGTGGCAGGGCAGCGGTCACGTGATCGATCTCAACACCAACATCGGTTCGCTCACGACCAAGGGCGTGGACCTGAGCCTGGGCTACACCGGCGTCGAGCTGGGCGGCCTGGGCGAGTTGAGTTTCAACCTGGTCGGTACGTACCTGGATGAGCTGACCTACGTGTCCGGTATCCCCGGCATCCCGGCGACCGAGTGCAAGGGTAAGTACTCCGGCGCTCTGTGCGGAACGCCGAGCCCCGACTGGCGGCATCACTTCCGCATGGGCTGGGAGACGCCGTGGAACGTGGACCTCGCGCTCACGTGGCGGTACTTCGCCGATGTCACGAACGTCGCCACCTCGCAGCAGGCCAACATCGACTACAAGCTCGGTTCGCGGAGCTTCTTCGACCTCGCGGCCAACTGGGCCGTGACCGAGAAGGCGTCGGTCATGTTGGGCATCAACAACGTGCTGGACAAGGATCCGCCGATCACGTCCGCCGTGGGCAATACCGGCAACGGCAACACGTTCCCGCAGACCTACGACGCGCTGGGTCGCTGGGTGTTCATGCGCGGCCAGGTGCAGTTCTGATAGCTCCCTGAGGACGGAAATTGCGGCGGCTTCGAGAGAAGCCGCCGCTTTTTTTAGCAGCTGGGCGCGACGACGGATTCGGCTTTGCGGATTTCGCGCGGGGACAGACCGGTCCAGCGGCGCATGTGTCGCAGCAGCGCGTGACGCTGCACGAAGCCCACAGTCGAAGCGATTTCGCTGACGTCGAGGGGAGTGGTCTGCAGGAGCCGCAGAGCAACCCTCGCGCGCTTGCGCAGCAGGTATTGATGCGGCGTGATGCCGTGCACGAGGGTGAACAGCCGCAGGAAGTGATACTTCGACAGGCACGCGGCCTTGCCGAGCGCGTCCAGATCGATCTGCTCGCGATAGTTCGAGTGCAGGTAATCCGTGGCCCGGCTCACGCGCCGATGGATCTCACGCCGCGTGGTGGCGCGGATCAGCTGCAGCGAGTCGATCTGTTCCAGCAGGCCGTCGCGGTGGGCGAGCATGCGCTCTAGCAGAAAGTGCAGCTGCTCGTCATACCATGCTTCGTCGTCGAGTCCGCGCAGCACGTGCAAGCGAATGAAGCGCAGCACCGGGCTCACGAGCTTATCGTGCGGCTGCAGGCTTTCCACGAACTCCGCGGAGCGCTCGACGATCGTGTCGCCGCGTTCCAGCGCCTTCTCGATCGAAAGCGTCATGGCGCCGTATGCGTGCTCCACGAGCGCGGGCCCGAAGTAGATCGCGAACGACTCCACGCTGTGCGACGACTCGATCTGCGTCGTGCAGACGCGGCCGTTGTTCAGGATCAGGAAGCTGTCATCGTCGACGGCGACGGTGCGGCTGTCGAACAGGCAGCGCTCCTCGCCGCCCCACACTGCGCGGATGGAAAGGCCATGCGCGCAAGGGCCGAAGCGCGCCCGCCTGGCGCGTCCCCAGATGATGCAGTTCTCACGGCCCCATCTCGAATTGAACCAGGGCCGCAGGTCGACGGGGGCAGCAGCGAAGTCGGGCAACGTACGTAACAGCATCTCCTTAGTGCAATCGCAATTCGCGCATCCGACCGGTCATTGTTGTTGCAGAAAAAAAATCGCATCGTGCTGAACCGAGCACAATCGGTCGCTATACTCCGGCGCGGCTCGCGGAGTCTTCCATGCAGATGAACGACATTCCTTTCGGCACCACCGACTGGTCCACCATCGAACCGACGCAACACCCCGGCGATGCGGGGTTCGCACAGTGGCGCACGTGTCAATTTGGCAATATCCGCGTGCGCATGGTCGAGTACTCACCCGGCTACGTCGCCAATCACTGGTGCAGCAAGGGACACATCCTCTTCTGCATCGAAGGCGAGCTGCGGACCGAGTTGGAAGACGGCCGGCTGTTCGTGCTCAAGCCTGGGATGAGCTACCAGGTCGCCGACAACGCCGAGCCCCACAGGTCGTTTACGGAGCGGGGCGCGCGATTATTCATCGTGGATTGACCTCCGGCTCTTCCTTGGCGTCTTGGCGTTCTTGGCGAGAGAGATTTCCGGCTCCGATTCCGCTCCGCTGCGGCGTCATGAACTGGGTACCACGCCGTTGAAAGGTGGTCTGCGGCGAAGAAAAGAGAAAGAGGTATCTCTCGCCAAGACGCCAAGACGCCAAGGCCGGAAGGGAATTCGAATAGATTTATTCTTCCCGCAGGATGCCGCGGATAGCCAGAATTGCAGCCGTGGTCTTTTGCACGCTGTGCCCCGAAGTCACCATTTGCTCCGACGCTGCGCCGTCGAGATGGGAGCTCGAGTAGGGAACGACCTCGTCGTTGGAGCCGATGATCGAGTGGTAGATCACGCCCGTCGCGATCGGCAGCGCAGAGGTCGCGCGCAGGTAGCGATCTTCGTCACTCAGATAGGCGACGCTGCTGACGCCGCGATGTCGGAGCAGATCTGCCTGCAGCGGCAGCTCGCCGCTGATGGCATCCGCGAGCGAGCCGAGTGTCTGCAGCACTGAGCCCGGCAGGTGCACCAGCCGTGCGGCAGTGCGTCCGATCCATGCGTGAGCCATCGGTGAGCCGCGATGCGGGCTCGCGAGGAAGATCGCCTGATCGACTTGTGGCAGAGGCGAGAGCGTGAGGTAGGGCTCGAGGACTGCAAGACGCTGACGCTGAGCTGCATCGATAGGATGGTCGAAGAACGTCTGCCACAGACCGTCCGCAGAATCGACGACCAGAAGTCGCGAGACTACGCCGCCCATGCTGTGTCCGATCAGCGTCACGCGATCGTCCGGATGCAGCGCAGCCTGGAGCGCGGCGCGGATGTTGCGAACGTTCTCCGGGATCGGCAGGTTCGTCGGATAGAAGACCTGCCACACCTGGTAGCGCCGCCGCAGCGCCTCGTCGCCCATGATCTCGTTGACGAGGTTGACCCAGCCTTCCGGACTGCTCGCGAGGCCGTGAATCATGACGATCGTGCGCCGCTGCGGATCGTACGGCTGCATCGCATAGATCCGTGGTTGCGACAACGCTGTTGCGTTCGAGAACAAGGCGCGGCCGGCCTCGCGTCGAAACTGCGAGCGAGCAAGCCACAGGGCATAAGGAGCCGTGAAATTCGCCGTCAGCGGCACGATGCGACCGCCGAGGTCCGCGATCTCATCGCGATAGGGGTCCCAGACATCGAGCAGCGCTTCGGGCGCCCGCAGAACTTCATCAAGGGTCGTCCCGGGGAAACGAAACACGACTGTCGCAGCAAGGAACAGCGGCTCGTTCAGCGTGACGGGCGGGTCGGCAGGAGCGGGTGGGGCTGCGACTGCAACGAAAGCTGCGCCGAAACCATCGCGTCGATAGGTGTTGCGGATGCCCTTGAATGCCGGGTGCGACGCAGGGATGAGCTCCTGCGGAACGACTTGCCCACGCGGCAGTTGCACTCGTACGTTGCCGAGACGGATGTTGGGATGCTCGGCGCCCGCGAACAATAGTGTCGTCAAGCGCTCAGTCGCGAAGCTGTAGAAGTCGCGCACCTGCGTCTGGCGCTCTTCGAAGGCGCGCTCACCGGGATCGCGCGCAGTGAAGAACAGATACGCATAGCTGAAGCGTGCCGCCTGCGTGTAGTGATCGAGTGACTCACCTTCGTGTGTCCGTGCAATGGACAGATGCAGCTCGGCCATCGCCGCGAGGCGGTGCTCGTCGTCGACAGCGCGCGAGTCTGTGAGTTGCGCGAGACAGGGCCGCGGATCTTTCTCGCACGCGCGGCCGTCGAGTCCGAGGCCCAGCAGCGTTTCGCGCGAGCTCGCGCTCAGGTGGCCGCTCGTCAGGATATCGCTGCGGCGAGTCGCGAAATAGTCGTCGACCCGCTCGTCGCGAACGTGCACGGCGCTGCATCCTGCGAGCAGCAGCGCGAGCACCAGGAGTGGCAGCGTTCTCATCGCAGCTCTCTAGCGCTTCGGATACAGAAGCGTGATGGTCAGGCGCGCGCCCCATTCCGGCGCGCCGCGCGGCGCTTCGGCGTAGTACGCGGCCCCGGCCTGCAGACTCACGAGCTGCTTGCCGATCGGCAGGATCTGGCTGATCCCGACGTTGATCGGCGCGGTCCAGGCGTCGCGCTCCCAGTCGTACGTCGACTCGACATTCATCGAGACCGTGCGTCCCGGACCCATGCGTTTCGCGACGAATGGCTGCATGAACGTTGCGTTGATGTCCGCGCGCTGCTCGTCGCCGGCGAACGACGCGATGTGATTCGCGAGTGCGCCGTACGTCCAGCCGCTCGCTGTCTGGCGCAGCGCTACGAACGTCGGGCCCGCGCCCCAGCGCTCGGTGCCGAGACGATCGTTGCTCGCAGTCGGCAGCAGGAACACCGGTCCGACGCCCCACGTCCAGCCGCCGGACGTCAGCGCTTTCGGCGAGAAGAACAGACTCTGCGTCGTGTCGCCGATGGAGATCGGAATCACCGGCTGCACGTTGATGCGCAGGCGATGGCCGTCGCCGTTCACGCCGGCGTCGTACTCGTCGTTGAACTGCACCGGCACGCTGGTGAGGCTGGCGATCGGATTCGCGACCTGCTTGGCCATCTCGTCGGCGTTTTGGGCGTGCGCGAATGGCGTGGCAGTAAGTGAGACAAGGATGGGTACGAGGCGTTTCATGGTTATCTCCAGTTCGGCGAGAGTGACGTAGTGACGTAGTGACGTAGTGACGCGGATCGTCAGTTCTTCGTCACTCCGTCACTTCGTCACTCCGTCACTTCTCCTCTATCCCGCCGCCTTCAGCTGCGGCGTCACCGTATTTGCGAACCGCGGGAACAGCGCGAGTGCGTTCTGGTTGTAGATCGCACGGCGGGTCGCGTCGTCGAGTACCTTGCTGGCTTCGAGATCGCGGGTTTCCATCTTCACCGCGCCCTCGGGCACCATCGGCCAGTCGCTGCCGAACAGCACCTGGTTGATGGGCACGAACTCCTTGAGTGCGGCGAACACCTGCTCCGACGTGGACAGTGCGGTGTCGTAGTAGAGCTTCTTGAGGTAGTGCAGGGCGCCCTTCGGGGCCTTCGCGCCGACCTCGGGAAACTCGTGCGCGCTCATCGCGATGCGCCACGCGATGTACGGAATGGTGCCGCCGGCGTGCGAGACGATGTAGCGGATCGACGGGTAGCGCTCGAACGTGCCGCTCAGGAGCAGGTTCGTGATACAGCGGCTCGTGTCGAGCACGAACTCGACGATGCCCCACGGAATCGACAGCCTCGGCACGGTCGCGCCCGGCACGACGGTGCTGGGGTGGATGTGCACGACCGTTTTGCGGCGCTCGAGCTCCTGGAACAGCTCGTCGAACTGCGGGTCGCCGGGATACTGATTGCCGAAGCTCGAGAACAGCTGCACGCCGTCGAGCTTGAGCGTGTCGAGCGCGTATTCGACTTCGCGCAGCGCTGCGGCCGTGTCCGGCAGCGGGACGGATGCGAAGAAGCCGAAGTGCGCAGGGTCGTCCTGCACGATGCGCGCGGCGTACTCGTTGATGTGTCGGGCCCAGCGCGCAGGAGTCTCGCTCCCCATGTGGGCGGACGGCACAGTCGAAGCGACTGCGGCGGCGATGCCGTTGCGCTCCATCACTTCGCGCGCGATCGAGACGTTCCACGCGGGAATCGGCGGGCCGCCGGTCCACTTGGAGCCCTGGCGTGCGAGATCCGCCACGAACTCGGGCGGGAGGAAATGATGATGGACATCGATGCGTTGCGGATTCATGGTTCTCTCCAGTTACTTGCGTTCGAGGTCAGTCAAAGCAGTGATTCACCAGCGGTAGGCGAGGCCGAGCGCCGGGCCGTCGAACTCGAGGTTCGCGATCCCGCCGTCGGATCCGAGGTCGTAGTCGAGATGGCGATAGGCTGCGAACACCTCGCCGTGTTTCATCGCGTAACCGATGCCGAGCGCCGCCTGCCAAGTGAGGTCGGAATCGCCGGCGCCGGCGTCGACGTAGTAGGGGACGAACCAGCGTCCGTCGGCGCCGAACTCGTAGCGGCCTTTCACGCCGACGATCGCGTCGAGCTTGTCGTCGCTCGCTTCGGCCGAGCCGTGCTGCGGCGGACCGCCGAACGGGCTCAGGTCGACGTTGAACGACCAGTCGAGCTCGCCCTTGGCGTCGAGCAGACGCGCGCCGGCGAACACGTCGAAGGTCGACTGCGACGTTTCGATCGCGCGGTAGTTCACGGCGGTCGTAATGACCCAGGCCTTGATGTCGAGCGAAGCGTCGGCGGTAAGGCCAGGGGGCAGCGACACTTGACCGGCACCGAGGCTGGTCGAGCCGGATACGGAGTCGCCGATGTTCATGTAAATGAGATCGACGAAGCCGCCCCAGCGCTGGTGCTGGGCTTCGAACGAAGCCATGCCGACGAGCTTGGCGTTGTCGATCAGGTCTGCGGCTGCGATATCGATTTCAGCGCCGCCGGCAGGGAAATTCGTTTCGCCGCCGATGTCAGGGATGTAGCCGTAGAGGCTGGCGCGGAACTGCCAGTCGTCGGCGGCGGCCTGGGCTGCGGTGACGCCGAGCAGTAGCGAGACTGCTGCGGCGAGTTGAGTTGCGCGTTTCATTTGAATCTCTCCGTTAGTGGTTGAAGGTCGACGCCTTCTCCTTCGCAAGCGACGTGCCAGCCATGCCGACGCGCGGGTGGACGTCGGCAAATGCCTGAATCGCCATGTGAAACAGCAGGAAGGGCGTACCGGACGGGGCGCGCGATCAGCCGCGCGCGCAGCCAGTGGTGGCTGTACACAGCCACTTCTGGCTATGGAGAGCCGGAGAGGTGATCAGCCGTCGGCGTCGGCGACGACGAGGCCGTGCTTTTCGATGCGCGAGCGCAGTTGTGCGCGAGTGAGGCCGAGCAGACGCGCGGCTTTGGACTTGTTGTTGCCGCTGCGAGCGAGCGCGTTGACGATCAGCTCGCGCTCCGCCGCGTCGACCGTCATGCCGCTGAGTGTCGCAGTGCTCGAAGCGGTGCTCGCGGGCGCAGGCGCACTCGCGGTTGTCACGCTGAGCGGCAGATGTTCTTCCGTGATGAGGCCCCCCTCGCACAGAATCACCGCACGCTCGACGACATTGCGCAGCTCGCGAACATTGCCGGGCCAGCGGTACTCGAGAAATTTTGCCCGCGCTTCGTCGGAGATGCCGGCCGCAGGCCGACCTACCGAGCGCGCGGCGCTTTCGAGGAATGCATCGACGAGCAACGGAATGTCTTCCACGCGCTCGCGCAGCGGCGGCAGCGTGATGTCGAAGACCGCGAGCCGATAGTACAGATCCTCGCGGAACGTACCGCGCATGATCGCTGCCTTGAGGTCGCGATTCGTGGCCGCGAGAACGCGCACATCCGCTTTGAGCGTGCGAGTGCTGCCGAGGCGTTGATACTCCCGCTCCTGCAGGACACGCAGAAACTTCGCCTGCACGCTCGGCCTCATCTCCGCGACTTCGTCGAGGAACAGCACGCCGCCCGCGGCCTGCTCGATCTTGCCCGAGTGCACCGTCTGCGCGCCCGTGAACGCACCGCGCTCGTGACCGAACAATTCGGATTCGAGCAGCTGTTCGGGCAGCGCCGCGCAGTTGAGTGCAACGAACGGTCCGGTCCGGCGCGGCGATCCGCGATGGATGAAGCGCGCCACGACTTCCTTGCCGGTGCCGGATTCGCCGGTCAGCAGCACTGTCGTTTCAGTCGGTGCAACCTTGGTCGCCTGCCTAAGAACCTCGTGCCAACGGCGCGCGTTGCCGAGTGCGCGATGCGGACTCAGCGCTTCCAGCTCTTCTACCAGCGTGTGCACGCGCTGTTCGAGCAACGCGGTCCGTTCGTTTGCGGCGGCGGTGCGACTTGCTTCTTCGGCCAGCTTGTTCGCGAGCTCACGATGCGCGAGCGCGATCGCCACGAGCTCCGCGACTACGAGCAATGCCTGCGCGTGATGATCGTCGTACTGGTTCGACTCGCGCGACATGATCAGCACGGAGCCGAGCCGCTTGCCGGCATTGGTGAGCGGCACGCGCATGACCGAGCGATAGCCGGCCGCGACCAGACGCTTATCGTTTTCATATGACATGTCGAGCTCGGTCGAAGCATCGCCCACGAGCACGACGAAGCGATCTGCGTTCGGCCACAACGTTGGCGAAAAGTCCGCTCGCGGATAGAACCGGTGGCGCAGCACGCGGAATTGTTCGTCGCCCGCCGCGCCCAGCGCACGGACCTGATCGCCTTCGAGGCCGACGATGCCCAGTGCATCGAACGGTGCGATCGTGCGGCACGCGGTCGCGACGCGCTCCCACACTTCGCCGATTTCGAGCGACTCGGCGATGGCGCGGGCCACGGATGCCAGTGCGACGTGCAGGTCACCAGCAGGATCGGCCAGTCTGTCGCGCATGGCGGGATTCTACGCTATCGTCGGCCCCTGACTCGCGACAGGGGAACAACAACAATGCGCCGCTACACAGCTGGGATGGCGATTCTGATCGGCGGTCTGATCGCCGGGACACTCGATATCCTCTATGCGATCGGCTATTCGGCCTGGCGCGGCACGCCGCCGATGACCCTGCTGCAATTCGTCGCCAGCGGGCTGCTGGGACAGTCCTCGTTCGAGGGCGGCACCACCACGGCGGCGCTCGGCCTGCTGTTGCACTACCTGATGATGCTGCTGATCGCGGCCATCTTCTTCGGGCTCAGCCGCCGGCTGACGTTCCTGGTCGCGAAGCCTTTCATCTGGGGTCCGGTCTACGGGTTCCTCGTCTACTGGGTCATGAACCTGGTCGTCATGCAATTGTCGGCTACGCCGAACAAGTGGCACTTCATCGCGCTGTCCTTCGCAACCGGCATCCTGGTGCACATGTTCTTCATCGGCCTGACGATCGCCTGGGCGGCCAGCAAAGGGCCTGCCCCACGGGGCGCCGAGCCCGCACCCGCCTGACTGTAATCGCCCGTCTGGACATTCCCGCGCCCGGCGGCGATTCTTGACCCATGAGCGCCGCAATCCAGCCCATCCATTCCGACGAGGACGATTTCGGCCTGCCGGGCTGGATCTACCACGACCCGGAGTTCTTCGAGCTCGAGAAGCGCTCGATCTTCCGCACCAGCTGGCAGCTGGTCTGCCACAGCAATGACATCCCGCAGGTCGGCGACTATCACCGCTTCGACCTGCTCAACGAATCGGTCGTCACGGTGCGCGGCAAGGACGGCAAGCTGCGCAGTTTCCACAACGTCTGCCGGCATCGCGCCTCGCGCCTGTTCGACGCACAGAAGGGCAACTGCGGGCAGATGATCGCGTGCCCGTATCACCGCTGGACCTACTCGCTCGAAGGCAAGCTGATCGGCGTGCCGCAGCGGGACTCGT
>Ga0111539_10013043_pt1 | contig 10400 bp, 9 predicted proteins | sample RhiMethybrSRZTD1_FD_79667 | JGI IMG/M metagenome (GOLD analysis project Ga0111539, IMG submission 79667) | Populus rhizosphere microbial communities from Tennessee, USA - Rhizosphere MetaG P. TD hybrid SRZTD1 (version 2) (version 2) | ecosystem: Host-associated > Plants > Roots > Rhizosphere >... | reverse complement strand
GTGCAGGCGATGCGCGCGCTCAAGCCCGACTACAAGGCGCTCCTGTTCATGCGCGCGCGCAAGCGCGACGACGGCAGCGACGATCCCGATTTCGTGCTCAACCAGCCGCAGTTCCGGCAGCCCGGCATCCTGGTGAGCGGCCACAATTTCGGCGCCGGCTCCTCGCGCGAGGCCGCCGTGTGGGGGATGCTTGCCAACGGCATCCGCGTGATCGTGGCGAAGAGCTTCGCCGACATCTATCGCGAGAACTGCCTGCAGAACGGCTTGCTGCCGGTCGTGCTGGCGCCCGCCGACGCCGATGTCTTCGTGGAGCGCGTGGTGCGCGTGAATGGCGCCACGCCGTTCACCGTCGACCTGCCGAACGGCCGCATCAGCGGCCCGGGCGGCGACGACGTCGCCTTCGAGCTGCCGGCCGCCGACCGCATGCGCCTGCTGGAAGGCCTCGACGACATCGGCTTCACGCTCAAGCATGGCGACGACATCGCACGCTGGGAACAACGCATGGCGGCGGCGCAGCCCTGGCTGCAGCAGCCGCGCGACCATCGCCTGTGATGCTGTCATGGCCCGGCTTGTTACTACGGGCGGCAAATCAGGCTCGTGTCCCGGGCGCGGCGCAGCACGCGTTCTTCACGCGTGGTGCGCTGCAGACCCGGGACCCAGGGGCCAAACGGAGAGAAGCTGCCGTCCAGCCCTGGGTCCCGGCTCTGCGGTCGCGCGCGAAACGCGCGCTCCCTTGGCCGGGACAGGTGAACTGGCGTTGCCCGGTATGACAACATGAGGAAGCAATCCCAATGAACGCTAGACAAAAGCTGCGCGCGATCATGGCCGGCAAGCGTCTGGTGCTGATGCCCGGCGCCTACGACGCGCTTTCCGCCCGCATCATCGAGGCCGAGGGGTTCGAGGCGCTGGTGGCGGGCGGCTATTCCGCCATCGGCAGCATGCTGGCGCAGGCCGACATGGGTCAGTCCAACATGCGCGACTACGCCGACCACTACGCGCGCATCTGCGCCGCGGTCGAGATACCGGTCTATGTCGACGCCGACACCGGCTTCGGCGGCGTCAACAACGTGCGGCAGATGGTGCGCGCGTTCGAGGCGGCCGGCGTCGCGGGGCTGTTCCTCAGCGACCAGGTGTTCCCCAACCGCTGCGGCTACCTGCCGGGCAAGCAGATCATTCCGGCCGAGCAGATGCTGGCCAAGCTCAAGGCCGCGCTCGACGCCCGCCGCGATCCGGGCCTGTTCATCGCCGCCCGCACCGACGCCGCCGGCGTCGAGGGCGTCGACGCCGCGATCGCGCGCTGCCAGCTGTTCATGGAAGCCGGCGCCGACATGGCCAAGCCGATGGGCGTCGACTCGATCGCCGAGATCAAGCGGGTGCTGCGCGAGGTCGGAGGCCCGCACATGGCGACGCTGTCGCAGGCGGCGGGCCCCAAGGCGCGCAACATCGCCGAGCTCGAGGCCGCCGGGGTATGCTCCGCCACCTTCCCCTCGCTGCCGCTGTTCGCGGCGGCGCAGGCGGTGCGCAACGTGCTGCGCACGCTCAAGCACGGCAACTCGCTCGCGCCCTGCCAGGATCAGCTCATCCCGCTCGACGACTATTACGAGCTCGTCGGGCTCAAACCCCTGTTGGCGCGCGAGGAGAGCTACGACAATGCCGCTGCGGCGCTCGTTCGCAAGCACGCGGCGGAATAGGCGCCGGCTGCTCGGTGACGATCAGCAGAACAGTCCATCCGCTCGCTCGGTGTGCTTGCACTCCCGCAGGCAAAGAAGCTCGCCGAGATCGCGGCTCTGACGTCTCAATTGTGGAATGCTGCATGAAGGCGAACGCAACTGCGATCGGTCTTGCTTTGGGCATCCTCGCCGGCTGCGGCAGCGCGCACGGCCAACCGTCGCAGGAATTCTACAAGAACAAGCAAATCCGCATGATCATCGGACACCCGGTCGGCAACGACTACGATCTGGCCGGACGTTTTCTCGCGCGATATCTCAGCAAGCATATACCGGGCGAGCCCACCATCATCGTGCAGAACATGCCGGCGGCGGCGAGCATCGCCGCGGCAAATTTTCTCTACGCGCAGGCGCCGCGCGACGGCACGGTGTTCGGGTCGTTCTCGCGCAACGTGCCGAGCCAAGCGCTGATGGGCCAGATGAACGTCGAGGCCGATCCGCGGCGTTTCAACTGGCTCGGCGCGACATCGCAGCCCGCGCGGGTGTGCGTGCGTTGGGTGACCGCGCCGGTCAAGACCCTGGCGGATCTCTTCACCCAGGAATTCATCGTCGGCGGCGCGGGGGCCGGATCCTCGCTCAGCATCCTGCCGACCGTGTTCAACCATGTGCTCGGCACCCAGTTCCGCATCATCCAGGGCTACAAGGGCACCACCGACACCGTCCTGGCCATGGAGCGCGGCGAGGTTCAGGGCGCCTGCGCCTCGTATGGTCAATTCCGCATCTACGAGCAGCTCATCCGGGACGGCAAGCTGCTCTTTCTCCTGCGCGCCGAAGAAACGCCGATCCCGGAAATACCTGACGTGCCGTCCATCTTCGACTACGCAAAGACCCCCGAACAGCATCAGCTCATGCAGTTCATCTTTTCGAGCACGGAGTTCGGGCGGCCCTACGTCCTGCCGCCCGACGTACCGAAGGACCGCGTCGAGACGATGCGCAAGGCGTTTGCCGAAACCCTGCAGGATCCCGCCCTCATCGCCGAAGCGGCCCGGATGAAGATGGACATGACCTATCGCCCGCCCGATCACTTGGAACGGCTCGTGACCAGTCTCTATTCGACACCGCCGGCTCTGATCGAAACGGTCAAGAAGCTTGTTCCCAATTTGCAGTAGATGGACGATCCAGTGCGAGCCTCACCAGAGCGCATGCTTGCGCGAGCAATGTCGCCCGTGACACCGGGCCGGCGGCTCCAGCGTCCCCTCCCCCGCTTGCGGAAGAGGGAGCACACCGAGACCGTCGCACCGACGGCAGCTCGCTCGCGACGCTCGTTGCCGCCAATAACGACCGCGACGACTCCGCCATGACGCATCCGGACCGCTTCCTGCTGGCCGGCCTGATGGGCTTCCCGGTGATGCATTCGCGCTCGCCCAAGCTGCACAATTATTGGCTGGCCCGATATGGCCTGGCCGGAACCTACCTGCCGCTTGCGATCAAGGCCGACGGTCTGCGCGCGGCACTGCGCGCCCTTCCGGCGCTCGGCTTCGCCGGCTGCAACCTGACCATTCCGCACAAGGAGGCCGCGCTCGGCCTGGTCGACCGGGTCGATCCGCTGGCGCGACGCATTGGCGCGATCAACTGCGTCGTGGTCGCCGCCGATGGATCGCTCGAAGGTCAGAATCACGACGCCTTCGGCTACATCGAAAGCATCCGCGAGGCGCAGCCGGGCTGGCACGCCGATGCCGGCCCCATCGTGGTGATCGGCGCCGGCGGCGGTGCCCGGGCGGTGCTGGTCAGCCTGATCGACCAAGGCGCGCGCGAGATCCGGCTGGTCAATCGCACGGCGGCTCGCGCCAAGGCACTGGAACGGGAATTGGGCGGTCCGATCCGCGCGCTGACATGGGAGGACGGCGCGGCCGCGCTCGACGGCGCGGCCATGCTGATCAACGCCACCAATCAGGGCATGGTCGGCGAGCCGCCGTTGGAGCTTGCGCTCGATGCCTTGCCTGCGACCGCACTCGTCTCCGACATCGTCTATGTTCCGCGCGAGACGCCGCTTCTGGCTGCCGCCCGCAAGCGCGGCAATCCGGCGGTCAATGGGCTCGGCATGTTGCTGCACCAGGCGCGCCCGGCGTTCCGCGCCTGGTTCGGAATCATGCCCGAGGTGACGCCGGAACTGCGCGCCATGATCGAGGCAACGACGTGAGCGGCGATGGACAATGGCAGCGGTCCGGACCACCATCACCCCCGGAGATTTCGAGGATGTCCATGCATCGACGTGACGTGCTGGCCGCCGGATGGGCCATGCTTTCAGCCGCGGCATTGGCGCCGCGCGCCGCGTTTGCCTATCCCGACCGCGTCATCCGGCTCGTCGTTCCGTTCTCGCCCGGCGGCGCCACCGATGTGGTCGGCCGACTGTGGGCGGAAAAGATGAAGCCGTTCCTCGGCACCGTGGTTACGGAGAACCGGGGCGGAGGCGGCGGCGTGACCGGCGCCGCCGAGGTTGCGCGTGCACAGCCCGACGGTCACGTCTTCCTGTTCGGCAACACCAGCACGCAGGTGCTGATTCCCGCGATCATGACCAATCCGCCGTACGATCCGCTCAAGGATTTCGTGGGGATTTACATTCTCTGCAATGCCCCCACCTCCATCGTCGTTCACGAATCGGTACCCGCACGCGACCTCAAGGAGCTCATCGCCTACGCCAAGGCCAATCCGGGCAAGCTGTCCTACGGCTCGGCGGGCGCGGGCACGCTGACCAATCTCGCTGGCGAGCTGTTCAAACAGCTCATCGGCGCGCCAGACATCGTGCACATTCCCTATAAAGGCTCGGCGCCCGGGGTCGCCGATCTCGCTAGCGGCCACATTCCGATGATGACGCCGAACGTGGGCGGGCCGCTGCTCGATTTCCATCGCAGCGGCAGGGTGCGCATTCTTGCGGTGAATTCGACGAAACGCATCAAGGCCGCGCCCGACATTCCGACCGCGATCGAAGCCGGGCTGCCCGGCATGATCGCCGGCAACCTCAACGGGCTCTTCGCTCCGGCCGGCGTGCCCAAAGCGGTCATCGATCAGGTCACTGATGCCACGCGAAAGGTCATGGCGGATGCGGATTTTCAGCGCATCCTGGTGACGTCGGGCTTCGAGCCGATCCTCGATTCCGGCCCGGAGGCGACGCGGCAGTTCATCAGCGAGGAACTCGCGCGCTGGACACCCATCATGAAGGCGACCGGTTTCAAGATGGAATGAGACCTCGGGTTGTCATCTCCGGCCTTGGGCCGGACGTTTAAGCCCTTGATACCTTGTCGCGAATGACGAAAGACATGGATGGCCGGGACGGTCCCGGCCATGACCAGAGCAGAAAAGGCAGTGCATGGCTCGCGTCCCTCTGATTCAAGAGCAAGACCATCCCGAATTCGCCGAGGTCATCGAAAAATACCGTGCCGGGCGGCGCGGCAAGCTGATCAACATCTATCGCATGCTGCTGAATGCGCCCCCGCTCGCGGAGAGCTGGTTCAATCACTCCAATACGGTGCGATGGAAGACCAGCCTCGACGGGCGGCTGCGGGAGATCGTGATCATTCGCATGGGCCATCTCACCAACGCCCAATATGTGCTGCGCCAGCACGTGCCGGCCCTGGCGCTCGCCGAGGGGCTTTCACTCGCGGAATGCAATGCGCTGGCGGACTGGCGCCCGTCGACATTGTTCAGCGAGCGCGAGCGCGCCGTGCTCGCTTATGCCGATACGATGACCCGCGACATCGCGGTGCCGGATGCGGTCTTCGCCGAGCTCAAACGTCATTTCAATACCCGCGAAATCGTGGAATTGACCGTGCTCATCGGCACTTACAATATGAACGCGCGCGTGCTGCAAGCGCTTGAGCTCGACCTCGAGCCGCTCGCGTCCTGATGTCCGGAGCGTTTCCCGTTGCCCACAAATGACAGCCTGGTCGTCGAGGACGACCGCTTCCTGCGCGTGGTTGGCATCGTGCTCGATCCCACTACGCCGGCGGAGCGCACCGCAGCCTATGCCGATTTTTTCGCCCATGACGAGCCCGATTTCGACGGCTACTGCCAACGCGTGCGCAAGCGCGTCGGCAGGTTGTTTCCTCGCGACGTGCGACTGGTCGAAACGCAGGAGGAGATGCGCGCGGCCTTGCCCGGCTCGCCCGCACTGGTGGTCGAATCGCTCGGTGTTGGAGCGGAGGAATTGAGTGCCGGCAGCGAGCTGCGCATCGTGCAGAAATACGGCGGCTGGCCGCGCAACATCGACACCGCCGCCTGTGCCGCCAAAGGCGTCAAGGTGCTCACCATCCGGCGCCGCGCCAATGTCGCTTGCGCCGAGCTGGCATTCGCGCTGATGCTCACACTGGCCAAGAAGCTTCATCGCCTGGCCGGCCGCATCAGCGTCGAGCAACTCAACGAGCTCGGCTATGCCTACAAGCCCTTCGACCGTCGGCACACCCCCAATTCGAACTGGCCGCGCATCTCGGGCCTGCGCATGCTCAACGAGAGTACGCTCGGGATCATCGGTCTGGGCGAGATCGGTCGCGAAATCGCCATTCGTGCGGCGGCATTCGGCATGCACACGCTTTATCATCAGCGCACGCGGCTGCCGGAAGCAGAGGAGCGCGAATTGTCGGCAACCTACGTGCCGCTCGAAACGCTGCTCGCGCAAAGCGACTGGGTGGTGCCCCAGTTGCCGAGCGCGCCAGCGACCAAGGGCTTCCTCGGCCGCGCGCAATTGGCGCAGATGAAGCCCGGCGCCTTCCTGGTCAACGTTTCGCGCGCCGACGTTGTCGACCGCTCCGCCTTGATCGAGTCGCTGAGGTCGGGGCGGCTCGGCGGCTTTGCCCTTGATCCGCTTTACGAAGAGCCCGGCCGCAGCGACGACGAACTGCTGCGGTTCGAGAACGTGATCCTCTCTCCCCACATCGCAGCGCAGCCTCGCTTCAATGCGCTCGACGACCTCGCCGACATGATGGAGCGTCTGGCGAAAGAGCTCGCGTTATGAGCAGGGCCTTCCGTTTCCATCGCCATGGCGGGCCCGAGGTGCTGGCCATTGAGGAGGTTGAGGTCGGGACGCCCGGCCCCGGCCAGGTGCGCATGCGAAACAAGGCGGTCGCGGTGAACTATCGCGACATCCTGATGCGCCGGGGGGTGCATGCGGTGAAATCGTTGCCCTCCGGCATCGGGCTCGAAAGCGCGGGCGTGATCGAGGCCATCGGACCCGAGGTCCAGGGATTTTCCGTCGGCGATCGCGTCGCCTTTGCCGGCATGCCGGAAGGCTCCTATGCCGAGCTCCGTATCGTCCCCGCAGCGCGCGTGATCGCCCTGCCCGCCGGCATCGACGAGCGCACGGCGGCATCGATGATGATCCGCGGCATGACCGCCCGCTCGCTGCTCTACGAGGCGTACAAAGTGCAGCCCGGCGACACTATCCTCATCCACGCCGCGGCCGGCGGCGTGGGCTTGATCATGTCCCAATGGGCGAAGCATCTCGGGGCCACCGTGATCGGCACGGTGAGCAGCGACGACAAGGCCGCAGTCGCCCGCGCGCACGGCTGCGATCATGCCATCGTCTATACCCGCGAGGACTTTCCCGCGCGCGTCCGTGAGATCACCGGCGGCGAAGGCGTGCCCGTGGTCTACGATTCGGTCGGCAAGGCGACATTCGAGGGATCGCTGCAATGCCTGCGCCGGCGCGGCGTGATGGCGTCCTTCGGCGAGGCCTCGGGCGATCCCGATCCCGTGCCGCCGCGGCGCCTCGGAGCGCTTGGGTCGATCTACCTCACCCACCCGAGCGTCTCGAACTACACCGTCACCCGCGCCGAACTGCTCGCCACCGCGAATGACCTGTTCGCGATGGTGGCGAGCGGCAAGATCAAGATCGAGATCAGCAAGACCTATGACCTGCGGGACGCGCCGCGCGCGCACGCCGACATGGAAGCGCGCAAGACCACAGGGTCGATCGTCCTGGTGGTGTAGAGCAGCCAATCACCGGTCGACCGCGCACGCGTGCAACTCAAATCGCGAGCGGCGCGCCGCCGAGGTCCTCCGCCCGCTCCACCTTGATCAGCACGCCGAAGCCCTTCTTGTCCGGATCGCTTTTCTTCTCGGGCTCGATCAGGCGCTTCCAGATTTCCTCGTAGATCGGGCCTGACTTGTAGATCCTGGCGGTGCCGTAGAAGCGCGCGATCCCGCCACGCGGCAGAAGCCCCGACTCGCGTAGCGGCGGCTTGCGGAAATAGATCGTGACCTTGGTGCCGTCTGCGAGATGGCTCGTGGTCGATCCCTTGCCGCGCTCCCACAGCGCGAAATGCTCGTCGTCGTAGACCATGGTGCTGCCACGCGGCGTGATTTGCGCGTAGCCGTCGGGCAGCGTCGTGCCGACGAGGCAGACATGCGTGGGATAGGCAGTGTTGATGTGCTCCTGCAATGCTTTCGGAATAGCCGCCAAGATATCCTCCCGTCTGTTGGTCATCTCGCTGGTGGATACGGACACTCCACAGGCACGTCCCAACGAGTTGATTTAGTGCCCAGTCGCAAGCGCCGCCAATCTGTCCGGCGCCTGCGGAGCATCATTGCCGCGCCAGACCACGTGCATGTCGGGTCGCAGCAGCAGCAGGTCATGCTCGTAGACGTCACGGGCGCGCTCATCGGGAACGTCGAGAACCTGCAACGGGGCGCCGATGGCGGCGAAGGCCCGTTGCAGCGGGCCGGCATCCGCGCGCGTGCCGCCGAGCCGCAGCAGCGTGTAGCCGTGGCCGTAGCCGATGCGATCCTGCATCGCGCATCCGTCCCGCAACCACACGTGCGGCAGCCGCGCCCCCGGCAAAGTGGTCGGCACATAGGACATGAAATTGTGCTCGGGAGCGGCACCCGCCTCCGTCGCGATCAGGGGCGAACCGACATAGCGGTAGCCGAGCTCGGCGCCGATCATTTCGCTCGCCTTGTGCTGCTCGATGTCGGCCACGCGCGCGAGCTCCGCGCGTGCTGCCACGCCGGCGGGAGTCCGCTCGTGGATCTCGGGCCGATACAGTTTGCGCCAGATCCTGCGTCCATTGGCTGCGAAGCCGGATGCCGCGACGTTGCGCTCCCCGACCTGCCGGCGCTCGATCTCGTAGGAGGCGAGCAGATTGGGCCCGCCCCAACCCTGCAGCGTCGCCGCGAGCTTCCACGACAAGTCGGTGGCGTCGCCGACGCCGGTGTTCATGCCGAGGCCGCCGGTCGGAATGACGAGATGGACGGCATCGCCCGCCAGGAACACCCGCCCTTCGCCGTAGCGGTCGGCCAGCAGCAGATTCATCTTCCATTGCCCGACATAGAGCATCTCGTATTTGACGGGCATGGCGACGACGCGCTCGAACATTGTCGCCATGTCCTCGTCCCTGTCGACGACGGAATGCAGGGTGAAATGCCGCGTCGAATCCTGGACGATCAGGAAGCTCCCTTCGGCATCGGCCACGTGATAGTGACGCCCCTTGCCGATCGGAATGCGCTCGTAGAGCTCCTCGCAATAGTACAGCGCTTGCCGAAGCTGCTGGATGTTGGCCTCGCCGTTGAGCTTGATGTCGAGCTGCCGGCGCACGAGGCTCCCGCCGCCGTCGCAACCGACCAGGTATGCGGCGCGCAGGGCGGACGATGCACCGTCGCTGGTCTTGACCTGCGCCACGACCGAGCTCGCGTCCTGCGCGAACGAGATGAGCTCGCAGCCATAACGGACGGTGACGCTCGGCAACGTTTCCGCGATCGACTTCAACAGCGGCTCGAGCGTGTACTGGGAGATGAGCTGATAGGGCTCGAGCGGCTCCGAGCCGTCTTCGGATTTGGCGATACGCGCCTTGGCTTCGGCCACGGACGGATGCACATGGTGCACCAGCGGCGGCTCGACCAGCGACGTCACGATGAAGATGTCCATCGGGCAATGGGCGGGAAGGCCGGCCGCGCGAACCTTCTCCACGATGCCCATGCGGCGGTAGATCTCCATGGTGCGGGCGTTGCAACGCTCCATCTTGGGAAGAAACTGCGGCGCGTCCTTCTGCTCGATCACCATGCAGCGCACGCCGCGCCGTCCGAGATCTATGGCGAGCGTCAAGCCGGTCGGGCCCGCCCCGACAATAAGAACCTCTGTGTCCATGCGTAACCTTGTCACTCCTCAGTCTGCAACCGGCTCGAAATCGGCAAGTTCCGTTCCTTCCTGCACGAAGTCGCCGACGGCGCATCTCAGCGCCTTCAGGCGGCCATTGCTCGGCGCGCGCAGCGTGTGCTCCATCTTCATCGCCTCGAGCACGATCAGCGGCGCGCCGCGCTGCAAATCGCTCCCCGCCTCGGCCAGGATGCGCGTCACCGTGCCCGGCATCGGCGCGACGATGCGGCCGGCTGCAGCGATGTCGGCGGCCTTTCCCGCAAACGGGTCGATCCATTGCAGCTTGAGATGGCCCCGCGGCGTGGTCACATCGAGATCGCGGCCCGACCATGCGACGGATGCCCGCTCCGGCGCGTCGCCCAGGCACAGGTCGAAAAAACCGCCGTCCCGAGGCACGAACTGCAAGCGGGCATTGGCGCCGGCGAATTCCATGCTCAACCCGTCGCGGCCGTACCACAGCACGGCGTCGTATTGCTCGGCGCCGTGCCGCACGCGCAGGCGACGACTGCGGCGGCCGGTGAGCGTCCAACCGTCCGTCCGGTTCCAGGGCGAGCTGTCCTGCGCCGAGACCTGTTCATGCTCGTGCTGCT
>Ga0111539_10013041_pt1 | contig 10403 bp, 11 predicted proteins | sample RhiMethybrSRZTD1_FD_79667 | JGI IMG/M metagenome (GOLD analysis project Ga0111539, IMG submission 79667) | Populus rhizosphere microbial communities from Tennessee, USA - Rhizosphere MetaG P. TD hybrid SRZTD1 (version 2) (version 2) | ecosystem: Host-associated > Plants > Roots > Rhizosphere >... | reverse complement strand
TCTGGAAGCCGTTGCAGATGCCGATAACAAGCCCGCCCTTGTTGGCGAACTCCCTCACGGACTGCATCACCGGTGAGAACTTGGCCAGGGCGCCCGTCCTCAGGTAATCGCCATAAGAGAAACCGCCGGGCAAAATGACGGCATCGAAGCCTTTGAGGGACGTGTCCTGGTGCCAGATAAACTCGACGGGCTTGCCGATCACCGATTGGACGGCGTAGTAGCAGTCATGATCGCAGTTGGATCCCGGAAAGATAACGACGCCAAATTTCATTTCGGCTCCCACACGATTCGGAACTCTTCGATGACGGGATTGGTCAGAACTTCCTTCGCCAGCTTCTGGACGATTTCCTTTCCGCGATCGGAAGTGACATCGTCGGCGATGTTGACGTCGAAGTATTTACCCTGCCGCACATCGGCGACTTCGGGCAACCCCATGGACTGTACGCTGCGCTGGATGGTCATGCCCTGGGGATCCAGCACGGTTGGTTTCAAGGTCACAATGACGGTGGCTTTCATGCGGTCTCCGCGATTTCAGGAAGAAAGAATTGGTCGCTGTCAGAGTCGTAGTCAAAAAGTTCGGCGTAACGCGCCCAGTCGACGACGGTGCGCACCTGCCGTTCGGATTCATCAGGAGGGAAGGAAGATCCGAGAAACTCGAGGATGACTTCCCGGCCCACGCGGTGATCTTCGGAGTTCGCGAGTTCTCCCTGGATCCGTTTCGCGAGGAGCACGTTTGACGTCATCTGCTGCCGGAAGATAGCCTTCTTTGCGTTCTCGTCGCCATCAATGACCTTGCGTCCCAGTTCCGCCAGTTCGATATCGCCGTTTCCGATCTTCACAAAGCCCAGCAGTTCTGCCGCTTCGGTTATGGGCATAAGATCGTTCAACTCAAAACGCAGCGACTCGCTTAATTTCGAGATGCCTACGCGGGCGCCCTGTTCATTGAGCGTTTCCAGCAACCCGACAATGGACCCGATGCGGGCATCGGGCAGCACGGGGATAGCCGTGGGTTTCTTCGTTTTCTTCATACGATCAACGAATAAAGCTCATCCAGTTTCTCCTCGAACTGGAGGGACTTGCGTTTTCGCGGCCGGTCGAGCGTGATCGGGTAGTCCCCAACAATTGTGCCTGGCGCCGCGGCCATAAGCAGAATGCGATCACCGAGCAGGACTGCCTCTTCCACGCTATGGGTGACCAGAATAATCGTATTCGTTACGATCTGTTTCGAAAGCCAGATGTCCAGAAGTTGCTCTCGAAGGTTCGATGCTGTCAGAGCATCAAGCCCCGAGAAAGGTTCGTCCATGCAAAGCAGTTCGGGTTCAACAGTCAAGGCGCGGGCCAGACCGACGCGTTGTTTCATGCCTCCGGAAAGTTCCCGGGGATAAGCGCGTTCATATCCATCGAGCCCCACCATATCGATGTAGCGGCGGGCACGGCTGTAGCGGGTCGGCTTGTCCAGGCCCCGCGCTTCAAGTCCGAGCGCCACGTTTTCCATCACGGTCAACCAGGGAAACAGTGCAAAGCTTTGAAAAACCAGAGCCGTCCGCGGGTTGACTCCCGAAATTCTCTGTCCCCGATACAAAACCTCGCCAGAAGTCACATCCGTCAGGCCCGTAATCGTCCGGAGCAACGTCGATTTTCCCGCGCCCGAGGGACCGATGACGACGACAAATTCTCCCTCCTGCACGACCAGACTGATTGGGCCAAGAATGTGAATCCTGTTCGGAAAAGACTTCGTGATCTCTCTAAGCTCCAGCAGCGGCACTGGAGATTCCGGCACAACACTGGCCGATGAGGATGTGTCCTGGATCTGAGACGTCATTAGTAATTCAAAGCGAATCGCCGTTGCGCCAGATCGTAGGCCGGCTGCCAGACCAATCTATTCACGATGAGGATGAATAGTACCATAGCCGAGATGGACACCACGATCTGCTGCAGGTTGCCGCTGGTGTAGGTGGCGCGGGCCAGCATCGCACCAATCCCATTGACCGAATAGAGGTGGTTTTCGGCGAAAACGTATTCGCTCAGCACGAGCGCATTCCATCCTCCGCCGATCGCCGTCAGACTCCCGGTAACCAGGCTCGGAAAAATCGCCGGCAGAATCAGCCGCCGCCAGCGCGTTCGGCCCATCAGTCCAAGGGAGTTGGAAATCTGGTGCAAATCTTCGGGAATTGCGCGGATTCCCGCAATCAGGTTGAACAGCAGATACCACTGCATCCCGGTGGTCACCAGGAGGATGGAAGCCAGATTCATGTCGCCGCCCAGCCGGACGATCGTCAACACAATCAGAGGAAAGAAGGCGGTGGCTGGAATACTGGCAATGACTTCAATAATCGGCATGACTCGCCGTGATATGCGTTCGTCCCGTCCAACCCACACCGCCAGCGGCAACGTCCATACCAGGGCCAGCGCGTACGCCGCCAGGAGCCGCAGCAGACTGAACAACAACGCCAAAGGCACGTCTTTCAGCTCCGGGGATGGCGTTAGCAGGTGACTGGCCGAGCCCCACATGCCTCGCGCGAAGGCGAATATGCCGATCGCCACGACGAACAGCAACAGAATGCTTCCGCGGCGCGTGCGTTGGCGCTCCAGAATCAGATTCAGAAAGAACACCATGGAGCGGATCAACGGACGGAAGAATCCATCCCAGAGCATGTGCAGCACGCGTGACCGCGCCATGTAAAAACGAATCGGCTTCGACTTCGAATTACGGGCGTCGGCGTATCGGCTGTGTCGTAGAGAAAACGCACGGACCAGTCGTTCAGCGGCCCCCAGACAATCAAGTGGAAGAACACAATGACGACTGTGAGCGCCAAGACTCCATAGACGGCATGACTGTAATCGCCGGCGGACATCGTTTGGGCAAGGTAGCCGCCGAGTCCCGGAAGCCGGTAGTTGATCTGGCCCATGACGATGATCTCGCTCGCAATGAGGAAGTACCAGCCGTTCGCCCACGAAACCATGCTGTTGTACGCGAGCTTGGGCATGACTGCAGGCAGCACGACGCGTGTCCAGTGGCTATAGCCCCGGAGCCCGAACTGTTGGGACGCGAGCGTGAGGTCGTTCGGAATCGTCGTGACGGACTCATAGACCGCGAAGATCAGATTCCACAATGCGCTCGTGATGATGAGGAATATGGCGGCCATCTCTACGCCGATCGCCGGATAGGTGTCGCCGAATATTCGAATAAACAGGAAAACGGCAGCAGGGAAGAACCCGAGCACGGGAACCGACTGAAGGATGTCGGCCGCCGGCAGAATGAGCATGTTCCAGCGACGATTGACTGCCGCCATGTATCCGGCCAGCAACGCGATGGTCAGGGAGAGGATCATCGCGGCGATCATTCGTGTGACGGAGGCCAGCGCGTAAAACGGGAGGTAGCGCACCGAGAGGTTGAGCGACGGCTGCTGGATCGAATAGACGTGCGGGCTGTCGCGGAACAGCACGACCGCGAGCGCGATGACGAGAAGTCCGATGCCGATGTCTACTGGGTTGGGTCGTCGCTTTAGCAGAGTCCCTCACTCAAGGTATTCAAAGATAGAGGAAATTTAACCGCGGATTACGCGGATGAGACGGATTGCGCGGATGTTCTGTTCATCCGCGCAATCCGTCTCATCCGCGTAATCCGCGGTTAAATTTCCCCTATCTTTGAGTCGCCAAAAACCCGCCGGAAGATGTAATCCACATTCTTCAGCAGCCGGCTGGAATCAAACACTTTCTCAATCTCTTTAGTCCCGCAAGCCTTCACGATATCCGTGTCGCTGAGCACCTTCTCCTTGAACGTCCCGCCCTCGTCCCACACTCGCATGGCGTTGCGCTGCACCCACCGGTACGCTTCCTCGCGCGTGACGCCCTTCGCCACAAGCTCCAGCAGAAGCTCACCCGAATACACCAGCCCATGCGTCAGCTCGAGGTTTTCCGCCATGCGCTTCGGATAAACAACCAGCTTTTCGACAAGCGTCGCGGTCTTGTCCAGCAGATAGTCCGTCAGGATCGTGGAATCCGGAAAGATCACCCGCTCTACCGAGGAGTGAGAAATGTCCCGCTCGTGCCACAGCGCTACATTTTCCATCGCTGCCATCGCATTGCTTCGCAGGAGCCGCGCAAGACCGCAGATCTGTTCGGAGGTAATGGGATTCCGTTTGTGCGGCATCGCCGAGGAACCTTTCTGTCCCGGCGAAAAATACTCCTCGGCCTCTCGAACTTCCGTTCGCTGCAGGTGCCGGACTTCCAGCGCAATCTTCTCGAGCGTCGCGCCAATCAGCGCCAGCGTCGAAATGTAATGGGCGTAGCGATCGCGTTGAATGACCTGCGTCGCGACGCTTGCGGGTTTCAATCCCAGCTTTGCGAGCGATTCCTCTTCGATTTCCGGTGAAAGATGCGCAAACGTCCCCACGGCGCCCGAAAGCTTTCCAACACGCATGGTTTCTGTGGCCTCTTGAAACCGGAGTTCCTGCCGTCGCACCTCGTCGTACCAGAGCGCGAGCCTGAGCCCGAACGTTGTCGGTTCGGCGTGAATGCCATGCGTGCGCCCGACGGCCACCGTCGTCTTGAATTCATGCGCTCGCTTCTTGAGGACGTCGAGCAGGCGTGTGAGTCCGACGGCGATCAGCCGTGAAGCATCGACGACCTGGAGCGCCATGGCGGTATCCAGAACGTCCGAAGATGTCAGGCCAAAGTGGAAGTATCGAGATGCCGGTCCGACGAACTCCGCAACCGAAGTCGTGAACGCGATGACATCGTGTTTCGTTTCCAGTTCGATCTGGTTGATCCGATCGACTGAAAAGTTGGCTTTAGTCTTGATCGTGGCGGCGTCTTCCCTGGGGACGATGCCCTTGGAGGCAAGCGTTTCCGTGACAGCCAGTTCCACATCCAGCCAACGTTGGTATTTGTTCTGGTCCTCCCAGATCCGACCCATGGCCGGTCGTGTGTAGCGCGCTATCATTCGAGAAGTTTAGCAGAGCCGGATTGGCGTTGTGGGTTCCTGCTGACGCGTCGTTGTCACAGTCGATGTGAAGCCGCGATGCTGCAACGCGCGAACCGCTTCCTGCCGCGCAATTTCGGGATGATTGTTCTTCTCGCTCAGGTGTGCGAGAACCATGTGCGAGGCCAGGCCGTCGTACTGCTCTCGAATGAACCTGGCAACGGCTGTGTTCGACAGATGCCCATAGCGTCCCATGAGCCTCTGCTTGAGGACCCAGGGGTACGGCCCCACGCGAAGCATTTCGAGGTCATGGTTCGATTCCAGGATCAGGCAGTGGGCGCCAAGGAGATGTTGGGCGACCGAATCTGAGAGATGTCCGACGTCGGTCAATTGCGTGATCTGTACCCCACCGCAGGAGATGCTGAAAGCTGTCGGTTCGTTCGCGTCGTGTGGCACCGCGAAAGGAGTGATCACGGTATCGCCGACGGTGAATGGAACTCCGGCCCTGATCGGAGTGATGGTGGACCCATTCATCTCGAAGGTTTCCGGCTCCAATCCCCGGAGCGTTCCGGGGGTCAGGAATGCCTGGATAGAAAGCTCCTTCAGCAGAGTTCTGAGACCCGCCCCGTGATCGCTGTGTTCGTGGGTGACAAGCACGGCATCGATGCCGTCGGGATCTTCTCCGATACTCTCGAGCCGCTTTCCGACTTCTCGGCGGCTGAGTCCGGCATCGATGAGCAGCCGGACCGAATCGGTTTTTATAAAGGTAGCGTTTCCGCGGCTCCCACTTCCGAGCACCGACATCGTCACAGCCATATAGCCGCGAATTATGAAATTGCCGATGGACATCCGAGGGGAATGCAAACAAAACTTAGCCGCGGATTACGCGGATGGAAGAAGGATGACGCGGATGACTATGAGAAAAGTTTGCCTGACGGTGATCGTCGGGTTCCTGTTGAGTTCCTACACACCGGCACAGGAGGGTGGTCGGGCATCGCCGCCGCTCCCTGCGCTTCCTCAGACATTCGAAACGGCAGTGCAGCGCATTCGTGTGAGTGCAATTGCAACTGGCCTGGCGAATCCCTGGAGCCTGGCGTTTCTTCCTGGTGGCGACATGCTCGTCACCGAACGGCCGGGACGTCTTCGCATCGTCCGCAACGGCGTGCTCGCTACTGAACCCATTGCGGGTGTGCCGGCTGTGCGGTCCACGGCCCTGGGCGGCTTGCTGGAAGTTGCCCTGCATCCGCGATTCGCGGAGAACCAGTTCGTGTATCTCACCTACACCAAGCCCGGCGAACAAAACCTGACAACGACAGCGCTCGCTCGAGGTCGCTTCAACGGGTCTGCTCTGGTGGATGTTCGAGAAATTTTCGTGGCCAACACGTGGAGCGCGTCGGCAACAAACTTCGGCGGACGGATAGCATTTGATAAACAGGGGCTGCTTTACCTCACGGTGGGCGAGCGTCAGGAACAGGATCGCGCGCAGAAGCCTGAAGATCATGGCGGGAAAGTGCTGCGCCTTCGCGACGACGGGACGGTTCCTCCGGACAATCCGTTCGTCAACAGGCAGGGCTACCGGCCGGAGATCTATTCACTCGGGCACCGGAGTCCTCAGGGTCTGGCGATGCATCCGGAGACCGGCGCGATCTGGGAAAACGAGCACGGACCGCTGGGCGGCGATGAGCTGAACATCGTGTTGCCGGGGCGCAACTACGGATGGCCGCTGGTGACTTTCGGAATGAACTACGACGGGACAAAGATCAGTGACTCGACGTGGCGCGCAGACCTCGAGCCGCCGTTCATGTACTGGGTGCCTTCCATTGCGATTTCGGGTCTGGCGTTCTATACCGGGGATAAGTTTCCAACCTGGAAGGGGAATGCCTTTGTCGGTTCGATGTTCGAAGGCCGCACGCGAGGCACCGGCCATCTGCAGCGCATCACGTTCGAACAGGGCCGCCCGATTCAACGCGAGCCGATGCTGGTGGATCTTCACCAGCGCATTCGTGAGGTGAGGCAAGGACCTGACGGATTGCTGTACCTGTTAACGGACGAGAATCCTGGAGTGATTTTGAAGGTGGAACCGGCTCAGTAGCTTCGTCCAGTAATCAGCGCAACAAGTCCAGCAGTCGACGCAGAACAGTCAGCAGTCAAACAATGGAAGAGGCTCTAGCCGTTCGGATCGAGGCTGAGATGATCCGGCAGAGTTCCCGGTTCTCCGCGACAATCGCGATCACGTTTTCCGCGGGAATAACGGAACTCTTCATTATGATATCGAGCCAGACCGCCGTTTCATTGAGCTCTTTTGATACAACCTTGAGCTTGTGAATGAAGTCCGCCCGGCTTTCCGCCGCCCTTGCTTCACCATAGTTTGCGGCAGCCGAAGTGCCGGAGCGCAGGATTTGGTCGCAGATGTGTCGTCCTTGCGCGTTTCTGGGCAACTTCTCGGAGATCAAAACGATCGACGCGCCAAAAGAACTGAGTCGCTGTTCGACTAGGTTGGGTTGATGGCGCGAGTTGCTCATTCTTCCCGGCTGACCATTGACTGCTGACTGTTCTGCGTTGACTGTTGCACTTGTTGCGTTGATTGTTGGGCCGGCATTTTTTGTGCAAAGCCGCGCAAGCTACAACTCTTCCACCCGAAAAGACATTCCTGGAAATGCGCGCGGCGTCACCTTGTCGCCGCGTTTGAACACATCGTGCCGCGAGTATCGGCCGTTTACAGGTTCGCTGCGAACTTCGAGAACATCTTCCGCAACATTCACAATCCAGTATTCCGCGATACCCGCTTCGGCGTAGAGCGGACCCTTGATCCACGTGTCGAATCGCAAAGTCGCTTGAGCGATCTCGATTAACAACAGGACGTCTTCGGGAAGGGGATGGCCTTTCGCGTAGAAGTCCGCTCGGGGCTTGAGAATCGACACATCGGGCACGGGCTCCGAATAGGTATCGATCGTAAAAGGGTTCTGTACGCTCACGATGATGGAATCTCCGAGCCTCCTCGTGAACAAGTGCGTCAGGCGATTCACGCGCGAGCTGTGCTGTGGCCTTCCATTCGGCATTTCCAGGATATCCCCACGTATGAGTTCAAACCGTTTGTCTCCGGAAAAAAGGTCGGCGTCCCACATCCGGTGGTATTCGTCCACCGTGAACCGTCTTCGTGTAATGGTTTCGGTCGAGTGGATCATGAGCGCCCCGTCCTGCTACTGCACGTTCGGGCCCGACGGGGCTTCCGGGCAAGTTCTTAAGCTGAAAGGGCAAACTCGTTACGGGACCTGGTCTTTTCCGACGATTACGCGACTTCCTTTCCGGGAATTCCGCGACCTTTTCTCCCGAATCCCGCGATACAATGGAAGTCCTATGTCTCGCTTTAAACCCATTGCCTTCTTCCTCATCGTCGCTGCGATCGCGCTGTTGTTTGTCCTGCGCAAACCCGCGACCAAAATCGTAAACGTTGGCGACGTAGCGCCGGAATTTACGGCAACGGACATGAAGGGCAACACGGTCTTTGTTGTGAAGGATGAGAACGGCAAGGAACTCAAGCTCAGCGACTATCGTGGGCACGTCGTCTTTCTGAATTTCTGGTACACGACGTGTGAGCCCTGCCGCCAGGAAATGCCCGACATGGAAATCGTGAATCGTGTTTTCAAGGATCGCAAGTTCAAGATGATCCCGATCAGCGTGGATACAAACTTTGAGGATGTGAAGAAGTTCTACGCGGATTTCAAGCTCAAGACCATGCCCATGTATCTGGATCCCGGCAAGCGGATGTCCAGCCGGTACAACATCTACAAGTTTCCGGAAACCTACATCATCGACGGAAACGGAATCGTTCTGAAGCACTACATCGGCGGCATGAAGTGGGCCGACGCGAAGTACATGGGTGAACTCGAGGAATGGGTGAAAAAGGCAGAGACGCCGCAAGCCGCTTCGCAATGAAGCTTCTCTTCGATTTCGAGCGGCACGAGTTGGCCGCTCTGCTGACTCCTTCCTACCGCGCCACTCAGATTTTCAAATCCGTTTATCAGCGTTGGACATCCAACTTCGAAGCGATGACGGACATGCCGAAGGCTGCCCGGGCAGAACTCGCACAACAATGGAGAATCGAGCCGTTAGCGATTCATCGCCGGTTCGATTCTGCTGACGGCACCCGGCGTTATCTGATCCCTGTCGACCAGGATGAACTCGCGGAAACTGTGTTTATTCCTGAAGAGCATCGCAACACGATCTGTATCTCTTCTCAGATCGGATGCGCGCTCGCCTGCACGTTCTGCCTGACGGGCAAGATCGGTCTCAAACAGAATCTGTCCGCCGGCGAAATCGTAGGACAGGTTGTGGCGGCACAACGAGACAACCTGAAGTGGGAAGAACGCGACAGCTTCAACATCGTGCTCATGGGAATGGGAGAGCCTCTTCACAACTACGACAATGTGATGAAGGCCATCCGCATCCTGCATGATCCGGAAGGCATGAACATGTCGATGGGACGGATCACGCTTTCCACCGCCGGCATGTTGCCGGCGCTGGAGAGGCTTGCCCGGGAACCGATCATTCCCAATCTCGCTATTTCGCTTACCGGCGCCACGAACGAGAAGCGCAATGTCCTCATGCCGATCAACCGGAAGTATCCGATCGAACAATTGCTCGACGTCGTCCGGCGCTTTCCGTTGAAGCATCGTCAGCGCGTGACTTTCGAATACGTGTTGCTCAAAGGCGTGACGGATTCGGTTGGCGACGCGCTGGCACTGGCGCGCCTGTTGAAGGGCATTCCTTCGAAGATCAATCTCATTCCGTTGAACGAATCCGAGGAACTGGATTACGCGCGGCCTTCCGATGAAACTGTCGAGCGCTTCCAGAATGTTCTGATCGCGCACAATATTTCTGCCTTTGTCCGGAAAAATCGGGGGAATGACATCTCCGCGGCCTGCGGTCAGTTGATGAAGAAGTGGGCCTGACACAGGAAAAGTTGTGATCATCGTCGACGGTTTTCACAAAGCCTATAACGACACCGTTGCCGTAGCCGGTCTCTCCTTCCACGTGGAGTCGGGACAAATCCTCGGACTGGTTGGCCCGAACGGCGCCGGCAAGACGACAACGCTCCGTGCGATCGCCGGTATAATTCCCGCCACGCGAGGTCGCCTCACGATTGCGGGATATGACGTGGCGACGCAGCCTGTTCCCGCGAAACAGAACTTCGCATACATACCGGATGAGCCGAAGCTCTTCGACACCTTGACGGTCCTTGAACATCTCCAGTTCATCGCCGCTGCCTATGGCCTCGGGGATCATGCAGAGAAGGGGCTGCAACTGCTCAAGACGTTCGAGCTCATTGAAAAGAAGGACGCGCTCGCGCAGGAGTTGTCTCGAGGGATGCGGCAGAAGGTGGCCATCTGCTGCGGTTACCTGCACGAACCCTCGGCGATTCTATTTGACGAGCCACTGACGGGCCTGGATCCGCGCGGGATTCGAAATCTCAAGGCAT
>Ga0111539_10013040_pt1 | contig 10403 bp, 9 predicted proteins | sample RhiMethybrSRZTD1_FD_79667 | JGI IMG/M metagenome (GOLD analysis project Ga0111539, IMG submission 79667) | Populus rhizosphere microbial communities from Tennessee, USA - Rhizosphere MetaG P. TD hybrid SRZTD1 (version 2) (version 2) | ecosystem: Host-associated > Plants > Roots > Rhizosphere >... | reverse complement strand
ATGGTGGGCGCGTTGTCGGGGGGGATGGGGGGGGCGGGGTGGGGGCCGACCATGGGGTTTGGGGCGCCCTTGGTGGGGAGCTGCGATCGCGATGCTGACGCTGCCGTCGAGCGCCTCGCGCGAGGAGGTCCTCAAAGCGATCGACGGTCACATCATCGGCACCAGCACTTACTACGCCTACCTCGATCGGAAGTAGGCGGAACATTTTCAATCTTCGCCTTGACAAATCGCCACATCTGCCATATCACTCCTCGCGATTCGAAGATTGAAGAGCTGATCTCAATCACGAATTCACGAATCACCAATCGCTAATCGTCGATGACTCGGGAGGGTGTCTATGACTCGCTTTCTCCGGAGTGTTGGGATCGGCGGGTTTGTCCTTTTTCTTGGTAGTTCGTCGGCCCACGCACAGGCGACGGCGCAGCTCACCGGCCGCGTCACCGACGCGAGCGACGCCGTGCTCCCGGGTGTCGCTGTGACGGCGACACAGACCGATACCGGACTCACGCGAACCGCCTTTACCGATGCTGAAGGCGCGTACGTCATCACCAATCTTCCGACCGGCCCGTATCGCCTCGAGATGATGCTCGCGGGCTTTCGGACCTACACGCAGACCGGCATCGTGCTGCAGGTCGGCGCCACTCCGACGATCAACGTCGTCCTCGAGCTCGGTCAACTCGCGGAGACCGTCGCCGTCGAAGCGGCGGCGCCGCTGGTGGATGTCAAGAGCGCCGGCATCAGCGACGTCGTCGAGAACGAACGCATCGTCGAGCTCCCGCTGCAGGGGCGCAACGTCACCGATTTGATCACGCTTGCCGGTGCTGCGATCCAGACCAGTACTGCTGACAGCCGCAGCATGCAGGGCGGCGTCAATATCTCGGTCGCCGGCGGCCAGTCGTTCGGCGTGGCCTACAGTCTCGACGGCGCAATGCACAACAACCCGCAGAACAACGCGAACCTGCCGCTCCCCTTCCCCGATGCGCTGCAGGAGTTCAGCGTGGCGACGAGCGGGCTGTCCGCGCAAAACGGCATGCACTCGGGTGCCTCGGTGAATGCCGTGACCAAGTCGGGCACCAACGTCGTCCACGGCAACGCGTTCGAGTTCCTGCGCGACCATCGCTTCAACGCGACGAATCCGTTCGCCGCGCGAGGAGCCAACGGCAAGCCGCTCGATGACGGGTTGAAGAGGAACCAGTTCGGCGGAACGATGGGCGGTCCGATTGCGAAGGACCGACTTTTCTTCTTCGCTGCGTATCAGGACACGGTCGTCAAGCAGCGCCCTGCGGATCAGAAGGCGTTCGTTCCGACGGCGGCGATGCTCGCGGGCGATTTCACCGCCTTCGCGTCACCGGCGTGCAATGCCGGACGACAGGTCGCGCTGCGTGCACCGTTCGTGAACAACCAGGTCAGTCCGGCGTTCTTCAGCCCGGCGGCGCTGAACCTTGCGAAACGCCTGCCGAGCACCACGGACCCGTGCGGCGAGGTCACCTACGTCACGACCAACGACAGCACCGAGGGACAGGCGGTCGGTCGCATCGACTATCAGTTGACCGCCAACCGCACGCTGTTCGGCCGCTACATGGTGACGACACACAACGAGCCCGCGCCGTACAGCAAATCGCAGAACGTTCTGACCACGGGAACGCCGGGGTTCGACAACCTCGCGCAGTCGGTGGCGCTCGGCGACACGCTCGTGATGCGCAATAACATGGTGAACGCGCTGCGGTTCGCGTTCAATCGCACGTCGATCCATCGCGGCACGCCCGAGTTCTTCGACCCGCGCGCGCTCGGATCGAACGTGTACAGCTACAAGCCGGGCGAGATGGTGCTCGCGATCACCGGCGGCTTCAACATCTCGGCTGGCACGGCGACGACAGGCATCTTCAATACGAACGCGTGGCAACTGGGCGACGACTTGAACGTCGTTCACGGGAATCATCAGCTCGCGATCGGCGCCAGCACGGCGTACTGGGCGATGGACTTTCTGACGCATGCGCGATCGGGAGGCAACTGGCTGATCAACGGACAAGCGACCGGTCTCGGCCTCGCCGATTTTCTGGTCGGCCGCGTGGCCAGTCTCGAACACGGCGGTCCCGGCGTCCTGCCGATGAACATGTGGTACGTCGGCCTCTATGCGCAGGATGCATGGCGCATGACGAGCCGGATGACCATCAACGCCGGGGTACGTTGGGAGCCGTACTTCGGGCAGAGCGTCAGCAACGGCGCGATCTACAACTTCAACATCAACAACTTCAGGAACAACGTGAAGAGCACGGTGTTCGTGAATGCGCCTGCCGGGCTGCTGTATCCGGGCGACAAGGGTTTCCCTGCCGGCAAGACCGGTCTCAACAAGCAGTGGCTGAACTTCTCGCCACGAGCCGGCTTCGCCTGGGACCTGACGGGCGACGGCCGGATGGCGCTTCGCGCCTCGTATGGCATCTCGTACGACTTTCCGACGGCAGAGCGCCACAACATCAACGCGCAGGCGCCGCCGTTCGGCAACCGGTCGCTGGTCATCGATCCACCCGGAGGCTTCGACGATCCGTACCGACACCTCGGCGGCGATCCGCACCCGATCCTCACGAACCGGGATACGCAGTACATCGCGTTCGGCGCATTTGGCGCCACCGATCCCGACATCAACTCGCCGCGCATCCAGTCGTGGAACGTCACGCTCGAACGACAGATCGGCACCGTGTGGGGCGTGGCCGCCAGCTATCTCGGGAGCTACTCCGACCGGTTGTGGAATCAGCTGCAGTTGAATCCGGCGGTGTTCCTCGGCACCGGACCCTGTGTCCTCGGTGGCGTCTCGTACCCCGTGTGCAGCACGACGGCGAACGTCGATGCGCGTCGCGTGCTGACGCTGTCGGGTGAAAACCCTGACGCGGCGAGGCTGATCGGCAATCTCGATCTCCACGTCAGCATCGGAACGCAGACGTATCGGGGCTTGAAACTCTCGTTCCGGCGCCGTTCGGACGCCGGGATCAGTCTGAACGGCAACTACACGATATCGCGCTGCTTCGGCGACGTGACCGTCGGCGGGTTCCCGCAGCTGGCACAGGGCTATACCAATCCGGCCGATCCGTCGATGGATCGCGGGCATTGCGATCAGGATCGAACGCATCTGTCCAACTTCACGGTCGGCTACCAGACGCCACAGCTCGCATCGAAGCCGTTGCGGCTCGTCGCATCGCACTGGCGCGTGTCCGGCATCCTGAACGCACGCTCGGGCAGCTGGCTGACGGTGACGACAGGCCGGGATCTTTCGCTCAACGGTCAGCGATTCCAGGAACAGCGCGTCAATCAGGTGCTCGACGACCCGTACGGCGCCGGGACGTTGAACAACTACCTGAATCCAGCGGCGTTCGCGCAGCCGGCGCCCGGCACTTTCGGCAATCACGAGCGAAACAGCATTCGCGGCCCCGGCTTCTGGGCGATCGATATGGCGCTCTCACGATTGATTACGCTCGGTTCGCAGACGGTGGAGCTTCGTCTCGAGAGCTTCAATCTGATGAACAACATCAATTGGGGAAATCCGAATACCACGCTGAGCGCGGGCAGCTTCGGGCGCATCACCTCGCTGACCGGCGCGCCCCGCATCATGCAGTTCGGCGTCAAGTACGGCTGGTAAGGCCGGCCGGAGAGAGTCACGGACGTGGGGGTGAGATGAACCGGAGTAGTACGGTCACGATTGTCATCGGCCTGATCTTCGTGGCGACGGTACTGGGGCAGGCGCAGACGACGGTGCCGCGGGCGCCGATGGCCGAGGAGGTCTTCAAGGACATCCAGGTGCTCAAAGGCATTCCCGTCGATCAGTTCATGGGCACCATGGGCATCTTCTCCTCGGCGCTCGGGAAGAACTGCTCGGAGTGCCATGGGCTCGAGAGCGGCGGCAACTGGGCCCTGTATGCGCAGGACACGCCGTTGAAGCGGACCGCGCGGCGCATGGTGCTGATGGTGAAGCAGATCAACGACGCCAACTTCGGCGGTCAGCAGATGGTCACCTGCTATTCCTGTCATCGCGTCCAGTCACGCCCGAAAGTCACGCCGAGCCTGGTGGCGTTGTATTCGGCTCCCCCAGACGAACCCGACGACATCGTCGCCGCCGCCCGGGACGCTCCGCCGGCCGATCAGATCTTCGACAAGTACCTGACGGCGATCGGCGGCGCCGCCCGTGTCGCGGCGCTCAAGAGCTACACGGCGAAGGGGACGTACCAGGGTTTTGACGATGCGGAACCGCATGGCCTGGAGGTGTCGATGCGGGCGCCGAACCAGCGCCTGTGGCGCTGGAATGCGGGGTTTGGCGCCCACTCGATGGTCTACAACGGCCGCGAGGGCTGGGTGACGGCCGCGCAGGAAGAGCGGCCATTCCCGGTGGAGCGGCTGACGGGTCAGGAATTGGACGGCACGCGGCTCGAGGTCGAACTGGCCGTTCCGGCGGGGATCAAGCAGTCGCTGACGCAGGTGCGTGTCGGCTACCCGATGCCTGTTGATGACCGCGACGCGCAGGTCATACAGGGGAGGACGACCGCGGGGACGCTGGTGACCCTGTTCTTCGACATGGAGACCGGGCTGCTGACACGATTGATGCGCTACACCGACTCGCCGGTGGGGCGCATCGTCACGCAGTACGACTATCAGGACTACCGTCCGGTTGCCGGCGTGCGGATCCCGTTCAAGTGGACGCGGACGTGGCTCAATGGCCGCTCGGTGTTTCAATTGACGGACGTGCAGCCGAACGTCAATATCCCGGCCGAGGTGTTCGCCGGGCCGCCGCGGCCCTGATGTGCCGCGCGGACCCAGTGCCCATGCAGGGCAACCGTGAGATGGAAACGATTGGCCGCGCAGCGAACCGGCGTTAAGCCGGTTTGCCAGATAACGTGTGGAGGAGTTCATGGCAAAGACGTTCGCGACCGTTGCGCTGATCGGTGCTCTGGCGTTCTCGGCTCCCCTGTTCGCCCATCACGGTGCCGCCTCGTTCGATACGGAGAAGATGACTACCGTGACGGGAACGGTGACGGAATATGTGTGGACGAATCCTCACGTCCTCGTGAAGGTAGATGTCAAAAACGCCAACGGCACCGTTCAGCCCTGGGTGCTGGAAGCGTGGAACCCCGTCACCCAGACCGGCAGAGGCTGGACCAAGAACACGTTCAAGCCTGGGGATGAAGTGAGCCTGGAGATCAATGCGGCGAAGAACGGTCAGCCAGTCGGAGAGATCAGAGGAAAGATCGTGATCAACGGCAACGAGTTCAAGCAACGGCAGTAGCAGGTGCTGAAAGCAGGCGGGGTTTTTCATCAGCCTGGTAGAGGATCGGGAGGAGTTGCGGCGATGTCCAAGCGCTCAGTCGTTTTGCTCGTGGCCGTCGTAATGGCTGGCATGTTCTCTCCGCGTCTGAACGCGCAGGATGAGAAATGGAACAACATCCCGCCGACGCGGGCTGCCTACAGAGACAAAAAGCCCAGCGGTCCCGCGCCGCGCCGTGACATGTCCGGCATCTGGGACGCGGTGCAAACACTCGGAACCAGTGGCGCGACGGAATATCCGGCGCTGCTGCCCGGAAGACGCGGGGCGGAAGGAGGGCGAGAGGACGAAACGGGAGTCGAAAGGCCGCTGCCGTACACGCCGGCAGGACTCGAGGCGCTCAAGAAAAACAAGCCCTCGGGCCCAGGTGTGCGACAAGTTGATTCGGTGCTGACCAACGATCCGGCAGGTCACTGTGATCCGCTGGGATTTCCCTACATGTTTCTGTGGGAATTGCGGACGCTGAACGTGGTTCAGACACCCAAGCAAGTGATCATCCTGCAACCGTTTTACGGCAATTACCGCGTCATCTGGACCGATGGGCGGCAAGCGCCGAAGGATCCCGATCCCCGCTACAACGGCTACTCCGTGGGCAAGTGGATGGACGACTTCACGTTCGTCGTGGAGACCACCGGGTTGCTTCCCAAGACCTGGCTCGACCACGCCGGCCGTCCACACAGTGATCAACTGGTCGTGGAAGAGACCTACCATCGCGTCGCCGGTGACACCATCGAATACACGATGAAGATCACCGACCCGAAGATGTATACGCAGCCCTGGCTGGCCTTGAACAAGCTCCCGCTCCATTTGATGCCGGCCGATTTCGACATTCCGGAGCTGCAGTGCTCGCCGAGCGAGTTCGCCGAATACAACAATCAGGTTGCGAGCCCGGTCCTGCGCGATCCGTCCAAGAAGTAGCGATGTGTGAGCGGCGAACGGGAGGATGTGGGAAGCACTCCAACATGCCGAATGGGTCAGCCTCCTTGCAACCTCCCGCTGGCTGTACGGGCTGGTGTCGGTGGTCCACTACTCCGCAGTGTTCTTCTGCGTTGGAACGATTACCCTGCGGGATTTGCGTATCCTAGGGTTCGCCAATCCACACCGCACCTTATCTGCGTTTGCCGACCAGCTGCGACCGTCGATGTGGGTCGCGTTGGCGGCCGTCGTCATCTCTGGTTTCCTGTTGTTCACCGTCAACGCCGGGAATTTTGCGGCGGCCACACCTTTTCTCCTCAAGATGATCATCATCGTGCTGGCCGTGATGTCTGCAGTCACGATCGAATGGAAATTCGCGAAGTGGGATCGCGCACCACTCATGCCGCTGACTGCGCGATTGGTCGCGTTGATTTCGATCGTCCTGTGGCTGGGCGCACTTCTTATCAGCGTGGAAGTTCCCGCTCTGACCGGGCTGGGATAGTCGTGGAAAAGTTGAAAAGTGGAAAAGTGGAAAAGTGGAAAAGTCCACTTCTTCCACTTCGAGCAACCACCTATGTATGACGTCATCGTGGCGTGCTGCAGATGGTTGGAGAACACGCCCTGGGGCACTACGATTCGGGAGTCGTCATGGATGTACCCCGTCATCCTGTGGGTCCATTTCGTCGGCCTCTCCATGTGGCTCGGGAGCAGCCTTCTGGTGGATTTGCGTCTCATGGGCATTGGTGCACGGCGACAGACTGCCACTGAGCTTTCCAACGCGCTGTTCATCTGGAACTGGATCGGCTTTGGCGTGGCTTTCGTTGGCGGCTTCCTGCTGTTGTCAGCCGAGGCCACGGTGTACGTCACGAACACGGGTTTCCGCCTCAAGCTCGCAGTGCTGGCTCCGCTCGCGTTGATATGGCACGTGGTGGTTCAGAAGAAAACACGAGCGTGGACCGAAACCGGGCAAACCTCGGTGATCGGCAAGTGGGCCGGCGCCCTCGAGTTCCTGCTATGGACTTCGGTTGTGGCTGCCTCGGTAGGATTCCTGCTGACCAACGCCGTCACCCATGCTTAAGGAAGCTCTTTGAACGCTCTGTTCAGCGCCGGAACGCGTCGCCGTCACAGGGTAACGACGATCGGTCCCGATATCGCGCCACCGAGACGGTCCGAGAGCGTCAACGGCTGACGGGCAGCGGTGATTGGCTCGATGGTCATCGACGATCCGTTGATCGTGACGATCAGGAAGTGCGTTCCCGCATTGCCACCCCAGGAATGGACGTTGCCATTGGTGGACTTCTCCGGCTGACCCGTACGAAACTGCCCCGCCCCGCCTGTCACGATGCAGCGAATGCGCTTGTCGGCGTCCTCGCTGTCGATGCACTGGAAGTTGTGCTCGTGTCCGGAGATGAATACGCGCACGCCGTTCTCGACACAGCGCGGGATGATCTTTTCGCGCATGCTGTTGGTGTCGCCATGCTGCGGACCTGCACAGTAAGGCGGATGGTGGGAGAACGGAATCCGCCACTTTGGTGAGCCGAGAGGCGTCGTCAGCGCATCTCGCATCCACGACTTGCCAGGATCCTTCTCGAACATCCGGGAACCGAACAGCAATGCGTCCTTGGACGTGTCCAGGCACATGAGCTCGATGTCGCTGCCGAAGCGAAACCGGTAGAACAACCCCTTCGTGATAGACGCATCTCGTCCCGGTCGCGCGATCCCGAACCGCGAACTGACGAGAAGGTTGTCGTACAGGGTGAGGGTGTCACCCTGTCCCCCTTCGAGGAAGGTCTCACCGGTGTCGTGGTTGCCGACGCAAGGAAAGAACGGGATGCGGTCGATCAGCGTGCGATATGGCTGAAAGTACGTCATCAACCATTCGTCATCGTCGTTGCCGGTGCCCCCGCTGCTCTTGTAGACCGTGTCGCCGGTCATCACCACGAACCGGACGTCCCGCTTCTCGATCTCGACCTCGAGCGCGTTGGCCAGTGCCCTCTGGTCCTCGGAGCCGGTGCCGGTGTCACCAATCACCGCGAACGTGACCGGGGCTGATGCGTTCAACGACGGAAACGTGCGGAAGCGGCAGGCGTAGCGCCTCGAGGTCTCGACCAGCTCCTTGATCTTGGGGTTGTAGTCGCAGAGATGCCCGTCTGCCCAGACGCGACGCGCGCCATCCGGATCAGCAAGGACGCGATACGTGTATTCCGTATCTGGCGTCAATCCCGTGACCCAGGTGAACGTGTCATCGACAACACGCACGGTACGAACGACCGCATCGGATTCGTCACGCACCTCGACGTCGATTGGACCGTATGATTCGCAGTTCGCGCCGATAGACGTGTGGCGACCGTGCTGGCCATCGAGCAGATGGATCTTCTTGTCCGGCACCAGCTCCATCGTCGAGGCGAAGAAGAACTTGCCCCACGAGATGAGTGCGGCGGTATCAGTGAGGTCAGCGAGGTAGACGTACTCCTCTTCGTAACGGTCGTCGAACTCACGCATCTGAAAGCTCCCCTTGCGTTACTACCTCATGCGAAATTCGTGTTCGCGGTGCCGGTGACGACGAATACGACACGCTGAACGTTCGACGTTCACATCGTTCTGTTTTGTGCCGCTCCCGTCATTGAACGTCGAAGAGGTCTGCCCTCACACCACTGCCGTCGGCGCCGTCGAGACGCGACGGTTGCGGCGAATCATACGATACGAGCACCCTCAGCGGATTGCGGCTGGCGATGGTGAGTCCTTCCGCGTGGTCGTGGCCTTGCGCGAAAGGCACGGTGACCACGCGGGTCAGGTCCTCGCGCCACGTCAACGACCCTGGCGTCGCCTCGAGCGCCTTCTTCCATCGATAGATGAACACGGGGCCGTCGAGGTCCATCGAGGGACCAGCAAGGACCAACAGGTCGTTGTCATGAATCGACAGCTCGCGCACGCCGAGCCCGTCGATCTGCAGGAAATGCTTCACGTAGAACTCACCCGCGGGCCCGATCGCCTCGAGCGCGAGCATTCCGTTACCGGCTTCCGCGACGCGCAACTCGATGACCATGGCCCAGCCACGCAGCACCGGACCGCGGAGGCCCAGGAACACCCGGTTACCCGAGACCGCCAAGCCTTCGACGTCCAGCCCGTTATCCTTGCTGGGAATTCCATCGACCGAATCTCCGCTCGATCGGCGCGGCACGAAGCGGCCAACGTGACGGTCGGCCATCAACGCCGTCGTTAACATGTTTCCACTCGCGTCTCCCTTGAGACGCGCGGAGGTCAGCGACGCGTGGCTGCCGACGGGCTCGGCATTCTCGTTCAACGGTACTCGAGCCAGCGTGAAGCGGTTGCCGTCGATTTCAACCGTGCCGAGACGTTTCAGGTTCTCCGACGCCGATTTCTCCGGATCTGCTTTCTTTCGCTTGGCGCTGTGCGAGCCAATCAGCCATAAATAGCCGTTGTCGACATCCAGGCCTTCGATGTCGATCTCTTCCTTCGCTGCGGCAGGCAGCGTGAGATGGTCCTTGAGCTCGAAGCGTACGTGGCTGGCGAAGTTGCCGCTTTCGTCCCGCGTCATCCGGTCGATCGACGTGCCCTCGTCGCCACCGAGCCAGAGGTGGTTTCCTCGCAGGACCACGGCCGAAACGTTGTCTCGAGCCTTCGCAAGATCTTTATCCAGCAGCGCTGTGTTGAAACGCAGGATGGGTGAGCTGTGTGGTACGTCCGCCATGGTGTGACTCATTTCAGAACGAGGGACGTCCGACCGATCGCTATAACGAAATCACTGATGGCGACAGTCGCGAATGACGCCTGACGAAGCGGAACAACCGCTATAACGTCACGCCCATCGCTTCCGAACAAAACGCGTCAGGTCTGTGGGCGGACGTCAGCTGTACAAGGCAGCGGTTTGTGTTGAAGCGAAGATGGAAGAGTCCTGGTCAGCGCGCACGCCAGCCAGCCGGCGGCTCCCAGAGGCCTTTGTTCGGGCCGACCTCGTCCGGCCGCCCCGGCGGCAGCACCTTGTCGGCACGCGCGCGCACGTAGACGTACACCTCGCCGATCTGCTTGTCGTCGAGCAGCTTGGTCCAGCTTTGCATCGCGGTATCCGGCTTGCCGGTCTTGACGATCCTCAAGAACTCCGCGCGCGTGAACTTCTCATTCGGATCCGTCAGGTTCGGCGCGTTCGTCGTGCCGAGCGCGT
>Ga0111539_10013036_pt1 | contig 10404 bp, 7 predicted proteins | sample RhiMethybrSRZTD1_FD_79667 | JGI IMG/M metagenome (GOLD analysis project Ga0111539, IMG submission 79667) | Populus rhizosphere microbial communities from Tennessee, USA - Rhizosphere MetaG P. TD hybrid SRZTD1 (version 2) (version 2) | ecosystem: Host-associated > Plants > Roots > Rhizosphere >... | reverse complement strand
TCGCACATCGCATAGATCTCGAGATCGTGCTCGCCTTGTTTGAGCCCGTAACTAGCCATCAACTCAATCACGCGTTTGCCTTCTTCAACCGTGCGGCAGAAGGGAATCATCGCTTTCACGTTGACGAGACCCATGTCTTCGCGCACGCGCAGCAACGCCTGACACTCGAGATGAAAGCCTTCGCGATAGCGCTCGTCGTAGTAACGCGATGCGCCGCGAAAACCGAGCATCGGGTTCTCTTCGGTCGGTTCGAACTCCTGCCCGCCGACGAGCATCGCGTACTCATTCGACTTGAAGTCAGACATCCGTACGATCACCGGGTTGGGATAGAAAGCAGCGGCAATCCGCCCGATACCCTCCGCCAGACGACGAACAAAGAAATCACGCGGATCTTCTTCGCCGATGCGACGTTCGATCTCGCGCACGACGTCATGACTTTGCAGATGTGGATAACGGACCAGCGCCATCGGGTGAATGCCGATGTGGTTGTTGATGATGAACTCCAGCCGCGCGAGTCCAACGCCGTCGTTAGGCAACGCCGAGAGCGCGAACGCATGATCCGGATCACCGACGTTCATCATCACCTTCGTTCTGGGCCTGTTCTCCTTTCCGACCACGCGCTTTTCAACCGCGAAGTCGATCAGACCATCGTAGACACTGCCGCGTGCGCCTTCAGCGCAGCAGACAGTCACGTCCATTCCCGATTGCAAAATCTGCGTCGCGTTTCCGGTGCCGACGATGCAGGGCAGTCCCAACTCGCGGCTCACGATCGCGCTGTGACACGTGCGTCCACCACGATCGGTGACGATCGCAGCCGCCTTTTTCATGATCGGTTCCCACGCCGGGTCGGTCATCGAAGTCACCAAGACCGCGCCTTCTTTGAATTGAGTGAGGTGATCGGGATCGGACAACACATGGACCGGACCTTGACTGATTCTTTCGCCGACCGCAATTCCCGTGACAATGGGCTCAGCATGCTCGCCGGTTAGTTTGTGAGTCTCGATGTAGGTCTCGTGGTTCGTGGCGTGAACAGTTTCCGGCCGCGCTTGCAGTATGAACAGCTCGCCGGTAACTCCGTCTTTCGCCCATTCGAGGTCCATGGGAGTCGGACGTCCGGCTAGATTTGAATAGTGTTCCTCGATCAGGCAGGCCCATCGCGCGAGCTGCAGGACTTCGTAGTCACTCAGACAGAACCGCTGACGTTGAGCATCGACGACGTCACGCGTGCGCGTTCCTTTGCCGTCGAGGCCGTAGACCATCTTGACCTCTTTAGTTCCGAGGTGACGACTGACAATCGGTCGCGCGCCCGTCGCGAGCGTCGGCTTGAAAACGATCCACTCGTCGGGCGTAGCCATTCCCTGCACGATTGCTTCACCGAGACCCCAGGCGCCGTTGATTACCACGACGTCGCGAAAACCAGATTCCGTGTCGAGCGTAAACATCACACCCGAGCACGCTTGATCGGAACGGACCATCGGCTGCACGCCGATCGCGAGTGAAACGTCGAAATGATCGAAGCCACGGCTGGCGCGGTATGAAATTGCGCGATCGGTCCAAAGGGAAGCGAAACATCGATGGCAGGCCTCGATCAGCCGGTCTTCGCCGCGCACGTTGAGAATCGTGTCCTGCTGGCCGGCGAAGGATGCCTCCGGAAGATCTTCAGCCGTTGCCGACGAGCGTACTGCTACTTCGCAACTGCGCGTTGTGCGTTCGCAGAGTCGTCGATAGCCGTTGATGATCGCCTCATGCACGGATGGCGGTAACGGAGTATCGAGCATCAGCGCTCGCGCTTCGCGTCCTGCTTTGTTCAGCGCTTTCAGGTCCTCATGTTCGAGACCGTTCATCAACTCGCGGAGTCGGGTGCCGAGTCCGTCAGCCTCCAGCAAGAGGCGATATGCCTCACTCGTGGTCGCGAAACCATCGACGGCGCGTACACCTCGCGGCGCCAAAGCACGAAACAGTTCACCCAGACTCGCGCATTTCCCACCCACCAGTTCGACGTCGCCAGCCCCGACTTCGTTGAGATCCAACACTAGAGGTCTTGTCATATTCATTCCTCCGGTACACCGCTCCCTGGATTTAGTACTGCTATGAGGAAACACGCAAAGACAGGAATTTCGAGGAATTGGGGGCCAGACGACCAGCCAGAGATACAACTCGTCTATAGAGAAACTAAGAAGGATTTCATTCTTTTTGGTGCTTTCGCGAGTCGATTTTGCATTGATTACGACACCCATTCGGGTATATACGATGTCTGCATGATGAGACGAGTTCTGACCTTCGCAGGCACGCTGTTCGCAGTGAACCTTCTCTGCGTCTTCGCGCTCGGACAACAGACTCGTTCTTATGTCGCATACACGATAGTGACTTGTCTGACCGAATACGACGCGAAGGGTGAGAAGCTCGGCGTCTGGACCACCACGTCATATCATTCGTCGACCGGTGATTGGCGTTCGGTAGGCAAATCCGGAGACTATGAGCTTGCAAGTATTTATCGACGCGGCAAGGGCGTATACCAGTCAAATTCGCGGACGAATCGCAGCATAAGACAAATGAGTCACGCACCTGGCTGTCCACTGCGAACTGCGGAAGAATTACGCGCCGATCCTAAGTTTGCGCGTACCGAAGACGTCCTCGGCTATACCGCGTATGTGCTGATTGATCGTGTGGATCCGGAGGTTGTATCGGAGCACTACTACGTGCCGGAGCTCGGAGGTGGGACACCGGTTAAATCAACAACCACGCACAAGAGTGGTGCAAGATTCGTAGGAGAGGTAGTGAGCATCACGCTCGGCGAGCCTGACCCGCTCGATATTACTGGTCCGGACTATTTGGTGATCGAACAGGATCCTACCTGGTCCAACAGCCTCAACGAGCAAGTAATCTCGAAGCCTGAACCCGAATATCCCGCAGACGCTATCACCCGCCGCGTGTCAGGATTTGTGAATGTGATGGTTACTATCGACGAAAATGGTCAAGTGCTGATCGCCGGCGCCAGACCCGGTAGTGCGCCGTCGCCGTTGCGCGAAGCGGCGGTCGAAGCCGCTTACAAGGCAACATTCAAGCCCATCCTGGTCGACGGCAGACCGGTAATCGCCAAAGGAATTATCGGTTACCAGTTTGTCTTACCGAAGGCGGTATCACGAACGAACATGCGGTACGGAAAGCAAGCAGCGTTTTGATTCTATTGACTGGCACGTCTGGCAAAGTCGCCGTGGCGTAAAAACTTGGGTCCTTCTTCGTCCTCCAGTCCGTAGAAGAAAATCGGCAACCCGCGCTGCTTGAACACATCCGCGTCGCTCACGACTTCAAAATGCAGATGCGGCTCGGTGGACAAACCTGATTGTCCGACCTGCGCCAACACCTGTCCTCGCTTCACGCGATCGCCCTTCTTCACGCGGATCGAGCCCTTTTTCAAGTGGACCATGACGGAATACTCGCCGTTACCATGATCGACAATGACGATGTTTCCTTCAGTGCCGCGCGGTCCATACTGCGCCCTCAGCTTCGTTTGATACTCACGCAAAAGCTTCATCATGGTGTCCGGATTGGCAGCGAACTGCGCCATCGGCGTGTCGTCGATTCCATCACGCACTTCATAAACCGTTCCGTCTGCGGGCGCGAGCACTTCCTGACCGTAGGCGTAATAGCTTTCCGGTTTTGTCTCATCGCCTTTGCCGGAACTACCTTCCATATCAACTCGCACGAGGTCGTAAGCAAACTCCTGCCCGATCCCCCAGCGATGCGTCCCTGAAGGTTCACCGGCGTTCGACACGTACCACGTGCCATTCAGCGGAAAGGAAAACTTCGTCTTCGTTTGATAATTGACGACGGCGATCTGAGCCACACTTTGTGGCGTCTCCTCTTTGTCTTTCTTCCCGTGGGCAATGACTTTGATCGTGTCCACTTCGCCCGAGAGCTGGAAATACTGGTGGCGAAGCAGAATTCCGTGATTCGGTTCCAGACGAGTCGAGCGGGAAAGCTGTGCGTCGGCGAAGAGTTCGCGCAGCCGAAATTCCTTTTCCGCCTCTTTGAGCGCACCGCTTTCGTTCAGAGTGAAGATTCGCTGGGCGCGGGCGTCCAGCTCTGAGCCAGGAATAAATCGGCTCTGTACAAGGTCTCCTTTGATGAGAAACTGAAACTCGATTCGCTGAAGCTGAACGGGCGCCGTTGTTTTGTTAACAACAGCGATGTTCTGAATGACGCAGTCGTAAAGGTGTTCCTCGTCGTTGAGCGCAACGCGATAGACGGAGTCAGCCGGCGAAAACCGAATCTCAAACGGCTCGGCAACAGGAGCCGCGTAAGGCGCGCGCGCTAGAAAAGGAGCGAGGACGATTAGAACGACGAAGAGTTTGAACTTCATATTGGCGCCAAAGTACCACGGTTTTAGCAACAATGGTGCTGGAGAACCTTGACTTACGGCACACTTGGGTCTAAAAGTGCCAGCAGCAAACTTCCCCCGTTTCCGGGCTAGTCTCCCCAGAGACTCCCACACGATCCGTTTTCAAATCCCAAATTCATGGAGGACGGAGATGACAAACTCCAAGAAGCTTTACGTGATGGCAGCCGGACTGCTGCTCCTCACACTCGCGATCACAACCTCAAGCCAGATGACTGCTCCCAAACAGTCGATGCCCGCAAAGCCGGCGGGTGATTGGGATTTCAACGCCACGATTATCGAGGCGTGCAGTTGCCCGATGTTCTGCCAGTGTTATTTCAACATGCAGCCTGCCTCCCACCACGGACATGCCGGCGGCGGCAGCGAACATTTCTGCAAGTTCAACAACGCGTTCAAGGTGAACAAGGGCCAATCAGGCGGCGTCAAACTCGATGGCGCGAAGTTCTGGGTTGCAGGCGACCTGGGCGGAGATTTTTCGAAAGGCCAGATGGACTGGGCAGTCCTGACGTTCGACCCTGCCGTGACGAAAGAGCAGCGCGAAGCGATCGGTCGCATTCTCGGACACGTTTATCCGGTCAAATGGAACTCGTTCTCGATAGCGAAGGACGCTGACATGGAGTGGACAGCTGAGGCGAGAAGTGCGCGCGCGCGATTGGGCGGCGGTAAGGTTGCCGAAGTTGTGCTGCGACATCCGGAAATGTCCGCGATGGGCGACGGCCCGATTGTGATCAAGAACCTGAAGTACTTCGGCGTGCCCCGCAACGAAGGGTTCATCATGATGCCGAACGAGATCGAGACTTATCGTCTCGGCGACAAGGCCTTTGAATATAAAGGCACGAACGGTTTCATGATCACGATCGACATTGCGTCCCGCGATGTGCCGGCGACGGGCGGAAAGTAGCGATCGTTAATTAACTCAACCCGGTTTGTTTTGAATTGTCGGAAGGGAATTCGAAACGCGTTCGGAGACTGTCTGCAGAAACCTATCGCGCGGGAGTTGAATCGGGAGGAGTAGCAGCAATCCAATTCCTGAAGAGCTCGTAGCCGAGCGCCAACGCCGTCGCGCCCACAAACATCCCCTGGATCCCGCCGGTCGCCATCCCGCCCAGTGCTCCGAAAAGTATGACGGGCATCGGCACGTCGACTCCGCGGCCAAGCATCAATGGCTTCAGGACGTTGTCGGCCGCGCCGGTCAATAGCAGGATGATCGTGTGTGCGATCGCGGCGCCGCTGCTGTAATTGCCGCTCGACCAGATGTAGATGATCACCGGCACCGTAACGACCAGCGCCGGCACCTGTGCAATACCCAGCACGAGCGCGATGATCGCCAGGATTCCGGCTATAGGTATGCCGGCGAGCAACAACGCCAACCCGATGAGCAACGCCTGAATAGCGGCAACGCCGATGACCCCGAGCGCGACAGCGCGGATGGTTGCGAGTGACAGTTTCGCCAGAGCCCCGCCTCTCGTCGGACCAGCGACACGATCGAAGAAAGCGTGACCGGTGCGCCCGGCTGATTCGCCGTAGGCCATCAGGATGTTCGCAACGACGAACGACGCGAGGAACAACAACATGCCCCGCCCGATGCTGGCGACGATCGAAAGCGCACTGCGAAACACTTCACCAAGCTTTGGCTGCATACTCTGAACGAGTCCCGGCAGATCGGTTTGGGCCTTCGACCAGCCGTCATAAAGTTTCTGACCTACTACGGGCAGATTCCGTATGCCTTCTCGTGGTGGTGGTATTTGCAGTGTGTTCTGCTGGACTGCATTGACGAAACCGCGGACCGAATCGGCGAATGAGTTCATCAGCAGCCAGGTCGGAACGACGATCAATGTGATGCCGAGTATCACCATTACCGTCGAGGCCAGCCATTGTTTCTTGCGGAGGCCGCGAGCGAGTTGTTGATGCAGCGGGTAGAGCGTGATGGCGAGGATGATGGACCACACCATCAAGTTCAGAAACGGCGAAAAGACTCGAAAACACAGCACGGCAAGGCCGCCGATCAAGGCGACTCGAACGAGCGTGTCCCACAGATTGGACAACGGCCGTGGTTCAGGTACCGCAATTTGTTGTGCAGAAGGCTTCATTCGTCCTGTGAAGGGAAGCTTCGAGTGTTGGGGGTTAGTTATCTACTCGCAAAATTGACAGGTCGATGGTATCGAAACAAGAACCGCGCGCAATTCAGAATCGTACAAAATGCTGTGCCGACTACAGATTCACTGCCTTTGACACCACGTGAGCTAACTTCCGCCTTCTATGCCGCAGGTAGTCTCCGGGAGGGTTCGATCCTCAGCGTCGAGATAACGAAGCGGATCGAAACGCCTATTTCGCATCTATGGTTTCTCGAAGTGGTCTATGAAGCGGGGTCCGCTCCTGCGCTTCCCGATCGTCTCTTGCTGAAATGGGCAATCGAGCAATCGCCGGCGCCGGAGCGCGGTGAGCCGGAGATCTTCTTCTATCGCGAGCTCGCGCCCGTACTGCCGTCTCCGCCGATGATCCGCTGTTTTGCGACGGCTACGCCGGCTAGCAACGAACAATGGCTCATTCTCGAAGACTTGCGAGCCAGTCATACAAACCCGCCTTGGCCCGAACGACCCTCAGACAAATCAGTGCACGATGCGGTCGCCGTGCTTGCTCAACTCCACGCTCGCTGGTGGAAAGCGCCAACGCTTGGGTCGACGATCGGACACTGGCATACGGAAAAAGAGCTTCGCACGATGGTCCATGGCTTCAGAGATCACTTGCCGGGTTTCTTCGCCGATCTTGGCGATGATCTTCCGCTCTCAGATCGTCGCGTGCTCGAGACGGTTTTTAATTCATCGCTGCGGCCATGGCTGCGGCTATTGGATCAACGGGCGCTTACGGTGATCCACGGCGACGCTCATACCTGGAACTTTCTCTTTCCGCGCTCTGGCGATGGCACGCCGTACATTTTCGATTGGCAAACGTGGCACCTGGACGTCGGCGCGAAGGACCTCGCATTCATGATCGGCTTGCATTGGGACCGCAGCACGCGCGCGCGACTCGAGCTACCCCTGCTTCACTTCTATCACGAGGAACTGATCCGCGCGGGCGTTGATAACTACTCGTTCGACGATCTCTTTGTCGACTATCGTCGTTGTCTGGTGCGCAATCTGACGTTTCCGATCATTCTCTGGTCGCGCAGCAGTCCTCGCGAGTCATGGCGTGGCCGTCTGGACCACGCCCTCGCCGCGTATCGCGATCTAAACGCCGCGGAACTTTTGTAATTGCTTTCCGCGTGGGATGGCTCAATGATCCGTGTTTTTGTGCGACAATGGGACCACGGATAAAAGAGGAGGCTGAGATGGTAAGAATCAAGTTGGCTTTCCTGCTGGTGTTAGCGCTGTTGTGTTGTCTCGTGTTCCTTAGGCCAAACGCGGTGTTCTCTCAGAACGACGATGCTAGTCCCGCGCAACGCACAACGTTGCTGAATCACAATCCGAGGATCGACAACTGGAACGAGGCGATTGTCAGTTTCAGAATCGAGCGTCTTTATAACCGCGTGCAGGGCCCGCACGACGAGTGGGACTTGCTCTACGGCGGTCTTAGTTACAACGGTAGCAGAGACTGGCTCAAGGTTAATTGCGACAACAACTCGTGGAGCCGCATCAAAGACCTGGGCGAGAGGGATTGGTCGGACGACATCCAGATTCCGGTCCTGAACATCTTGCCGTGTCTGAATGAACAGTGTGGCCGGGTTCACATTCCGCCGCCTAAATCAGGCAACAAAATCGCAGACGAAAACCTCAATCCTCATATCGCGAAAGCCCAGGTCGGGCACATGTATGTGGTTCACCGGTTCAGGGAGAAACGCCGTCCTGATGAAAGAGTGTTTCAGAATCGATCGGATTACTACACGCTGATCAGGATTGAAGAGCTAAAACCAAATGAGAGTTGCACGATCAGTTGGAAGAGAGTTGCGACGCCGGATCAATAGTCTTAAATCCTGATTCGCATTGTCCCGGTGTTGCTTGTTTGTCCGTGCGCTTTGACCCTTACGGTACACGTTCCGACCGATAGACCAGTCGGCAATCTGAAAATCACCTGCACAAAGTCAGTGTTCGACACCGGTCGCACAGCCTCTGCTGCGACGTCGATGTTCTGACCATTCTCGTCGATCAGATTCACAACGACCGTCGCAGCAGGTTCGTCTTGGGCCAACTGAAGGTTCCTTACGAACACAACCACCCGCGTATTTCGATCACTGCCGGAGTTGAGCACTTCTACGCCATTAACGATCGGAAACGGATCCCGCGAAAACAGCAGCGAGTCTACACTCGCGACTTGATCGACCGCCGGACCGGTCGAGTCGAGGATCAACTGCATCGGTCCGGATGATGCCGGCGCCGCGGCGGATGTTCTGAAGCACCACGTTGGACCAATGGCGGTTTGATTCGCCATCGTTTTTCCCGTCACGCGCCAGCAGTACGTCGCGTCGTTCTGTAAGCCGGAAACCAGATAACTTTCTGAACCGCTGGTGCCGAGAGTCCCGGTAACGACGTCCGACGCCAGCAGCGAAAGGTTGTTCTCGCCAGGACCAAGATACACATCGTACTTGTGGGCCCAACGTCCGCCTTCCCAGCTAAGCAGCACTGACTGTCCGACGGTGGTTCCGTTAGCAGGCAAAAGGTTCGCCGGCGTACCCGGTGGCTGTGGCACAAACTGCTCGTACTCGCTCGCCGAGTTCCACTTTCGATTGAACTGCTCGGCAAACCACTGAAAGAACCATGCTTTTTCAGTGAAGTAGTTGTGCTCTTCCTGATAGTTGAACGACTGCCAACTCCAATTCGACGAACCGAAGACCGTCACGCCTCGTCCGTAAAGCAACAGCGATTTTTGATGCGTCAGTCCTTGATGCTTTCGCATCTTGATCTGTACCCCGGCGGCATGCAGGCGATCGACGTTGTATGGTCCGGTCAGCTCTGCTCCAACTCTGCTCGTGTCGAAGCGATACTCGAGAGGTTCGGCAAGCAATCGCACCGGAACGCCACGGGCAACGGCCCGAATCAGCGCATCGCAGATGTACGCGTCAGTGACGCGATACATCGTCAGATCGATCCTCTGCTGCTCCTGATCGATCAGCGCAATCGTCCGCGCAGCGTAATCCTCCGAAGCGTTTGCGTTGGGCAGGAAGTTCAACGACGGATCGATCGGATACGTGGGATACCTGCGCGCTAGCTGGCTGGAAACGTTGGCATAGTTTCCGTAGGCGATAGTGTTGGTCCATACGTCGTCATATCTCGTCTTGAAGCTGTTGACGACTGCCGGATCGTCACAGAAGTACCAGGCGCCGTCGACGTAATTGACGTACGGGGTAAACGGTCTGACGTCGCCATCTCCGAAGTTTGAACTGCTGAAAACGACTTTGCGCTGGCCGGCGAGTAGCAACATCTTCAAGTGCACGATGCCGTCGCCAAGCTTGTAGCGCATGGGGATGCCGGCTGCTTTAAAGCGGTCCAGTAGCACCTGGTTTCCCGGCACCTTCAGATTTGCTCGTGGTTCGACTGTGATGCGAACAGGCACGCCTGCCTGGTGTCTCTTGATGATCGCGTCCGCAAGTTCCGGCAACTCAATCCAGTAAAAAGCCATATCGATGCCGACACTCTCAACTTGTACGGCTTGGATCAAAGGCGCGTAGCAGTCTTCAAACGAGGGATCGCAGAGGCGTTCCTGGGCGAGTGACGACTGGCAAGCGAGAAGAATAACGCCAGCAATCAACCAGAAAGTGTGGGCAGAACGGATTCGAGCAAGCATGCGTCGGGGCCTGCAATGCGATCAGTGATTGCTTAACGACTCTAATCGGATTTTGGGGTGGTGATTGAAGCGAAATTCGCGCGGAATCATACCTTGGGGAGCCGTTCACTACAACCGCAGGAGACCCTCGATTCACCTCCTCCGTTTGCGACCGTACCAAGCTCACAAAAAATATTTCTCTGCGGGGGTGGTCCACTTGCGTCTTTTTTTCCGCGTGTCAAGGGGGC
>Ga0111539_10013035_pt1 | contig 10404 bp, 5 predicted proteins | sample RhiMethybrSRZTD1_FD_79667 | JGI IMG/M metagenome (GOLD analysis project Ga0111539, IMG submission 79667) | Populus rhizosphere microbial communities from Tennessee, USA - Rhizosphere MetaG P. TD hybrid SRZTD1 (version 2) (version 2) | ecosystem: Host-associated > Plants > Roots > Rhizosphere >... | reverse complement strand
GGAAAACCGCGAAGGATATCGATTCCCGGAATTTCCTCAGCACATCCGGCGTGGCACAACGCTTGAAACATCGAGAGCAACGCCGGTGAGCGGAGCTCGGCCGGTGAGTGACGGGTTCAGGTATCGACGGCAAAGTGAGGAACGCACGGTGATGCGAAGGCAGCTCATAACACTGACACTCGCCGGTCTGGCGATCGCGACAACGGCCTCGGGGTCGTCGTCTGCGGCCAGCGACGCGTCGTCGGTGGAGGCAGCCCCGGCCGTAGCCGTTCGGCACGCCGGTCGAAGCGTCCCACCGATGCGCGACGAAGCGGCCATGGTCCTGGTCGGGACCTTGCTGATTGGACTCGGCGCCGCGGTGCGTCGCGCCGTCTGAAACGAACTTTCGGGGCCCTGCTGCGGCGTATGGTCCGTACCAAGAAGCTCCCGAATGGGACCGCAGAGGCTCGTCGAGTCTCTGCGGCCGTTTTCTTGTCGCGGAACCTTCTGACTGGCGCCACCATGAAATCTTTCGCATTTGCGCTGTTCATCGGCGCCGCCGTGCAGGCACTGCCCGCAACCGTCGAGCTGTCGGCGCCCGCCGACGGACCGGCCGCGATTCGTGTCGCCGCCGGTGGCGATTTGCAGGCGGCTCTCGATCGCGCAAACGCCGGCGACGTCATCGAGCTCGCGAGCGGCGCCACCTACACCGGCAACTTCGTCTTGCCTGCGAAGGCCGGGAATCGCTACACCATCCTCCGTACCACGCCGACGCCCGGTCTGCCGGACGCCGATGGGCGAATCACCCCCAGTCAGAGCGAGAAACTCGCAAGGATTCAGTCTCCGAATGGTGCCCCGGCGCTTCGCACCGCAACCGGCAGCCATCACTGGCGGTTGATGCTGCTCGAGATCGGCCCCACGACCTCGGCGTCAGGTGACATCGTCGTCTTTGGTGACGCATCTCCTGCGCAATCCACCAGCCCGGGGATGCCCCACGATCTCGTCGTGGACAGGTGTTATATCCACGGCGACCCCGTTCGCGGGCAGAAGCGCGGCATTGCGATGAACGGCGCCTCGATCGTCGTGATGGGGTCGCACATCTCCGACATCAAGTCCACCAGCCAGGATGCCCAGGCGATCGCCGGATGGAGCGGCAGCGGCCCATTCCGCGTGGAAAACAACTATCTCGAGGCCTCCGGCGAGAACCTGATGCTCGGAGGCGCCCTGCCCGGCGCCAACGGGCTGGTGCCATCGGACCTCGTGTTCCGCCGCAATCATGTCGCACGCCCGGCTGCGTGGCGCTCGGAGAAATGGGTCATCAAGAACCTCTTCGAGCTCAAAAACGCCCGGCGCGTGCTCGTCGAAGGCAATCTCTTCGAGAACAACTGGGTGGATGGACAACCCGGCTACGCGATCGTGTTCACGCCCCGCGGTGAAGGCGGCGCCGCGCCGTGGGCGACGATCGAAGATGTGACCTTCCGCTACAACATCGTCAGGAACTCATCCGCGGCCTTCAATCTGCTCGCGCGCGACAGCAACGGGGAAAGCGGAACGATGCGGCGGGTGCGGATCGCGGATAACCTGATCTATGCCATCGACCGGGCGGAATGGGGTGGGAACGGCACCTTCATGCAGATCGGCGAAGGGCCGTCCGAGATTACGGTCGAGCATAATACGATAATTCACAGCGGCAATGTGCTGACCGCCTACGGCGGATCGCGAGACCGGCCGAGCGTCGCGGAACGCTTCGTCTTCCGCAACAACATCAGTCCGCACAACCAGTTCGGCGTCATCGGCCAGAGCCTCGCGGTCGGAAACCCGTCGATCGAGGCCTTCTTCCCCGGCGCGCTGTTCCTTCGCAATGCACTCGCGGGCGGACAGGCGTCTCGCTATCCGGGCGACAACCTCTTCCCGGACATGGAGCGGTTCGCCCGGCAGTTCGTCAACTTCACGGGGCATGACTACCGGCTCAAGGGCGACAGCGAATTCCGCCGCGCCGCCACCGACGGCGCGGATCTCGGCGCGAACTTCGTGATGCTGGCGCGCACGATTGGCGCTCGAGCGCGCGAATGGCTCGGACTTTCTCAGTCGACGCCCTAGTCTCGTCCGTCTGCGGACGTTCACGGCCCGAGTTACATACCTGTAAACGCCGCAGATCGCGGCGGCCGCCTCCTTTCTCCATATAGCTGAGTAGTGGGTCAGGACGCCGGCGACGCGCTGGCCCCACTCCGAGCGCAAATCGCGCCATTTTTTGCCCGAATGCGAACGTGGCTGGCCCCTTGCTGTGCCGTACGGCTTCGTCAAACACAAGAGGTTATCCATTGATCAAACGGGTGAGTACCGGTGCGTGTGTCTGTTTTCTGTTGTCTGTATCGGTGATCGCATCACGAGCGGACGCCGCGACGCGCACGGTCTGCGCGAGTGGCTGCATGTACACCGATCTTCAGGCCGCCATCGACGCGGCGTCGTTTGGCGACACCATCCTGCTTCGCGCCGGTCAGACGTTCGTTGGCCACTTCAGGCTCCGTGCGAAGGCAGGGACAGGTGTGATCGTCATCCGCGGCGACGCGCCCGCGAGCGATCTCCCGGGCAATGGGGTCCGGCTGGTTCCGTCGACGCGACCCGGAGGCAACACCACGATCTCACGGCTGGCGCGCATCGTCGGTCGCGGCGACGTGTACAAGACGACGCCGCTCTTGCGCACCGACGCCGGCGCCCACGGCTACGTCATCCAGTTCATCGACGTCGATGGCGAGAAGCAGGTGGGCTACGAGACGCTGATCCAGATCGGGACGGATACGACGGCCACACCGCCGACCGACATCACCTTCGATCGCGTCTACGTGCACGGTCACCGTTACAAGGGACAGAAGCGCGGCATCGCCCTTCAGGGCAAGCGCCTCAGCGTGCTCAACAGCTACATCTCCGACATCAAAGCCATCCGCACGGACTCACAGGCGATCAACGGCTACAACGGAGCGGGACCGATCACCATCGAGAACAACTACATCGAGGGCGCCTCCGAGAACGTGATGTTTGGTGGCGCCGATCCGGCAGTGACCAACCTGGTGCCGTCCGACATCGTGTTGCGGCGCAATCACCTGTTCAAGCCCTTCGCCTGGCGCAACCCGATTCTGGCGGCGCCCGCCGGCGTTCGCGCCTCGGCTGGCACCGGGGGATCGCTCGCGTCCGGCAAACATTACTTCCGGGTGGTGGCGGTGATGGCATCGGCATCGACGAGCGCTGTCTCCGCGCCGTCCACGGAAGTGTCGGCGACGGTCGCCGCCGGTGGTCGCGTGACGGTCAGCTGGAGCGCAGTGGCCGGCGCCGACAAGTACCGCGTCTATCGCGGCACCACTGCGGGTGGGCAATCGAAGTACCTCGAGACGACCGCCACCAGCTTCGCGTATCCGGGCAGCGGCGAGACCGCGGGAACACCCGCGACGAGCGGCACGAAGTGGGTGGTGAAGAATCACCTCGAGCTCAAGAATGCCCAGCGCGTGACCGTCGACGGCAACCTCTTAGAGAACAACTGGGCCGCCGGGCAGTCTGGCTACGCGATCATGCTGACCCCGCGCAACAGCGGCTCGGCTCCGTGGACACGCGTTCAGAACGTCACCTTCACGAACAACATCGTCCGGCACGTTCCCGCCGTCGTGAACATCGCCGGCTTCGATGATTCCGATCCGACCCAGCGCACCGAGCACATCACCTTCCGCAACAACCTGTTCGAAGACGTGGATGTGTCGGCATACGGCACGAACGCCAAGGCGCTCCTGGTGGGTGACGGTGCGGCGTATCTCGTGTTCGATCGCAACACGATCATTCACACCAACTCCTCCGTGCTCTTCGCCTATGGTGCGGCAATGCCGGGAGTGGTCTACACGAACAACCTCTCGCAGCACCACAAGTACGGAATCATGGGCGATGGATCGTCGACCGGCAAACCGTCGATCGCCAAGTATTTCCCTGGCGGCGTGGTCCAGTGCAACGTGCTTGCGGGCGGCAACGCCTCCTTGTATCCGACGCCGAACGCGTTTCCGACGGTCGTGGACTGGAACACCGGCTTTGTCGACCCTGCCGAGGGGGACTATGGTGTGGTGGCAGGCAGCGTGCTCGCGAAGTCGGGGTGCAGCGGCACCGTGCCCGGGGCAGATCTCGCGGCGCTCGACGCCGCGATGGGCGGTGGCGGCTCGAGCTCCTCTGAACCGCCTCCGCCTCCGCCTCCTCCGCCTCCGTCAACCAATCAACTCCCGATCGCCGATGCCGGCGGCCCATACACGGCGTCGGTCGGAGCGCTGATGTCGGCGGACGGAACCGGCTCCCGCGATCCCGACGGTGCGGTGCTCGATTATCTCTGGTCGTGGGGTGACGAGGTCGTGGTGCGCGCAGCCGATCTGCCGGCCGCCGCGATTCACGGAACCGAGTGGAAGAAGTCAGCTCTCAGCGATGCCGCCGGGGGAGCCATGCTGCTGAACCCGGATAAGGGCGCGGCCAAACGTGAATCGGCGCTCGCATCCCCCGCAAGCTACGTTGAGCTCACGGTGAACGTCGCCGCCGGAGTACCGTACCGGCTCTGGCTGCGCAGCCAGGCCAGCGGCGACTCGTACAACAACGACTCTCTCTATGTGCAGTTCAGTGGAGCCGTGACCGCCACCGGCGCGGCCGTGGCCCGGATCGGAACGACGTCGGGCCTGGCGATCATCCTCGAAGATCGCCGTGATGCGGGCGTGTCGGGTTGGGGCTGGAGCGATGCCGGATACGGTGCGGACGCGCCGCCGGTCTATTTTGCGCAGTCCGGCCCACAGAAAATTTGGATCCAGCAGCGGGAGGACGGGATCGGCTGGGATCAGCTGATTCTGAGCAGCGCGGCGTTCAAGTCATTGCCTGGTGCCACCAGGAACGACACCACGATTGTCGACGAGAACGTGGGGACATCGACTGGCGTCAGCGCGGCACACCGGTATGCGCTTCCTGGAACCTATCCGATCGTGCTGGCCGTGACCGACGCCGCCGGCGCGAGCGCGTCCGATGCGACGACGGTGGTGGTGCGCTAGGGAACTCCGGCGAACGCCGGCGGCGGGCTTCCGGCTAAAGCCGGGAGCCGCGCCAAATTCCAGGAGAACGCTGGTCACTTCTGCGCGGACGTCGCGGGCATCGGGTATGTCGCCACGATGCCGTAGTGATCAGATGCCGCGGCGTTGCCGGGTGTGTCGGGTACACCAAACCGTGTGATGTCACTCGGCACGAACCGGGGCGACGACCATGCGTAATCGATCCTCTTCCAGGCGTAGCCGGCAGGGGAGCCGCAGCCCTTGCGATTGGTCATGCCGGTGAACCCTTCGGCGCCGCCGTGAATCCTGGGCCAGGCATCGATGTAGCCGGCCTCCCGCAGCCTGGGGATCCCGCTGGTATTTGGCTGCTGTCCGCACTGCGCGTTTCCTTCCCAGACGTTCAGATCGCCGATCAGCACGTGTGGCTGGCCCGCTGCGGTTTGCGTCATGAACTCCAGAGTCTGTTGTGCCTGCCGGTCGTAGGTGGCCAGCTTGTCGGGACCGGTGCCGAACCAGTGCGCTGAGTAGATAAGGATGGAGGTGCGGCAGGAGGTGTCGAGGCAGACCGGGACCCGCACGACCCACATCGTGTCCTTCTGATTCGGGTTCCGCGACGTGTCGAGTTGCTGCCACGTCTCGGGGCCGGCAAAGCCATACCGGGCAACTACCGCGAGACCGTTGCGAGACGACGTTTTCGCGATCCATCCGAGGAGCTGCCGGACATTTTCCGGCGAGCCGCACAGCCATGCTTCGGAGAGACCCAGCGCGACGACCGCCGGATCATCCTTCACCGCTTTCACGAGTTCCCGCTGAACGAAGCCAACGCCCCACGCATTGATCGGCTGGGTTGTGTCGGTGCAGTTCGGTGTATCCGTGAACAGCACGGGCCGGCCTGCCAGGCCCACTTCGCCTTTGCCAGATTGGATGTTGAAGAAGGCGAGCTTCACCGGGGCCGACGTTGCGGCGCTGAGAAGCGTAGATAGAGAGAGTAGAAACACGGCGACACGAGCCATGTTCGAGACCACACCTGCAATGGATGCCAATCATCCGTGGCCCTCGCCCTCAATCCGGGTTGCGGGCGCCCGACCGAGTCGTGTGGGAAATCGTGAAAAAAGTTCTTACTCAATCTCGACAGGTGCGCAGATGCTGCTGAGCAGTAACTCTCGTGTTCCCAGGCATTTATGTTTGCAGAGCTTGGCGGCATATCAATTGCTGACGTTGGCCGCCCCAGAGGACTGATGGAAATTCGATCGTTGGTTCGCACTGCTCAGGGCCTGGCCAGTGTTGCCGGTCGTCGAGGCGTTGGCTATGTCGGTTATCTGCTCAGCGGGGGAGTGTGGCCGCATGCCGCCTACCGCTTCGGATGGGGACCCGGTGCGCCCCCCATCCTTCAGGGGTTCTTTGCCGCGGCAGGCGAGCTTGCGGCGGGGAAGACGAGTACTGCAGAGCTCGCCCGATTGAAACTGGCTGCCGGCGACCGCCCGGCGGTTGTCGTCACCCATGTGTCAACCGGCGAGGTCGAGCGATTGATGAATCGCGCGCACGCGGCCGGAATCACGGGTGTTTCCTACAGCTTCGGAAACCTGGTTCGCACTACTGAAGGCACCCTCGCCTTCGGTGATCTCACCAGGGCCCGGAAGCACCATCCTTCGAGCGTGTACTTCATTGCGTCGCGCGACGCTGATCGGCAAGCCTTCAATGAGACCTTCGGGCAGTCGCTGCCAACCGAGTCGACGACGCGGCAGTCGCTGCGCGAGCTCGACTCGCGGAGGAGTCAGCATCACGCCGGCTCCTCGAGCCCGACTCCCTGGACTGGCGCCTCGCGATGGAGGCCTGGTCCCTGCGACTTCTACGATCAGAGGACCATTGCGCCGCTGATTGCCGGGAAGCGCGTGCTGGATCTCGGATCGAACAACCCCTCATTGCCGGTGGCGATGCTGCGCGCTGGAGCGCGCGAAGTCGTCGCCGTCGAGTTCATGCCGTCAGCCGCGGAAGTGTCCGGACCGAACGCCCGCATCCTCTCGTGGCGCGACGTCCACCCGTACGACACGCAGGTCCTCAGCGGCGACATGCGGCTGTTCCTGTCCGAGGATCTCGGGTCGTTCGACGTGGTGACAGCACTCTGCTCGCTGTCGTTCCTGCCGGATGCGGACATGGCACGGATCATCCGCAAGGCCGCATCCATGAATGCGGTGCTGATCCTCCAGGCCAATGACGAAATCGACAGCCTGCCGGCCAAGACGCTCGACCTGCACCGGCTGATGCGGGACAACGGCTACCCTGAAGTGCAGGTCCATACGAGAGAAGGGGTTACGCAGCCGTTACTGGTCGGGTTTACCTGGGCGGGCGCCGACATAAAGACATCGGCGTCGGCTGAAAGCCGGCTGGCGAACCACTAGGGTGTAATCAGCTTACAGTTCTGTCGAGTGGCGCCCGTCACTCGTCCCCGAGCGCATCAGGCAAACATCAATAAATGTAGGGGCAAACTCAAAGTTCGCCTGAGGGCACCCTCCTTGCCTTAACGCTGTCGGCGCCGGGCGTAATCCGCGCCTCCTTTCCTCACTCTGAAACCACCGGGAGCATCGATGTCTACATACCGATGGAGGTGTGTCTTCACCTTCGCGGCGGCGGTGCTGTGCAGCACTTTCTCCGTAGAGGCGGCGACGATCTACGTGTCAGCAGGAGGCGATCTTCAAGCCGCATTGAACACCGCGAGGCCCGGAGACACTGTGGTGCTCGAAGCGAATGCCGAGTTCGTCGGCAACTTCGTGCTGCCCGTGAAATCGGGGGATGCGTGGATCACGATCCGCACCTCCTCGCCCGACTCCGGCCTGCCTCCTGCCGGGTATCGCATCAAGCCCGCGGATGCGGCGCGCCTGGCCCGGCTCCGGTCACCCAGCTCGGAGCCGGCGCTGCGGACCGCACCGGGCGCGCACCACTGGGTCCTTCGCTACCTGGAGTTTCGTGCGAATCAGGGCGGGACGGGCGACCTCATCCAGATTGGGGATGGATCCAGCGCTCAGAACTCCCTGGCGATGGTTCCGCATCACATCATCCTCAATCACGTGTACGTCCATGGCGACCGCTATGTCGGCCAGAAGCGCTGCATCGCGCTCAACGCCGCGAGCGTAACGATCAGCGATTCGTGGGTCGCCGAGTGCAAGGGAGCCGGTCAGGACACGCAGGCGATCGGCGGCTGGAACGGCCCGGGCCCGTACACCATCGAGAACAACTATCTGGAGGCGGCGGGTGAGAACGTGATGTTCGGCGGCGCCGATCCCGCGATTCGCGACCTGGTCGCCGACGGCATCACGGTGCGCCGGAACTACTTCGCGCGACCGTTGTCGTGGCGGGACCCGATTGTCTCGACGCCCGGAGGGCTCTCCGCGTCGGCGGTTACGGGGGGCTCGCTGCCGGCGGGTAGCTACGGGTACCTCGTGATTGCGCGTCGATACATCCAGACCACATACGCCGAATCTGCGCCGTCGGCCGAAGTGACCGTGACAACGACGGGCGCAGGCGCAGTCCGTGTCCGGTGGCAGGCGGTCAGCGGCACATCCGAGTACTACGTGTATGGCCGTACTCCCGGCGGGCAGAGTCAGTACTGGGTCGTGTCGACCACTGAGTTCCTCGACACCGGCGCTTCCGGCACTAGCGGGACGGCACGCACGAGTGCCTACAACAACGCCTGGACGGTGAAGAACCTCTTTGAGCTGAAGAGTGCCCGGAACGTCGTTGTCCGGAACAACATTTTCGAAAACCACTGGAAGCAGGCGCAGCCGGGCTGGGCAATCGTGTTGACGCCGCGTAATTCTCAGGGCACCTGCACCTGGTGTGAAGTCCGCAATGTCCTCTTCGAGGGCAACCTGGTACAGAACGCCGCCGCCGGCATCAACCTCCTTGGCCGCGACAACGGGAACCCGTCTGGACCGGCTGCCGACCTCACGTTCAGGCAGAACGTCTTCAGGTTGTCCACAGCGCTTGGCGGCAATGGATGGTTCATGCAGCTCGGCGACGGTCCTCGCGACGTCACGATTGAGCACAACACCATCGAGGCCAACGGAAATACGGTCGTCTACGTCTACGGCACCGACCTCATCTACGGTTTCAAATACAACTTCAACTCGTCGCGACACGGGAGCTACGGCATCAACTCGTCGGCCGGTTACGGCCTGCTGACCATCAACAAATATTTTCCCGGCTACGAATTCCGACTTAACTACCTTGCCGGCGCGACGGCATCGCGGTATCCACCTGGCACCCTGATCACACCTTCCTTCGAGGGACAATACGTTGATAGTCCGAGCGGGAATTACACCGTTCGGGAGGGCAGCTTTCTCAAACGCGCGGTGCCCGAGGACCTGTCTGATGTCGGCGCTGATTTTCCCGCGCTCGCCACCGCGCTCCTGGGCGTGAAGGAAGGCGAGCCACCAGCGGGCGGTGGACCTCCGCCGCCTCCGCCGCCCGACCCACCGACCGCGAACTTCACGGCATCGTGCCAGTTCCTGGTCTGCACTTTCACGAGCACCTCGAGTCCGGGCTCGGATCCCATCGCGTCGCTGTCGTGGACCTTCGGCGACGGTTCGGCGACAGCGAATGGCAGTCCCATAGGTCATACCTACGCCGCGCTTGGCAGTTACACGGTGAAGCTGACAGCGACCGATGGGAACGGCCTGCTCGACACCGAAGCGAAGCTCGTTTCCGCAACCGCGGCCCCGCCGACGGCCAACCTCACGGTGTCCTGCTCGGGGCTGACCTGCAACTTCGCCGACGCATCGAGCCAGGGGAGCGGCGCGATCTCGTCACGCTGGTGGACCTTCGGCGACGGGACGCCAGCCGTCCAGGCGACGTCCGGCAGCCATGCCTTCGCGGTCGGCGGCACCTACGCAATTGGCCTGACGGTGACCGATGTCTATGGGCTGTCGGCGTTGGCGACGAAGACGGTGCAGGTCGGCGCGCTGGCGGACGCGAGCCACGTCGCCTACAGCGGCAGCACGACGAAGTGGTCGAGCGCCAGTGGCGCGACCGACTATTGGAGTGCCACCGTCACCACGGTCCTCCACGATACCGACGAGCGGCCGGTTGCCGGGGCGACCGTCACTGCCGCGTGGACGGGCGCGGTCGTGAAGACCGCGACGTGCGTGACCGACTTGGCCGGCAAGTGCGTGCTGAAATCTGGAACGCTGAGCTCCGGCCGCACATGGGCCACCCTGAACGTCACCGCCGTCGCCGCGCCCGGCAGCGTCTACGACGCGACGGCCAATCACAACGCGTCGGGTACTCGGACGCCGACGATCACGTTCATCCGGCCCTGAACCGCGAGGCTCCGAGTATTTCGTGATCGCGTGATGCGGGATGTAATGCTCCGCAG
>Ga0111539_10013034_pt1 | contig 10404 bp, 9 predicted proteins | sample RhiMethybrSRZTD1_FD_79667 | JGI IMG/M metagenome (GOLD analysis project Ga0111539, IMG submission 79667) | Populus rhizosphere microbial communities from Tennessee, USA - Rhizosphere MetaG P. TD hybrid SRZTD1 (version 2) (version 2) | ecosystem: Host-associated > Plants > Roots > Rhizosphere >... | reverse complement strand
CAGGCGATCGCGATTGTTGGTCCGGCGGGTTCGGGCAAGTCTACAACGGCGGCAGGGTTTGCCGAACTTGGTTACGCCATACTGGCGGAAGACGTCGTGACGCTGCGTGAGCCTGGCGCGTCGTTTATGGTCCAACCGGGTTATCCGTCGATCAGGTTGTGGCCGTCGTCGGTTAAAGCGTTGTACGGATCGACGGCGACATTGCCACGACTGACGCCGACGTGGGACAAGCGTTATCTCGATCTCACGCAATCTCAGTATGACTTTCATAACCAGCCCTTGCCGTTGGCTGCGATCTACCTGTTCGCGGAACGAACAGGCCCGCCGGCGCCGTTTGTGCGAGAAATGACCGCGAGTGAAGCATTGCTTTCGCTGATTGCGAATACGTACGCCACTTATCTCATGGACCGGCAGATGCGCGCGCGGGAGTTTGAACTGCTAAATCGCGTGCTCAAGTCTGTGCCGATCAGAAGAGTCACCCCTCATGCCGACGCCCGCCGAATCGGCGGGTTGTGCCGCACGATTGTCGAAGATTTCCGATGTATAACCTCCCAGCCTATGGAAAGATGATCCTCGATCGCGGGCGCATGGATGCGTACGTCCATGCCTTGCGTCAGTCGGTCAAACCCGGATCGGTCGTCGTCGATCTCGGGTGCGGGCCGGGATTGTTTGCGCTGATGGCTTACCAGCTCGGCGCCCGACGCGTGTTTGCGATCGATCCGAACAACGTCATACAGGTCGGACGGGATGCGGCGCGCGAGCATGGGTTTGGCGATCGCATCGAGTTCATCCAGGAGTTGTCGACTAAAGTTAGTCTGCCGGAGCAGGCGGACGTGATCGTCTCTGATCTACGCGGCGTGCTGCCGTGGTTTGGGCACCACATCGCCTCGATCGTCGATGCGCGAACGAGGTTTCTCGCGCCGAAGGGAGTTCTGATTCCGAGACGCGACAAGGTGTGGGCGGCGATCGTCGAAACACCCGAGCGCTACGAACAAATCGTGAAGCCATGGAACGGTGAGAGCGATGGGTTGACGTTGAGCTCGGCGCGAAATCTTGCCGTGAACATGTGGAGCAAGTATCGAGTGCAGCCGCAGAACTTGTTGAGTGAAGCTTATTGTTGGTTCGAGCTCGATTACGGCCACATCACGGAGACGAACTTCCAGGCCGGGTTTGAAGTCTCGACCACACGAGCAGGAACCGCGCACGGCGTCGTGCTTTGGTTCGACGCGGAGTTGATCGAGGGCATCGGGTTTTCAAATGCGCCCGGCGAGGAAGAGTTGATCTACGGCAATGGGTTCTTTCCGTTCAAAGAGCCGGTTCAAGTCGCGGCTGACGATCGCATTGACCTGCGCCTCGACGGTCGTTTGATCGGTGAGGACTATGTCTGGAGATGGGATACCTCAATACCCTCCAAACACATCGACTTCAAACAATCCATGCTTTTCGGCGCGCCGTTGTCGGTGTCGAAGTTGCGTAAACGCGCGCACACTCACGTGCCCGCGGCAAATGCGCACGGCGCGATCGTGCGCTTTGTGCTTTCGCACATGAACGGGACGAAGTCGATCGAAACGATTGCGACGCACGTCGTAAAAGAGTTTCCGAGCGTGCTTGGCGATCTCGACGAAGCGTTGGACTTCGTTGCGAACATAGCTGAGAACTACAGCGACTGAAGATGAACAAGTTTGCGGCTGACGAACAACTACTGTTGACGATTGCACGTCGTGAGCTGGAGCCGCGGGGCGTGGCCGAGGTGCGCGAGTTGGTGCGTGAGCCGCTCGATTGGGATTATCTGATCGCGACGGCGTTCAGTCATGGTCTGCTACCACTGTTGCAAAAGAACCTTACAAGCGCGGCGGCGGATCTTGTCCCCGGCCACGTTTTGTCACGACTGAAGCGCGAATCGGTGGCGAACGCGCAAAGCGTGCTGCATTTGATCGGGAAACAGTTAGCGGCTTACCGGCTTTTGCGAGATCGCGGGATGCGCGTCGCGATCTTCAAAGGCGCCGTGCTCGCGCAAATGGCTTACGGCGAAGTCGCGCTGCGGCAAGCCGGCGACATCGACATGCTCATCGATCGCGAACACTTCGCGGAAGCAAGACGCTTACTCGAATCGCTGGGTTATACGATGACGCCGCAACTGACTGGCGCGCAACTCGCTTCGCATCTCGCGTTTCACTGTGAAATACCGTTTATGCGCGACGACTGGTTCACAATCGTCGATCTGCATTGGGGACTCGCACCGCGTAGCTTTGTCTTCGGAGTGGCAGCAGACGACGTGATGTCGCGACTGCGTGACGTGTCGTTGTCCGGGGCCACGGTCGCAACGTTCTGCGACGAAGACATGGTGCTTTACCAGGCGATGCACGGCGCGAAACACCTGTGGCGGCGGTTGGAATGGATCACGTCGCTCGCGGAGCTGATCCGCGCTACACCGACGATCAACTGGTCAGTTGTTCTGAAACGCGCCGAAGAGGCCCATGCGACACGGATGTTGGCTTTAGGTTTATGCCTCGTCGAAGCAGTCTCTGACGTCCAGATTGAAACAGGGATTTTAAGATCCGTGGATCCGCAGGGCGCAATGAAAAGCCTGGCGACACAGATCAAACAGCAAATGTTCACCGTCGCGCGCACGATCGAATCGACAGAGACAAACAGTTACAACTTCAAGAGCATGGACCGCAAACGCGACGCACTCGTCTCCGCGCTGCGCGCGCTCTTAGTTCCCACCTTGCCCGACTGGCAAGCACTCGCCCTACCCGCAGCTCTTCACCCGTTGTACTACGCGTTTCGTCCGCTGCGACTGTCGAAGACTTATCTATGGTATTTTCTTAATCGAAGATGATTAAGCCGCCATTGAAATGGGCCGGCGGGAAGCGCTGGTTGGTTTCGCACCTGGCGCCGATTTGGCAACGACACTCGGATCGGCGATATGTCGAACCGTTCTGCGGCGGCCTGGCCGTCGCGCTTGGTCTGCAGCCGAAGAGGGCGTTGCTCAACGACGTGAATCCGCACCTCATTAACTTCTATCGTCATTTGCAAACTGGACTCACGCGACGCGTCGAGATGCACTACGACGAACAGCTTTTCTATCAACATCGCGCGCGCTTCAACAAGCTGATCAAGAACGGCGGCGCGACCAGCAGCGAGGCGGCGGAATTGTTCTTCTATCTCAACCGCACGTGCTTCAACGGTCTGTGCCGCTTCAACAAGAGCGGCGAGTTCAACGTTCCGTTTGGAACGTACACAGCAGTTAATTATGACGTTGATTTTTCGAACTATCCGGCGGTGCTGGGCGATTGGAAGTTCACGAATGTAGACGTCGAAAAGGTTGCTATCAAAAAAGGCGACTTTGTGTACGCCGATCCGCCGTATGACGTCGAATTCACGACTTACAGCTCCGGTGGTTTTTCCTGGGACGATCAGAAACGAGCGGCGGAGTTTTTGGCGAAGCACGATGGACCAGTCGTCATCTCCAATCAGGCGACGGCGCGGATTGTCGAGTTGTACGAAGGATTGGGTTTTGAATTGAGTTTTCTTCCCGGTCCGCGAAGGATCAGTTGCACGGGAGATCGCACGGCGGCGCGCGAAGTGTTAGCGGTGAAAGAATGAATCAAGCCTGGTTACCGGATTACATTTACACGGATGGACGGTTTCGATCCGGGATCGCGCTGGTCTGTGATAGCGGAGGCAATATTCACGGATTGGTCGATGCCGGTGACGTTCCCAATGCGACGCGTCTCAACGGGCGGGCGATGTTGCCGGGGTTGGTGAACGCTCATTCACACGCTTTTCAACGCATCATCCGCGGACGAACAGAGTATCGATCGCAAAATGCGAGCGACAGCTTTTGGACCTGGCGCGAGCAGATGTACGCCGCCGCGACACGGCTCAGTCCGGAAGAGATTTACTCGATCTCGCGTATGGCGTTTCTCGAAATGGCGCTGACGGGGATCACCGCTGTCGGAGAGTTTCACTATTTGCATCATGCGCCGGACGGTTCTCGCTATTCGGATCCCAACCTGCTCGCGTATGAGGTGATTCGCGCGGCAAACGACGTGGGCATTCGCATCGCGCTGCTGCGCGTTGCATATGCTCGCGCGGGTTATCAAGTCGAAGCGAATCCGCGACAGGTTCGCTTCATCGAAGAGTCACCGGAAACTTACCTCACGCACCTGGACCAACTGCGTGGCTCCATTGAGGCGAAAGACGGAATGGCATGGGCGGGAGTGGCGCCGCACAGCGTTCGCGCCGTTCCACTCGATTACCTGAAACGTGTTATCGGATATGCAAACGAAAGAAATCTCCCGGTCCACATGCATGTCGCGGAGCAACCGGCTGAAGTCGCAGCGTGTATCGAGGAGTACGGCCGCTCGCCGGTGGCACTGCTCGATACCGAAGGTCTGTTGAGTGAGCGCTTTACTGCCGTTCACGCGATTCACGTCACGCCGAAAGCGGTCGCGGCATTCGCGAAGAGCGGCGCGGCTGTTTGTGCGTGTCCAACGACGGAACGAAACCTCGGCGACGGCGTGGTTCCCGCGGATCTTTACTTCAACGCAAACGTCCCGATCTCGTTAGGAACTGACAGCCAGATCCAGATCGATCTGCTCGAAGACTCTCGCGAACTCGAATATCACCTGCGTCTGCAAAAAACCGAGCGCAACGTCTTAGCACCCGAAAACCAGGACACCTCCGCACTCGCAGCACGACTCTTCGAATGTGCAACTGTGAACGGTGCGAAAGCAATCGGCTTGAAAGGCGGCGGACAACTAGAAGCCGGCGCGCCCGCAGACTTCTTCACTGTTGACCTAAACGACCTCTCGATCGCCGGAGCGTCGCCTGATGACCTCCTCGCAAACATCGTCTTTTCACTTTCGCGGACCGCGATTCGCGAAGTAGTTGTGAACGGTAAGCAGCTCAACCTTAAATGATTAAAGAAACACTGGCAGACCTGGTGCGAATTGATTCGGTATCTTCACGATCGAACGCTGAGATCGTCGAATATCTCGAACAACGTTGCGCCGCGATGGGCTTCGTCACAAAACGCTTCCCCTACGTTGACGAACACGGACTTGAAAAAATCAATCTCGTCGCACTCTCCACCGGGGATTTTTCCGATACCCCGGACGTCGAGCTCGCGCTCGTCGGCCATACCGACACCGTGCCCTACGATCCAAACTGGCCGGAAGCAACCAACCTCACCGAACGCGACGGCAAACTCTACGGTCGCGGCTCATGCGACACCAAAGGCTTCATCGCCGCCGCCCTAACTGCGGTCGAAACGATCGATCGCTCCCAACTCAGGAAGCTCCTCGCGCTGATCTTCACCGCTGACGAAGAAATCGGCCTCCGCGGCGCAAAGCGTCTGGCTGACGCCAACGCCATTAATCCGCGTTACAGCATCGTCGGCGAACCCACCTCGCTGAAACCCATTCGCGCCGGCAAAGGCTATTCGCTGGCGGAAGTCATCGTGAAAGGACGCGAGGCCCACAGCGCCTACCCCGCGCTCGGCGCCTCGGCCATCACCCGGGCCGCGCGACTCATCACGCGTCTCGAAACAATCGGCGCAGACCTGAAAGACGACCTTCACCCGGCCTTCGACCCTCCCTTCACAACCCTGAACATCGGCCTGATTCGCGGCGGCTCCGCCAAAAACGTCCTCGCCGGCGAATGCCGTTTCACCCTCGAATGGCGCCCCATCCCGACGCAACCTTCAACGCACGTGCTGAATCTACTGAACGAAGCGATTGCAGAAGAACAGCGCAACGATCCTGATTTCCAATGCGAGCTGGACGCGAACCGTGCCGATGCGGGCTTCGAAACTGCGCCTGACTCGCCGCTGATCTCGTTGCTGGAACAGGCCACGGGAATCGGGTCGGGAACGGTCGCATTCGGCACCGAGGCAGCGCAGATGAAGCTGCTCGGTAGCGAGTCGGTCGTCATTGGACCAGGCGATATCCGCGAAGCACATCGCACCGGCGAATTCGTACCCGTAGATGAATTGGAAAAATGCGCCGAAGTGCTGAAGTTCGCGATTACCCGCCTCTGCGGTTGACACGAGCCGAGCGGATTGCGCTAATTAGGGCGAAAGAAAGGTTCCCCGGGATGTACCCCATTCATAAGTTTTTGTTCGTGCTCGTCGTGTCGGCGTTTTTGATCCTTCCGGCCGCCCGGGTTTTATCCCAAACACAGGAAAAACCGCTCACCAGCAGCGAATTCGTCGGGTTGCTCTACATGATTCCGCGGAATCCGCAGAAGCGCGACGATCTGATCGAGGAGATCCGCCGTCGCGGGATCGGTTTTGCGCTGACGGACGGCATGCGTGGACTTGTTTCAACGAAGAGCGGCAACGACGTATTGTTGCGCCGCACGCTCGAAGAAGCAGAACGTCGCCGCGTGAATCCAACCGCGGCCGCGTTGCCATCGGAGACCGAAGGACGCGAACTGCTCGAGCGCACGCGAAACGTGACTCTCGCCGCCGCGAACGCGATGCCCGACTTCCTCGTGAAGCAGATCATCAAGCGGTCGTACGCATTCGGCAACACCGGCACCTGGAAACCGCACGACAACATCACGCTAGCCGTCGGTTATCGCGCAAACGCCGGCGAGGAATACAGGCTGCTGACGCTGAACGGAATGCCGGTACCGGACGAAGTCCGAAACAGCAGCGACTACACGAAGTACGCGCCCGGTGCGACGTCCAGCGGCGTCGAATACGTCTCGTCGGTAGCAAATCTTTTCAAACCCGAATCGCAAGCGGAGTTCAAGGTCGTCGATACGGACACGATCCAGAACCGGCGCACCGTCGTTTACGAGTATGCAGTCAAGAGAGACAATTCGACGCTGCAACTGATCGCCTCGGGAGCGAGGGCGATTGTCGGTTCGCGCGGACGCCTCTGGATCGATCGCGAGTTGGACCGGGTGTTGCGGTTCGAGCAGATCGCGACTGAGATTCCAGGCGATTTCCCGATGACCGCCGCCAGCACGTTGATCGATTACGACTGGGTTTCGATCAACGAACGAAAGTACCTGCTGCCGACTCACTCCGTGGTTCTCATCACGAGCCGAGAGGCGCAGCAGATCGTCCAGGACCGGAACGACATTCGCTTCCGCAGCTATCAGAAGTATGGCGCGGAGCTGAAAGTCATCGACGAGGTCGGAGAAGACGACGAGCCCGTCGAGCCGGAAACTCCGCCGAAACCCCCAAAAACAGACAAGCCCATTCGCCCACCGCAGTGAGCGAATAATCAAGCCGTGCGCCCACGAGCAGTGACCTAATGTGGACACACTGATGATAATTGTGTGCCCAACTGTCGACACGTAACACGCCTTGCAAATCGCGAAATCCGTTTAGTTTGTTGACTTCTTACCTCTGCGGCCTTTCGGTACACATATTGCTCATCAGTCTGGCGGTGAAAGTAGGAGATGCCCAGAAATGAAGCGCAGGATTCTGATCGTCGATGATGATTCGACGATCACTCAACAACTCTATTGGACCTTGTGCGAGCAGTACGACGTCGTCACCGCCAACGACCTCCCTACCGCCATCCGGCGTGCGACGTTCTACAAACCGGACATCTCCATACTCGATCTGCAAATGCCCCCTGAACGAGATACTTCAGCCGGCATGCGCTTGCTCGAGTTCATCAAGCTTCACTTATCGCATTCGAAAGTGCTGATCATGAGTTCAAACAGCACCGCCGATGTGCAAAAGTCCTGTATGGACGCTGGCGCTGACGGTTTTTTCGCCAAGCCATTTGCAATCGAAGACATGCTGGCGAGTATCATCAGATTGATGCCTCTGCATCGACTCGAACTGTTCGCGCAGATTCTTTGAAATTCGGACGCACCCCACCAAACGCGTCCGTAAAACACCCAAGATGAATTCCCTCTTCATCGAAAGGTGTGCTCGACGCCCCGGAAGTCGTATCCCACTGCGATCTCCGGGGCTATTTTTTTATCCCCGCTTGCACTGATGTACAATCCGAGCACGTGAGCGAAGCCAGCGACAAGGTCCGTGGAATAACTGAACTCCCCGTCTTCCCGTTACCGGTGGTCTTGTTTCCCGGTGTGCCTCTGCCGCTGCACATCTTCGAGCAGCGCTACCGGCAGATGCTCAAAGACATCGGGCCCGCCAACAATCTTTTCTGCGTCGCTTATTTCGATCCCAGCACGACGGAACTCGACGTGCCGCCCGCGGGCCATGTCGGCTGCGTCGCCGAGGTCACCGAGACACAAACGTTCCCCGATGGTCGTTCAAACATTCTGACTCTCGGCGTAATTCGCTACCGCATCGAGTCGTACACCGAACGCGGCGATCCGTATCTTGTCGCTCGCGTAGGTTATTTCGAAGACGACGAAGAGAACGAGGCGTCGCTGGTCCATGCCGCTCGAGAAGTTGCGGAAACGTTTACGCGCATCGCGCAGGCTGTGCGCACGCTCAACGACGAACGCAGCAGCCTGCCTGACATCTCGAATACCGAACCACAGCGTTTGTCGTTTCTCGTCGCGGCAGCGATGGAGATCGATGCCGAAGTGAAACAGGAGTTGCTGGAGCTGACCTCGACGTCGACGCGGCTTGAAAGATTGCGCGGCATGTTGTCGCTCGCCGTCAAAGGCTACGAAGAACGAGCGCGGATGCACGAGCTCGCCAAGGGCAACGGTCACAGCGGCAGAAAGATCGATATCGAATGAGCGAACGCGTCAGTATCCGCGTGCTGTTTTTTGGCGCCGCTCGTGACTTCGTCGATGCGAACCCGCTCGATATCTCGCTTGACGCACCGGCGACTGTCGGCAGCGCGTTTCGTTATCTCGTCGAGAGGTTCACCCAGCTCGAACGCTTCGGACGTTCGCTGCTTTTCGCCGTGAATCAGGAATACGCCACACCGGACACACAACTCAATGAGAATGACGAATTGGCTGTGTTTCCGCCCGTCAGCGGGGGGGCAAACGCAGATGCAACCGTTTGCGACTACGTTTGTCCGCTCGACTTCTTCGAGTTAACTACTGAAGCGATCGACGTAGGCCAGGTGGCGCGGCGCGTCGTGCCGCGCGAATGTGGCGCGACGGTTACGCTGGACGGCTACGCACGCGAGTGGACCGCCGGACGAAAGACGCTGTACCTGGTTTACGAGGCTTACGATTCGATGGCGCTGACGGAGATGCAGCGATTGGGCCGGGAGGCGCACAAACGTTTCGAGATCGCTCATGTCGGGATTGTTCATCGCACCGGCCGGTTGGAGATTGGCGACACGAGCGTAGTCATCGCCGTCAGCGCCCCTCATCGTCGCGCCGCGTTTGAGGCATGCGAGTGGATCATCAAGGAGCTGAAGCGTACCGTTCCGATCTGGAAGAAAGAAGTTTACGAAGACGGTGAGGAGTGGGTCGGCGCGCAAGAGTAGCGGCTCACTACACACACGGATCGGGTCCAAAACAACGAGGTCACCAGAGTAAAACCCTGGTGACCTCGTTTGGTCTAAGGAGTGCTGTCGAAGACTTACGGCAGCGCCTCTACGTTGAAGAAGAACTTGAACGAACCAGAGCTCTGGACGCCAAGTACGAGTTGAAGGTTCACGCTCGCTCCCGGCGCCAAAGGCGTACCGAGAGTGATCGTTCCAGCCTTCCAACTGCTGTTGAATGCGCCACCCATCGGTTGATTAGGCGGTTCCTCCAGCGTGGTTCCCTGAACAACAACCGTGCAAGGCGTTGCGGCCGAACCGTTCGACGCCAGGCAGGTTGCCGAATCCTGGATGTTGCTGATGGTTACGGGACCCGAGCTGATGGCTCGGAGATCCGCGACAGCACCAGTACCCAGAGAGCTAATGTCGACGATGCGGAACCGCAACTGAGTTACGGGCGCGCCGGTCGAATTCACGAACCGCCGCCTAATTGCCAGTGTTCCCGTAGCACCGTTCGGCACCGATATCGAGTTGTTGCGGTCGCGATTCGGTGATCCGTTAGCACCCACCGTCGCGTCGAGCAACAACGTGAAGACATTGTCGTTCTTTCTCGCACTTCCGAGACCCTGCGGTCCGGGAGCTCCCAGACGCTGGCCGGCAACGGTTACAGCGGCCGTGGTTTCGACGAACACCAGATCCTCGGCGTTATCGTTCGTGTCCTTCGTAGTACCGCCCGTCGGACACGGACCGAACGTCGATGGATTACCCTTCTTACCGCATTCATCGCGGAAGTAGCTGTACTCGAGGACGCTGCCAACCAACGGCGTTAAGGTCGAGCCTTCACGCAGCAGATCGCAGTTGCCTCCAGTGTTCGCGCCGAAGCCGACTGCATCGAGTCGATTCGCACTCGAGATAGCGGCCAGGTTCGAGGTACTGAAGATACCGACGTTCCTGTCGCTCTCGATGTCGGCCACGGTCTGATCCGCGGCGCCATAAGCGCCGAGACTGT
>Ga0111539_10013032_pt1 | contig 10406 bp, 10 predicted proteins | sample RhiMethybrSRZTD1_FD_79667 | JGI IMG/M metagenome (GOLD analysis project Ga0111539, IMG submission 79667) | Populus rhizosphere microbial communities from Tennessee, USA - Rhizosphere MetaG P. TD hybrid SRZTD1 (version 2) (version 2) | ecosystem: Host-associated > Plants > Roots > Rhizosphere >... | reverse complement strand
GTGATGTACGAGGCGGTGAAGAAGGGCGTGAAGCTGGTGCTGGCCGGCTCCATCCGCGACGACGGGCCCCTGAAGGACGTCATCACGGACACGGTGGCCGCGCAGAAGGCCTACGTGGAGGCGCTGCAGGGGGCAGGCCTGTGCATGATGCTGGCCTCGGCCCTGCACTCCATCGCGGTGGGCAACCTGCTGCCGGCGCGGGTGCGCACCGTCTGCGTGGACATGTCGGAGTCGGTGCCGGTCAAGCTCTCCAACCGCGGCACCATGCAGGCCATCGGCCTGGTCACGGACGTCGGCTTCTTCCTCGAGCGGCTGGAGGCCGAGCTGGCCTAATCGGCCAGGGCGTGCAGCATGCGCTGCGCGCGCGGGGTGAGGAACGCGCCCAGCACGCTCAGGGACGTCTTGCGCAGCACCTTGCGGTTGAAGGTGGCCGGATAGCCCATGAGCTCGCCCAGCATCTGGTCGCGCAGCAGGCCCTCCAGTGCGCCCAGCCAGGCCGAGCGGGCCGCCTCCAGGTGCACCTCCGCGGCCAGGTCCCCCTGCCGCTCCATGTCGGCGAACAGCCCGTCCACCAGGCCGATGAAGTGACGGAAGCCGCCGCTGATGACCACGTCGTAGCCGTTCTTGCGGATGCGGCGGGCCTCCAGCAGGAGCAGGCTGCGCAGCTTGCGGTCGCGCTCGACGGCCCGGGTGATGGTGTCGGCCACCGAGAGCAGGCGGGCCAGCGGCGCCGTCTGCTCCTCCATGGCCGTGCGGGCCTGGCTGGACAGGCGGCCCCAGGCCTCGTCGAAGATCGACTCCAGCAGCCCTTCCTTGCTGCCGAAGTGCTTGACCAGCTGCGACTCGCTGGTGCCGGCCTGGCGGGCGATGGCGGCCGTGGTGGCGTTTTCGTAGCCGTCCGTGGAGAATCGCTCGCGGGCGGCGTTGAGCAGCCGCTCGTGCACCGGCTCGGGCGGCGCCTGCTCGCGCGCCTCGGCCGGAGCCTCGGCCTCCGTGTAGGCCGGCATCCGCTCCGTATCCTGGTCGCTGCGCACCTTCATCCTCTTGGTGGGATCCTCACGGCGCAAACCCACCTTGACGGTGGGGGTATCGGCCGGGTGGTCGAGGGGGGACGCGCGGTCGTCAGGGCGGCGGAGGGGCATAGTTCGCTCAGAGTACCACTACTGCCCTATACAATCCAAGCGCATGGTCTGTCCACTTTCCGCGTCGTGAGGGGGCGCCGTCACGCGGCTGTCACGGCGCTGGCCGCGGCCCTGGCGCTGCCGGGAGGCGTGGCCCTGGCCGGCCCGGCCCGGTCCTCCGCCCCTCCGCCGCCCTTCGGCGTCTTCGAGGTGGTGGCCGGGCCCGGCGGCCGCGAGCTGCAGGTCGAGGCCCGGTTCGAGAAGGGGGCCGGCGACCGCCTGGAGCTGGAGACCGGGACCGGTCCCTTCGTGACCGGCGCGGAGTACGCGACGGGCGGCGCCTGGCAGCCGGCGGCGGTGGCGGGTGACGGGATGGACGTGCCCGGCTGCGGGCGCGCCGCCTGCCGCGTGCGCTACACGTTCCAGCTCGACCGCGCGGCCCGCGCCCTCAACAACCACGGCATCGCCTTCGCGCACGGCGAGGCGCTGCTGGCCCCGCCGTCCACCTGGCTGCCGCGGCCGGGCGGCGAGCGGCCCCTCGACCGCCCGCCGGCCGCGACCACGGCCGACGCCGCCGGGACGGTGTCGCCGGGGGCCGGGCGCTACGTGCTGCACGTGCGGACGCCCGAGGGCCTGCGCTTCGTGACCGGCCTCTTTCCGGTGCGCGGCGCGCCCGGCACCTTCGCCCTCGACCAGCTCCCGAACACGCCCTACGCCGGCTTCGCCGCCTTCGACGTGAGCGAGGTGCCGGTGAGGGGCGGCACCGTGCAGGTGGCGGTGGGGCCGGGCACGCGCGCGCTGGCCCCGGCCGCGGTGGCGGCCTGGGTGCAGCGCTGCGCGGGAGCGGTGGCCGGCTACTACGGGCGCCCGCCGCTGCCGCGCTACACCGTGATCGTGCTGGTGGGCAGCCGCCGGCCGGTGGGCTTCGGCACCGCCATGGGCTACGGCGGGGGAGCCATCCTGGTGTGGATCAGCGCCGGCGCCAGCGAAGGCGACCTGGCCCGCAGCTGGGTGCTGGTCCACGAGATGGTGCACCTCGGCTTTCCCAACGTGCCCCGCCGCCAGCACTGGATGGAGGAGGGCCTGGCCACCTACGTGGAGCCGGTGGCCCGCCTGCGCGCCGGCCTCATCGGCGAAGACGAGCTGTGGAACGGGCTGGCCAAGGGCCTGCCCAACGGCCTGCTGCGCCCGGGCGAGAGCGGGCTCGACGACGCGCGGCGCTGGGGCCCCCTCTACTGGGGCGGCGCGCTGTTCTGGTTCCTGGCCGACGTGCAGATCCGCGAGCGCACCCACAACCGCAAGTCGCTGGAGGACGCGCTGCGCGGCATCCTGGCCGCCGGCGGCAGCATGAGCGTGTGGTGGACGCCCGAGCGGGTGCTGGAGGAAGGCGACCGCGCCACGGGCGTGCCCGTGCTGCGCGAGCTCTACGACGGCTTCGGGCGGGCCTACATGGCCGTGGACCTCGACGCGCTGTGGGGCCGCCTGGGCGTGGCCATCGTGGACGGCAAGCCGGTGAAGCGCGAGGCGCCCCTGGCCGCCGTGCGCGACGCGCTGGCCCAAGGTGACGGCGCGGCCGGTCCGCGGTAGTTTTCCGCATCCCATGTCCCAGCCGGGGTGGTCGGTCTGGATCTGCGGCCGTTGCCGCCGGCGCGTGCCGGACCAGGTCGCCGAGTGCCGCTGCGGCGCGCCCCGCGCCGAGGCCCTGGGCGTGATCACGCCGGGCGGGGACGAAGAAGAGGAGGCCGCTCCGCGCCTGTGGCCGAAGGCGCTGGCCGCCCTGGGGCTGGGGGCCGCGCTGGCCGGGTCGTGGATCTGGTTCGTGGAGGCTCCCACCCGGAACGCGCCGGGGGCCGAGGCGGTGGAGGCCGCGGCCCAACGCGCGCCCGCCCCGCCGCCGGTCGTGGCCGCCGAGCCCGTCGTGGAGGCGCCGCCGCCCACCTTTCCCCCGGCCGTGAACCAGACACCGCCGCCGCAGTTCGGCTGGGCCTCGCCCTCGCCCACTCCGGGCGCTCCGGCGGGGTCCGTGCGCAGCACGCCGCGCGCGGCCTACGTCTCGGAGGCCGACCTCGCGCGTTCGGTCGGGTACGAGCGCCTGCGGGCCGAGTTCGCCTCCCTGAACACGAACGCGGCCAACCTGGCCCGGCAGGTGGCCTACTACGAGCGCGCCGAGTGCGAGAACCGGGTCGACGAGGGGTGCCAGCAGCTGTTGGAGAAGATCTGGGCCACCGCCCTGGCGGTGGGGACGTCCATCGAGCGCGCGGAGGAGATCGCGCGCACCTCCTGGATCGACCCGGGCGTGGTGCGCACCATGCGCACGCAGGCCGGGCTCGACGACGCGGTCTGGGACGAGATCGAGCGCGTCACCCGCAAGTACCGGCAGCGGTAGGCGGAGGCCGGGGCTCGTCCGGCCTCCGCGCTTGTTGCCCTACTGCTCGAGCGTACCCACGATCAGCAGGTTGCCGGTGTCGGCGTCGAAGACGGCGTAGCCCTTCGAAGCCGTGAAGGGCTCGCCGCCCTGCGGGCTCCGGAAGGCCAGCGGGCCCTCCAGCAGGGCCAGGCCCACCTGTTCGCCGCCGTCGAAGCCCGTGGTGTCGGCGGGGATGCGCGTGCGCAGAGTGCTCACGCTCATGAACTCCAGCGACACCACGCCGAGCTGCTGGGACGGGCCCTGGTTGCGGGGAAGGTTGAACGTGTGCAGGTAGTTGCCCACGTCCTCCTTCTTGAAGCCGCCGCCGGGGCGTGGCGCGACGGCCTTGATGCCCACCGGACGGTGCGGCTTGTCCTTGGGCGGCTGCAGGCCGCGAGGACCCTGGTCGCCGGCCATGGCCGTGGCCGCGGCGGCGGCCAGCAGGAACGACAGGACTGCGTTTCTCCAAGACATGACTCTTCTCCTTTCCGTGCCGGGCCGCTCAGGGCGTCCAGGTCATGAAGCGGCCGCCCTCGGGGCTGCCGAAGGGGACCGGGGGCAGGGTGTCCCACCAGGCGAAGGGGGGCATGTCCTGCATGACGAAGCCGGGCGTCGTCTGCGGCCAGTACCAGAAGACGTACTCCGGTCCCAGCGGCACCACGGCCCTGATGTTGCGGGTGAAGGCGGTGGCGCTGGTCGTGATGCCGCGGCTGCCGAACAGCTCCTGACCCATGTCGATGTGGTCGGCCACCATGGCGGTGGCCGTGCGGGTGGCGGACAGGCCGCCGTAGAGCGTGCTGAAGGTGTCGTTGTAGATGAACACCAGGAAGGTGGCCGGGCTCACACGGCCATCCTTCACGATCATGAAGTGGTCCACGCTGCCCACCGGGTCGGCCGGTCCCAGGTTGTGCTGCACGTATTGGCCGCCCGGCGGCACCTCGTCCCAGAAGAAGTAGGGACCGTTGTGGCCGCCGTCGGTCGTGTAGCCGGCCTCCACCCAGCACTGCTGGGGGCATTCGGCCGACGGCCTCTGCACCAGCCAGACCTCGTTGGTGACGAAGCCGTCGCAACCGGAGCAGGTGATCCGTCCCAGCGTGATGTCGGTATAGGCCCCGAAGTACTCGGGCTGCTCCTGCCAGCGGACGATGCCGTAGCAGTGGGGGCTCCAACACGTATAGGCGGCGGCCGTGCCGCCCTGCAAAAGCCAACCGGCCAGCACCAGGCCCAGGGCCAGCACCGGCCGTTTCAAGAACTTCATCTCGCGTCTCCTTCCTTGGGCCCGTGATGGGCCTCGGTGGGAGACGCGACGATTCCGCGCGCCGGTTGTCACCCCGGCGCGCGGAGCCGCCCTACTTGCCCTTCTTCAGGGGCGCCGGCTCGACCCGCACGAAGCTGAAGCGGGCCGTGGCGCCGTCATGGGCCCGCCCGGAGAGGCCCACGGCCGTGGCCTGCGGCCACTGCTGCATGGCCTGGCCCAGCGCGGTGGCGTCGAGGCGGAAGACGTAGCCGCCGCCCTGGTTGGGATCGGAGACGGCGTAGTTCTGCATGCAGCCCGTGCAGTTGAACTCGCTCTCCCAGATCACCTGGTTGTTGCTGTAGAGGTGCACCATCAGCTTGTGCAGCATGAGCGGCTTTTCGTTGACGACCATCTGCACGCCCAGCACGTCGGGCGTTTGCACGTTGATGGCGGTCAGCACCGCCATGTCCACCGCGCCGATGAACTTGGGCCCGCAGATCTGCCCCTTGATCCCGCTCACGTCCACGAGGCCCAGGTCGGCCGTCGTGCCGCCCGGCGAGGCACTGGGACTGGGACTGGGACTGGGCTCGATCAGGGCCAGCCGGCCGTGATCGTCTCCCCCCTGGGCCGGCGGCAGGGCGGCCAGCCCGCCCAGGACCAGCCCGGCCACCACCAGCAGCGTCTTCCCGTTCCACATCTCTCGATCCTCCTTGGCGCGCGGCAGGCGCGTCCTTCACGTGACGCGACGTCGGGGCCCGGCCCTGGTCACTCGGGCGTACGGACCTCCACGAGGTCGCGGTTGTAGACGCCCCGGATCAGGGCCAGCCGCCGCCCGTCGCGCGACCAGGCGTAGGCGAAGATCCGGCCCGAGTCGAAGCGGGTGAGCGGGCGCGGCGCGTGCCCGGCCGTCCACGACCAGATGTTGTGCACGTCGTCCCGGGCTTCGATATACGAAAACGCCTCGCTGTTCGGGACCCAGCGCACCACCTGCCAGCCCGCGCCCGCGCCCGGCACCTCCAGCATCCGCGCCGGGGCGGTGCCCTCGGCCGGGAAGACGCCGATGCGCCAGGGCGCGCCCGGCTGGGCCTGGGCGTGTCCGGCGATCCAGCGTCCGTCGGACGAGAAGGTCGGATCACGGACGACGCCGTCGCCGATGCGCACCGGCGTGCCGCCGGCCAGGGGCACGCGCCAGCCCGTGGGCACGCCGGTGTCGTAGGAGGTGTAGGCCACCCAGCCCTGTGGGGACACCTGCGGATTGTATTCGCCCCCGCCGAAGGTGAGCTGGCGCAGGTCCCCTCCTCCGGGTCCCGCCACCCACACGTTGCGGCTTCCGCCCCGCGTGGACTGGAACACCACCTGCCCTTCGGGCGACACGTCGGGTGCGGCGTCGATGGCCGGTCCGTTGGTGAGCCGCTGCGTCAGGCGCGTGGCCGGGTCGACGGCCCACAGGTTCCAGCTCCCGCTCACGTCGGAGGAGCAGACGATGCGGCCGTCCGGCGTCCAGCCCAGGTTGTAGTAGTACTTGCCCTCGCCGGGCGTGACCTTGCCGGCCGCGCCGCCCGGCTCGGCCACCCACACGCTGGAGATCAGCTCGCGGCGGAGGGCGATGAAGCGCGTGGGGTCGCCCGTGCCGGCCACGGCCAGGTAGCTGTTGGCGTCGTGCGTGACCTCCACCGGCGCGCCGGCCGGGTAGGGCACGCGCACCACCTGGCCCGACGTGCTGGTGGCGCCGGCCACCGGCAACAGCACGGCGCTGCCGTCGGCCACCCAGGCCGGCACGCCGGCCCACCGCCACCGCGTGGGCTCGCCCAGGGCCCGGGCCGCGCCCGTGGCCGCGTCCACGGCCAGCACCTCGTGCACGAGGCCGTTGCGGGCATCGGCCACCAGCCGCATGGCCGCGATGGCGCGCCCGTCGGGCGACCAGGCGGGCTCCTCCTCCAGCAGCGTGCCGGGAGGAGTGGTGGTGAGCAGCGCCCTGGCCCCGGAGCCATCGGCCGCGGCCACCATGAGCGCGATCTGCGACGGGGGCAGGCGGCGCACGAAGGCCATGCGTGCGCCGTCGGGCGAGAAGCTGGGGCCCGAGCTCACGCCGGCCACCACCTCCTCTCGCGGCCCGCCCTCCACGGGCACGCGGTAGAGGGCGTACGTGTCGTCGCCCTCGAAGTCGGCGGCCAGGTACACGAAGCGGCCGTCGGGAGAAAACGACGGTCCGCGGAACTCCGCCGCCACCGGCGGCAGCAGCGCCTGCTCCTGCTCGCCGTCCCGCCGCCGCACCCACAGGCTGGACTGCCCGGACTCCTGGACCACGAAGGCCAGCCGCGCGCCGTCGCGGGAGGTGGCGGCGAAGAAGACGTTGCCGCGGTGCGTGACCTGCGTCATGGCCAGGGCGGGCGCGGCCGGGCCGGGCGGGGGAGCGGGCGCGGGGCGGCCCGCGGAGCGCACGCCCAGCACCGCGGCCAGCGTGGCCCCGGCCGCGGCCAGGATCCACCCGCGGGCGGAGCCCTTGCGCGCCGTCCGCCGCGGCCGGTCGTCGGCCGCCGCCGGCAGCGCGCGCAGCGCGCCCAGCAGCTCGCCCGCCGTGCGGTAGCGCTCCGCCCGGTCCTTGGCCAGGCAGCGCATCACCACCGCGGAGAGGGCGGTGCCCTCCAGCGCGGGCAGCGGCGGCGGCTCGCGCTCCAGCAGCGCCACCAGCACGTCGGCCGTGCTGGCCCCGGTGAAGGGCGCGCGGCCGGCCAGCATCTCGTAGAGCACCACGCCCAGGCTCCACACGTCGGAGCGCGCGTCCACCTCCTGGCCGCGCGCCTGCTCGGGCGACATGTAGCTCACCGTGCCCATCACCAGCCCGGGCGCGGTGGCCAGCGAGGGCGCCCCGGCCGGCTCCGGCTTGGCCAGGCCGAAGTCGAGCACCTTGACCAGGCCGTCCGGCCGCACCATCACGTTCTCCGGCTTCACGTCGCGGTGCACCACGCCCGCCTCGTGGGCCGCGGCCAGGGCGGAGGCGGCCTGCAGGGCCAGGGGCAGCGCGTCCCCGGCGCCCAGGCCGGCCGGCGTGAGCCGCGCGCGCAGCGTCTGCCCCTCGATCAGCTCGGTGGCGATGAAGGGAACGCCGTCTTGGGCGCCGATCTCGTAGACGGTGACGATGTTGGGATGGTTGAGCGAGGAGGCCAGCCGCGCCTCCTGCTGGAAGCGGGCCATGGCCGCGGGGTCGGCGGCCAGGTGGCCGGGCAGCACCTTGAGCGCGACGCGCCGCAGGAGCGTGGTGTCGCGCGCGGCGTACACCGCGCCCATGCCGCCCGCGCCCAGCGGGGCCTCCACCTCGTAGCGCCCCAGCCGCTGGCCGGGGGCCAGCGTGCCCGCCGGCTCGCGCGCGATGGCCTCCAGGGCCTCGGCGGCGAAGGACGAGGTGTCGGACGCGTGGTCGTAGGAGGCCAGCAGGGTCTCCACCTCCTGGCGCAGCCAGGAGTCCTCGGCGCAGGCCGCGGCCAGGAAGGCGGCGCGGTCGGCCGGGGGCCGCTCCAGCGCGCGGTGGAAGGTGGCCGTCACCTCCTGCCAGCGGCTGGCGCTCACGGAAGGGGCGCCTCCAGCTCGCGCTGCAGCCAGGCCTTGGCCACGCGCCAGTCGCGCATCACGGTGGCCACCGACACGCCCATGGCCTCGGCCGTCTCCTCCACGCTGAGGCCGGCGAAGTAGCGCATCTCGACCAGGCGGGCCTTGCGCTCGTCGAACGCCGCCAGCTTGTGCAGCGCGGCGTCGAGCGCCAGCAGCTCCTCCGAGCGCTGGGGCGACATCACGGCCACGTCGTCCAGCGAGACCACCGGCGCCCCGCCCCCGCGCTTCTGCCGCCGCTGCGTCTTGGCGTGGTCGACCAGGATGCGGCGCATGGCCTGGGAGGCGATGGCGAAGAAGTGGGCCCGGTTCTGCCAGGTCACGTCCTTCTGCCGCACCAGGCGCAGGTAGGCCTCGTTGAGGAGGGCGGTCGTCTGCAGCAGGTGCCCGGGCCGCTCGCGGCGCAGGTGGCCGCGCGCGCGCAGCCGCAGCTCCCGCTCCACCAGGGGCAACAAGTCGTCGAGCGCGCTGCGGTCGCCGTCCTTCCAGGCGACGAGCAGCCGGGTGACGTCGCCGGGCGGCTCAGGGTTCATGGGCCGTGGGTGAGGTGCCAGGGTAGCTTCGCCACCTCCCCATGTAAAATCAGCCCGGCTCCCTGGCTGCAGGAGACCCACGATGATCATCTTCGGGACCCGCGGCGTGACGATGAACTCGAAGTCGGGCACCTTCCACTGCCCGGAGTGCAACGCCCAGCGCTCGTACCAGCACAAGAAGGTGCGGCGCTTCTTCACCCTCTACTTCATCCCCCTCATCCCGCTCGACCTGCTGGGTGAGTTCGTGGAGTGCGAGGGCTGCAAGAACACCTTCAAGCCGGGGGTGCTCGACTACGACCCCAGCGCGGCCCGCGAGGCCTTCGAGGGCACCATCGCCGACGTGCTGCTGCGCTGCGCCCTGCTGGTGGCCTTCGCCGACGGCGCCCTGCAGGACTCGGAGCGCACGGCGGCCAAGAGCGCGCTGCAGAAGTTCATGGGCCGCGCCATCGCCGAAGACGACTTCGACCGCGCGGCCGCGCTGGCCAAGCGCGACAGCCAGGGCGTGGCCGTGGCCGTGGAGCCGGTGGCCACCCGCCTCAACGGCAACGGCAAGGAGATGCTGGTGCGGGCGGCCGTGCAGGTGGGCCTGGCCGACGGGCCCCTGCAGGAGGCGGAGCTGGCCGTGCTGCGCAAGATGGCGGCCGCGCTCGACGTGACGCCCGCGCACCTCAACGGCATCGTCAGCGAGCTGACCAGCCCGCCGCCGAGCTGATGCGCGCTGCGCGCTGGCCGCTGGCCCTGCTGGGGGCGGGGCTCAACGCCGCGGTGCTGCTGCTGCCCGCTCTGGCCAGCGGGCGGGCCCTGGCCTGGCTCGGCGTCCCGGCCGTGCGGCTGTTCCTGGCCGGGGCCGGCCTGCTCTGCCTGGGCGACCTGCTGCACGCGCCGGCCGCGGCGCCGGAGGCGGGCCCGGACGCGCCGACCGCGCGCCTGGCCTGGGCCACCGGCCTGGCCCTGCTCATCACGTTCTGGACGGCGCTGGCCACGCGCGGGCCGGGGCCCGTGGCCGCGGGGTGCGCGGCCATGCTGGGCGGCGCCGCCCTGCGCGCCGCCGCCATCCGCCGCCTGGGCGCCTTCTTCGTGACCGAGGTGCGCGTGCTGCCCGGCCAGGCCCTGCTCCGCCGCGGCGTGTACGCCCACCTGCGCCATCCGTCGGAGACGGGCCTGCTGCTGGCCGCGCTCGGCGGCTGCGTGCTGCTGGGCAGCGTCGCCGGGGCCGTGGCGTGGGCCGTGCTGCTGGTGCCCCTCGTCCTGGTGCGCGTGCGCCGCGAGGACGCCGTGCTGGCCCGCGCGTTCGGCCCCGCCCACGCCGACTACGTGCGCGGCGTGGGGGCGCTCCTGCCCTGGGTCGGGCCCGGCGGCCCTGGCAACTCGGCCGGCGGCCGCATGCGCCGCGTGAGCAGCAGGTAGAAGAGAAGGGCCAGCAGCAGCGCCACCAGCAGGCGGACCAGCAGCCGCCCGCGCTTCGAGCCTTCCGGCATGGATGCCTCCGTGATCCGCTGCCG
>Ga0111539_10013029_pt1 | contig 10407 bp, 9 predicted proteins | sample RhiMethybrSRZTD1_FD_79667 | JGI IMG/M metagenome (GOLD analysis project Ga0111539, IMG submission 79667) | Populus rhizosphere microbial communities from Tennessee, USA - Rhizosphere MetaG P. TD hybrid SRZTD1 (version 2) (version 2) | ecosystem: Host-associated > Plants > Roots > Rhizosphere >... | reverse complement strand
TCGATTCCGCTTAAGGTTACTTCCGCATTCCCGAACGTCTTAAACCATAGCATCGGATAACACCTCTGCTTCACTCTCCGATGATCCTGCTCAATCAGGTTATTCAAGTACTTGCTGGTCCGGACGAGCGTTTGAGCGGGCAATATGCCTTCGGCCTTCAATTCGGCGACGGCTTGATGGGACGCTTGACTGCCGTCGAGCGTGATCTTCTCCGGGACCTCGTTATTACCGATCGCCTTCTTGAAGAAGCGTACGGCGGCCGCTTTATCCCAGTCCTTACTCAGCAAGAAATCGACCGTCTGGCCTTGTTTATCGACCGCGCGATAGAGATAGCGCCATTGACCCTGCACTTTGATATAGGTTTCATCGACTCTCCAGGATGCGCCGACGGGGCGCGCATAGTTCTTCCACTGTTTCTCGAAGACTGGAACGAAGCATTGGACCCATCGCAAAACGGTGGTATGTACGACCGTGACGCCTCGCTCCGCCATCAGATCGCACACGTCGCGATAACTCAGCTTGTAAGTGACATACCATCGCACGGCCTGAATGATGAGAAGATGATTGAAATGGCGGCCTTTGAAGAGTGCGGGCCTTTCGGAAGGGAGTTGGGCCATGCCGACGATTATCCATAATTATCAGGTTTGCACCAGAACCTTGATGAATCCAATCACCGAAGCGACTGCGTACTTGAGCAAGGTGGCGATGCACATATGCACGTGATCTGGCATCAGATGACCTTCAATGATCTGGCATTCTTTCTGCCTGGCCAGTTCGTGAAAGACCGGGCCAAGCTGCCTGCGTATTTCCCCATAAAGCGCTTGGCGGCGATATTTGGAGACGAAAACAACATGATATTTGCAATCCCACTTCGAGTGGGACAAGCTTTGGTAAGTACTGTCCATTTTGTTCTCCTTCTGGTGTGCCTCATCAAACCACCGAATGAGAACAATATTTGACTTCCCAGTCGCTCTAACTGGACTCCCGGAACGCTCAAAGCTGTTCTGGTCTCACTGGTCGAGCCAGTGGCTTACCTTTTTGTGATTTCAGTTACAAGCAATGGCTCGCCCGTTTACACGCCTTGAATCACCTGGTCAGCGACTGGCTGGTCGCCAGCACAGCGTTGTCTAGCGACCAGCCAAAACTCTACTTGATTGACTCCAAGCCGATCCCCGTCTGCCATCCGCTCGGCCGCGTGCGGCTGATGCGCGAGGATGGGGCTCGTTTTGGGAAAACGGAGAAAGGCTGATTCTTTGGTTTCAAACTGCATGCTCTCCAGCACGTCGCAGGACGAGTCGTCAATCTCATCCTGACGCCCGCCAATATTGATAATCGTGTTCCAGCGCCGGATCTGCTGATGGCCACTGATGGCGGGATCACCATCGGCGATCTTGGTTATCGCGGCAAGAAGTTTCAAGACATGCTGATCGAAGAAGTCGATATGCTGATGCTGACTCGCGCCTATGCGACAGATCGCAAAAAGCTTCTCTCACAAATCCGTCAGCAAGTTGAAACAACCTTTTCTCAACTATGGTTGAAGTTCATTGACCGCGTTTTTTTCCGTTCGTGGCTTGGTTTGTGGAACACTCTCCAATTGAAGGTTCTGTTCTACAATCTCTGCCACGCGGGCGTGATTTCGAAGTAGTCAACCCAAGACTGGGATTAAGTAAGGCGCGACGAGCGCCCATTCTGCATCACTGACATCAGTTGGATAAGCCTTTCGTTCCACACATCAAGCTTATCACGATCGGGGAAGGCAGTGGGCGGAGGCAAATCGCTGCAAATAAAGCAGAAAAGGTAACAATACACTCTAGGAGGCCATATCGTGAAAAATATCAGTTTGCTTATAGTTACTATTTTGCTGGCGGCGCCATTGCTTATGGGGCCTGCAAGTAACGCCCATAACAACGAAACGGTCACTTTCGCCAAGGACATCGCTCCGATCTTTTTCAAGAAATGCGTCAGCTGTCACCGCGCTAGCGAGGCCGCCCCTATGTCTTTACTATCTTACAAAGACGCACGGCCTTGGGCGAAATCGATCAGAGAGAAAGTAGCCGACCGGACGATGCCGCCCTGGCATGCGGATCCGCAGAATGGCGATTTTGTCAATGACCGCCGCCTGACGCAGCAGGAGATCGACAAGATTTTAGCCTGGGTCGATGGGGGGGCGAAGGAGGGCGACGCTCGCGATCTGCCACCCCAGCCCACCTTCGTCGAGGGCTGGAGCATTGGTAAGCCTGACCTGGTGCTTTCGATGCCGGAGGAATATACGCTCAATGCGACCGGCCCCGACGAATACCGCTATTTCGCTATCGAGACAAACTTCGCGGAAGATCGCTATCTACTGGCGGCGGAAGCCCGCCCCGGCAATCGTAAGATCGTTCATCACATAGTGGCCTTCGCCCAGCCACCTCAGGCGGGTAGTCAGAATGGGGCCGTGATCGCTAAGGATGGGGAAGAATCCATTATTCACTCCGACGGGCTATTGCAGAGAGTTAAGGCGGATGCGCCGGTCCACAATGACGGCTGCCAGCTCCCTAACGGTGGGGGCGGGTCGGTACCAGACGGGCGTACGCGTGATCGTCTCATGCCGGTGTTAACCGTGTTTGTACCAGGAGGTGACGCCGATCGATGGGAGGAGGACGCAGTTATGCGGATTCCCGCCGGGGCTAAGATCATTTTACAAATTCACTACACGAAGGTCGCCAGCAGCGTTCAGAAGGATCGATCGAGCGTCGGTCTCATCTTCGCCAAAAAGCCTCACACCAAACTCAGGTCTACCGACATAGTGGCCAACCTATATATTCAGATCCCACCGGGCCAGGAGCGTCAAAAGAGCACCGCATGCTGGACGTTCGGCGACCGAGACGTCGAATTATCCGCCCTCAGGCCACACATGCATTTACGAGGGGCGGCGATGGAGGTCAAGGCGGTCTACCCGGATGGAAGAACAGAGGTGCTACTCAACGTGCCAAAATATGATTTCTCATGGCAGGAAATTTATAGGTTAAAGGAGAGGAAAGTGATTCCGAAAGGGACCATAGTCCAGATTACGGGTTACTTCGATAATTCATCGAGGAACAAATACAACCCCGATCCGACCAGAGCTATTCGTTGGGGTGAGCCGACCTCTGACGAGATGCTCTCCTGCTTCCTCGAATATACGTATAGTGAGTCACGGTCAATGGCGCCGCCAAAAACAGAACCTCGCTAGAAAAGAAGATTTACTAAGTTGTGAAATCGTTGTCGCCAACGGCTGTCGGGATCTGCGCACAGACGCCGACCGCGTCGCTCTAAAGCAGGACGTCATCTACCGCGAACATCATAACTTCACGTTAAAGGCATGGAGAACATTATGGCCAGGGCAACAAAAACGAAAGATGGATTCACAGTAACCACAATCGAACAGGCGGGCGCATATGAAGGGCAGGCTATAGGGCGAGTGTTGCTGCTTAGAGGCGATAATTGTGATTATGATCATTGGACGCTAGGGGCGGTCGAAAGCGCCGATGAAGCAGTCAACCAAGCTCCAAATTTGACTCGAAAGGAGTTCACCGAGTACCTGGACGGCCTTAGAAACTATCGCGAAATTATGAATGTTGTTGTTATGAAAACAGGGTCCTTTTCGACGCCGAATATTCTTGAACCGCCCGCTGTCATACGCTGTCGGTCAGACGCCAATGCTTCAAGCACTGCGGCGCGGTGATTACAGAAAAAGGCCTTTCTTCCGGGCAAATACGGAAAGAGAGAAGGGAAGGCCTTGGGCAGCTTAAAGTGAACTAGACCACGAATCGGGAGTTTCATCATGACCATACGGAGAAGAGACTTTATAAAAAATGCAGTGGTGGGCGCAGGACTTATTGGGACGGGAATGCTTTCCGGTCCGGCAGGGCATTCCTCCCCCGAATTCCCTGCGAGCCATTACACAATGACGATTCCATTTATCGGTTGATTTACCTCGGGCTGGAGCAGATCAGCCGGAAGTGGACGATGCCGATCAAGAACTGGAAAGCGACTCTGCAACAATTTGCGATCCTCTACGAAGATCGTTTACCGCTGGAAGCGCCAGGCGTCACTAAAGCTTGATCGTTATGAATTCCGTTTACACAGAAAATCTGACAGGCTCTCACACCTTAGGAGCAGCCAAAAACTGTTCGACATACGGGGGTCCACCTCAGATGTCAAACATCGTTCTCACGGGAGACAACCTGACTGTCGCTCAGGTCTCTGCTCTCACATGCGACCAGGAGGCAAGAGTCGAATTTGACGAGCGTGTGGAGGTGAACGCCACACTATCCCGTAGGTTTTTGGACGAGAGCCTAGAGTCAAAAGTCATCTATGGTGTGAATACCGGGTTTGGTCCGATGGCCTCCCACCTGATTGGCAAAGAAAATCTTACAGAGCTGCAATACAATCTCGTCCACAGTCACGCCGTGGGTATGGGGCAACCGGTTCCCCATTCATTCGTACTTGCCGCAATGCTTGTGCGTCTGAACACGTTGGTCAAAGGGCAGTCGGGTGTATCGTTTGCACTTCTCGAACACGTGCGAGCCGCCATCAACAATCGCATTATTCCAGTCGTGCCTGAACATGGCGCAGTCGGGACCAGCGGAGATCTCGTACAGTTAGCTCATATTGCGCTTGGTCTCATTGGCAAAGGCCGCGTCTGGTTCCAAGGCGAACACGTGGCGGCGAGTCAGGCCTTGTCCCGGGCTCGCCTGACACCGTATTCGCTGAAGCCGAAAGAGGGATTGTCTCTCATTAATGGGACCGCATTCATGTCCGGCATTGCTGCCCTCATATGCGCTGATGTCGATCGCCTCCTCTCATTGGCAACTCGGACTGGAGCCTGGGCCCTGGAGATCGTCGGCGGTTTTGATGATTGCATTGCCCAACGATTCCATGAATTTCGGCCGCATGCCGGACAGATTGCTGTAGCACGCGCTCTGCGAGGACTCCTGGCGAATTCCAGGATGATGAAACAACGCAACGAGTTTCAGGCCAGGCATCGCATCACGGAAGAAACACATTTGATACACGAGCATGTCCAAGACATTTACTCGTTCCGCTGCATTCCACAGATATTGGGGCCGATGTTGGATGCGCTCGCGCAAGCTCGCAGCGTCGTCGAGACTGAGATCAATTCGGTCACGGATAACCCCATCGTCGACGCAGAACACGAACAATTCTGGCATGGCGGCCACTTCCACGGTGAGTATATCGCCATGGTATCCGATCAGCTGCGGGCGAATCTCGCCAAATTGATGATGCTCACGGAACGGCGCATTAACTTCTTCTTGAACAAGAAAGTGAACGAGCGGTTTCCCCCGTTCTTAAATAGAAACAAACCAGGTCTTACCTTAGCTCTGCAAGGGTTGCAGTTTGTCGCGACATCGACTGCGGCTCAGAGTCAAACGCTTGCATTCCCTCATCGCGTCCACTCTATCTCGACGAATGCCGACAATCAGGACGTTGTCAGCATGGGAACCGATTCCGCGTTGATGACGATGAAAGTGATCGAAAACGCCTACATCTTGCAGGCAATTGAAATGATCACACTGGCCCAGGCTACAGATCTCCTTGAGTGCAAGGAGCGCCTCTCAACTGACTCCCAACATCTGTATGCCGCAATACGCGAACAAATGCAGTCTGTCATTGAAGATCGAGTACTGGTCGACGACCTTGCTCGTATTGTTGAGCTCGCTCGAACAGTGGGAAACGTTGCAGTGAACTGGGACCTGTAAGGAGACAGCGACGATGGAATATACGAGTACAAACATTGCAATCATTGGAGGCGGAATCGCCGGCTCCTGGCTAGGATACAGACTCGCGCAACGCGGTGTCGAAACAGTAATCATTCAATCCAACACAGACCCGGACACGCCCAAGGTGTCAGAGGGAGCTGCTGCTGTAATAAACGGGCGACTTCTCGACGGCGGTGACGATCTATCCCCGTTGCTCGCAGATGAAACAGGGACGCAACACCCGGAGCTTCAGTCCATGGTACGGCGCTATCTGCGCCAGGAATTTGATGAGCTCTCCCGGCTTGTCGAGTTCATGCCGCTCGGACCGATTGTAATTCCAAAAAGTTCTATTCCATTTCCCCGTCTCGGCGTTGGCGGTGAAGTCGTCTCTCTCATACTCGATCGGTTCGTTGCGTTAGGTGGGAGTGTCATAGATGGACGGGTGACACACCTAGCGGTGACGGATGGCATTTGCAACGGGCTTCAGTACGAGCGGCACGGGGCGCCCCACAAACTGCGGTGTAACGCGCTGATCATCGCCGCCGGTGGCTTTTCCGGTTTGCTGCCGGATGCAGCGACACCTAATGCCGGAGCATTGCTTGGCATGTTCGCTGAATGTGGCGGCATGCTTTCGAACCTCGAGTTCTTCTACAGATTTGCTTTTGGGGATATCTCGAATGGCAGAGTGCTCTATCCGCCGGACTTAGAGGGCGCACGTATGTACCGCGCTGGAAGTCGAGCTCTATGGCTCGAGCGCGCCTATGCCGAGTATCCAGAGGAAAGGCGTGATCTGGAGATCTTTCAGCGTTATTGGACTCACAACATAGACGTACCGCACTTCATTGAAGGCGCGAACACCTCCTTTTCCCTCGGCCCTATCTGCGGATTTTCGATGGGAGGTATCGCACACAATCGCAGCGCCACTAATCTGGTCAACGTTTATGTGACGGGTGAGGCAAGGCATGATCTGGCTGTCAATTACACAGTCGGGAGGCCCTGGGCCTGTTATCTTGCTACCGCAGGTATGCTACTCGATGTGTTGAGCGAGCATTCCGGTGGAAACTCCGTGGCGGATTTTCCGATGATGCCCGTCCCGGCAAGATTACAGGCATCCTTGCTCACGGAGATTCGTCAGCGGTTAAAAGGATTTCGGGATCACCGCTTCTCGAAGTCAGGCGCGGAGGAATTTGTCGAGTGGTGCCGTACGACTCGCCAACGCCTGCCTCTTGAACGCAGGGGCTGCTTCCAAATCCTAATCCTTGCTGAGGCGCACGCGCTGAGTGCTTTGGCCCGCCCTGAAAGCCGTGGGTACTTCTTCCGCGCTGACTTCCCGATCGCGGATCCGGCAATGGCCCAGCGTACCACAATGGCTTTTTATGACGCTGACAATGATCGAGTTGTCGTTGGCCTGCTGACTCAACAGGCTCTCAGTGATCGCATAACGCCTGCTTCGCTCTCACACCCATCGACCGTCAATCTTTAAGACTTAGGAGGTCTCATGAAACAGATCAATACCGTTCTCCCGACCATATATTCAATCGCGGCTGAACTTCCAAAACCGTGCTGGACGACCGACGAACTGCTCGAAGCCGCCGGGGATCATCTCTCAGACAAGCTTCGTGACATGTTAGGCAAGCTAGGGGTGAACAAGCGGCATTCTCTGCTTGCGAACTATCCATCGGTGCTCTTCGAAGGGGCAGAGCCGGAGCTTGCAATCTCGGGAAGTGCGCTTGCTGTCCACACAGCTCGGAGATGTATCGAGAAAGCGAACGTGCGTCCACACGAAATCGGCCTGGTCCTGGGAGTCACCTCCAGTCCGTCCCGATTGATCCCCAGTCTGGTTGGCGACATGTTCGCTCAAATGCCGGAGCTTCGCCGGGACATCATGAGTCTGAACATCGCTTACATGGGTTGTTCCGCGATATCGAAAGCGGTGGACACGGCCCGATGGTTTTTGACCTGTTATCCAGACAACCGCGTTCTCGTCTGTTTCATGGATGCTATCACGCCGCTTTCGCCGCCTTTACCCGGGAAATATGCGCACTTCAACGAAGTGTCTCCCGAAGAAAGACAATCTACCGTCAATGTGATGCATAATTTTCTCTTTGGTGACGCATCCGTAGCGATGATCTTGAGCGCCGATGGGAAGGGACCAAAGTTCGGTCCCATCACACACTTGACTAACGAGATACCCGAAGATGCCGAGATCGGTACGGTACCCGATGGAGGCTCCGACATTCCGGTCGTTTACGGACGAAGAAAATATACTCTCGGCCCAGAAGTCAAGCAGCGGGGATGGTTCTACGCCACCCACACAGTGGAGCAGTTGCTCAAGAAGGAGGATTGCAAACTCAGAGATCCCAAGGACGCCACAATGTTGCTGATGCACACCGGGAGCTCGAGGATACTCGATGGTTTATGCGAACAGTTTCGCGTTTCTCCCGACAGCCCGAGTGTGGCGTCCTCTTACAATATCCTGCGCGAGTACGGTAACGCCATAGGATGTTCAATCCCGCTCATGCTCGCTGATCCAGTGCCTCGCAGGGAAGGCGAGGGATTGATGGTTGCTTTTGGCCTGAGCTTTAGTTGCGGGGCATGTACCCTAACGATACCGCGAGGAGGATGGACGCCTTGACACTCCCAGCGCAAGAAGCGGCGGGATTCTTGCTTCACCGCGAACGGCCTGCCGTGGCAGGTCTTACATTCGCTCCACAAGCATTTAACGTCTCGGTATGCCCTACCGCGACGAGTATTCTAATTCCTTCGTCTCTGACGTTTTTGGCCGCATGAGATGGTCCCGTTTTTTCGGACAGCAGTGTTGCTTAGAATATAAGCGACACTACTATGAAAAAGGGATCATCAAAATCAAAGCAGAATCCGGAACCCCAGACTCCTCGCCGGCGCAAATATGACGAAGAGTTCAAACGGCAAGCAGTGGCCATGGTTCGCAATGGGCAGCCGGTGCGCTTAGGAAGAGTTTGACCGCCGACGGTCACAGCCTGTCCGGGAGGTGATTCGGAGTATCAATCCGATCATTCGCGGATGGGTCAACTACTTCCGCATCGGACATTCGAGCGACTGTTTCACCTTTGTCAAGGACTGGATAGAGAGGAAAGTACGAAGGCGCTTGATGCGAGCGCGTAAGCGGAAAGGCTTCGGCTGGAAGCGGTGGAGTAAGGAATGGCTATATGCGGAACTGGGGCTGTACAATGACTACCAGGTTCGCTACTACCACCCGAAAGCAGCGCCAGTCCGATAAGCCACATAACCCTCACGAAGAAACTTCGAGGAAAGCGGAGTGCGGGAAAACCGCCCGCTCCGTTTGAGGCGGCGGGTACTGGAAACGGGCTCCTTCGGAGTACCGCGCCAGTACTCGACCCTACTTTCAGCCGGCAGACATGACCTTGATCTATCGTTTCATCGCCAGCGAGGCGACCAATTATCCGGCGGTGATTTTGTGTCAACTGCTCGGAGTGAGTCGCAGCGGTTACTACGCCTGGAAAGAGCGGCCCGAACGACAAGATCAACTTGCCCCAAAGGTAGAAGAGGTCTTTTGGTTCCACTCGCGTCGCTACGGTTCGCGGCGGATCGCCGCCGAGTTGAGGCGTAAAGCCGTCATCGGACGACACCGGGTGCGGCGCTTGATGCGCGAGCAGGATTTGCATGCAATTCAACCGCGGCGCTTTGTGCCGCGTACGACCGATTCCAACCACGGTCAGCGGATGAGCCCGAATCTGCTCCTGGAACCGGCGATCAGAGTTGATCGCCCACGGCAAGTGATTGTTGGTGACATCACCTACTTACCGCTACAAACCGTGGATTGGGCGTATTTGGCGACCTGGATGGATCTGTTTTCCCGCAAGATCGTCGGCTGGCATCTCGCCGATTCAATGACGGCGGAACTGGTCATCGAGGCGCGAAGGTGTGCGATCCTCCGCGAGCGTCTTCCGGCTGGAATGATCATCCATTCCGATCGCGGCGGGCAGTACGTGGACACAGAGTTCCGAAGACTGCTCAATCAACACCGGTTTGAACAAAGTATGAGCCGTGCTGATGAGACCTACGACAATGCGCACGCCGAGAGCCTCTTTTCGCGATACAAAGCGGAGTTGCTCGAAGATGGCGCGTTTGCCGATGTCGAGCAGGCGAGATCGGAAACCTTCTCTTACATCGAAGGCTATTACAATCGAGTCCGGCTCCACTCGTCATTGGGCTATTTGAGCCCGGAGGAGTTTGAACGGGCTTATTATCAAAGAGCGGATGGCCGCCTATCACTCGATGAGTAACCGATACTGCGGAAGCTTCGCGGCATCTGTTCGGACGCGCTGCGCGTGGCTTCTCTCTCAGATGAGTTTATCGCTTTGGGGCAGGCCAATACCCCCTTCTCAAGAATTGGGGGCTTGGAGCATCTCTCGTTCAAGAAATGCTCCAGGCATTGTCCCGCCATCGCGCAGGCGCTCGGGTTGCTCTCCAGCAGGGCCCTACCCTCCTGCGCGACGGATCGATTGTCTGCAAGAGACGGAGAGGAAATCAACCATCGAGTTCAAGCTGCACCGCGGCCTCTATCGGCGCGGTGTGAAACTTTTGACAATCAACAACGAAAGGACGTAAAAGCTAAGCAACACTGGTGTCCACTAAAGCAGGACCACCCCAAGGGGCATCG
>Ga0111539_10013028_pt1 | contig 10407 bp, 6 predicted proteins | sample RhiMethybrSRZTD1_FD_79667 | JGI IMG/M metagenome (GOLD analysis project Ga0111539, IMG submission 79667) | Populus rhizosphere microbial communities from Tennessee, USA - Rhizosphere MetaG P. TD hybrid SRZTD1 (version 2) (version 2) | ecosystem: Host-associated > Plants > Roots > Rhizosphere >... | reverse complement strand
GCCAAAAATTCAATACCGAACCTGCCCATATCAAAATTAACATTTCCGCAGGCGTTGAGTTCCGCTTCATCAGCATTGGCACCTGCTGCACTGATTTCACGTAACTTAAGCGATCGGCCAAACAAGGTTTGTATCTCCTGGCGAATTTTTGATTCATCAAAAACGATAGGGTCGAGATCGCCCTCTTTTACGATTAGATTCTCGCGCACATTAGTAGCGATTTTGTAATCCTTTGTAAATTTTATCTTCGACGGAAAAGCAAAAGCACATTCCCCACACATAACGCATTTGCCAAGGTCGATACTCACGGGTGCCTTGGAAATAGCACCGGTAGGGCACAACGCAGCAAGGGCTTCTTCGTCAACTTTTTCTAGTGTGATTTCGGGCCTGCCTTTGAATGGACCAGGTAACACGGGTTTTGTAATGTCCGGAATAAATTGTTTTCCGTGTTGCCTAAATATGGTTAACTCATCTAAAATCATATGCTTATAAATATATTTCTACCTTGTTCTGTGATATTGTGACTTGCTCATCACAAGTCATGGCCACAATAACTCAAGTTGTAGCTCTTGTTATTAATTGGAAAATCAGAGATTTCTAAATCCCGTAACGATAATGCCAATGCCATCCAATTATGGAAGGAGGGATCTTTTACTTTATAGTGAATGATCTCGCCTTTGTCATCCGTAACGGCGGTATGGCAAATCTCTCCTCTCCATCCTTCGATCATAGAAACCGACAATGTGTTCGCCGTAAGTTTCAAATTATTTTCACTCGTAGGCTTAGGTGATGGACTGTCAATGCCTCGCAATTCGCGAACAAGGGACCTGATATATAAAATCGATTTTTCAATTTCCACTCTCCTAAGGGCCGCTCTTGCCCACACGTCTCCGGCTGTAATGGGTGAAGGGGCTTCGTACTTAATGTTTTTATAGGCAGCAAAAGGATGCGACTGTCGAAGATCCCGCGTCATCCCCGCCATGCGTGCGGCCATTCCTACAGCGCCGATTAACTCCATTTGAGTCTTTGTAACTTTCCCGATATTTTCCATGCGCATTAACGCACTGGGTAGAGCAAATAATTTTGCTGCCATTGGTTTAAACCGGCCTTCAAAATTATCGAGGAATTTGAGGAGCGCATCCTGGAGTTCCTTGTCCAACGGATAATGTGTGCCTCCGACACGAATCAACGCTTTTCCGAACCGGTTTCCACACCAAAGCTGACTATAATTTATCGTGGGTGTTCTCAGTGCTCCGAAGACGGCAGCCCCCAGTTGGTAAGCAAGTCCAATGCACATATTACTCAAATCTCCAATGTGCATGGCAATACGTTCGAGTTCCAGGCCAATGGTGCGTTCAATGTCGAGCCGATCATTCTTTTGAATCTCCCCTAGGCTTTCACTTAGGTAGGCAAATGCGCACGCATGGCCGACCGCAGTATCTGCGGCAATACTTTCCGAAAGGACAGTGCGCTGTAGCAGGGACGTTTTTCTTAGATAAGTATCTTCAACCCCTCGATGTTGCCAGCCGAGTTGAATTTCCAAATGCAGAACGGTTTCTCCGTTGCATAAAAACCTGAAATGTCCTGGTTCAATAACCCCGGCGTGTATTGGACCTACGCCAACTTCGTGCAGTTCAGAACTTGTTATTTTATAAAAAGGATAATTGTTAATAACCTTCGAACGGTCTGCCCGGTTGAATGCATACCGCACGGGTTTTTTCCAAGGATGACTCAGGAATTCAACTCCAAAGTTTTCCATTATTTCTCGCTCATAGCCGTGAAATGCGTACACATTTTTCGTTATTGACATGAGTTGAAGGTCCCTTTTAAAAGACTGTTCGTGAGATAAAACCTTTATCTCAGCGGTATGATCGTTGGCGATACAACAAATAAATTTCAAAACTTTGCCCTGCGGAAATGCATGATAAGACACACAGTGGTTTTGGTCATTTTGCATCAACGATCCGACTTTAGAATAAAATTCACTGTAAGAAATCACGGGAATATCATTCAGTCTGATGGCCCCCTGATTTTTGATCGCTACATACACGCCTGTATCAATAGTAGATTCCATAAATTTATGAAGGAAGTGATTTGATCGCACTGTTTATACTATGAACAATTATCTCGGGTCGGAATAACCCGATATAGAAAACGATGATAATTAAAACCAATTGAATCACCGACTCAAAAACCGTTACTCCACGGACGTTAATGGAAGCCGAACTTTTCTTCAAAAAGACGATGCCCAACATTTTTACTGCCAACCCATAGATAATCACCAACACCATCAGCAAAACAACCAAAGCGATCCACCAATAATGGTTGGCGATCAAGGATTGAAACATCATCAATTCTGATATTAACATTCCTGAGGGTGGCATGGCGATAATGGACAGAAACCCCAGTAGCAACACAACACCGCCTAGCGGATTTACACGAAGATAACTCCCTATCTTTTCGTCCAATTTGCTGTCGTAAATTCGATGCATTTGGGAGACCTGAAAGAACAAACTGGCTTTCACTAGGGAATGCATGATCAAGTGAAGAATGGCTGCAAAATATCCTATTCCGCCACATGAAAATGCGATCATGACTAAGGCCGCATGTTCCATGCTGGAATAGGCAAACATTCGTTTTACATTTTTTACTTTAAGAATGTATACTGCCGAGAAAAAAAGCGACAACATTCCCGTTATCATGAGCAGGTTATTCATCCATGGTAAAATACTGGTATGAGAAAAAGCCTCATAGAAGCGATAGATAGCAACGAAGCCTGCATTCATCAATACCGATGAAAGGCTGGCGCCGACCTGGGATGGTGCCGCATCTTTAGCGTCTATGTCGACATTAAAAAGCGGTACGAGACCAAGCTTCACACTAAAGCCCGTCACGATTAGTAGGAAACACGCTTTAAGCCAAACGGGATTGAGCTCTGTTGCTACATTTCTGATGGTGGAGAATGAGAAATCAATGTTGCTCACTTGTTGGCCGGCGAGGCCAAGGAAGAGGACACCAGCAAATGCTAACGCTATCCCAATCGAGCAAATAAATAGATATTTCCAGGTAGCTTCAAGTGATTCGCTCGTTCGGTTATGGTAGATCAAAATCGAAGCACCAAGTGTAGTAGCTTCCATAAATGCCCAGAGAACTCCAAAATGTGACGTGAGGAGAACCCCAACGATAGCGCCTGTAAAAAAAATTGTGCCAGCGTTGTGTAATGACTCGACGTTCGGCTTGATGTCCCGGAAGGTCACAAATTTTACGTAGTGAATGGACGAAACGAGGCTGACGATCAGAAGTATAAAGTAAAATATCAGGCCCAGCGTATCACAATAAAAAAAGCTATTTAACGGCTCGCCTACATGTTGTAGGAGATAATATCCTAAAAATCCCATTAAGGCAACATAGGCCAGCGCAATTCCATGGTTTATGTTTCTGTTTTTTACAAAATAAGCTGTGATTGCAAGAAACGCGGTCAAAACAAAGAAATAGTTTAGCATATGCCTTAATCTTTAAGTTGCGACAATTGTGAGGAATCTGTGTTTTCAAAATAGTCTTTCATCTTGTTGAAGAAAATTCCCATGATGAGGACGCTTGTAAATATGTCCAGCAGGATGGCTGCATTCGCAAACATCGGCATCGCAGCACCTAATGCTAGTGAAAGCAAAAAAATTCCATTTTCAATGATGAGGTAGCTTATCAAGTGGGTGACGAGATCACGGTTATTGATTGCGATAAAAAGGCCAATCAATATGGAGGAAATCGCAGCCGTAAAATATTTTGCCTGCAGATCTGCATCCTTTCCCAATTCATCGTGCAGCATATAGCCGCATAAAAAACTGATGATAATTATTGCTGTGGAAAACAATACTGAGTAGTATCCTTTTATAGGTCCGCTGTGGTGACGGTGGATTTTGTCCTTGGTAATTCGGCTTAAAAAAATCGGAACAAAAATCGCTTTGAAAATCAACGTCTCAACCAGGATGAAGAGCAGCTGGATAATTTCGTTTTCTTTAAGTTCAACATAGGCCAGGCCAAATAGGATAATTCCCTGGGCCGCCATCAAACCAAAATAGCTCTTCACCATCTCTACTTTTGCAAGATAGATGAGGGACATTATAAACATGATGACAAGAAAATTAGCCATGTTAAATTCTGTTTTTAAGTATTATGATGACGAAAATCAAAACCATTGCAATTGCACTGACCGATAAGATGTACTGTGCATTCATTGCCATCTTGTTTCTGGCGCGAAAAGATTCAAACCACCCTATGCCCGCGGCAAAAAAAACTTGAAGAATGATGAAGATCCCTATCCTTTCCCACAATGCGAGGGACTGGGGTATCAAACAATTTGCGCTTAATGTGCTAAAGAGTACGAATTTCACATTCGTGGCAGTTTTGATCAAAGCGAGATCGAAACCACTATGATCCAGCACCATTACCTCGTGAACCATCGTCAGCTCCAGGTGCGTTAACGGATCATCTACTGGAAGCCGGCTGGTTTCAACGAGCGTGATATTCGCCAGCACATATCCAGCAATCATTGCAATGACGATGGAGAAATAATTATCGTAGTGCAGGTTGGCAAAAATGTCATGAAAGGACGTGTAACCGGTGAACATGGCAAGCGCGCTGAACATAATAAAGAATGCAGGTTCAATGAGCAGCGAATAGAAGGCCTCGCGGTTTGCACCCATACCTTCGAAGCCACTGGATACGTCAAGGGCGCTGAGGATGATGAGAAAACGGCCAAGCCCTAACAAATAGGCGAATAGAACAAAGTCGCCAGTAAATGAGAACAAAGCGTCCGTCTCCTCAAAAGGGATAAACAGCGCCGAGATAATAACCGATGAGAAATAAATCGTGGCACCAATCTGAAAAACAAAGCTTGATGATGTACTGTAAACGGATCCTTTCTTAAAGAGACGAAAAATATCGTACCACGGTTGTAAAATCCCGGGTCCTTTTCTCCCACTGGTTAAAGCCTTTACTTTTACAATAACACCCGGAAAGTAAATGGAAGCTATAAAGATCAATATTAGGGCGAGCATACTAGATGACGTTAAGAAATGTTAGTAGACCGAGAATGATTAAAAAGAACATAGGATAAATCAAGTAATGATTTATTAATCCCGATTGAGCAACGCCTGCCCTGGGCAAATAGGTAGTGATCAGATTTACCCAACTCAAAACGGTTTTTTCTTCAATAAGATCCTTGGCTTCTGTATCGAATGTTTTCGGGGGCGGAAAAATTTCTTTCTCATCGAACGACTTGTAATTTCTTTGATAATCAATTAAGGGATCAACAAGCTGGCGTAAACTGTCAGCGTATGATGTTGGCGTGTATTGATGTCGAAAATCTCCTGCTGAATATCCACACCCCCACGTGGGGCCAGTGGTAACCTTGACTCGTGACTGGCGCCACGCTCGAACGACAAGCGTTGCTGCGACGACAACAATCAGTATAATATTAATGTAACTCGTCATTCTCAGGGCATCTGCAACTTCTTCCAGCAAAACAGTTGATGGATTTATTCCTGTGAGTTGCCGAAGGATGCCGACCATGGCACCGCCGAAAAAGGGAGCCATTAATCCGATGCAAAGTATTAATCCAATCAGCAAGACGGCAGGAAGCAACATGCTTTTAGGAACTTCTTCCGTATGGTGAATGATTTCAGACCTTCGCGTGCCTAGGAAGCTCATTCCGAAAGCTTTCGTGAAGCAGTAGATGCACAGACCTCCAATAAGTACCAAGCCCAAAAGCGTTCCGATTCCAACCAACGACATTGAAAAATCAGCGATCGGCAAATGATGAAGGATCCCACTATAAATCAGGAACTCGGAAATGAACCCATTAAAAGGCGGAATACCACTGATAGCCAATGCGCCAATTAAAAATGCAATCGAAGTATAACGCATGTTCTTGATCAGTCCGCCCAGACTATCCATGTTCACCGTATGCGTGGCGTAGTATACGTTGCCCGCCGTGAAAAACAACAGAGATTTGAAAAGAGCATGATTAAGATTATGGAGTAAAGCACCACTCAAACCCAGGATCATCAGCGCCTCGTCGTTTACTGCTTTACCTAGAATACCAATCCCAAGTCCCATTCCAATGATGCCGATATTTTCGATGCTATGATAGGCTAACAATTTTTTTAAATCGTGCTGCATAATGGCCATTATCACACCCATCAAACCTGAGACGATACCGATCACGAGCACGATGATTCCAATCGCCATTAAGCCCTCCTGTAGTAAGGAAACCACTCTAAAGATTCCATAGATACCCATCTTGATCATCACGCCGCTCATGACGCCAGAAACGTGTGAAGGTGCGGCAGGGTGAGCCCGTGGCAGCCAGGAATGCAATGGGATAAATCCCGCTTTGATACCAAAGCCAGCAAAAAATATTAAGAACAAAGGAATGTTTTTTTGCGTTGAAAAATAGCTTGCTACTCCACCAAAACTCAAATCGCCTGTTTGATTGTCGGCAATTAGAAATCCAATCATGATAAGGGCAAAACCGAGGTGCATCTGCAGAAGGTAGTTGATACCAGTTTTTAATGTAGATTCCTTTTGCCCTTCAAAAATCACGAGTATAAAGGAGAACAAGGACATCAATTCCCAGGCGAGTAAGAAAGCAATTCCGTCACGCATAGAAGTGACCAACAGCATCGCGCCATGCAGCCACAGAAAACTGAAAAGATGTAACGAAATAAATACGGCGCGCTTCTTTGACATGTAGGGCTTCAGATAACCACCGGCATATAAGATTCCACACAGGCAAATCAAATTAATGATCAAAATAAAGTAGGCACTTAGTCGATCAATCACCAATTGAATCGGACCGCTCCAGGTAGAGATACCTAATGGAATCACCGCCCCCTCAGTTGTAAACGCTTGAATAGCCCACTGCGTCGTGCTAGCGATCAAAAGAAGATGGAGAATCAGATTCACCGGATATTTCCATCTCTTGGGAAGAAGGAAAATTGCGAATGATATGAGCAGCGCAAAGTTAAATACCGTTACCATGGTTATTTTTTACTTGACTTATGTTGAGGTAAATGTTGATTCGTACAACGTATTGACTAGACAGCAAGAGCGCTGTCCGTGGGATTCGTGGAGTTGAGGCACTATTTAAACAGGGACTGCGATAGAATCAATCAATCCTGGTGGTTATCGCTCACTTCACGAACGCGAAGGGAAATTCAAATGAGAAACGTACTGTTTCGGACAAATAATGTTGGTTGAGGATCATACCAACGGTCATCGGAACAATAGATATTTTTGGTGGTATGCGAAGCGGTAAGATTAAAACTATGAATGCTCAGATCAAGCAGCGTGGATAAGTTCGACTCCGTGGAAAATTCGTCGTGCTCCTTTTCATCCTTCTCTTTTAATAGAAAGGGAACGGTGACTGAATTGTGCTGTGTATGGATGGACTGACTGCTTGCATCCGAAATTTCGTAGACAGTTGATGGGAGAAAACAGGGAGAAAAAAATTGAATCAGTATCAAGATGACCGCAAATTTCAATATTTGTCTGGGGATACTGTTCATAAACCAATCCTACATCATTGCGCTACCATCTTTATCGTGCAGCAGTAATTTAGGATATTATTGGTTATGGGGTCAACTATTCGCTAATATTTTTTTAGAAACCTCATAAGCGTCGTAATCTCGCTGGTGGTAATTGCGGGAAAATTTGCTATGCGGAACGAGTTAGCTTTCCAATTTCCATAACCTTCACCCAATAGCAATCCTTCACCTTTGGCGTCGATTTTTATTTTCTGAATCAATGCAGGGCTTGCAGAAATTGGCAACACGGTGTATGAATGAACGTCACTTTCAGTAACCAGGTGCGTTAAGTTTGTGGTCGAGAAAAAGTCGATCCACTTTGCGTAGCGCCCTAAAATAGTCACATGAACTTTATCAATTGTTTCACTGTTTTCGAGCACCCGCATCAACAAATAAATTCCCAGCACATTAGGCGTACAGGAAGTTTGCCATTTGGCCATCATTTCGGTCATGAAGCCAAGACTATTGTAGTGATTTTTTTCGCCAATAGCTTCCGATTGCTTCAACGCCTGGGGCGAACAAATAAGTAATCCAAGACCTGCGGGCAAACCAAAACATTTTTGTACCGAAGCAAACCAAATATCGGCGGCTTTGAAGTCAAGTTGTATGCCAGCCATGGAGGAAGTTGCATCGATTGCAATTAGATAACTGGGATTTGTCTTTTTGATAGCCTTGATGATTGCACTGGAAACCTGGGTACCATTCGATGTTTCATTTTGCGTAATACAGATTATACCCTCACGCTGTTCGAAGATTAATTTCTGAGGATTTAATTTTTCATTTAATTCAAAAGGTATGGGAACCGCGAACGGATGGATCCGTTTTGTGTAATCAAACCATTTTTGTCCAAACGCCCCGTTGTAGATGTGAAAACTTTTTTCTTTCACCAATGACTGAGCAATAATTTCCCAACATTCCGTCGCCGAACTGGTAAAAAAAACCGTATAATTTTTGGGAATATTTAATTTCTGTTTCAAAAGGTTGATGGTCTTTTCGGACATCGTCATGAACTCATTGCTGCGGTGGTTGATGCTCATGATACCCGATTTAAATGCGTCCTTTGTGTACTTCGGGATTTCGTTGTGAACACGAGAAGGACCTGGATAAAAGCTTATCATAATAAAGAATTGTGTGGCAAAAATAGAAAGAAATCTATCGAGGAATACAAGTTTGTAACTCGGTTTAAACGATAATAGTTACACGAAAATCAATTGCGTCGCTGTTTATAGTTTGTTTTAAATGAACTTTTTCGCAGAACATCAATAAATTTATGAGTTCTGGACTTGTGACGAGCGCTGATTGAATTATCATCAAATGACAAAAATCCCTATTTCAACCTATATACTCCTTGGTATCAATGTCTCCATATTTGGCTGGCTAGCCTTGCAGCAGCAAAGCCTGATGTTCGATCGCGATATCGATTCGCTGGCTATCCTTCGAGTCGGTGCAAACTTCAATCCATTTACACTGGGCAGCCAGCCATGGAGAATTATAACATCCATGTTTCTGCATTACGGCATCATCCATCTCGCAGTAAACATGTATGCATTGTACACATTGGGAACGTTGTTGGAACCCGCCATGGGGACGAAGCGATTTCTTTTGCTGTATTTTTTTTGTGGCATTGCAGCGGGACTGGCAAGCTTAACCTTCCTTGTCTACATCCCAAGCGCCGGCGCCTCAGGGGCCTTGTTCGGTTTGTTCGGCTACCAATTAGGCGCGGAAATTATTGGAAATTTTCACGACCGGCGACGGTTGGTGAATGTCTTCTTGAACTTTGTCGTGTTCGTGCTGATAAATGGGTATATCGCGATGAAAGTAAATGTCGACGTGGCTGGCCATATCGGGGGTTTCTTAGCAGGATTGTTGCTGGCCACATTTCATTTTAAATTTCACTGGTTCATCAAGGAAAAATATTTGATGCTCTTATTGATCCTGTTGGCCAGTACGTTGCTGTTGCTACCAAAAGACCAGGTCCGTTATTATCGAATTTTTCAACAGGTCCTAAAAACTGATGATCGTATTAATAGCTTTTATGCAGGTATCAGGTCAGATGGTGAGATAAAAGATAGCCTGGCTGCTATTCTGCCGATTTGGGATTCCATTTCTTCATCGCTCGCACACCTCAAGAAAGTTCCTCCTCAATTGGCCGCCGATACAGCTATCTTAAAAGACTATGTTCACTTGCGGAGGCAGGGAACATTTTATCGCATCAGGCTTATTGAACGCCAATCATATATTTATCTCGACAGCCTTGAAATCTTAGACAGTTCGTTCAGTTCCCTTCCCCCGTTAAAATATGTGCTGAATTTTAAAGCGAAGGATACTCAATCAGTGCCGGCTGATACGGCTACTGCTAAGCAGCCCTTTCTATATCCCGCGAAAGTTTATTATGATGGTCATTGGAAAGAGACCGATGATTTGATGTCGGCAAAATTTTTTCGCGTCGGTCAAAAAGATTCGTTAGGCCGATGGCAGGGCTCGGTCATTGATCATTTTAAAGACGGAGAAATTCAGATGAAAGGCAAGTATCAAAAGGATATGAAAGATGGTGTCTTTATTTATTATTCTAACCGGCGCACGTATGAGTCGGCGGGAAGGTACGAGAAAGAGCAAGCTGTGGGAAAATGGGAGAATTTTCATTGGAATGGCGCGCTTCGAAGTGAAATTTTCTATGGCGACGAAACTTTTACGGCCAGCGTGTTTGATTCGTTAGGGAATCGACAGGTCGTCAATGGCAATGGTACGTCTAAGCATTGGTATTCATCCGGTCAGGTAGCAGAGGAAGGGGAGTATAAAAACGGAAAAAGAGAAGGACTCT
>Ga0111539_10013027_pt1 | contig 10407 bp, 7 predicted proteins | sample RhiMethybrSRZTD1_FD_79667 | JGI IMG/M metagenome (GOLD analysis project Ga0111539, IMG submission 79667) | Populus rhizosphere microbial communities from Tennessee, USA - Rhizosphere MetaG P. TD hybrid SRZTD1 (version 2) (version 2) | ecosystem: Host-associated > Plants > Roots > Rhizosphere >... | reverse complement strand
TCGATGTCGCAATATTTCTTCAGGCGGTGCGCGACGTTGCGCGAGTTTGCAAAGACTGCTTTCGCCTGCGGGATCAGTTTGCGATCGGCTTGTTGAATCACATCGCGAACGTGCGTGCCGTTTGGAAAATAGACCAGGTCGCTCAACGGGTGGTCCCACAGTTCGTACGCCGTGCGATGCTGGTGCAGGATCCAGAGCACCTTGTTCGGGTGAGGGATCAGGTAAGCCGGAAACTTCAGGCCGATAACGCGATCGACGGGCGTGCCGGCGACTTCCGTGACGTCGAGAAGCTGACAGGCCAGCATGTGATCGAGGATCTTTTCCGGCGGGTACCACTTGAACGGGATCGCCAGGATCTCCGCTTCGTGACCAAAGCGTCGCAGCGCGTCGCGTAAGCCTTCGGCATGGACCTCAGCGCCGCCTCGAATAAACGGTACCTGGGTGGTCGTGATCAAAATTCTCATTCGTTTCGTTTCCAACCCAGGATGGCGTAATCCATTGGACCAAAGAAGTAGCCGTTGAATCGCTCGGCGAGTTCGCCTTCACCCGCGACGCGGCCGCTGTCCCACGGATGCAGATTGAGCACCTCGACGCGATCGAAGCCGCGATTGTCGAACAGAAACTGCATCAGTTCACTGGGAAGTGGATGATGATGCGTCGGGTCGAGATAGAAGTAGTTGCTGCCGACGACGACGTTGTCGGGATTGGGCGTTTCGAAGATGGCGAGGCCGCCGGGACGCAGCACGCGCATCACTTCGTCGAGCAGGGTGACAAGCGCGTCGATCGAAACGTGTTCGATGATGTGAAAGCCGGTGACGGCGCCGGCGCTCGCGTCGGCGAGGGTGTGTAAGTGTGCGAGCATGTCATCTTCGACGACTTCGAGTCCACGCACGCGGCATTGCTCGAGCGAGATGAGGTTTTTCTCGACGCCACGCGCGCTGATTCCCGCTTCTTTCAGTAACTCGAGCCACTCACCACGGCCTGATCCGAGATCGATAACCAGACTGTCGCGCACCGGTTCAACATACGGAAGATAAACCTTGAACCGTTCTTTAATCTCTTCGCGTGAGCCGCGGAAACGATCTTCGAGCGATGCGTAAAGCGAATCGAGCTCAGACGATCCCAATTCTTTGACGCCTGCGCCATGAATTTTGGAATGCAGCGTTTCTATTTCGGCACGGATGAGTTCTGCCTGAACACGGCTTCGTTCAAATTGGTTTTGGACCAGTGCTCTTTCACTGGCGATCCGTTTCTCGATTCGAGGTTCTATTTGTTGTGTTTCGGCTGTATGTTCGGCGAGTTGTTGTTCAAGTGTTTCCTGCAACTCACGCAGCAACGCAGATCGCGTTTTATTACTGACGTTGATGAAGTCTGCGATCTCCTGGTTCTGCGAGAGAACGTACCCGGCAAACTCGCGCTGGTCGCGCACCTGATTGGGCAGGCGCACCAGCGCGATCGCGAGTCGAACAAAGTAACCAATAATCGGAAGATGGCCCAACCGGCGGACCAGCGCCGGCATGCCCAGCCCCTCGAGATCGACGCCTTTCGCCTTGCCTTCGTTTGAGTAGCGCAACGCGGAGAGCAGATCGATCTTGTTGAATTCACCGCTGCGCAGCCGTTTCAGATCGCGCGCGAATTCGGTCGCGTCAGGCGGACGCTTCAGGATCGCGCGGTATGAATTATCGACAAACGCTCGGTCGTGATACCGCAAGAGGTCGCTGATGTGATATCGATTGTTCGAACGTGGTTGGAAATCCGGTTGCAGCTTCAGCTCGGTGAACGGTGAAGGTGCGACGTTCTCGACGGGCGACGAACCGTTACCAAACGCGCGGCCGTCGTGGTGCTTTTGCGCCGCGATTGATTCGCGAATGACGGCCGCCAAATCGTCGATCTCGATTCGTGGCTGCTCTGGCTTGATCATAGATTGACCGCTGAGGAACGATTCATATCATGCGCATTGGTCTCGATGGCCTGCCGCTGACCCAACTCAAGACCGGTGTCGGCACGTACACTCTCGAGCTGGCCCAGGCACTCGCAGCACAAGCGACGCAGGACGAGTTCCAACTGGTGTCGCCGCGACCGTTTGCACCCGGAACGGCACGCGACGGCGCGCCATTTCCGAACAACCTCTCGCTGGCTTATTCAAAACCGAGCCTGCTGGGCCGGCGCTGGTGGTCACTCGGAATGCCGTCCTACATTCGCCGCAATTCGATCGCGCTCTTTCACGGGACGAACTACGAAGTGCCACTGCGGGGTGGTTGTCCGTCAGTCGTCACGATTCATGATCTTTCCTTGCTGCTGCATTCTAGCACGCACGAAACGCGGGCCGTCTTACGCGGGCGGCTGCGGCTGCCGCAGATGGCCCGTCGCGCGACACTCGTCATCACTGACTCCGAACCGGTGCGTCGCGAGGTTTGCGACCACCTGGGGCTCCCGTCTGAGAAGGTGATTGCGATACCGCTCGCGCCGCAGCCGATGTTCGCTCCGATGCCGCCCGAGCTCACAGCGGACGCGCGTAAACGATGGGGCGTCGAAGATGAATTTCTGCTTTACGCGGGGACGGTCGAACCGCGAAAGAATCTCGTTACCTTGCTGAAGGCATTTGAAGAAGTGATACGAACGACGTCGTTAAGGCCGCAACTCGTTGTTGCCGGGAGGCTCGGCTGGAAGCCAGACGACGGATTAGTGGATTTGGAAAAATCCGTGTTCAGAGATCGAATAAAGATAACCGGATACGTGACTGATGCGGATCTCTGTGCTCTTTACTCATCGTGTCGCGTTTTTATTTATCCGTCGATCTACGAAGGGTTTGGTTTACCGCCATTGGAAGCGATGGCGTGCGGCGCGCCGGTCATCGCAAGTGCGGTGCCGAGTGTCACGAGCGACGCTGCGAGAGTGATCGCGGCGACAGACGTTCAGGGATTAGCACGCAACATCGTGGAGTTAATCAAGGATGCGAAGGCGCGCGAGAACCTCTCAGCAGCAGGTCTGAAACATGCGGCAAAGTTTTCGTGGGCACAAACAGCAATGCTGACGCGTGAGGTTTACGATGAAGCACTACGGCGAGTAGCGAAATAAGCAAAAGGCCAACTTCAACAAGTGAAGTTGGCCCTTCGGTTTCTTGTGTGTGTTTTGTGCTCTAGAAGCGGTTGCGATACTCAGGCGACAGGATAAACGCCAACACCATCTGCGCATCCACCCAGTTGCCATACTGCTTCAACTTGGCGAGCCAGAAATTGAATCCATCCTGGTCCGGATTGCGTCGCAGGTACGCGATGTATTCAATGAACACAAACGTATCGTCAAACTCTTTGTCGTAGAACGCCTTGCCGTACGTGGTGTTGAAAACCAGCGCGCCGTCGGTGATGGTGGTCGTGCCATCGACAATCTTGAATACCGCGCTAGCCTTGTTACCCGCAGTGACTTCGTTGATCAGCGCCGTCCGGTCGGAACTGGAAAGCGGAACACCGGTGGTCTGACTGAGTTTGTCGACAAACTGCGTCGGCGTCAGGGCGCCATAGATCGCCTGAAAGTCTGGCCGCGTAATGAAATTCGCGACGAACGCTTGCTTGTTGCTGTTGATTACGTTCGGGTCGAGATGGTCGTTAACTACGATGCCCTGCCCGACCGTGGCCATGTCGGCGATGTAATCGGTGTACTTGGGACGGCAGTGACCCGGAAGGTTTTGCGGAACGCCCGGGCAGCCGGGGGAGTTCAAAAGTTTTCCTAATGTTCCCCAGTAAACACGGAGCACAAACGAACCGCCGTTCGCGAATTCCGGGGAAAGGAAGAAGGCCGCCGATGTGTTCGCGCGCTTGCGTTCCGTGCACAGCGCTAACGACTCGCCAGGAAATCTCTTCACGGGATCGCTGCATTCGGTGATCTCGCCCGTCCAGTGCGCATGTCCCGGAGCATCCGGAAAACGTCGCAGGAAGTCGATGTACTGCTGGGCGGCGAAGAAGTCGGCGTCGTCGATGGTGATCGGGATGTTGGTCCCCGGTCGCAGCCGCAAGGGCTTGACCTTGATGTCACCATAGAACAGTTCGGATGGGAGATTCGGGGTCTCAGTAACAATCCGCAATGTTGGAGGACTTTGCGCCAGAGCACCTCCAAAAACGAACATCACGATTAGCGCAACGAAGAACAGTTTCCGCATGCAAATATGCTCCTACAAACCTTTGGTGGGATTGTCCGTTGACAAGACCTGAGGCTGGGGTCACTCCTGAGCCCGGCACAACTGCCAAGACCGGTCTGAGTATAGGTAATCCAACTTTGCGTTGTCAATTAGCTTCCAGTTCGGTCAATTTGAAGTCTTCGATTCGAAAAACCAGGTAACGCGGGTCGAGCGGCGCGTTAACTCGCGGCGCGTTGCTCGCGAACCTTATGACGGTTTCACCCGGCGAAATGTCTATCATTTTTGAATAAAACTGCGGATTGGCATTGATTTTCAGATTGTCGGAAAGCGACGCGCCGGTGATCGCCAGGTCCGAAAACTGTTCGTGGCCAGTCGCAAAATAGAGATCGACACGGATTCTGCGCTTTCGGTTGGCGGTATTGTGAATGTGCAGCTCGCCTTCGTTCGAACTCCAGCGCCAGGTTTTATTTTTATCCGGTGAGCTTTCGAAACCGGAGAAACCGCCGAGCCAGTCGAGCATGATCGGGTGAAGCGCGCGTTCCTGCCGCGCCTGCCATTCGCTTTCCGAGTATTTCTGCCGCAGCCGGGCGTTGTAGTCGCTCGTGTTGAAGAAGACGAGACGGCCGTTGCGGCTCACCACCGGAGTCGTTCCCAGGGCGCTCGAAACTTCAGTTTCGATCGCGGCGCCGTGATCTTCGTAACCGTGACGATCGAGATAAATACCGCCGAAGCCTGCGAAACCGAGTGTTTCAACGAGTTGGTCAACGGGAAGAGCCGCGGTCTGGCGTTGCCACAGATCGTCCTCGCGTTTTTTCATCGCGCCGTAGCTCCAGCGCAGGTGTTGCGAATGCAGATACCCGCGGAAGTGATCGTAGTCGACCATTGTGTTGACGCGTGGATGTTCGGGAAACGGCACGTACGGAAGTTGGTAGATCATAGAACGCGCGGGCAGTGAGGCTTCGATGTTGCGCACGAGTTCCTGATCGCTTTGATACTCGGCATGAATCTGTTGGTATTGTGGAACGTAGTCGCGGCTGGATTGATCGAGCAGCGCGCAAACAAGCACAACCGCGCCGACGACGTAAAAAACAACAGCAGCGCCGTTCGACTTCACCACACGCGCGTAAAAATATTCCAACGCCAGCGTCACCGTCAGCAACGAGAAGAACGCGATGAAGACGCTGATCCGGTTGTAACTTCGGATTCCCGCTGACACCAACACACCAAAGATCGAACTAAAGCCCCCGATCGTTGCGAGCAGGACCGCGAAAATATTCAACACACTGAGATCGTCGAGCATCCGGCTGCGATCCGTCGCATCGTCTGTTCGTCGTCGAAAAAACAATCGCGCGATCAGTGCGAGAAAACCGAGACTGCCGGCGAGACCAAGCGCGGCCGCGTCGTTCTCTGTCATCACCGTGTTTTCGTTGTACTTCTTCTTGATCGAGTTGAGGACGCCGACCCGATGACCCGTAATCGGCAACAATAGCTGAGCGATCTTCAGTCCATAGATCTCCGGCCCTGCCGGACTGCGTTCCGTCACGTGCGCGTCGCCATGCCGATAGAGATAAATCAAAGTCGGCGACGCATTGATCAGCACCGTCGCAAACGTCACTGCGATCAGGATCGCGGCCACACCCAGCGCTTTCGCTGTCTTACGAATGAACGCGGCCGCAATGCCCGCGATCAGCAACAGGTAACACGTGAAGAACGGATAGTAGACTCCGCTCGAACCGACGAGCACGCAGATCACGACACTCAAAACGAACCTTCGATTGCGCCCGGCGGACAGTTGTCCCGACGCGATCCACAACAGGACCATCACCACCAGCGGAATAAAGTAGTAAGCTGACAGGAACAGATGACTCTCGTCGCGCATGAAGTGATACGGCAGAAACGTGTAGAGCAAACTGCCGAACAGCGCTGGACCAAACGAGATATTGAACTGTCGCAAGACGTAGAGTGCCGAGATCGCGATTAGGGGAAACGTGAGCAGGTAAAAGAGGTTCAGCACGACGATCGGATGGCTGCTGAACAATGTTAGAAACTTAAGGACGACCGCGGCGGAGTTGTCTACGGCGGGGAAATCATACATTTTTAAGTCGCCGGGCGCGCCAAGTTGCGGGTTTTGCCAGTACCATCCGTTCTCGATGATGCCTTTGATGAACATCGAGTGCAGCAGTGCGTCGCCGTTGTAGTGCAGCGGCACTTTGAAATCGGCGCGATAAAGTTTGAGCAGCAGAAGGACGATCAAGAGGGACAGCAATGCGGCTGCGAGGTATTGTGAGACACTCCTGAAACGTTCGTTATCGAGGATCCGCAGCTTCATAGGCACGCTCAATATAACTGAGAACTTGCTACAACGACTCCGAAAATTGCTCGACAACAAGTGGTTGATCCGGCTCCGGCAGAATGAGAGTCTGCGCGATACCCTGTATGTCTGGGTGCTGACGCGCAGCCTGATCTTCATCATCTTCATTTGTGTGGGCCATCTTCAGGTCGTCACCATTCCCGACTCGCCCACCAACGTTCGCGAAGCCTTCGTCCGGTTTGAAAATGTCTCCGTCGCGCGGAAGCTGCGCGAGTCGATGTGGCGCGCCGACGTGGCCCATTACTGGGTCCTCACGCACGAAGGTTACCTGCGCCAGCCGTTCGATATCGAAAACGCGCGCAGCCGCCAGTTCGCTTTTTTCCCGTTGCATCCGTTGCTGCTTTGGCTGCTCAGTCACGTGACGAAAGACGTGATGCTGTGGGGCGCAGCGCTGTCGAATTTGTTTCTCTTCATCGGTCTGTACTTCCTGCACAAACTGACGCTGGCGTTTGGTTACGATCAGCAGATCGCGCGGCGCACGATCTTCTACACGGCGACTTTTCCGGTCAGCTACTTCTTCTCGGTGCCGCTGACTGAAGCGCTCTTCCTGATGCTGACGGTCACCAGCTTCTACGCGGCGAAGAAAGAGAAGTGGTGGCTCGCGGGAGCGCTCGGCGCGTTCGCTTCGGCCGCGCGCGTGAACGGCGTGATCCTGTTGCCGGCGCTGCTCGTCCTGAGCTGGCAGATGTATCGACGCTTACAGATCAAAAAGGTACTGGGTCTGATCCTCGTACCAGTGGGTCTGTGGGCGTTCATGCTTTATTCGTGGTGGGCGTGCGGCGACGCGTGGGCGTTTCGGCATGCGGTCGCGCACTGGGGCCGCAAGCCCGGTTTCTTCCTGACCGCGCTCGGAAAATACCTGATACACCCGCACACGATCATCGAACCCTGGAACTTCAACCTGCTGAACGCGGGCTCGGCGCTGCTCTGTTTGTTTTGCGTTTATGTTTTGATCAGGCGACGCGAGTGGGCGCTGGCGGTGTATGCGTTCCTGGCGATCTTTCTTCCGCTTTCTTCGGGCATGCTGCAATCGATGGATCGCTACGCGCTGATCATCTTTCCGATGTTCATGGGTTTAGCGATGGTGGCGAAGTCGGAACGGACTGACACGACGATCAGGTTCGTGTTCGTGATCCTGCTGGGAATCATGACGGCGCTGTTTGCCGCAAACTACACGATCGCCGTCTCGTGATCAGGGGATGAGCTCCACGTTGCAGACGGCGATCGAGAGATGTCGCTCGTCGGTGCTTTTCGGATCGTGCAGCGCTGGTTGCCATGTGCGGCTGGCATGAATATCGAGCACGAACCGCGGATTTGAGCGCATCGCCGGCGGAACGTCGATGTCGAGCGTCAACCAGTCGTACTCGAATAAAGACAAATTGCAGACTCTCACGCCATTTAATTCGAAATTCAATTCAATTGGTTGGGATCGAAGCTCAGGAATATGCGTCATCAACTCGAGCCTGATGCGTGAGAGATCCGTATCCGTGGTTACAAATTGAAGTTGCGAACGCTTGTCCATCCAACGCGCGATGCGCGGCGTTCGGTTGACCGCATACCACCCAGCGCCAAAAGTCATTCGCGATTCGACCAGATCGCTGCGATCGCGGTGCGCGTTGTAAAACGGCTCGGCTGGACCATCCGTCGCCTTTACCAGCAAATACAAACCACTCGACGGCAGCTTCAACCCGAGATCCGAGATCTTTCCGAAGACGTACCCCATCGCCATGTCGAACGCACGTCGTTCGCTAAACGAAAGACCGCGCAGATACTCGATAAAATCATCATCAAACGGAACGGCGTATCCGTCGTTCTGCTTGAGGAACTCCGCAACGCTCAAACACAACGTATAGCGCGGCTCGGCTTGCACGTTAGCGAAGAACTTTCGAAAACGCGCGGCGATTTCCTCGTCGACTTCCAAACCGATATGACCGTCGATGCCGATAAAGTGCGCCAATCGTTCCTCGCTCATCGACGCGTAATCGCCGTGCAGCTCCCGATTCAACGACTCGACGCCGTGCATTGTCACTCCCCCGGGTTTCAACACGCGCCGGACCTCCGCCAGCAGCGCGTCTTTTTCATCAAACGGAATATGGCCCAGCACGTCGAGGCTAACGACATAATCAAACGAGGCGGTCGCAAACGGAAGACGGTTCACCTCGGCAACTGAGGCCACGTCGTAACCATTGCGACGCGCGAGACCGACCAGTTCCGGTGAAAAATCCACACCCGCGAGGTAAACGTCCTTGCGTTTCAATAACGCGAGCATGCCTTCGCCGCAGCCGAGATCCAGCACTGACGAACCACGTCGCACGTTGTCGTAAACCCACATCGTGCGCGCGAAGTTGATGTCGAAACGATTGATGGCGTCGAAGTAGCGCGCGTCGAGCACACCACCGGTGAAGAAACGATCGCGATAGAATTTTGCGATGTCGTCAGTGCCCGCTGCTTTTAAGAGATCTGTGTTTCTAATAGTTCGCATTGCTGCGTGGTGACGGTCGCGTTCAGATTGGCCACCCCTTCGATCGGTATCTCGCTAAACACGCGAAAGAAGAGCGCGCCGTCCATCCAGTCGAAACTAACCGCCGTCGGACTGTGCACGGCGATCGAGACCGAATAAAGATCGGGCGCCAACCAGCAGTTGAACGAGAACGTCGTTTCAACCGTCTCGCCGCGTTTGACGCGACCGGCGTGTAGCCCCTGCACGTGACTGTTCGTGCCGTAGAGATGAATTCCGTGCTTGTTACGGATGATGAAGCCGTAGACGGGATCGTCGATGTCTTCATGAAAAACCGCGCGAACGCGAACGTGAACCGGATCGCCGGTCTCCACGAGTTTCACCGCTTGACGCGCGCCGTTCAGCAGGTCTACGCGCACGATCTCGGCGTTGCCGTTTCCGTGTCGATAAGTGAACTGTGGCGTTGCCATTTCCGAAGCTTCCACCACAGCAGCAGGCGACTGCTCGCGACGTATCGCGAGTTGACCTTCGGCGTACGCCGCTTCACGGTCCATGATCAGTTTCTGATAGCGATCGAGCACATCCGCGGGCGCACCGTCGGCGACCATCTGTCCGTTGTTCAGCAGAATCGCGCGGCTACACAGCGCGCGGATCGCGCCCGGATCGTGCGAAACGAACAGGATCGTCGTGCCGTTCTCCTGCATCTCCTTGATGCGATGCGTGCAACGATGCTGAAACACCGCGTCGCCGACCGACAACGCTTCGTCGACGATCAAAATCTGCGGAGACGACGCGATCGCCGTCGCAAACGCCAGCCGGACGTACATGCCGCTCGAGTAAGTCTTTATTGGTTGATTGATGAAGTCGCCGATCTCGGCGAAGCTCGTGATCTCAGGCAGCAGTCGCTCAGTTTCCGATTTCGAGAGTCCCATCAACGCGGAGTTCATGAAGATGTTTTCGATCCCGGTGAACTCCGGATTGAAACCGGCGCCGAGTTCGAGCAACGCCGCGATCCGGCCCTCGTGCCAGACGCTGCCGTGAGTAGGTTCAAGCGTGCCCGTGACGATTTGCAGCAACGTCGACTTGCCGGATCCGTTTGGACCAATGATTCCCGTCGTCGTTCCTGTCTCAACTTCGAAACTGATGTTACTGAGCGCCCAGAATTCGCGATGCGTCTTCCAGCGGCCGCGCGTCAACGACTCTTTCAGTCGATCGACGGGCCGGTTGTAGATGCGGTATTGCTTGGATACCGATTCAACGCGTATTGCTGACGGCATATGCTGTTAACGAAAGATCTGACGCGACCATCTCTTTGATCAGATCGCGGAACGAGTATGTCGGTTCCCAACCCAACACGTTACGAGCTTTTGAAGCATCGCCGATTAATTGATCGACTTCCGTCGGGCGATAGTAACGCTGGTCGACTTTCACGAACTCGCGATA
>Ga0111539_10013026_pt1 | contig 10407 bp, 8 predicted proteins | sample RhiMethybrSRZTD1_FD_79667 | JGI IMG/M metagenome (GOLD analysis project Ga0111539, IMG submission 79667) | Populus rhizosphere microbial communities from Tennessee, USA - Rhizosphere MetaG P. TD hybrid SRZTD1 (version 2) (version 2) | ecosystem: Host-associated > Plants > Roots > Rhizosphere >... | reverse complement strand
TCACGTACCTTCTGACTCTCGGCGTCCGCGTCTTAACGGTTACGGAGTTTGTCCTACGACGGTCTCTTGAGCAGGAGCAGGCCACCCTCCCCGGTTTGCACCCGGAGAACAAGCGCAAGATGACCGATACACCGACGGTGGAGCGGCTCCTCCAAGCGTTTGTGGGTGTGTCGCTGACCATCATACAGTCTGCTACCGGAGAGGAAATCCTGCGGCGAATTACGCCCTTGTCAGGGGTGCAGGAAGCCATCCTGCAACGGCTGGGGTTGGGGACTAATCTCTACCGGCAGCTTGAAATTCAGAATATGGGGAGTTGATTGAGCGAATGGGGAGGATTAACTCTATGCATTCGCCAACCATGGCAAGGACTTTCCAGTGCGCAGGAGAGGTGTCGAGGATCTCCATGCCGGACATAAGATAGAGACGATGCACCAATAATCCCTCGTGGAGACCTGCAAAGAGCTTGTCATCCATAGCGTTTCCCCTCTCTGAAGCGATCGGTCTATCTACAGCCACACGATCCTACTACTGTTCCTACCAGGAATTATCCAGGTTTCTCCGCCGGTATCGATGGCATATACAAGGTACAAGGGTCTGTATTTGAGGGTGTACCAATCGTATCAACCTCTTGTAAAGAAAGAAAACGCTGACACGAAGCATTCGGATGCATCGCTCATTATGATCTATCTATGATGTCAACTGATTAGTAAGGGTTTTAAAACAGCGTCGCTTCGTACTGGCAAGGTGTAGCAGCCGCCTGCCACGCTACTTGAGCGCTGGCGATGGAGCTGTGGGTATGATGCAGTACAGGCGCACATTTTGCTGTCTGGGGGAAACTAGTCATGACCCTCCAGTCGTGGCGAGATTTTCTCTTGGCGGAACTCCAGCGGCGCAATGCGATCAACGCCGCGCGCCCACCCCTGGCGCGCATGCGCTTCATTGTCTGGACGATTAATGACGGCAGCGACCTCTGTGCCTTGGTCGGGGCCGGCGTCGACGGCATCATGACCGACGACCCCGGGCGCCTCCGCGCTATTGTGCAGCACTGGGGCCAGCCTGGACACTGTCCGTTCCTCCGCAATGAGACCCACGGCACTCGCAAGCGAGGGCTGAAGGAGCGCCGCCCAGGTCGTCACCCAGGCCAGGGCCAGGCCTGGGTGACGCTCGCGCGTTTCGCCCGTTCTCAAATCGAGAGACCGCATCCCTCATGTTGATAGGACTCGCGGACGCGCACTCCTGGTATCAAGCCCCGCCGCTGCCGGCGCTCTCTTTGCGGAGTGCCCCCATGCTACTCGCGCATGACGACGATCACACTGCCGAGACGTTCTGTGCTTGGAGGCAGGTCGTGCAGACCATATTTTCTCGATTGTGAAGCGCTCAGCAGCGCTGCGGATGCAGTGTTGGTGGTGCTCACCAAGAAGGTCGCATACCGGTAGCCGATACTTTGGTAAATGCTCTCGACCGTCCATTGCCCTGTTGGATCAGGGCGGACTTTGCCCTGGGGATAGATCCGACGACCAAAGGCCTGCGACTGCACGCACACAAACACGTGTTGATCCGGTTGCAGGCCAGTAATCACCCCTTCCACGGCGATTTTCTGCGCCACCCTGGCCCCATGTTGGGGAGATATAATACGCGTTGTAGACACGGGCGGCGTTAGGGTCGCTCGCGGGCGGCGCGTGGTCTCGGATGGCAGCCCCACCTCTCGGAGTGCCTGCGGTGTCATGGGCTGCGCCCGGACGACAGGAGGGATGGCTGATGGCGTGGTCTCCGGGAGCAGTGCTGGAGGTTGCACCTCCTGTAAGACGTTGGCAGTCGTAGGAGACATTGGCTGGGGCATCTGGAAAGCCGGGGGCTCAGGGAGGGCGGTCCCCTGCACCGGCAGTAGGAGACTCTCCGTAGGGGACGGAGGGGGGGACGAGACCGTCGTGGCAGGGGACTGGCCTGTCTCTACGCCAGATTCGTCCAGGAGACTGTGCGTGAGCGGCACGAGATCGCGGGGACCTCGTGTCGTGAGCATCCGGGAGGTCGACGAGACTAGGCCGCCTAGCATCCCCGCTACAGCGAGGATACTGGCAGCGGCTGTGACGCCATACCACCAGCGCTGACAGGAGCTTTTGGATCTATATGCCGTAATCACATCCTGGGCAATGGGAGCCGCAATGGGTTTTTGCTGGGCGGCAAAACCAGTGAGCAGCATATGCGTGCACAGCATGTTCAGGACGCGAGGATTGCCACGCGCATGCCGGGCCACATGCCGCACGGCCCCTGGGGTGAAGATGGTGCCGTCACCGGCTCCAGCCTGTTGCAAGCGCTGACGGATGTAGGCCAAGCTCTCGCCATAGGTGAGTGGGCCTAGAGTCACGCGCGGGATCTGCCGGTGCTTGAATGGTCGCAAGAGAGGGGCAGAGAAATAGCGCCAGAGGGCCGGGAGACCCACCAAGACCATCTGGAGCAGTGGCACTCCTGTCAAGGCTCTGCCATGGCTCAGGCGTACGAGGCTCGCCAAGCTCTCGACCGGGATGGTATGGGCTTCGTCAATGACCAGTACCACCTGACCTCCATGTTCGTGCTCGGTGAGCAAGGCCCAGTGGAGCGCAGAGGTCAGCTGTGCCGCGTCATCGGGGACCGCATCGAGGCCCAATTCCCAGCCAATTATCTGTAAAGTCTCGCGGAAGGAGCAGGTCGGATACCAGAGATGGACCAGCTTGAGGTGCTGCAGGTCGCGGTGGGCTAGCACGGCGTGGACCAGGAAGGTTTTTCCGACCCCTGGCTCTCCAAGGAGGAGTGCTAAGGCATCACCAGCTTTGAGACTCTCCCTGAGCGTCTGCAAAGCCGCCGTATGATTCCGACTCGCAAAGAGCCAGGCAGGATGAGACGTCTGCGAGAAAGGATCGTCTTGCAGGGCATAATACTCGAGCATCGTGGTCATGAGGCCGCCTTCTCTTCCTGGGACGCAGGGCTGACTGGAGCACAACCCGCTTCAGGGCAAGCAATGGCCGTTTCGCCAGGTCTGGCACCATGGTGCGTTATGATCCTCAAGCCGGCGGTGCAAGCAGACAGGTCTGCTCTCCCTTCCCTCCTCATGAGGGTGGTGGTTTGTGCCAACTCACGTAACCTTCTGGAGGAAACCATACTCCCTGGTGGCCGTCATGTGATAGGAGAAGGGTCACATTGGGCATGTAACCTTGGTCACGTATGGCAGGCGATGGTAGAGACATGACCTCCTGTGGGAAAGCGGGTTTGACATTTTGACCATACGGTATACAGTAGGAGAGTAGCCAGAGCGGGTATAATTGCTCAGGGCATTCTGGCGTGTTCTCAGGCTTTTGTCTGTCGTGATTGCCGCAACGCGGCACGCGACGCTCTGGTGTGGGTATGTATCTCGATTTTTACCGTCTCAAAAGCGCTCCATTCCCGCTCACCCCCGACCCCGCCTTGCTCTTTTTGAGTGCGGGTCATCGAGCGGCTTTGGAAGCCTTGACGATTGGGATTGACGCTCGCCAAGGCTTTGTGGCCATCACGGGTGCCAAGGGAGTCGGGAAAACGACGCTCGTACACGCCTATCTGGCTCGCGTCACTCCGCAGCAGCTCACCACAATTGTGCTCTGGCAGGCGCGTCTCTCCTTCCTGGAGTTACTCGCCCTCATGGCTCGCCATTTCGATGTGCAGGGGACAACGGACGACGCCGGAGCTATGCTGGCCCAGCTGCAGCAGCTACTCTGGCACGAATTCCACCAGGGCCGGAATGTGGCGCTCATCATCGATGAGGCGCAGCACTTGCCCCGCGAGACCCTTAAGCAGTTGCCGTTGCTTGCGAACCTTACCCCTGCCAGCGAGCCCCCCCTCCAGATTGTGCTCGTCGGCCAGCCGGAGCTGCAGCAGCATCTGCGGCGTAGGGAACTCCGCCGCTTAGCACAGCACGGCATCAGCCACGCTACGATCATGCCACTGACTGAGGCAGAGAGCCTGGCGTATATCCGCCAGCGCGTGGCCAAGGTGGCCCTGCCGGGTGGGCCGATCTTCACCCAAGGCGCCCTCGAAGCCATTGTGCGCCACGCCCACGGGGTACCGCACGACGTGAATCTCCTCTGCACCAACGTCCTGCTGGCCGGGTTCTGGGCGCAACAGCAGCCGATTACGGTGGACCTTGTCGAACAGGTCATTGCCACATCCAGGGGGTCGAAGCCCTTTCCGCTAGGGCGTCTGGGGCTCGCCGCTGCCGCCGGCCTTGTGCTCACGGCGGGCCTCCTGTGGATCGCTCCCTTCGGCGTAGGGCAACAGGCCAGACGCAGCAGCCCTGCGACTGGGGCGCATCTGGGTCTCCAGGGGCAGCGGCCCACGAGCGCGCCGCTGCCTCCGGTCACGCCCCTCCCGCAGCCAGAGCCGGCACCGCAGGCGCGTACAGAGTCCACTCCCAGTAGTGCAGTCGGACAAGACTCAGGCGAGGGTCACGTCCGCCGCGTGCCGCTGGAGCCCCTTGAGAGCCCGCGCCTAGAGACACCGCCTGCCGCTCCAACTCCATCAGTCCCCCCCACCCCACGAGCCACCCGCACTCCGCCTGCTGCCCCAACGGGTACAGCCTTTAAATCCTGCGACGAGCTGAAGGCTGAGATTCAGGCGAAGCTCAACGCGAAAAGAGTAACAGGTTATTGGTTGAGCATCGTGGCGCCAGGAGATCTGCAAGGACAACAGGTCGTTGGTAGCTGCGAGGGAAACACAAAAAAGATTGTTCTCAACCGCTCGTGGAACTCGCAATAAAATTCCTGGTTCCTGCTCGCCGCAACACACAGCAGGGTCAGACTACAGGGCAGCGAGTGACCAACCCCATGGTGGCCAGGACTGATGGAGTACCGCCGTTTGTGGAGGAGCCGCTCAAGATGGTACTGCAGTCCGGGCTGCTTCAGGAGCAAGCAGATCGTTTAAAACAACGACAATTGCATGGCCCGCTTCTCCTGGCGTGGTACTTCGACGTCTTCTTCTACGAGCAATTCTCCTGGCAGCTCATGAACAAAAGGTGATAGGTCAGACGGCTGGCGTGTGCCGTGCCGTTGGCGCGTGCGGGCGCGTACCAGGATGACCTCCTCCCTGGCCCGCGTCAGCCCGACGTAAAAAAGGCGACGTTCTTCGGCAATCTCGGTGCCTGTGGCGTGCATCGGGAGGAGGCCGTTTTCCATACCACAGATGAAGACCACGGGAAACTCTAAACCTTTGGCAGCGTGTAACGTCATGACCCTAACTGCTTCCATAGGGGTAGGGCCTTTGGCACGAGTGTATTCGTAATCCGCATCCTGGCCCAGGAGGATGGTCTCGAACAGCTCTGGCAGCGACGCCGCCCGTTCCGCCAGACGAATCAACCGCTCCAGCTCCGTATCCTCAGCGCTGCCGTACTCCTCCTGCCAGCGCCGGAAGAAAATACCTGGCGATTCTGTCAGTAGCCCATGGTAACGCTCCACAGCCGCTGCCAGGGTCTGGAGCTGTGACGCTGCGGTGGGCACGGCTACGGCCAGGGCCTGGAGTGCAACCACGCCTGCCTGCGCCTGCTCACGGAGTGTAGCGCGTACTGTCTTGCCAGGCTGAAACGCTTCTACCTCGAGAACCTGCAGCAGCCGCAATGGGTCGGTGGGCTGTAGGAGGTAACGGCCAAATGCCAGCGCTTGACGCACAGTGCGGGCTGCGAGGAAACTCGTGTGGCCCATCAGGCGATACGGCAACCCTTCCTGCAAAAAGCACTGTTCGAGCACCTCGGCTTGCTGACCGGTACGCACCAGCACGCCAAAATCCCCGAAACTACGTGTATTGGCCGACCGTTCTGCGTGCTGGTCCGCCTGTATCATATCGGTCCCGCCTACCATGCGGCTGATCTGCCGCACGACGGCAATGCCCTCAGCCACTTCGCTCGGGGTCGTATACAGCCGCAGCGGCGTGCCGACGTCTCCCGCAGCCTGCAAGTGCAAGGGCTGTCGATCGCTGTTGTGCGCAATGACCGTGCCAGCCGCTCGTACAATAGTCTGCGTCGAGCGATAATTGGTCGCGAGTTGCAACAGGCGTGTCTGTGGAAACTCCTGGGTCAATATCCGGAAATACTGCGAATCAGCGCCCCGGAAGCCATAAACTGCCTGATCCGGATCACCTATCACGAACAGCCCTCGGCCGTCACCAGCCAGGAGTTTCACGAGACGATACTGCACGGCATTGACATCCTGGAACTCGTCTACCAATACGTAGGGGAAATGCTGGCGGACCTGCGCCGCGGTCTCACCATTAGTGTCGAGCCACGTCAGACAATCCAGCAGGATATCGTCGTAGTCACATGCCCAGCAGGCTTGCAACTGCTCCTGATACGCCATGTAGGCCGTCTGGAGTTTGTCTTGTCCGACGAGATCAGCGGGACGTAACCCGGCTGCTTTGGCCAGGGAGATCGCCTGTTGCACAGCCTGGGGCCGTAGCTTGAGACCGGTCTCGTGCAGCGCCATGTCGAGTAGATGCCGCGCCTCCAACGCATCCACGACTATCTTGGGTGGCCCTGCCTCATAGAGGCGCATCAGGTCCAGGGCGAGGCGGTGGAAGGTACCAATACGGAGGGCCCCTACCTGCGCTATAGATAAAAGCTCACGCAGGCGACTCTGCATCTCCGCCGCTGCCCGCTTGGTAAAGGTGACAGCGAGTATCTGCTCACTCGGCACGCTACGCTGGCGGATGAGATAGGCAATGCGTTGGGTCAGGGTACGGGTTTTGCCAGACCCAGGACCGGCGACCACGATAACCGGCCCAGTCTCCGCCTCTACCGCTTGCCGCTGGGCCTCGTCGAGCGTACTAGAGACAGCGCCTGTGCGTAGCTCCGCCACAGGTGCGACAGCCGGCGGCACACTTGTGGCAGGTGTGACGTGTTGTGCTGTACTTAGGCCAGTCGCCGGCAGTACAAAAAGCGTATGCTGTCCCTTGAGCTGCTCACGTTCGGCGCTACTAAAGATGTGGATGGTGCCGTACTCACCGTCATAGCCTGCCAGGATCTCCACGGCTCCTGTACGCATGCGGCTGAGTGCCTCCGCCACTAACGGTTCGCCGCAGCGCGCCACGTCTTCCGGTGGCACGGCGCGCAAAATATCCAACTCCGGCCCAAACTGCTCGAGCAATTTTGTATAGATAGCAGTGGCTTTCTTGCTGGCAGGCCCCACGTCAAGGGCCGCCCCGATTACCTCAGGGAGCGGAATGAGGTATTCGAAGGGACGCGGCACCGCTGGCTCAGCCTCTTCAGGGCGATCGGCCAGACGCTCGACCCGGTGCAGCACACCGACCGTGAGGTTGCCGCCACAGACCGGGCAACGCCCTTCGGCCTGGAGAGTCTGAGTGGGTTGCCAGCGGATCTGGCACTTACGATGGCCATCGTAGTGATACTTCCCCTCTTCGGGGTAGAACTCCAGCGTACCCGTAAAGCGAGCCGGATCGCGCTCTTTGAGAGCTGTGTAAATCGCTGCGTACCCCAGTTCCGTGTCAAAGCAGGTCGCCTCACGCGCCAATTTTTGCGCCGAGTGCGCATCGGAATTCGAGATGATGGCGAAACGGTCCAGCGCCGACAGGCGGGTGTTCATGGGCGGATCAGAGGAGAGTCCGGTTTCCAGCGCGAAGACATATGGGAGCAGTTCGTCAAAGCATTCCTCCAGACTATCAAAACCCGATTCGGAGCCCAGTACCGCAAAGTGTGGTGTCCAGATGTGCGCCGGCACGAAGAGCACGTCTGGACAGACGTCCAGGCTTATAGCAAGCAAATCATGGCTATCAAGCCCCAGGATGGGCCGACCGTCAGCCTTGAGATTACCGATGGCCCCAAGGCGGCGATTGAACACTTCGGCATACCCTATATCGGGCAGCATGACGAGATTGTGCACTTTGCGCGTGCGGCCATGTTTCTTATAGATCGAGCTGATCTCCACCGAGAGCAGAAAGCGCACCTCGTTCCGGCAGGTGGGTGGCAGTGCTTGCTCGACAGCCTGCCGCCATGGGCTTTTGAGTCGGTAGAGACCCTCCTCGGCCGGCTCCAGTTTTTCCTGCAGCTCTGCGAACCAGGACGGGTGCGTGAAATCTCCCGTGCCCACGACGGTAATACCCTTGAGCGCCGCCCATTTGTGGAGATTTTCGAGATTCAACTCTCGGCTCGTGGCCCGGGCATATCGCGAATGGATGTGGAGATCGGCAATAAACTGCATGGGGGGACCTTCTTTCAGAGCGTATGCGCAAACCCTGGCTGCCTCCAGTCACCCAGTTATACCATAGATAAATTGCAAGCTGCAATAAACTTCCACTGACTATTTGCCACAACTCGGACAGTGCCCTTTAGACATTGGGCTTCCGTGCCAGGACTACGTACACTGGGTCGGTATACCCTGACGGCGACCAGTTGTGCGCCGCAATCTCGACGAAGTTGCCGGCATGGTGGAAATAGGCAGCAACGAGGTCAATGTGCTTTTGATCATCGAGCATGCGCCAGATGGCCACTGCTTTGGTCGGAAACATGCGGTTCGAGAAGATGACCACAAATGGACCGCCCGGGCGGAGGATGCGCCCGACCTCCTGAAAGACGGCGATGGGCTGGGTGATATACTGGATGGACACGGTCAGCACGACAGCATCAAACGCGTCGGCTGCAAAGGGCAACTGGGGGGTCGTATTCACATTGTGTACCACATACTCGTCCAAATCCGGATTGTCCGCCATCTCTTCCGCATTGAGTCCCAAGCCCACCAGGCGCTGTTTCGGAAAGCCTTCCGGCCAGTGCGAGCGCCAACTGCTCAGCAAGTCAAGCACCACGCTATCGGGAGGCAATACCTCAGGTAAGCCCTGTTTAATCGCTGCGATAGCGGCCTCATCAATATGGACAACCTTACGGGGCATGGTGTAAAACGCCTCATCGCGCTCTTCATCCAGACGCGCAAAGAATTCCGGGCGAAAGGGAGGCTCTTCCATCATTCGCACCTTTCAGAACCAATAAGTCTTATCGACGACATTGTGCAACGGACGTCCCTCGTTAAAACGCTGGCAATTTTCGAGGAGCAACTCGGTGCGACGTTCTTGCAAATAGGGTCCAACGCCGGCCACATGCGGTGTAAGCAACACACACGGCATGGTCCAAAGCGGGTGATCGGTCGGTAAGGGTTCGATCTCATACACGTCCAGGCCGGCCCCGGCGATTTCCCCAGCCCGTAATGCGGCCACCAGATCGTCGAGGACAACGCAGGCGCCACGCCCGATGTTGATCAGAAACGCGGTCGTTTTCATCAGCTGGAATTCTCGAGTGGCCATCATGCCCCGCGTCTCTGGCGTGTGGGGGACTGTCATGACCACGAAATCAGCCTGCGGCAGTAGCGTGTGCAAGTCAGGCGGACGCCGCAGTTCTTTGACACTCGGAGGCGCTTCGGTGCGGCGGGCATCAACCCCCACCACCGTCATACCCAAGGCCGCACAGAGTCGCGCCGCCTCACCCCCAATGCCACCCACCCCAATGATCAATGCAGTGGCCTCAGGCAGGTGGATGACCGGCTCCACGCCGTTGGGCCGCCACTGCCGCTGCAACTGGTGCGGAATATAGCGATGCAGACCACGCGCAAAGGCCAGAATAAAGGCCATGATGTGCGCGCCGATGTGGTCGTTGTAGATCTCGCGCTGATTCGTCACGACCACGTTACTCTCAATAAGTTCCTTGTAGTAATAGCCGGCTGGCGGCGCCGCGGCTGGTGCCTGGATCCAGCGCAATTTACCGGCTCGCCGCAGGAGTTCTGGTCCAATGTTGCCATAGGCCGCATCGGCGTCCACGATGGCGTCCATTGCCGCCTCGGCACTCTCGAACATCTGCACCTCACAATCAGGCACTGCAGCCCGGATCTTCTGGGGCCAGTCCGGCTGTGTATTCGGAGGCACAATGACCATCTTAAAACCCATGCGTGTTCTCCTCTCCTCCTCTCTCCCTCTCTCCATTGCTTCTATGCCTCTTATACCACAGCGCTGCTGTACCTACCAGGGCAGCCATTTTTCCACTTGCCTCACTGGTACGGAACACGGCACAATCGTGACCGAGAACAAGAGACAGTCAACGGCAGCACTCGGGTGAGCCTGCTCCTGATCTGTAATCCTGGTGCAGAGCGCCCAGGGGTGCAGTGGGGAGAGAGGAGCAGGGACATGAGGACGACAAGCGCATTGTACTTCGGCATGGTGGCGGTTGGCATCGCCGTGCTTTTGGCCGCCTCACCAGCCCGGCTGAGTGCCCAACAAAACCCTGCCCCCGATGTCCGCATCGGCGACAGTGACCTCGGTGGCGTGGTCACCAGCGCCCAGGGGCCAGAAGCCGGAGTCTGGGTGATCGCGGAAACGACCGATTTGCCCACCAAATATGCCAAGATCGTGGCCACCGAT
>Ga0111539_10013024_pt1 | contig 10408 bp, 7 predicted proteins | sample RhiMethybrSRZTD1_FD_79667 | JGI IMG/M metagenome (GOLD analysis project Ga0111539, IMG submission 79667) | Populus rhizosphere microbial communities from Tennessee, USA - Rhizosphere MetaG P. TD hybrid SRZTD1 (version 2) (version 2) | ecosystem: Host-associated > Plants > Roots > Rhizosphere >... | reverse complement strand
CGCATGGACCTCACCGTCAACGGCACCGCGCTGCACCCCAAGGTGGAGGCGCGCACGACGCTGCTGGAGCTGCTGCGCCGCGAGGGCTACTGGGGCGTGAAGCACGGCTGCGAGACCGGCGAGTGCGGTGCCTGCGCGGTGCTGATCGACGGCCGCCCGGTGAGCACGTGCCTCACGCTGGCCCTGCGCGCGGCCGGGCGCCAGGTGCTCACGGTCGAAGGCATGGGCACCACCGACCGGCTGCATCCCGTGCAGGCGGCGTTCGTGCAGACGGGCGCGATCCAGTGCGGCTTCTGCACGCCCGCCATGGAGCTGTGCGCGAAGGCCCTGCTGGACGCGGTCCCGCGTCCGAGCGAAGGTGAGGTGCGCGACGCGCTGGCCGGGTGCCTGTGCCGGTGCACCGGCTACGTCAAGCCGGTGCAGGCCGTGCTGCAGGCCGCGGCTGCGATGCTGCCGGTGGTCGTGCCACCAGCCCCGTCGGAAGAGACCGCCACCGAACACCCGTAGCCCGCCGCGACACCCTCTGCACGGTCAAGGCATCTTTTGCATGTACAGGCTGCGCAGGCGGGATCTCTTGTAGCGCTGGTGCATCACCGGGTAGAGGTTGAAGGCCACGTTGAAGACCGTCAGCAGCGCCGCCCAGCCGTACTCGCTGCTGGCCAGCGCGAAGACCTGGGTGAGCAGGCCGAGCAGGAAGAACGCGAGGTGCCAGCGCTCGTTGGTGATGGAACCGTTCCAGTGCTCGGCCAGCGCGGCGCGGCTGGCCATCACGCGGTACGACGGGTCGAGGCGCCGCAGGCGCCGGTTGATGAGCTCGCCGTCGGTGGCCAGGAAGCGGAAGGCGCGCAGGCCCAGGCGGCGGTAGAGCGGGCCGCGCTCGAAGGCCCGCGGGCGGAAGTAGGAGCGCGGCAGCACGGCCGGCAGCGCGCAGAAGACCGCGCCGGCCGCGAGCAGCCACGGCTCCGGCGCCGGCACGTGGAAGGTGTAGGGGCGCAGCGGCGGCAGGAAGCGGCCCCAGTACAGGACCATGAGGCCGAACCACTGGCCGGGCAGCACCAGCACCAGCATGTTCATGCGGTCGCGCGCCTTCTTGACTGCCTCCACCGCGGCCGGGGATGCGCTGCCCGGCCGCGGGCCGACGCCGGCCGCCATCAGAGCCCGTACAACACCAGCCCGAACGTCGCGCTGAGGAAGACGCCCATCTGCTCACGCGTGACCGGGTTCGTCGGGCAGTACGCGCCTCCCCCGCAGCCGGCCACGATGTGGCGGTTGGCCAGCTCCTCGATCCAGCGGCAGAAGCCGCTCGTCTCCGGGACGTCGTTGAAGAGGTTGGGCGGCGCGCAGGCCGGAGGGCTCAGCGCGGGATCCAGCGTGCGCAGCACGAACACGGCCATCTGCTCGCGGGTGACGGCGTCGTCGGGGCAGAAGAGGGTGCCGCCGCAACCGCCGGCCACGCCGCGGCGGGCCAGCTCCTCGATCCAGCGGCAGAAGGGCGAGGCGGCCGGAACGTCGCTGAACACCGGCGTGCCGCAGGCCGGCGGCGTGTAGCCGGGGCCCTCCTTCGCCACCAGGACGAACACGGCCATCTGGGCGCGCGTGGTCGAGGCCGTCGGGCAGTACAGCGTGCCGCCGCAGCCCCCGGTCACGCCCCGGTGCAGCAGCGTCTCCACGAAGCGGTAGAACGGGCCGGCCGCGTCCACGTCGCTGAAGCTGCCGCCCACGTGCAGCAGCCACGCGCGCTGCTGGCCGTGGGCGTCGGGCGTGATGCGCTCGTCGAGCGTGGCGTCCCAGTGCAGCAGCGGGCGGGCGCCGCCCACGTTGACGGCCAGGCAGTCGGTGCAGGCGGCCACGGCGCCGTCGGGCACGCTGCCGTAGCTGGCCGTGGCGTCCGTGATCGTGTAGGTGCCGCCGGCCGGCCCCGCCAGGCGCACGCCGCTGCTGCCGAAGGCCTGGGCCGCGCCGTTCACGTTGCGCCAGGAGGGCGCGATCTCCTCGGAGGCGTCCGGATCCAGCACGCGGTTGCCGGCCGCGTCCACGGCCAGGCCGGCGGGCAGCAGGAAGCCGAAGCGCTGGCCGGCCGCGGCCTCGCTGGCCGGGCCGTCCAGGTTGCGTGAGCTCCAGGCCACCACGAAGTTGCCCACCTCGTCCACCGCCGGCGCGCCGTAGTCCTGGTTGGTGAAGGTGTAGGTGTTGACCAGGAACTCGCCGCCGCGGCGCGTGCCGTCGGCCAGGAAGCGCTGGCCGATGATGCCCTCGCTGCTGCCGTCCTGGTTGGGGTACTGGGTCCAGATCACGGTGAAGTTGCCGGCCCGGTCGGCCGCGACGTGGGGCAGCACGTCGGGCCCGAAGGTGTAGGTGTTCACCTGGAACTCTCCGCCCAGGAAGGCGCCGCTCGCGTCGAGGCGCTGGCCGAACACGCCGTAGTTGTTCCCGTCCTGCCCCTCGCCGGAGTGCCACACCACCACGAACCCGCCGCCGCCCGTGCTGACCGCCGGGCGGCCCTGGTTGCCGGTGGGGTAGCTGTTCACCCGGAACTCGGCGCCCTGCCGCACGCCGGCGGCGTCGTAGCGCTGGGCGTAGATCCCGAAGTTGCTGCCGTCCTGGTTCTGGCTGGACCAGGCGATGAGGAAGGCGCCGTCCGGCGCCATGCCCACCGACTCGTTGCTCTGGTGGCCCAGCGTGTAGGTGCTCACGTGGAACTCGCCGCCCACGCGCGCTCCGGCGGCGTCGTAGCGCTGGGCGTAGATGCCGTAGCCGTTGCCGTCCTGGCCCAGGTCCTGCCAGGCCACCACGAAGCGGCCGTCGGCGGCCGCGGCCACCGCCGGCCGCACCTGGCTGCCCGGCGTGTAGGTGTTCACGCCGAACTCGGCCGAGAGCGGCCCCGACAGGTCGAACAGGCGGGCGCGCACGGCATCGAGCGCGCCGTCGGGCCCCGTGCTCTCCCAGGCCACCACGAACCGGCCCGCGCCCAGCGCGGCCACGCTGGCCTCGCCCTGGTAGTTGGTGCTGTAGGTGTTGACGTGGAACTCGCCGGCCACGCGCGCGCCCGTGCGGTCGTAGCGCTGGCCGTAGATGCCGTAGTTGAAGTCGGGCTCCTGGCCGGAGCTCTCCCAGACCACGACGAAGTTGCCGGCCGGATCGATGGCCACCGGGGTCATCGAGTAGATGAACTGGTTGTTCGGGGTGAAGGTGTTGGCCCGGAACTCGGGGCCGGCCTTGACCTGGGCCCACGCGGCCACCGCCGAAGACACCACCAGGACGCTCGAGAGGAGGAGGGATCGAGCCATGGGGGACCTCTGGAGGCGCGGGCCAAGCGGCCGCGCCTGGACAGGGAAGAGTGTGCCATGAAATCCTTGCCGCCATGGGCGGATCCAACCTCACCACCATCGGCCGCTCGGAGCGGCGCGTGGACAGCGTGAAGCTGGCCACCGGGCGCGGCACCTTCGTGGACGACATCGCGCTGCCCGGCATGCTGCACGCGCGCCTCCTGCACTCGCCCCACGCCCACGCGCGCATCACCCGCATCAACGCCGCCCGCGCCCGCGCCCTGCCCGGGGTGGCCCTGGTGCTCACGCACGAAGACGTCCCCCGCGTGCCCTACACCACGGCCGGCCAGGGCTGGCCCGAGCCCTCGCCCTACGACGCGGTGATGCTCGACAACAAGGTCCGCTTCGTGGGCGACCGCGTGGCCCTGGTGGCGGCGGAGGACCCGGAGATCGCGCTCAAGGCCTGCGCGGCCATCGAGGTCGACTACGAGCTGCTGCCGGCCATCTTCGACCCCCACCAGTCGATGGCTCCGGGCGCGCCCGTGATCCACGACCAGAAGGACGCCTCCGGCATCAAGGACGCCTCGCGCAACCTGGCCGCCGAGATCGTGGCCGAGGTGGGCGACGTGGAGAAGGCGCTGGCCGCGGCCGAGCACACCTTCAGCGGCACCTACGACGTGGGCTACGTGCAGCAGGCCTCCGTCGAGCCCCACATCACCATCACCTGGCTGGACGAGGACGACCGGCTCATGGTGCGCACGTCCACCCAGGTGCCCTTCCACGTACGGCGCATCATCGCGCCCCTGCTGGGCATCCCCGTGCGCCGCATCCGCGTGATCAAGCCGCGCATCGGGGGCGGCTTCGGCGGCAAGCAGGAGATCCTGCTGGAGGACCTGGCCGGCGCCGTCACCCTGCGCACCGGCCGGCCCTGCCGCCTGGAGTACACGCGCGAGGAGGAGCTCTCCGCGGCCCGCACCCGCCACCCGCAGACCGTCTCGATCCGCAGCGGCGTCACCGGCGGCAAGCTGGTGGCGCTGGAGATGAAGGTGCTCGAGAACACGGGCGCCTACGGCACCCACGCGCTGACGGTGATGAGCGTGACCGGCAACCGCGCGCTCTCGCTCTACCGCTGCCCCAACGTGCGCTACGAGGCGCACGCGGTCTACACCAACCTGGCCGTGGCCGGCGCCTTCCGCGGCTACGGCTGCCCGCAGGGCTTCTTCGCCCTGGAGAGCCACATCGACGAGGTGTGTGCGGGCCTGGGCGAAGACCCGCTCACGTTCCGCTCCCGCAACCACGTGCGCGAGGGCGACGACCAGCCCATCGCGCAGGTGCTGGGCGAAGGGCGCGAGGGCTTCCAGCAGATCGTCCGCTCCTGCGGGCTGCCCGAGGCCATCGCCCAGGGCGCGCGGGCCATCGGCTGGGAGAAGAAGAGGGCGGCCGCCCCGGCCGACGGGCCGCTGCGCACCGGCCTGGGCATGGCCATCGTCATGCAGGCGTCGGGGATCCCGGGCGTGGACATGGGGGCGGCCTCGATCAAGATGAACGAAGACGCGTCCTTCAACCTGCTGATGGGCGCCACCGACATCGGCACCGGGGCGGACACCATGTTCTGCCAGGTGGCGGCCGAGGCCCTGGGCGTGCCGGTGGAGAAGATCATCCCCTACTCCTCCGACACCGACATGACGCCCTTCGACCCCGGCGCCTACGCCTCCTCCACCACCTACATCTCCGGGCGGGCGGTGCAGAAGGCGGCCCTGGAGGTGAAGCGGCAGATCGCCATGGTGGGAGCGTCCATGCTGGAGGAGAAGGTGGAGGACGTGACGCTGCACGAGGGCAAGGTGTGCGCCCGCGACGGCCGGCACGTGACCTACGAGCAGGTCTGCCTCTCCTCCCTCTACCAGCGCGACCAGTTCCAGATCATGGCCACCGCCTCCCACATGTCGTACGACTCGCCCCCGCCCTTCGCGGCCGTGTTCGCGGAGGTGGAGGTGGACGTGGAGACGGGCCTGGTGCGCGTCCTGAAGGTGGTGGAGGCGGTGGACTGCGGGCAGGTGGTGAACCCGTCCATGGCCGAGGGCCAGGTGGAGGGCGCGGCCGTGCAGTCGATCGGCTACGGCGTCTACGAGCGCATGCCGCGGGATGCGGAGGGGCGCATGCAGTTCCGCTCCTTCCGCGACTACACGATCGCCACCGCGGTGGACGTGCCGGAGATCCAGACCATCCTGGTGCCCACGCACGAGCCCACCGGCCCCTTCGGGGCCAAGGCCGTGGCCGAGATCCCCATCAACGGCCCCGCCCCGGCCATCGCCAACGCCGTGTTCCACGCCACCGGCGTGCGCCTGCGCGCCCTGCCCCTCACCCCCGACCGCGTCCTGCAGGCCCTGCGGGACAAGGCCTAATCAGGAGAAGTGGTCATGGTGCTCGGGTGGTTGAAGAAGGGCGAGCAAGCGGGGGTGGAGCAGCTCATCGCCCAGCGCAAGTACGCGCGGGCGCTGACCCTCCTGCGCATGGAGTTCGAGTCCGGCCGCCGCGACCCGCGCCTGCGCCTCCAGCTGGCCGACGTGATGGTGATGGCGGGCAAGGAGAAGGAGGCGGTGCCCATCCTGCTCGGCCTGGCCGACGAGTTCGCGCTGGACGGCTTCGCGGCCAAGGCCATCTCCGTGCTCAAGAAGGTGCAGAAGATCCAGCCCGGCCGGGCCGACGTGGACGCCAAGCTGGCCGGGCTGATCTCGCAGAAGAACCGCCCGGCCACGGTGGGCCTGCCGGTGGTGGACCACCGCCAGGTCACGTTCGACATGGAGGAGGCCGCTCCGGCCGCCGACGACGGCATCGAGATCGGCTTCGACATGGCCTCGCCCGAAGAGGTGATCCCGGACCTCGGCTCCATCGTCGAAGCCGGGGCCGAGGGCGCGCCCGCGGCCGGCGCGGAGGGTGACGCGCTGGGCGACGAGCTGGTGGCCCTGATCGAAGACGTGCTGGTGCAGGCGGTGGCCGATCCCTCCGCCGCCTCCGCCATCTCCGACGACCACTCGGCCGGGCGCGTGGTGAGCCCGCTCTTCGACGACCTCCAGGAGGACGAGCTCCTGGAGGTGATGCGCGGCCTGCAGCTGCGCTCGTTCGAGCCGGGCGACGTGATCTTCCTGGCCGGCGAGCAGGGCCGGAGCCTGTTCGTGGTGGCCAGCGGCACGGCCAAGGCCTTCGTGACCCGCGACGGCCGGCCGGTGCTGGCCCGCGAGATGGACGAGGGCGCCTTCTTCGGCGAGATCTCGATCCTCTCCGGAGGCGCGCGCACGGCCACCGTCACGGCCAAGACGCGCTGCGACCTGCTGGAGCTGGACCGGGCCGCGCTGGACGACATCGCGGAGCGGCACCCGCGTGTGATGGACGTGATGCGTGAGTTCTGCGCCCAGCGCCTCGCCGACGACGAGCAGCGCGGTGTGCGCTGATCGGTAGCCTCTCCTCGATGCCAGCCGTGCGGCCCCTCCTCCTGCGCTGGCTGCCGGCCGCGCCGGTGGTGGCGGTGGTCGGCGGGTTCTGGGGCCTCTTCCACCTCTCCCGCCCCGGCACCATGCACCGCGCGCTCTCGTCCGATCCCGAGATGGCGTACTTCGTGGACGCGCTTTCGCCATTCAGGGGGCACGGCTACAACTTCGTCGACCACCCGGGCACGCCGCTGTCCCTGGTGGGCAGCCTGCTGGCCGCCCTGGCCCATCCCCTGCTGGTCGCCTCGCCGGCCGCCCTGGTCGAGGCCAACCTGCGCGACCCGGCCCTCTTCCTGACCCTGGCCCACGGCCTCCTCCTGGCCGGCGCCGGCGCCACCATCGTGCTGCTGACGGGACTGGTGGCCCGGGAGCGGCCCTCCGACGCCCTGCTGGCCGCGGCCCTCCCGGCCAGCTTCTACGCGGCCTTCCCCTCGAGCTTCGTCACCCTCGTCTGCTGGTCGCACAACTCGCTCGGCTTCGCGGGTGGCACGCTGCTGCTGGCCGGCCTGTTCCTGGCCCTGCGCGGGCCCGAGCCCTCGACCCGGGCCCTCAACGCCCTGGGCCTGGGCGCGGGCCTCCTGGCCGCCGCGCAGATCTACTTCTCGGTCTGGACGGCCGGCCTGGCCGCGGGCGTGGCCGTGGCCGCCCTCCCGCGCGGTCCGCGCGCCGCCGCGCGCGCGGCGGCGCACGTGGCGCTGGCCGCGGCCGCCGCGTTCGTGCTGGCCACGCTTCCCGCCCTCCCCCGCTACCCGCACTTCCTGCGCTTCCTGCTCCACATGGTCCTGCCCCACGGGGCGGGCCAGGCCGTCGTGGGCGCGGCGGCCCTCTGGCTGCGCAACGTCGCCTCCCTGGCCTCGCGCGCTCCCGTCATCTTCGTGGTGGTCCCCCTCCTGATGGGCGCCGTGGCCGCCGGCGCACGCACGCGTGCCGCGCGCGAGCGGCACCACCGCCTGCTGGCCGCCAGCGCGGGCGCGGCCGTCTGCTGGGTCCTCGTCCTGGCCGCCATGGGCCGTCGGCCGGTGGACGCCTACTTCCCGGCCCTGGCCGCGCCCATCCCGCTGCTGCTGGCCGCCGCCTGCGCGCTCTGGTCGGGACGGGGACGGGTGGCGCGGGCGGCCTGCCTGGGCGCGGCCGTCCTCGCGGTCGCCGGCTGCGCGTGGAACGGCCTCCGCGCCGCGCGCCAGCAGCGCGTGCAGGTGGCCTACCGCGAGGCCCTCGAAGGGACGGTGCGCGAGTACCGGCAGGCCCACGCCGGCGGGCCGGACGCGGTGGGCTTCGTGATCTGGGGTCCGGGCATGGACGAGGCCCACTGCTTCGCGCTCTACATGGGCGCGTACTGCGCGCCGGCCCTGATGCCGGACGTCGCGCGCGTCTGCCCGGGCGAGGGGGTGGCCTGGCCGCTGAGCACCGTGGTGCCGGCCGAAGCCAACGGGCGCGGCGTGTTCATCGCCATCGAGGTGGCGGCTTCGTGGCGCTATGCCCGCGCGGTCGGCCCGGCTGAGGCCGTCCACGCCCTCGGTCCCGCCGGCACGGCGATCGCCTTCCACCGGGTGGAGGCGAGCGGAGGGACGCTGAAGCTCTGGCGGTGAGCGCCTAGTCCCGCCGCCGCCGCAGGAACCGGTACACGGTCCAGCCGCGGTGGAACATCCTCCAGGCCGAGGCCACGCCGGCCAGGCGGCCGATGTTGGGCATGAGGAAGCCGTGGACCTGGTCGGCGGTCGTGGTCCACGCCTGGGCGGCCCCGCGCAGGGCGGCGTCGAGCCGCTCCACGTGTTCGAGCGCCGTCGTGCTGACGGCGGCCGCGTTGCCGGCCGCCTCGGCCAGGTTGGCGGCCACGGGGCTCAGGCGGTCGGCCAGGTCGTCGGCGAAGCGCTCGAGGCCGCGCAGCGTGCGCCGGCCCTCGATGGCCAGCCACACCATCAGCACGGCCTGGAACAGCGAGACGAGGGCGACCACGACCAGCAAGATGACGCTCAGATCCATTGACACAATCTCTGGTGTGAGACTATAAGTATGAGCTAGAAGTCAACATTCGCGACATGGATTCCAACGAGGCCGTCGGCCAGCGGATCGCCAAAGCCCGGGAGTTCCTGGGTCTCACGCAGGCGGTCGTGGCCGAGAAGCTCGGCCTGGCCCGCACCACCCAGGTGGCCATCGAGCAGGGCCGCCGCCCCGTGTCCGTGGCGGAACTCTACCGCTACGCGGAGGTCCTCAGCCGGCCCCTCGACTATTTCCTGGGGCTGGGTGTGTGGGGGAAGGCCGACTTCCGGCCCCACTTCCGCCTGATGGCGGAGCGGATGGACGGGGCGCTGGGCTCGGCCCAGCCGCGCCGGCCGGGCCGCCCGCGCGGGGCCACCGAGCCCTCGCCCGAGAAGCTCGTGCTGATGAACTTCGAGGCCCTCTGCCGGAACTACCTCGAGCTGGAGGAGGTGAACAGCCTCCCCCGCACGGCCATGCCCGAGCTGCCCGTGCCCCGCCTCTTCTCGGTGCCGGAGGCCGAGCAGCTGGCGGCCACCGTGCGCGCCCACCTCGACCTGGGGCCCGACGCGCCCATCCGCGACCTGCGCGTCCGGCTGGAGGACAACTTCGCCCTGCGCGTGTACATCCTCAGCCAGGTGGGCCGTCTCACGGCGGCCGCGTTCCATCATCCGGCCATCGGCGGGTCGGTGATGGTGGCGGAGCGGTCGGTACCCAACATGCGTTACACCCTGGCCCGGGCCCTGGCCCACCTGCTGGCCAACCGGGACGAGGTGATGATCGACGTCCAGGACGCGCAACGCAAGACGCCGGCCGAGAACTTCGCCGGCGCCTTCGCCGCCGCCCTGCTCCTCCCCGCCCGCGGCCTGCGCGAGCGCTTCTCCTCCGTGCACGCGGAGGCGGGCGAGGTGAGCGACATCGCCGTGCTCTTCCTGGCCCGCACCTTCGGCGTGCCCCTGCGCACGCTGCGCGCGCGCCTGGAGGTCCTGAAGCTCGCCTCCCCGGCCGCCCTCAAGCGCATCGACGAGTCGATCCGCCAGGCCAGCCTGGTGACCCGGGACGGCGAGACGCAGAGCGAGCTGCCCGACCAGCCGCACTGGGACATGTTGCCCGAGCGCTACGTGTTCCTGGCCATGCGCGCCTACCGCAAGGAGCTGGTGAGCAAGTCCCGCCTGGCCGAGTGCCTCTGCACCACCGAGGGCGACACCACCCTGCGCCTGCTGCGCTACGTGGCCAGCGTGACCGAGCTCCCCGCCGGCGACGAAGGAGCGAGGACCTAAGACCAGCCCCTGGGGGTCTGGGGGCGAAGCCGCGCAGCGGCGGTGAGCCCCCAGTGCGGCGGAACGAGCTTTGCTCGTTCCGCATAGCATATGCTCTCGACCGCATGACCGCTGGAGCACTGCTCGTCTCCGTCCTGCTCGCCCAGGGCGGCACCGCGGCCCAGATCTCGCCCGAGCGCATCCAGGGCCTGGCCGACGAGATCAGCTCCTCGGTGGAGGCGCTGCGCGGGCTGAAGTTCAAGAACAAGGTCAAGGCCATCATCGTGACGCCGGCCATGGCCCGCGAGACCTTCCGGGCCAAGATCCAGCCCTGGGAGGCGGAGCAGGTCCGCTTCACGCAGAAGGCCTACGTGCAGCTCGGGCTCATCCCGGCCAAGACCGACCTCCTCACCAACTACCT
>Ga0111539_10013023_pt1 | contig 10408 bp, 10 predicted proteins | sample RhiMethybrSRZTD1_FD_79667 | JGI IMG/M metagenome (GOLD analysis project Ga0111539, IMG submission 79667) | Populus rhizosphere microbial communities from Tennessee, USA - Rhizosphere MetaG P. TD hybrid SRZTD1 (version 2) (version 2) | ecosystem: Host-associated > Plants > Roots > Rhizosphere >... | reverse complement strand
TGCGGAACGAGCTGAGCCATGAGGAGCACGGTACACCGCTTGCTGCACGGGCAAGAGAATGACCACCATGTCTCTGGCGACTGTGACAAGGTGTGCCGTCGCAATGATGGTCGTCACCACGACCGCGTGCTCCACACAAAAAGAGGCTGCGCCAGCAGCCGTCTCAGCGATACCACGCGTGGAGGAAGCCCCACTCCCCCAGACCGTCTCGCCCTACGACGCGCTTCCCGAAGGCGTGCGGGGCGTGTTGGACAAGCCCTTCAGCGGCGACTTCGACGCCATGATCGCGCGGCGCGCGATTCGCGTCGCCGTGACCTTCAACCGCACACACTACTTCATCGACAAGGGGCATCAGCGCGGTCTGACGTACGAATCGTTGAAGCTGTTCGAGAACGATCTGAATGCGGACCTCAAGACCGGCAACCTCAAGGTGCACGTGGTCTTCCTGCCGATGTCGCGCGAACAGTTGCAGCCGGCGCTGATGGCCGGCAAGGTCGATATGGTCGCCGCCATGGTGGCCGTCACCCCCGAGCGAGAGAAGCTCGTGTCGTTTTCGGTGCCGACGCGTACCAATGTAAGCGAAGTGGTGATCACTGGCCCAGGCGCGCCGCCGATCAACACGGTGGACGACCTGGCCGGCCAGGAGGTCTTTGTTCGCAGAGGCAGCGTGTATGACGAGAGCCTCACCGCACTGAGCGCTCAGTTGAAAGCGCGCGGCAAGCCGCCCATCGTCATCACCGCCGCTCCTGACGTCCTCGAGGACGATGACGTGCTGGAAATGGTGAACGCCGGCCTCGCGCCGATCACCGTCGTCGACGATTATCTGGCCACCTTTTGGCGCACGGTGTTCACGAACCTCAGCGTGCATTCAGATGTCGCCGTGCGATCCGGAGGCACACTCGCCATCGCGTTTCGCACGGAGAATCCCAAGCTGCGCGAGGCCGTCAACACGTGGATCCGGAAGCATGGTGAAGGGGATGCGTTTCGGAACATCATCGAGCGCCGCTATCTCGAGACCGGCACGTACACGAAAAGCGCGGCGGCCCAGAGTGAACGCAAGAAGCTCCAGGCGGTCGTCGACCTGTTCAAGAAGTACGGGGCGAGGTACGACTTGGATTACCTGCTGATGGCCGCGCAGGGCTACCAGGAGTCGACGCTCGATCAGAACGTGAAGAGTCCCGTGGGCGCGATCGGTGTGATGCAGGTCATGCCAGCAACCGGCAAGCAACTGAACGTCGGCGACATCACCCAGATCGATTCCAACATTCACGCTGGCGTGAAGTACATGCGCTTCATGATGGACGAGTACTTCGCCAACGAACCGATGGACCCTCTCAACAAAACGCTGATGACATTCGCGGCGTACAACGCCGGCCCAGGACGACTGAGACAGCTCCGGCGCGAGACGGAGAAGAAAGGTCTGAATCCCAACATCTGGTTCGGCAACGTCGAACGCGTCGCTTCAGAGCGCATCGGCCGCGAAACAGTCTCCTACGTCAGCAACATCTTCAAGTACTACGTCGCCTACCGGCTGCTGGCCCAGCAGAACGAGCGGCGCGAGGCGGCCAAGGCGCAGGTGGGAAAAAAGTAATAGACGCGCGTTACCGCGGCATCCAGTTCAGTAGGATGGTGATCGGGGACGGAGGTCTCGTGATTTCGTTGATCAGGAACCGCTGGCCATCGGGCGCGGGCTCGTACGTCGCCCCCACCGACACCGTGAACAATGGCACCGGATTTCCTGGCTCGAGGCTCTCGCCCTTCGGCAACAGGGCCACGCTCGTAACGCGGTTGCTGGAGTCCAGATAGAACAGCGACTTTCCGTCATGGTGCCACTTGGGAAACGTGGCGCCGTCGGTCGAGATCTGCGTCCTGCCGCCGGGTTCGGGAAAGCGTTGAATGTAGATTTCGTCCCGTCCGCTCTCGTTCGATTGATAGGCAACCCAACGGCTGTCAGGAGAAAATCGCGCGAACGGTTCGTTTGCCGCGGTGGACGACACGGCGATTGGCTTCCTCTCGCCTGTAACCGGCAGCGCCCAGAGATCGCGGGATGTTCTGGCACTCTGCACCGCAAAGAGGATCCACTTGCCGTCCAACGACCAGTCGAGTGGGTTCTTGCTCTCAGAGGACTCCCACACCAGCGTCTCGGTCGCCGTACTGCCGACCGATCGCTCGTAAAGGTCGACGACACCCTGTCGAGTCGAGCCAAAAATGATGCGGCTGCCGTCGGGGGCCCAGATCGGATCGAATTCCCGCGCCGGATTCGTCGTGAGTCGCTGCCGCACATCACGCGCGGTCTCGAACAGCCATACGTCGCTGTTCCCGTTGACCATCCGATAGACCGCGACCATGCGACCGTCGGGGGACAGCCGAACGGCCGTTGGGTCGCCTGAGTCGGGACCGCCAAGGACCGCAATCTGGTGCCCGGCCCGATCCACCCATCGCATTTGGCGATCGCCGCCGTTAGCGCGGTAGGCGATGGGTCCCGCCGGCGCGGCCGACAGCGCGACGCCCCCAACGGTGCCCTGCGGAGTCGCGACCTGCCGCGCAACCGGCAGCGGATCGCCGACGGTCTGCAGCATGGCGAGGTCAATCTGCTGCGCCAGCACCGCCCCCTGGCGCGCAAACAGCACGTAGTTCGGCGGCGCAAATATCGGCGCCGATTCCGCATCGAGCAGACGCGTCGCCTTCATCGAGTCCAGCGAACCGGCGTAGATGCCCTGAGTGTCGGGAGGACCGAACGCGAAGAACAGAAAGTGTTGGCCATCCGGCAGGAACTGAGGGTACCGGTGGCCCAGGTGTGGTGCTGTGACCTCGGTGGCGGCTACGGCCTTCCCGCCGCTGGCTGGCACGCGAAACAGCGGTTCGGTGGAGGAGCGCGCGAACAGGATGGTACCCGCGGCGTTCCAGGAACCACCACGAGTGTTCAGCGGCGCCTCCGCCAGGTTCTGCACGAAGCCAGTGGCCACGTCGACACGCCTCAACTGCCCGCCGGCGAAGAACGCCACCGATTGGTTGTCGGGAGACCAGAAGGGGTAGGTACCGCCGTCCGTCCCCGCGAGCGGCCGCGCGGTTTCCGAGTCCAGCGGCTGGAGCCAGAGCTGACTCTTTCCGTCGACGGCCGCCTGAAACACGAGCGTGCGTCCGTCTGGCGAAATCGCAAAACCGCTTACGTCAGCACCTGGCGGTGTGACGATCTGGAGGCGCATCTCCGGCGCGGCAGTCGGGGCGGCACGCGGATATCCGATGCTCAGGGCCGCAGCGCTGGCAAGCGCGAGGGTCACGGCGATCCACGCGAGTCGTTCGCGGCTTCTCCGCGGCGGTACGGCCGAAGCGGCACGGCTCGCGGGCGCGCTCGTCGTCGCCTCCTCGATCTGGAATCTCGCGTCCGCGACATCGCGCATCCGCCGGTTGCGATCCTTCTGAAGGCAGCGCTTCAACAGCGACAGCACCGCCGGCGGTGTCTCCCGCGGCAGCGCGTGCCAGTCAGGTTCGGACTTGAGGATCGCGCCGAGGATCTCGACGACAGTGTCGCCGGCAAACGCCGGCGTGCCGGCCAGCATTTCGTACAACACGCAACCAAACGCCCAGATGTCGGAGCGTGCGTCCGCGGCTCGCGCCTTGGCCTGTTCCGGCGACATATAGGCCGCGGTTCCGAGAATCACTCCCGGAATGGTGGCAGTCGCCAGCGTGGGTGACTGCGACATGCCCACATCCGTTGCGTCGGGACCAATTGGCTTCGCCAGGCCGAAGTCGAGCACCTTCACGCGCCCGTCGGGCGTGATCTTGATGTTGCCGGGTTTCAGATCGCGATGGACGATGCCCTGGCTGTGCGCCGCTTCCAGCGCCTCGGCAATCTGGCGAGCGATCTCCAACGACTCGTCGACCGGCATTGCCCCGTGGGCGAGACGATCGCCGAGGGTCTCGCCCTCGACGAGTTCCAGCACGAGGCAGAACGCCTCATTTCCGTGCTCCGCGCCTGTGGACGGCAGCTCCTCGAGGCCGTAGATCTGCGCGACATGCGGATGATTGAGCGTGGCCAGGAGCTCGGCTTCGCGGCGGAAGCGTCGAAGGCGCTCGGGATCGCGTGAGAACTCCGCGGGCAGAACCTTGATCGCGACCTCGCGTTTGAGCTTCGTGTCGCGCGAGCGATAGACCTCGCCCATTCCGCCCGCCCCGATGGGCGCCAGAATCACGTACGAGCCGATCTGTGAGCCGGCTTGAAGCGCGGTCATGCGCAGGGGAAGTGTAGTGCAGTTCTTCCGCAGGCCCGTGGCCTAGTTCCGCGGGAAGCGGCGTGCTCCTGTGAGTCTCACGTTGACCGACGAGGATCACGAGAAGGTCGAGTTCGCCTACTCGACGCTGACGATGTTGATGACCGGCGTCATGCTGAAGCGACCGTTGCCCAGCGCGTTCACTGACCGATCACCATCGAAGTCGAGGAGGATCTTCGTCGCCCCGCCCTCCGGTATCGTGAATTGTCGATTGAGCTTCACTTCGCCAGATGGGATCTCGACATTGCCAATAAGTCCGGCAGGCGGGGTCATGGTCGCCGCGCACGCGGGATCTGCCGGCGGGGTCGGCGAGCTGTACAGCGATGCGCTCTGCACCTCCACGCGTAACTGCGTGTAGTGTCCGGCGAGTAATTGCCCCGTACCGAGCACATCGACCACGTTCACGAGCTTCTTCAAGTCGCATGTGAGCGGCGTGGTCACGCCCCCGGCGAACGCAAGCGTCTGCCACTCAGCATCTGCGTGATGGGCGCTGACACTCTTGAACGTCACGAGCATGGCCTGAGCGTCGGCATAAGGGCCATCTTTGAGGTTCACGGTCAAGGAACCGGTCTGCCCCGACGGCCCGGTGCACGCCGCTCCAAGTACCAAGACGAGACCGAGCACAGGAGTCCAGTTGCGCATGACCGTTCCCTCCACGTGTGGTTCATGGCAAGCGCAGCTCCCAGAGCAACCGAGGGAAATAGCGTTGAAGTTGCGGAAAGTCCTGGCCAGCAAATCGACTGGCCACTCACAATTTGCGTGCGAGTCCTCGCATTTTCGTGCGTGTGGCCGGACAGTGTTTCTGGCATTCTCCCGCGCCTGCACCCGCCGGGCCTTGGCGCCAATCTTGCTCGAATTCCGATACCCCCTCGATCCTTGCAGGGGAGGATAGAGCAATGCTTCAGCGATGGCTCGGCGCCCCCAGGGTGGGGAAGCCACGTCGTCAACGGCCACAGCGAATCGCTCGCTACTTCGATTGCACGTGGGTCACCGCGTGGGGCGAGGAGAGAGCCCGCGTCAGCAGTCTCAGTCTCACCGGCTGTTATATCGAGAGCCGTTTTTCGGTACCACCAGATGGTGAAGTGGTCCGGGATCTCACAATTGCCCTACCCACTGGAAGCGTCAACCTTCAGGGGACGGTGGTCAATGCGACGAGCGGTGTTGGGTTCGCGGTGAGGTTCATCGATATCGACACGAAGACACAAGAAAGCCTGGGCGCTTTCATCCACATCGCTCAACGTTAAGATCGGACGCGGTGCCCGTCGATCTCGGAATACACGTAGGTCATGCGCAGCGAGGCCGGACCGAAGACGCGCACGTGTGCGGTTGACTCGAGTGTGACCGGCACGACGACTCCATCGATGCGCTTGTAGGACCGCACGATCTCAACGTTCCTGACCCAGAACGACGGGTTCTGCGCGAGCCGTCCTTGCAGACGTACCAAGTCACCGCCGTCAGGCTGCAGAAACATGGTGCCTGAGAGGAGCGCGCGTTCTTTCCGCTTCGGCGACAACAGAACGTTGGCCAGCCCGTCATCATCGACGCCGTTGGGCTGGAAGGCATAGTTGGCGATGGCCAATGAAGCGCGGGCAGCCTCGCCCTGAGCGATAACTTCTCGCTCACCTTCAAGCACTGCGCGCAACACCTTCGAACGGACCAGGCTGGATCCGCCTTCCGCAGTCACCTGGTACCTGAATCCTCCATCAACTGAGTATTCCGTGACCGCTTCTAGCCACCCACGCCGGCTGCCGCTCTCGGCCTCGAGCCGACGAACGGCTCGATAGGGATGCTGCGTGTCGTCCTGCTCGAGAAACTGCCTCATTGAATGGTCGGCGGGATCGGGAATCGTTGCCAGCAGAGTCGGCGGCACGACCACGGCAAGCAGGACCAGGGCGAAGCTGGTGAGGTGGGGAGAGCGGCGTTTCATGCACGGAGGTATGCATCTACGATGCCCGTAGAAGCCCTTCCTCAGAGTGTTCCAAGGAAGGTCTCCTTGCGTCGAGAGAGCTTAGCTCGGTCGTCGATCCGTCGACGTCGTGGCATACGGCTCAGACTCCGAACGCTTTTCGCCGGCCGATGAGATGTCATTGGCACCAGTTCGCTTCAGGACGTCCTTGGCTCTGGTGATGTCGTCCGATGTCGCGCAATGGACCGAAAGCAGTACTCCGCCGTCCTTGACTTGGCTCTCGTACCGTCTGGCCTCGTATTCGGGGATGCCCATTCCGACGAGCGCACCGACCAGTCCACCGACCGCTCCGCCGACGCCGATGCCGGCGAGCGTCGCCATGATCGGACCGGCGGCAATGAGCGGCCCTACGCCGGGAATCGCGAGTGCGCCGATGCCGGCAAGCAGACCGAGCGCGCCGCCGATCGTGCCGCCTGTCGCCGCGCCCGTCGCCGTGCCCTCGGGTGCCTTCGTGTTCTTCTCGTGCGCGAAATCCTTCGAGCTCTGGTTGTCCGGTAGCAGCACCGAGATATCGTTGTTCGCAAAGCGTTCCCGAACCAGCGTATCCACAGCGCGTTCCGCGTCATCGACACCGGGGTAGATTCCGAATACGGCGACTTTCTTGTCTTCCATGTTGAGGCTCCTGACGATCTAGGTATGAGACGGGTTACTGCTTCGCGGGCTTCGCAGCCGCGGGGGCGACGCTGATTTCGTTGGTCACGTGGGCCGCGCCAACGATCGTTGCCGCTTTCGCTTCGACGGCCCGCTTCTCGGCCTCGGAGCGGACGGGCCCCTTGAGAGTGACCTGCCCGTCCTGCGCGACCACCTTCACGTTGTGCGCGTAGGTCGACAACGTCTTGTCGCTCACCAGCGACTTCCGGATCTTGCTGGCGATGTCACGGTCGCCGGCGTTCTCTTTCTGCTGATCGGCGGTGACTTCACCCTTGGCCCGATCCTGGCTGTTGACCTTCGTGTTGTCCGCCGGTGTTTGTGCGAGAACGGTTATCGCGGTCGAGGCACAGACCGCCGCTGATACAACCGCGTGGACGACCTGCCTGAGACGGTGCTGATGCATGCGCTGACCCTCCAATTGCGTGGGCGCGCCGCACCCACCCATGTTCGTTCGACAAAGCTCAGTTGTTAAGCTTCACGAGGGTTAGTGCAACATCGCCTCCAAGGCTCCCGCGCCCGCAGGTGCGCCCGCGTCTGGTCGTGCATGCTGAGAAGGTGTGAGTCGCGGTGCTCACCTCACGGGAAGGCGATAACGTTTGAGAGAATCGAAAGCGATTAAGCTCGCACGGTGAGTATTCGGATCGAAGACTACGCGCTGATTGGCGACTGCGAGACCGCGGCGCTGGTGTCGCTTGCGGGATCGATTGACTGGCTCTGCTGGCCCCGCTTCGACTCGGCCGCCTGCTTTGCTGCGCTGCTCGGCGGACCTGAACATGGCCGATGGCTGATCGAAGCCGCTGATCAACGCGCGCGCGCGACGCGGCAGTATCGCGGTCACACACTCATCCTCGAGACGCGCATCGAGACCGCCGACGGCGTCGTGCTCCTCATCGACTTCATGCCCCCGCGCGGACGCAACTCGGACATCGTCCGGTTCGTGCGAGGAGAGAGCGGCCGCGTGAAGATGCGCATGGAGTTGGTGCTCCGCTTCGACTACGGTCGCACGGTCCCGTGGGTCACGCGCATGGACGATGGCGCGCTGCGCGCGATCGCCGGGCCAGACCTGGTGACGCTGAACACGCCGGCGCCAATCCGCGGCGAGGACCTGAAGACAGTGGCGGAATTCGATGTGGCCGCCGGTGAAACGGTGCCGTTCGTGCTGACACACGGACCCTCGAACCACAAACCTGCGCGACCTATCGATCCGGAATCAGCGCTCGAGGAGACCGAGCAGTACTGGACAAAGTGGACCGCGCGCGGCAAGTCGCGCGGTGAATGGGACGAAGCGGTGATGCGATCCCAGATCGTTCTCAAGGCACTGACCTACAGACCGACCGGCGCTCTGGTGGCGGCGCCAACGACCTCGCTGCCGGAGCTGATCGGCGGCACGCGCAACTGGGACTACCGCTACTGCTGGCTGCGCGATGCGACCATGATGCTGCTCGCGATGATGAACTCCGGCTACTACGACGAAGCCCGCGACTGGAGCGCGTGGCTGCTGCGCGCCGCAGCCGGAGCGCCGGCGCAGCTGCAGATCATGTACGGCCTCGCCGGTGAGCGATGGCTGCACGAGGTCGAGATTCCGTGGCTCCCGGGCTACGAGAACTCCAGACCTGTGCGCGTCGGCAACGCTGCGAGCGATCAACTGCAGCTGGATGTCTACGGCGAGGTGATGGACGCGCTGCACCAGGCGCGGCGCGGTGGCCTGAAGCTGACGGACGCGGACTGGGCGTTCCAGTGCGCGGTTCTCAAACATCTCGAGAGCGTGTGGCAGCGGCCGGATTACGGCCTCTGGGAAATCCGCGGTGAGCCGCGACACTTCACCTATTCAAAGGTGATGTGCTGGGTCGCCTTCGATCGCGCCATTCGCGACGTCGAAGAGTTCGGACTCGATGGCCCGGTGCACCACTGGCGCCGGCTGCGCCAGGTCATTCACAACGAAGTGTGCGAACGAGGTTTCGATCCCCAGCTCGGCTCCTACGTGCAGTCGTATGGGTCGAAGGAACTCGACGCCAGCCTGTTGCTGTTGCCGACAGTGGGCTTTCTGCCACCGGACGAGCCGCGCATTCGCGGCACGATCGCCGCAGTCGAGAAGCGGTTGTTCGTCGATGGCTTTCTGCTGCGCTACGACACACACACCTCAGACGATGGTCTGCCGTCAGGAGAGGGCGCGTTTCTGGCCTGCACGTTCTGGTTGGCCGATGCCTACGTCATGGTCGGCCGCATCGACGATGCGCGTGAGCTCTTCGAACGGTTGCTGGCGTTGAGAAATGATGTCGGACTCCTGCCCGAGGAGTGCGACACGCGAAGCCACCGGATGGTGGGCAATTTCCCGCAGGCCTTCTCGCACGTCGCGCTGGTCAACACGGCGCACAACTTGTCGCGCGCGACGAAGCCGGCGCAGCAGCGCGCGGAGTCCTGACAGGCCCGTCCGAAAGGACAGGCCCTACGATCGCTCGTTCAGTGCTCGATCCATCCGAGGCGTTTGAGCTCGTCAGCCGTGGTGTCGAACTGTTGAATCTCAGGCTCCACGCGCTGCCATCTCCTGCGGTGCACGTGCCGCACCACCGCAGAGTCCTCCTTCTCGATCACCTCCCATCCGCCAGCATCGTGGACAACGAGGAAGCGGCGCTCATGAGCAGCATTGACGAGGTGGCGATTGAGGAACATATAGGGCTCCTGTGTACAGCAAGAAGCCCCGCAGTGACGTCGTCGTCACTTTCGTCAAAAGACACAGGAAATCTGACTAGCCTCGCGGCGCGCACGGCGCATCGTACCGGCGGTTTTCAGACGCAATGGCGATAAATGCGCACTCTAGCCCCGCGTTGCCACAGACCTGGGCGATCTAGAGCCCGACCGCGGCCGGAGCGCGCGCTCAGCCTCCCCTTGCATGCCGCTAGTCCATCTGATATATACTGAACCACATGGTTCAGTATTACAGGACCGGCTTCGATGCCTCGTTCGCCGCGCTCTCGGACGCCACTCGACGCGGTGTTCTGGAGCAGCTCGGGCGTGCAGACGCTTCGATCACGGACCTTGCCGAGAAGTTCCACATGACCCTCACGGGCATGAAGAAACACGTCGGCGTCTTGGAGCAGGCGGGGCTCGTCACCACGGAGAAGATCGGTCGCGTGCGGACCTGCAAGCTCGGCCTGAGCCGACTGGAGGAAGAGGCGGCATGGCTCGAGATGTACCGCCAGCTCTGGGACGCACGCTTCGACGAACTGGACAAGGTTGTTGAGGAACTGAAACGGAAGGAGAAAGTCGATGGACGCAAAAAGAGGAAGAGAGAGTGAGTCCGCCTCGATGAAGAACCACACGACGGCGGAACGGAAGTCCGAGCGTGAGCTAGTCGTCACGCGAACCATCAACGGCCCGGCGCGCATCGTGTTCGAGGCGTGGACCAAGCCGGAGCTATTCAAGCAGTGGTGGGTACCGAAGTCCTTCGGCCTGTCCATGCTTTCCTGCGAGATGGATGTTCGTGTCGGGGGCGGGTACCGTCTCGAGTTCAGCCACCCTG
>Ga0111539_10013021_pt1 | contig 10409 bp, 8 predicted proteins | sample RhiMethybrSRZTD1_FD_79667 | JGI IMG/M metagenome (GOLD analysis project Ga0111539, IMG submission 79667) | Populus rhizosphere microbial communities from Tennessee, USA - Rhizosphere MetaG P. TD hybrid SRZTD1 (version 2) (version 2) | ecosystem: Host-associated > Plants > Roots > Rhizosphere >... | reverse complement strand
CTTGGATGAAATGCTGGTCAGCGAGGTTAAGGGGCGCACCAAAAAAGAAGTGCTGCAACTGACGCGCGACCGGGACTCCCTCAACCGCTCGCTTGGCGGTATCAAGGAGATGGGCGGGCTGCCGGACCTGTTGTTCGTGATCGACACCAACAAGGAGCAGATTGCCATCGCCGAAGCCAAGAAACTCGGGATTCCGATCGTCGCCGTCGTCGACACCAATTGCGATCCGGACGGGATCGATTTCGTGGTGCCGGGCAACGACGACGCCGGGCGCGCGATCACGCTTTACTGTGATCTGATCGCGCGGGCGGCGATCGACGGCATCGAGCGCGGCCAGACGCAGGCCGGCGTCGATGTCGGCGCCGCAGAAGCCCCCCCGGCCGAGGATTTGGCTGGCGCCAAAGCCCCCGCATTTAAGGGTATCGATGCGCCGCGCGGCGAAGCCGACGATCTCAAGCGGCTGCCCAACGTCAACCCACGCCTGGAGCAGCGGCTCAATGATGCCGGTGTCTACCACTTCTGGCAGATCGCCGATCTTGACGAGCAAGGGACGGCCGGGCTCGACCGCTTGCTCAATCTCAAGGGGCGCATCGAGCGCGACGCTTGGGTCGCCGCTGCCAAGCGATTGGTCGAAGGTCAGGCGGCCTGAAGGGCGGCCTTAGTCTTCAGTTATCAGCCTCCCAAGGCGCTAAGGCGCGCGTGAGGCGCAAGCGAGGAACGCATGACAGCTATTTCCGCAGGCCAAGTCAAACAGCTGCGCGACAAGACCGGCGCCGGCATGATGGATTGCAAGACCGCCCTAACCGAAACCAAGGGCGACATGGAGCAAGCCGTCGACTGGTTGCGCAAGAAAGGCCTCTCCAAGGCCGCCACCAAGGCCGGCCGCGTTGCCGCCGAGGGGCTGATCGGCGTCACCGTCAGCGACAAGACCGGAGCGATCGTGGAGGTCAACTCGGAGACCGATTTTGTCGCGCGCAACGAAAAGTTCCAGGACATGGTGCGCCGGGTCGCCGCCGGAGCGGCAAAGGCCAATGGCGATCTCGGCAAGCTGTTGGGCACCCCCTTCCCGGGCTCCGCCCTCAGCGTCGAGGATTACGTCAAGGACATGGTCGCCACCATCGGCGAGAACATGTCGGTGCGGCGCACCGCGAGCCTGTCGGTGGCGCAAGGGGCGGTCGCCGACTACGTGCATAACAAGGCCGCCGATGGCCTCGGCAAGATCGGCGTGCTGGTCGGGCTCGAGAGCAAGGCCGAGCCCAAGGCGGTGGCGGCGCTGGGCCGGCAGCTGGCCATGCACATTGCCGCGGCGAGCCCGGCGGCGGTGACGGCCGAGGAGCTCGATCCGGCGCTGATCGCGCGCGAGCGCGCCATCTATACCGAGCAGGCGACCGCCAGCGGCAAGTCGGCCGACATCGTCGGCAAAATGGTGGAGGGCCGGCTGCGCAAGGAGTTCTATCAGCAGGTCGTGCTTTTGCAGCAGACCTTCCTTGGCGCCGGCGGCGATGGCAAGCAGACGGTTGCACAGGTCCTTGAGGAGGCCACAAAGCGGCTGGGAGCGCCGGTCAAAGTGCATTCGTTCGTGCGCTATGCCTTAGGCGAAGGCATCGACAAAAAGGATGACGACTTCGCCGCCGAAGTGGCCAGGGCCGCCGGCCGCTAGGCAAGACGAGGCGCAAATTGACCGCACCGGGGTGGCCCTACGGCCGCAATTTGCGCACGCCGGGCTGCTCTGGTTATGTGTTGAGGCGCAGACGGCTGCCGGCCCGCCGTGGTCCGCCGGCAACGCCGCTGCACGGTGACGCTCTTTTGTCGAGGGAACTGGTGTGATGGCCGCCGCCTCGTCCTCTCCTTTGCGCTACCGACGCGTGCTGCTGAAGCTTTCCGGCGAAGCCCTGATGGGCGCGGGAGGTTACGGCATCGATATGCACGTGGCGCAGCGCCTGGCCCAGGATATCAAGGAGGCGATCGCTGCGGGTGCAGAAATCGCCGCCGTGGTCGGCGGCGGCAACATCTTTCGCGGCCTTGCCGGCGTTGCCAAGGGGATGGATCGGGCGACCGGCGACTACATGGGTATGCTCGCCACCGTGATGAATGCGCTGGCGTTGCAAAACGCCCTTGAGCAGGCCGGCGTGCAGGCGCGCGTTCTTTCCGCCATTCCCATGCCGACCATCTGCGAGTCCTTCGTGCGCTCCAAAGCCTTGCATCATCTGGAAAATGGCCGCGTCGTCATTTTTGCGGCCGGCACCGGCAATCCCTACTTCACCACCGACACCACGGCCGCGCTACGCGCGGTGGAGATGAACTGCGAGGTCTTGGCCAAGGCCACGCAAGTCGACGGCGTCTATTCGGCCGATCCGAAGCTCGATCCCAAGGCCGTGCGCCACGAGCGGCTGACCTATGCTGAGGTGCTGAGCCGGGACCTCAAGGTCATGGATGGCGCCGCCATCGCGCTTGCTCGCGACAATAATCTTCCGGTAATTGTGTTTTCCATCGAAGAACCCGGTAATCTCAGCAAACTCCTGCGCGGCGAGGCCCTATCCACGCTGGTCTCGGCCGCCGCATAAAAGGCTTGGTGAACGGTGGTTGAAGGCTGCGCCGCAGGCTCGCTGCGGGACAGCCCAAGCGGAGAAATGTGTCATGGCTGCCGGAAAATTCGAGATCCAAGAACTTGAACGCCGCATGCGCGGAGCCCTGGAGTCCCTGAAAAAGGAGTTCGCCGGCCTACGCACCGGCCGGGCCAGCGTGCATTTCCTCGATCCTGTGGTGGTGAACGTCTATGGCCAGCGCATGCCGCTGAACCAGGTGGCGACGGTGTCCACCCCCGACGCGCGCACGATTTCCGTGCAGGTTTGGGACCGGGGGCAGGTCGGCGCCGTGGAAAAGGCCATCCGCGAGGCGAACCTCGGTCTCAACCCTGTCGTCGACGGGGCTTTGATCAGGCTGCCCATCCCCGCGCTGACGACCGAGCGGCGCCAGGAGCTCGTCAAGGTCGCGCACAAATATGCCGAGCACGCGCGCGTGGCGGTGCGCAACGTGCGCCGCGAGGGCATGGACCTGCTCAAGCGCCTCGACAAGGACGGCCAGATGAGCGAGGACGACCATCACAAGAATTCAAGCAAGGTGCAGGAATTGACCGACAAGCTCATCAAGGAGGTCGACCAGTCGCTGGCGAGCAAAGAAGCCGAGATCAAGCAGGTATGATGGTTGGGGCCGCGGAGCGCGGAAAAGTTGGGCGCCCATGTCGACCGCCAAGATGGGTGCCGTCGCCACGCGATGCTGGGCATGATGCCTGATCCATGAACGAGCAGAACAAACGAGCGGTCTGGCAGGCGAGCGCGCAGGTGCCGCACCACGTCGCCATCATCATGGATGGCAATGGCCGCTGGGCTTCCGAGCGTGGCCTGCCGCGTTCGGAAGGGCACCGGCGCGGCGTCGAGGCGGTACGCCGGACCGTGCGCGCGGCCATGGAGCTCGGCATCCAATACCTGACGATCTACAGCTTTTCCTCGGAGAACTGGTCGCGTCCCGCCAGTGAGGTCGATGACCTAATGGGGCTGATGAAGCGCTTCATCCGGCGCGACTTGGCAAAGCTGCATCGCAACGGCGTGCGCATCAGCGTCATCGGTGAGCGCACCGGCGTCGACCCCGAGCTGTTGGGGCTGATGGACGAAGCCGTGGCGCTCACCTCGCGCAACAGCGCGCTCAATTTGATGATTGCCTTCAACTACGGATCGCGTACCGAGATCGCCAAGGCGGCGCGCCGACTGGCGGGCCGGGTGCTCGAGGGCAGCATCAACCTTGAGGACATCACACCCGAGACGCTGGCCGGCGAGCTCGACACGCAGGGCGTACCCGACCCCGACCTGTTGATCCGCACCAGCGGCGAGCTGCGGCTTTCCAATTTCCTGCTCTGGCAGTCCGCCTATACCGAGTTCGTGTTCCTCGAGGCCTATTGGCCCGAGTTCGGCCGCGAGCTCCTGGGGCGCGCCATCGACGAATTCCGTGGACGACAGCGCCGCTTCGGTGGGGTGGCGACGCAGTCGACCGGCTAGGGTTGGCAGGCAAGGGGGCCATGCCGATGAGCGAGCGCAGCGAGCCGGGTGGTGAGGAGGGGTCCCCCCGCGCAGGCCTCACGTGGCTCGGCAGTGATTTTACCACCCGCCTTGCCTCAGGCCTCGTCATGGTGGCGCTCGCCGCCGCCACCCTGTTCGCTGGCCCGGCCGCTTTCAACGCCCTCGTTTTTGTGCTGGCGCTGCTGTTGAGCTGGGAATGGGGCCGCCTGGTGCATGGCCGTAGCGCGGACACGGTGATCGCCGTTCATATCGGTGCGACCGCGCTCGCCGTCGGCCTCGCCGCGCTCGGCTTCGTGGGCCTTGGCCTACTCGCCCTGCCGATCGGGGCGATCGTGGCCACGCTGTTGAGCCTCGGCCGCCACAGTGTTTTTGCCGCGCTTGGGGTGTTTTATGCAGCTCTACCGGCAGTTATCCTGATATGGTTGCGGTCCGATCCCACCTATGGGCTGCGGGCGGCCGTCTACGTCATCCTTCTCGTTATTGCCGCGGATACCGGGGCCTTTTTCACTGGGCGCGGCCTGGCAGGCCCGAAGCTGTGGCCGAGCGTTTCGCCCAACAAGACCTGGGCGGGCCTTCTCGGCGGCATCCTGGCGGGTGGCCTCGCCGGCGCCCTTCTGGCGTTCGCCGTGCCCGGCGGCTCCGCACTGCGGCTCGGGGCCACGGCGGCCGTCCTCGCCTTTCTGGCGCAGATGGGAGATCTTATGGAATCGGCCATTAAGCGCCGGTTTGGTGCCAAGGATACCAGCGCGCTGATTCCGGGCCATGGCGGCGTCATGGATCGGGTGGATGGTCTGGTGATCGCGGCGACGGCGGCAGGCCTGGCCGGCTTTTTCATCAATGTGCATTCGCCGGCACGCGCGCTGCTGCTAGGGTATTAGGATGGGCGCAAGAGCGGCGGTGCCGATGAGCGAGCGAGCCTCCAGCCGGCCGGCAGGCCTCAGGCCGGCGCGCCGCGGCGCGTCAAAACGCGTGAGCGTGCTCGGAGCGACCGGCTCCGTGGGACAGAGCACGCTCGATCTGATTGGCCGAAATCCCAATATCTTCAAGGTTGTCGCCCTGACCGCGAGGCACAATATAGAGCGTCTGGCAGAGCTGGCCGTCCGGCATGGCGCCGAGCTCGCCGTGATCGCGGAGGAAAGCCAATACAAGGCCTTGAAGGAGCGTCTGGCCGGCACCGGCATCGCCACGGCGGCCGGCATGCCGGGGTTGATCGAGGCGGCGCTCAGGCCCGCCGATTGTGTGATGGCCGGCATCATGGGTGCCGCCGGCCTGCGCCCGACGCTGGCGGCCGTGTCGCAGGGCCGCCGCGTTGCGCTCGCCAACAAGGAATGCCTGGTGTCGGCAGGCGAGCTTTTCATGGAGGCCGTGCGGCGCGCCGGCACGGAGCTCATTCCCGTCGACTCAGAGCATTCTGCCGCCTTCCAGGCCATCGCCGGCGCGGCTCGGGACAGTATCGAACGCATCGTGCTGACGGCCTCCGGCGGTCCGTTCCGCACCTGGAGCCTCGAGCAGCTGGCACTTGCCACGCCGGCCGAAGCGCTGCGGCATCCGAACTGGTCGATGGGGCCCAAGATCACCGTCGATTCGGCAACCCTGATGAACAAGGGCCTGGAACTGATCGAGGCCTACCATTTGTTCCAGATCGCGGCCGACAAGCTCGAAATCGTCGTCCACCCCCAATCGATCATTCATGCCCTGGTCGGCTATCGGGACGGCTCGATGCTGGCGCAACTCTCCTCGCCGGATATGCGCACGCCGATCGCGCTCAGCCTGGCCTGGCCTCAACGCATGACGGCCCCCACCAAGCGGCTCGACCTGGTCGAATTGGCACAGCTGAGTTTCGAGCGTCCGGATGAAGAACGCTTTCAGGCGATTGGCTTGGCCCGGGACGCCATGCGGCAGGGCGGCATGGCTCCCGCCGTGCTCAATGCCGCCAACGAGATTGCGGTTGAGGCCTTTTTGGCGGGACGCCTGGGGTTCCTTCAAATTGCCCAACTTGTAGCCGAGACGCTGGCGCAAGGCGAGGCGTGTGGGCTCTTCGTAGAGAGCACGGACTTGGGTGCCGTGCTCGAGACGGACGCCGCCGCCCGCCGGCTGGCGCTGAATTTGCTGGAAAGGGGACGTCTGCCCGGGGCCGCTTGAGGCGGCGAGGGCTTGAACGTCATTAACGCGGAAGTTCGGAGGCGCTGGCGATGGCCATTTTAGCGGGTGGATTGAAGGCTCTCCTAGACCTGCAAATCTGCCTTGGAGGCTGCATCACGCTGGCGCGCATCTTCGAGCAGATGTGGGGTTTTCTCGCCGTCCTGGTGCCCTTTCTGTTCGTGCTGACGGTGGTCGTTTTCGTGCACGAGCTCGGCCACTTTCTGGTGGCGCGCTGGTGCGGGGTCCGGGTCAAGGCCTTTTCCATCGGCTTTGGCCGGGAAATCTTCGGCTTTTGGGACCGGCATGGCACGCGCTGGCGGGTGGCCTGGGTGCCGCTCGGCGGCTACGTCAAATTCATGGATGACGAGAACAGCGCCAGCGCGCCCTCGCGCGAGGCGCTGGCCCGCATGAGCGAGGAGGAGCGCGCGGGAGCTTTCCAGACCAAGCCCTTGACCTCCCGCGCGGCCATCGTTGCTGCCGGCCCGGTTGCCAATTTTCTCCTGGCCATCGTAATCTTTGCCCTGACCTTTACCGTCGTGGGCGTGCACGTTACCGCGCCTCGGGTCGACGAGCTGGTGCCCGGCGGGGCGGCGGAGGCGGCCGGCTTCAAGCCGGGCGACCTGATCCTCAGTATCGATGGCTCGCAGATCGAGACCTTCACCGACATGCAACGGATCGTCAGCGGCAGCGCCGACCGCGAGCTGACCTTCCAGGTTGAGCGCGACGGCCGCGTCCTGACGCTGAAGGCGACGCCGGCGCGGCGCGAGATTTCGGACCGCTTTGGCAACAAGACCCGGCAGGGCATGATCGGCATCCGCCGCAATGCCGCCCAAGACGACTGGAAATACCAACGCTATGGGCCGATTGAGTCGATCGGACTAGGGGTGCGCGAGACCTTCTTCATCGTCACGCGCACGCTTTCCTATCTGAGCGACGTGGTGATGGGTCGGGAATCGGCCGACCAGCTCGGTGGTCCGATCCGGATTGCCGAGGTGTCCGGTCAGGTGGCCAGCGTCGGCTTCGTGCCGCTGCTCAATTTGACGGCGGTGTTGTCGGTCAGCATCGGCTTGATCAATCTTTTTCCGATCCCGCTGCTCGATGGAGGTCACCTTTTGTTCTATCTGATCGAGGCAGTGCGGCGAAAGCCCCTGAGCGATCGCACGCAAGAGATCGGTTTTCGCATTGGTTTGGCGGTTGTGCTGATGCTCATGATGTTTGCAACCTGGAACGATTTGGGCATCGTGCGGCGCTGGTTCGGAGGCGTTGGCTAGAATCACAATTCGTGACGTATTCTTGCCACTTCCAACGGGAGGCGAAGACCGGTAAACGAGAGGTTGATCACACGACACGTCGCGGGACGGCGTGAGGCTCGGGGAGAGGGCCGCATCGTCCCAATTTGGCGTGATGTGCCGTGTGCATGCCGTGTGGATAAAGCGCCCACCTGACGCCGACGGGTAGGGGGCCCACGAGGGGATCGGCGACGAAAGGCAGACGGGAAGAATGCCTTACTCAGGGAAGGGCACAGCGAGGGGTTGGGGACACCTCGTAGCCTTGGTCGTCTGGTTCGTGGCGTTGGCCGGCGTCGAGCCCGTGCTTTGGGCGCCGAGCGTCAACGCGCAAAGCGGCGCCATTCGCGAGATCCGCGTTGTCGGTAACAAGCGGGTCGAGCCCGAAACCGTCCGCACCTATCTCAAATTCAATGCCGGCGACGCCTACGATCCGGGCAAGATCGACCAGTCGATCAGAGCGCTGTTCGCCACGGGGCTGTTCGCGGACGTGCGCATCGACCGCGAGGGCAACGGCGTGGTGGTGACCGTGGTGGAAAATCCCGTCATCAACCAGGTCGCCTTCGAGGGCAACAAGGAAGTCGACAAGGACACGCTCAAGACCGAGGTACAACTCAAGCCGCGCGCGGTCTTCACGCGCGCCAAAGCGCAAGCCGACGTGCAGCGCGTCCTCGACGTCTACCGCCGCCAAGGCCGTTTTGCCGCCTCTGTGGAGCCCAAGATCATTGAGCTCGACAGCAACCGCGTCAATCTCGTGTTCGAGATCGATGAAGGCAACGCCACCAAGGTCAAGGCCATCAATTTCATCGGCAATCGGGCGTTCTCCGACTCCCAGCTGCGCGACATCATCACCACCAGCCAATCCGGACTGTTGGATTTCCTCAAGGGCACCAACATCTACGATCCCGACCGGCTGACGCTCGATCGCGAGCTCTTGCGCCAGTACTACCTGAAAAACGGCTATGCGGACGCCCGCATCGTCACGGCGGGCGCCGAGCTCGACCGGGATGGATCGGGTTTCTACATCTCCTTCGTGGTCGAGGAGGGCGAGCTCTTCAGCTTCGGGGCGATGGAGATCGAATCCGCGCTGCCGATCGACATCAAGGCCTTGCGCGGGGAGCTCCTGACCAGCAGCGGGGCGACCTACGACCAGTCGCTGATGGACAAGACGGTCGAACGCCTGACGCTGGTCGCGTCCGAGGCCGGTTACGCCTTCGTGCGCGTGCGCCCCAAGGCCGAGCGGGATCCGACCGGCCGCGCCATCAATGTCACCTACGTGATCGACGAGGGTCCGCGCGTCTACATCGAGCGCATCAACGTCAACGGCAACCTGCGCACCCAGGATTACGTCATTCGCCGGGAATTCCGCCTGGCGGAGGGCGACGCCTACAACCCGATGATGGTCGACAAGGCCAAGAAGCGCCTGCAAAACCTTGGCTACTTCAAGAGCGTCGACATCAAGCGCCGGCCGGGTTCGGCGGCCGACCGCATCATCTTGGATGTCGACCTGGTCGAGCAGTCGACCGGCGAGCTGTCGTTTGGCGCGGGATACTCGACCAGTGAGGGTATCATCGGCGACGTCAGCATCACGGAGCGCAACCTCCTGGGGCGGGGGCAGTTCCTGCGCCTGCGCCTGGCCGGCTCCACCGAACGCCTGCAGATCGATCTGAGCTTCACCGAGCCGCGTTTTCTAGGTCTCAACCTGGCGGCCGGCTTCGACCTCTTCCACAAGGACGTCAACCTCTCGAGCGTGTCGGCCTTCCGGACCCGAACGACCGGTGGCTCGCTGCGCCTCGGCTTCCCGCTCACCGAGAATTTGTGGCTCACCAACAGCTACAGCTTGTCGACCAGCGCCATCTATGACGTGGCTCCCACCGCCTCGCTCGCCATCCGCGAGGCGCAAGGCGAGGCGATCACCTCCTCCTGGGGCACCTTGCTGTCCTATGATCAGCGCAACCATCCCAAGAACCCGACCAAGGGCGTCTACCTGCAGGTCGGTACCGAGGTTGCAGGCCTCGGCGGTGACGTGCAGTACGTGCGGGCCAATGCCGAAGGTCGCTTCTACTATCCGCTCAACGACAAGATTACCTTGGTCGGCCGCGTCATGGGCGGCCATATCGAAGGCTGGGGCGGCCAGGACGTGAGGCTGATCGACCTCTTCTATAAGGGCGGCGAGACCATTCGCGGTTTTGACCGCGGCGGCTTCGGTCCGCGCGACCTGCTGACCAATGACGCGCTCGGCGGCAGCACCTATTGGTCCGCCACTGCCGAAGTTCGCTTCCCGATCCCCCTCATTCCGCAGGAGCTCGGCATGAGCGCGGCGGCCTTCGTCGACGCCGGCTCGCTGTTCGGCGCCGGCGCCGGGGCCAAGGCGCTGAACACGCAGTGCGGCATACCCCTCAGTCGGGATCCCGCGACCGGGGCGGTGCTGAACCCCGGCATTTGCCTTGCCGATAGCAGCGCCGTGCGCGCGTCGGCGGGCGCCAGCATCATTTGGGAATCACCACTGGGGCCCTTGCGGCTCGACATTTCCAAGCCCTTCATCAAAGAGCGCTTCGACGACGAGCAGTTGATCCGCTTCGGCGCCTCGACGCGCTTCTAGCCGCCTTCGCTGCCTGCCCGTGTAAACCCCCACAGAGTGCGTCCAACGCCGTTGGGTGGCGACAATCCGTGCGGCCGCAGCTAAGGTAAGGCCATGCAGCATCCAGGCTTTTTCACTAGGAGCAAGCCTATCCGGCTGGCCGATTTGGCCACGCGGCTAGGCGCTGAGCTGACGTCCGCGCTCGATCGGGACGCCTTGATCGAGGACGTCAAGCCGCTGGCGGAGGCCGACGCCCAGCACCTGAGCTTCCTCGACAACCGCAAGTATATGCCGCAGCTCAGCGAGACGCGGGCCGGCGCCTGCCTG
>Ga0111539_10013020_pt1 | contig 10409 bp, 10 predicted proteins | sample RhiMethybrSRZTD1_FD_79667 | JGI IMG/M metagenome (GOLD analysis project Ga0111539, IMG submission 79667) | Populus rhizosphere microbial communities from Tennessee, USA - Rhizosphere MetaG P. TD hybrid SRZTD1 (version 2) (version 2) | ecosystem: Host-associated > Plants > Roots > Rhizosphere >... | reverse complement strand
CGATGGAAAGGTCGTACAGCTTCTGGCCATCAACCAGCGCGACGCGCAACTCCTCTTGCTGAGTTGCATTGATGAGCATTCTCTTCATTTGAATTGGACCCTAATGTCTTTCGGGCCAACTCGATTCTTACGGCGGATGTCCTCATGGACGGCATGGCGAACAACCGCGCGTCGCGGAGGTGCATGCCGTGAGGCCAAAGACTGTTGTGGGGCGCGTGACTGGTCACGTTATCTAGCCCGCCCCTATGCAGGGCGGAGCGCCAAAACCCTTTGGGCTACTTCACCGACGTCGCGCCGGATGCGTCTTTTGGATCGCACTCCATGCGCTGCGTTTCGAGTGGGCCTTCAAGCGATGGCCTCGTTACCGAGGACCAACTAATATGCGGCGCGTTCGATTCGTCTTATGGTTGCGCTCGATTACGCCGCGGCATCGCGCGTCACTCACGGAAGCCGGGGACGCGCGGGCGGCATCATAGCGCGAGACCCTTAGTGAAAACAAGACGTTACGAATCTCCCGAGGCGCGCGCGCCACAGAGCCCGAATCCCGACTCCGGTCCCAGCCCCCAGGTGCGCCAGGTGACGGTCGATGAGCGAGGTATTGGGCAGCGGCTCGACAACTTTCTCGCGCGAATCCTCGGCGATGTCCCGCGCAGCCACATCTTTCGCGTCATCCGCAAGGGCGAGGTGCGCGTCAACGGCAAGCGTGCCAAGGCCGATACGCGGTTGCAGGCAAACGACACCGTGCGTGTGCCGCCGGTGAAAACCGGGGCCAGCGCACCACCGAGGCGCGCTCCGGGGGCGCTGGTTTCGGGCGTCACCGGTGCCATCGTGCATGAGGATGCGCAACTGCTGGTGATCGACAAGCCGGCGGGAGTGGCAGTGCATGGCGGCAGTGGCGTGAGCTTCGGGGTCATCGAGGCATTGCGCGCCGCGCGTCCCAACGAGGACCTGGAGCTCGTGCACCGCATCGATCGCGACACCAGCGGGTTGCTGCTGATCTCGCGCAAGCCGGCGGCGCTGCGCACGCTGCACGCGTTGTTGCGCGATGGCCTGGTCGAAAAGCGCTACCTCGCGCTGGTGAAGGGCAAATGGGAATTGGGCAAGAAGCGCATCGACGTGCCACTGCGCACCGATATTCGCGTCGGCGGCGAGCGCACCGTGAAAGCCCATGCCTCGGGCAAGGAATCGGTGAGCCACTTCATGCCGGTGCAATTCTTCGGCAAGCGTGCATCGCTGGTGGAAGTCGCGCTCGAGACCGGCCGCACACACCAGATTCGTGTGCACGCCGCGCACGCCGGTTATCCGCTGGCCGGTGACCAGAAGTACGGTGACGCCGATTTCAACGAAAAGATGAAGGCCATGGGGCTTACGCGCATGTTTCTGCACGCGCACCAGGTGAGCTTCGTCTGGCCCGATACGGGCGTGGAGTTCTCCGCGAGCACGCCGTTGCCGGCCGATCTCTCCGCGGTCATCGATCATCTTCAGGCCTCACGGCCACTCAAAAGCCGCTGAAGCAGCGGCGTCCATGAATGTCAGGGGACGCTGTAGCCGGCGGTGCGCAAGGCATTGGACAGCCAGATCAGGGGCATCCCGACGATAGCCGTCGGATCCTCGGAGTCCATGCGCTCGAACAGCGTGATACCCAGCGCCTCCGCCTTGAATCCGCCGGCGCAATCGAACGGCTTCTCGCGTTCGATGTAGCGGTCGATTTCGGCGTCGCTGAGCGCGCGCATGCGCACGATGGTGGTATCCACGTGTGCGAGTTTCAGTCCGGTGGACATGCAACGAACCGCCGCTGCGGTGTAGAAGTCCGCGTTTGACTGCGACAGCAGCTTCAGTTGCTCGCGACAATTGGCCGCGTTGCCGGGCTTGCTGAGGATGGTGCCGTGGGCGGCCGGGACCTGGTCACCGCCGATGACCACGGCATCGGGGTTTAGCCGCGCGATGGCATCGGCCTTGGCGTTGGCCAGGCGGGTGGCCCGGGCCCGTGGCGGCTCCCCGGGAATCTCGCTTTCGTTGACGCTGGGATTGCGGGCTTCGAAAGGCAGGCCAAATCGATTCAGGAGGGCGGCGCGATAACGGGAGGTCGACGCCAGGATCAGGGGGCGTAGCACGGCAGTGGAGCTCATAAAAACAAGGGCTTAGAGTTAATGTTGTTTTGACTTGAGGGAAGCTCGCACCTATCATACGCGCCCCATGTCACTGGGCTGGTCCCGTCGCGCTCCCGTCGACACTCTGGCAGGCACCGAAACAGCGGTCGATTTTTCGATCCCGCTCGCCGAGCTGCCGCGGGTCGCGCACGAGCTGACGGCCGCCGATGGTGAAGCCAAGGGTCGTGTGCGCTTCTCGCGGCAATTGGGTCAGGCAGTCGCCGATCTCCAGGTGAGCGCGCAGCCGGAAGTGGTTTGTCAGCGCTGCATGCAGCCGATGCGATGGCCGGTCGAGGTGAAATCGCGCATCGCGCTGGTGAGTGACTACGCCGCGGCGGACCGGGTGCCCGAGGGCCTGGAAGTTTTTCTGGTCGAGGCCGACAGCGTGAGCGTCCGCGACCTCGTCGATGAAGAGGTCATGCTGGCGCTGCCGATTGTGCCGCGGCATGAAGATGGTAGTGAATGTGCGGGTGGCAGCATGCAGTTGCCCGGACATGAGGTCGAGCCGGATGAACCGGTCGACACACAGGTTCAGAAACCGTTTGCACAGTTGGGCGAACTGTTGAAACGCAAGTAGTGATCGCCCGAAGAGGTTTGGTCCAATGGCCGTTCAGAAAAGTCGTAAGACGCCGTCGAAGCGCGGCATGCATCGTTCGCACGACGGGTTGAGCAAGCCCGCGTTGTCGGTCGACCCGCAGTCCGGTGAAACCCACCTGCGTCATCGCATTACCCCGGACGGTTTTTACCGCGGAAAGCGCGTCATTGAAAAACCAGCCGAAGTCGAGAACGAAGAATAATCTCGCCTGCGGATCCCAGCGGGATCCGCGCTGACGCATGGCGTCCATCGCCGTCGACGTGATGAGTGGTGACTGCGGTGCGCCGGAATGCGTACCCGGCGCATTGCGCGCCCTGGTCGCCGATCCCACGCTCGAACTCATCCTCGTCGGGAAACCCGAGATCATCGAGCCGGCGCTGGCAGGCGCCGCGGCCGAGGTCCGCGCGCGGCTGCGCGTCCATGCCGCGCCGAGCGTGGTTGGCATGTCCGAGCATCCGCGCGAGGCCATCCGCCGCCGCAAGGACTCCTCCATGCGGCTCGCCATCGACCTCGTGAAGGAAGGGCGAGCCAATGCCATGGTGAGCGCCGGCAACACCGGTGCGCTCACCGCCATGGCGCATTTCGTGCTGAAGACCGTGGGCCCGGTGGAGCGCGCGCCCATCATGTCGTCGGTGCCGTCGCGCAACGGCGCCCACACCCACATGCTCGACCTGGGCGCGAATTCCAGGGCGACGGCGCTGCAGCTGGCGCAGTTCGCGACCATGGGATCCATCGTGGCGCGCGACGTGTTCGGCATCGCCAGTCCGCGCGTCGGACTGCTCAACATCGGTGAAGAAGAGACCAAGGGCCACGAGCTGGTGCAGGAGGCGCACGAACTGATTCGCGGCAGCGGCGTGAACTACCAGGGATTCGTCGAAGGCAACAACATTTTCGACGGCAGCATCGACGTGGTGGTGACGGATGGCTTCACCGGCAACGTCGCGCTCAAGACCATGGAAGGCCTCGCCAAGCTCATCGTCGAACAGATGCGCAGGGAATTCACGCGCAATGCACTCAGCAAGTTGTCCGGCCTGCTGGCGCGGCCGGTGCTGCGCCGGGTGGGCGAGGGGCTCGACCCGCGCCGTTATAACGGCGCCTGCATGGTCGGACTCAGTGGAGTCGTGGTAAAAAGCCACGGCAGCGCCGATCGTGTCGCATTCGCGCAGGCGATCGCGACCGCTGCAATTGCAATGCGGCGCGGACTGCCGGCAGCCATTGCAAAGGCACTGGCGAATGCATTGCCGGCCGACCAGGCTCCGGAATTGGCTCCGGCGATGAAAGAATAAAGGGCAGACATGTATTCACGCATCGCCGGCACTGGTTCCTATCTGCCGGAAAAGGTCGTCACGAATTTCGATCTCGAGAAGCAGATGGACACCACCGATGAGTGGATCCGTACGCGTACCGGGATCGAGCGCCGTCACATCGCCGCCGACGGCCAGACCACGGTCGACATCGCTGAAATGGCGGCGCGCCGCGCCATCGAGGCGGCCGGCGTCACGCCCGCGGAAATCGATTTCATCGTGTTCGGCACCACTACGCCGGACCTCGTGTTCCCGAATTGCGGCACCTTGCTGCAGGCACGCCTCGGCGCGCGCGGCTGCCCGGCGTTTTCAGTCGAAACCGCGTGCAGCGGATTCATCTACGCGCTGTCGATCGCCGACAAGTTCGTGAAGGCCGGCGAGGCCAAGTGCGCGCTGGTGGTGGGCGCCGAGACGCTGTCGCGCATCACGGACTGGACCGATCGAAATACCGCGGTGTTGTTCGGCGATGGCGCGGGCGCGGTGGTGCTCAGGCCCTCGTCCGAGCCCGGCCTCATGAGCACTCACCTGCACTCCGACGGCACCTACAAGGATTTGCTGTACGTCGAAGGTGGCATCTCGAAAGGCTTCAAGTACGACGCCGCGCGGGGCCGCGTGGACGTTTCAATCAGGATGGCGGGTAGCGAAGTCTTCAAGGTGGCCGTCACCAAGCTCGGCAGCGCGGTCGACGAGGCGCTGGCCGCCAACGGCCTGGAGAAGGCCGCCGTGAACTGGCTGATACCTCACCAGGCGAATATTCGCATCATCGGCGCGATGGCCAAGCGTCTCGAGCTTCCGATGGAGCGCGTCATCGTCACCGTGCAGGACCATGGCAACACGTCCACGGCTTCGGTGCCGCTGGCGCTGGACGTAGGCGTACGCGATGGCCGCGTGAAGCGCGGCGACCTGCTGCTGCTGGAAGCCTTTGGCGGCGGCTTTACCTGGGGCTCGGCGCTGGTCCGCTATTAGCGCGATCCGATCTTCGCCATTTCCCGCTCGAGGTCGTCGAGCAGGGAATCGACATCTTCGCCGTTGCCGGCGTCGTAGGCTTCCATGTCGATGACGCCATCCTCGTCCATTTCAATTTTCGTGATGCCGGGATTGGCCTTCTCGAGCTCGTCGAGCAGGTTCTGCTGCTTCTGATGTTCCACCAGCAGGCGGCGGCTCTGCATCACCAGCTTCTTGTGCTGCAGGCCCTGCAGGATGGTCATCTGAAGTTCCTTCGGATGGCAGGGCTTGAGCAGGAAGCGGTACACCTCGCCCTCGTTGATGGCGCGCACCGCCGCCTCGAGGTCGGCCTGTCCGGAGAGGATCATGCGGATGGTATTCGGCCACTGCTTGCGCACCTCGGACAGGAACTGGCTGCCCGACATGCCCGGCATGCGCTCGTCGGAGACCACCACGTCGATGTCGTTGCCCGCGAGGATCATGAGACCCTGCTGCGCCGAATCGGCGGTGAAGATCTGGAACTGCGTGCGATCGAGACTGCGCACCAGCGCCGAAGTGAGGTTCGGCTCGTCGTCGACGAGAAGTAGTTTGCTCTTTTCCATGACTGACACCTTGAATCTAATCCAGCACCTTGACTGAAACACGAATGGGCTCGGTGACGCCGACGCCGCTGGCGACGGCGTTCAGCCGGTCCAGCACGGTCGAAGTCACTTCCGTGCCGCGCGGCACGAGGCGGATGCCGCGCGCGCTCATCACATCGATATCGATCATCATTCCGACTTCGAGCTCGCGCAGCTTCACTTCGCGACTCATCACCAGGCCTGAGTCGCCGGCGATCGCGTTGACCATGGCCTGCGTGATGGCGGGCGGCAGGCCGGGCGCCGCCTGGTTCACCAGCTGCGCGGCCTGCTCGGGCATGCGTCCGAGCGTAATGTGCCGATCGAATTGCACCGCCGCCCAGAGGATGGCGGCGCCGATTTTCTCGGGCACCCAGGTGGCGGAATTGCCGCCGGCGAGATCGCGCGCGGGCACCTGCATCTGGCCCGCCACCATGGCGGCGACCGCTTCGAGGCGCGGAATCGTGCCGAGCAGCTTGCCGGCGATATCCGGGTGCGATTCGTACAGGCGGCGCTCTTCGTCGTTCAGTGGCTGGCCACTGATGGCGCGTGCCAGCGTCTCCTGCGGCAGCGTGATGCAGCCGAGCTGCGAAATCATGGCCGCCAGGTGGTACTGCCACATGCCGGGCAGCAGCTTGAGCGCGCCCGCAGCGCTCTCCGCGTAACGCTGTATCTGCGCCGCGCGCCGCTGGGCCACCGGATTGATGAGGCCGAGCACGTTGAACAGCACCTTGACCGTGGCATTCAGCGTGTTCTCGAGCAGGTGTTTTTCCGCGTGCACAAGACGGTATTGCTCGATGCCGTTCTTGATGACGCCGAACAATGTTTCGGAATTGCACGGCTTGAGCAGGAAGCGGAACACGCGGCCTTCGTTGACCGCGGCAATGGTCGATTCGAGGTCGGCCTGGCCCGACAGCACCATGCGCACGGTCTGCGGCGCAATTTCGTTCACCCTGGCGAGGAAACGCGCGCCGTCCATCTCCGGCATGCGCATGTCGGACACCACCACGGCGAACGGGCCCTGTTGCCGGATGATGTCGAGGCCCGCGGCGGCGCTGGTCGCGGTCTCGAGCTCGACGCGATTGCGCAGCTGGCGGCGGATGCCGTCGAGCACGTTCGGTTCATCGTCGACGAACAGCACGCGATCCTTCACGGCGCGCTTCCCTGGGCCGGATTTCCTTGGGCGGCGCCGGCGCACATGGCACGCCATTCGTTCCAGCGGTCGCCGCGTTCGTGGCTCTCGAGATAGGCAATGCTCAGGTGCAGGTCCGGGTCGTGCGGATTGCCGGTGCCGGGGTGGTGAGCAATTCGATCCGCGACATGCACGATGCCCGGCAGGCCGAACGGGCCCATCGACTGGGCCGGATCTTCGTGAAATGCGATCGCTTCGGCGATGTTGTTCGGCAGCCCCCAGAGGCCCACGAGATAGGCGCCGACGTCGGTGTGCGTGGCCTGCAGCTCCAGCGTTTCGAGCTCGCGCTCGCTGGCGGCTTTGCTGCGCGCCAGTTCCAGCACGCGCGCGTATTCTTCCGGCATGCCCATGGCGAACACCAGCTTGCCGATGTCGTGCAGCATGCCGGCCAGAAAGGCGGCGGCCACCTGTTCCTTGTCGAGACCTTCGTCGATGGCAATGCGGTGCGCGGCCGTGGCCGTCGCGAGGCTGTGCGTCCACAGCGCCTCGAGGCTGAAGCCGGGCACCTGCGGAGCGTCGCCGCCGGCAAACAGTCCTTGTCCCAGCACCAGCGCCATGAGGCGGTCGAGGCCGAGCAGCGCGCCGGCGCGGGCCACGTCGGCCACCGGCTTGGCGAGACCGAAATAGGCGGAATTCACCACCTTGAGCAGGCGCGCCGACATCGATGGATCGCGCGCAATGATCTGCGCCACGTCGTTCATGTCTGCGTCGGGACTCTTCAGGCACTCGACCAGCTTCTGGTAGGTGGCCGGCAGAGTCGGTAGTTTGTTGATGCGGGCCACCAGCGTCTTGACTGCCGGATTGCCCGCCAGATCGCGCAGCGTGAAGGCGCGCGCGATGGTGCCCTGCAGGATGTCCGCGTCACAGGGCTTGGAGAGAAACTGGTGCGAGACGCCGAGCGCTTTCATCACCGACTCGGTCTCGGCCTGCCCGGAGAGGATCAGGCGGATGGTATCGGGGTATTCCCTTTGAACGACTTCCAGAAGTTCGGCGCCGCTCATGCCGGGCATGCGCATGTCGGTCACCACCACCTCGCAGGGTTCGGCCCTGAGCGTTTCGAGCGCCGCCTGAGCGCTGCCGACAAAGGTCATCTGCCACTCGTTGCGCTTGGGCCTGAGCATCCGCTTCAGTCCCTCGAGCACACGCGGCTCATCGTCGACGAAGATGACGCGGATTGCGCTCAAGCGGCGGCCCCGGCCGCGGATTCAGAATCGGATTTCATGCCGCCGATGGGCAGGCGGATGATGAACGTCGTGCCCTTGCCGGGCGCGCTCGACACCTTGATCGTGCCCCCGTGCTTGTCAACGATCACGTTGTGCGCGATCGCCAGGCCCTGACCCGTGCCCTTGCCGACTTCCTTGGTGGTGAAGAACGGCTCGAAGATGCGCTGCTGAACGTGTGGCGGCATGCCGGCGCCCGTGTCGCCGATCTCGACGATGGCCCATTCGCCCTCGGGGCGCGTCTTGACGCGGATCTTGCCCTTGCCCTTGCCACCGTCACCGACCACGTCCGAGATGGCGTGCGCGGCGTTGACCACGATGTTGAGCACGACCTGGTTGAACTCCGCCGGCGAGCAATGCACCGCCGGCAGGTTCGCGTCGAGGTCCATCTCCATCTCGGCCACGTACTTCCACTCGTTGCTGGCGACGGTAATAGTGCTCTGGATGGCGCGGTTCAGATCCGTGGCGGTCTTCTCACGCGCGGGGTGCGAGAACTCCTTCATCGCACGCACGATCTTGGCCACGCGGTCCACGCCTTCCAGCGACTGGTTCAGGGCGCGCGGAATCTCTTCCTTGAGGTAGTCGAAATCCGCATCGCCGAGCAGTTTGCCGGCCGGCGCACCGCCGAGCATGACGAGCTGCGTGAGCAGCGAGTCGAGCTCGCCGAACGACTCCTTGAGGAAGCGCAGGTTGTCACCGACGTACTGAGTCGGTGTGTTGATCTCGTGCGCGATGCCCGCGGCCAGCTGGCCGATCGCCTCGAGCTTCTGCGCCTGTCGCAGGTTGTCCTCGAGACGGTCGCGCTCCTCGAGCGTCTGCTTGAGCATCGAGATGTCGGTGATGCAGCCTTCCCAGCCGGCGAAGGCCTGCGTCGCGTCGTACAGCGGCGCGGTGTTGACGATCACATGCATCTGCTTGCCCTTGCAGTCGCGGATGACGGTTTCCCAACCCTCGACCATGCGCTGGCGCGAGATCAGGTCGAGGAAGTGCGCGCGCCGGCCGGGCTCGAACAGCAGGTCGAGGAAATTGACCTTGCCCAGCGGGATGCCCTGGCAGCCCAGTAATTTCACGCATGCCGCGTTGGCGGTCTTGAGGCCGCCGTCGTGATTCGCAGTGAACAGCGCGACCGGCACGTTGTTGAACAGGTCCTGGTAGCGGCGCGTCGCGCGCACCAGGTCGCGGTGAAAAGTGTTGCGTTCCACCGAGTAGGACACCACGCGCGACAACATGCCGGCGTTGACGCGGCGCTTCTCGAGATAGTCCTGCGCGCCTTCACGCACCGCGACCAGACCCTGCTTGTAGTCGTCAGAGCCGGTGAGAACAATGATAGGAGTGAGGTCGGCGACCGCGCGCAGTGCGCGCAGCGCCTGCAAGCCGGTGGCGTCGGGCAGCCCGAGATCGAGCAGCACCAGGTCGTACTCCATGGTCTGCAGCCGTTCGGCGGCTTCGCTGGCGGTCTGGACGATGTCAAGGGTGGCCTGGTTGATACCGGCATCCTTGAGATGCCTTTCCACCACGCGTGCATCGGCGGGATTGTCTTCGACTAACAACAGCCGGATGTTCTTCAGCTCGATTTCGTTGGTGCTCATCGGCGCGCTTACTCGTGTTACGGGGTGCAAACCATTGGCGCAGCCGTTCCGGCCATTCGCCACAGGTGACTTATCGGCGTGCGACGTCGATTCCTTAGGGCCCGGCGACGATTTGCCGCTGCGGGCGAAGCGCATCACATATCGGCTCGTGGGGACTACGGCTAAACCCTACGGGGATGAATTTGCGCGCCGGCTCACAAAGATTCGGGGCGGTTTCCATCCAGACTGCCCGCCGGCGGCCGATTCCACAGGTCAGCTGACTTCATATGACCAACTCATTGGCCACGATCAACACCGAATTGGCGCCCGACGCCGGCGCCGCCGACACCGTATTCGAGCGGCACCCGGCACCCTCGCTGCTGTTCACACGCGACGGCCTCATCGCCAATGCAAATGCTGCCGCGCGGCAGTTGCTGCGCACCGTCGAAGTGCCAGTGGTCGGCGCAGCGCTGGTGGATTTCTTTCCCGTGAATGCGACCTCGTTCAGCGGCATGCCGCCGCCGTTGTGCGTGCAGCGCACCGAGGTGCGGCGTGCGGATGGCAGCCTGTTTTTCGCGCGCGTCAGGGTGGTCGCTGCCGGACCTGGACCCGGCGCGCCGCTGCTCGCGAGCATCGAAGACCTGTCGGAATTGCAGGCGGAGATCGACGCCGCCAATCGCGAATTCGAGTCGCTGACCGCCGCGGCCGGCCACGACCTGCGGGGGCCGCTGCGCATTCTCAAGGGATTTACTGAAGCACTCGCGGACGAATGCGGCGAAGTGCTCAATGAAGATGGAAGGAATTTCCTCAAGGAGATT
>Ga0111539_10013019_pt1 | contig 10409 bp, 7 predicted proteins | sample RhiMethybrSRZTD1_FD_79667 | JGI IMG/M metagenome (GOLD analysis project Ga0111539, IMG submission 79667) | Populus rhizosphere microbial communities from Tennessee, USA - Rhizosphere MetaG P. TD hybrid SRZTD1 (version 2) (version 2) | ecosystem: Host-associated > Plants > Roots > Rhizosphere >... | reverse complement strand
GAGTAATCATGAGTTTCTCCTGGTTAACCATTTCGGTAATGCGTGAAAACTCTTTGTCCGTTTCGCCGTACTGATTTTGAATAAATTTGAGATTGTCCCACAACGGTTCCATGTACGGATTTACCTTCGACTTAATATCTCCGGGTAGATATCCGATATCTTTATTGCTCAAAGGAACGATTGGTCGTGCCAGATAGATTTGTTTGTATTCTTTCTTCTGTTCAAGCGCCGCCGCCAACGCAAGCAGCGTCTTGCCTGTACCAGCAACACCCTGAATGGAAACCAATTTTATCTCCGGCTTTAAGGCTGCATGGATCGCGAAAGTCTGTTCTGCATTTCTTGGTTTGATTCCATAAACGGAACGCTTTTCAACGTGTTCAAGCATTTCATTGAATGGATTATAATATGCCAACGCCGATTTCTTTCCGCTTTTTAAAATGTAGTAATGATTTTTAACCGGAGTCATCGTGTTGAGCAACTCACCAGGAGGACAATATCCCTTCTCGTACAGCAGGTTGATCATATTGGCATCAACCTCTTCAACGATAGTTTTTCCGGTATATAGGGAGGAAATATTTTGAACCTTACCCGTAGTGTAGTCTTCTGACTGCAGGCCAAGCGCTTTTGCTTTCAGCCTCAGGTTTACGTCCTTTGAAACTAAGATTATTTTCCTTTCTTTGGACTCCTTCTGTAGTTGCAGCGCAGAGTTCAGAATTCGATGGTCCGCCTTTTCTTCATTGAAAATCTTATTGGCGTCAATTGCACTTTTCGTGTCCATCAACACTTTAAAATGCCCCTTACTCTTGCCATTGATGGGATTCCAATTGTGAAGCATTTGCCCTTTCGCCAGCTTGTCGATCAGGCGAATAAATTCCCGGGCCTCAAAATTTTTTGTATCGTTGCCTTTTTTGAAATTATCCAATTCCTCCAGCACCGTGATCGGGATGCCTACGTCATGTTCATCGAAGTTAAGAATGGAGTTGTGTTCATAAATAATAACAGACGTGTCGAGGACGAATACCTTCTTTTCCTTTTTCGTTTTTGCCATGCTTCACAAAGAACTTGGTTTACGAAATGTAATGAATGGAAATGAAAAACGTGTAGAAGTTTGTGAGAATTTTATTCGAGGACCGTTATCCGTTAGTCGTTAAACGTTATCCGTCGTTGCACTTAGTTTGGTTTTGGGTCGCGAATTTTGACCTGCGTACAACTAAAGTTGAAGAATATTAAACAACAAAAAAACGAACAGACCATTAGCGAACTGCATATAAATCTCCCTTTTCATGGGGCATAATCTTTAGAACATTGGCAAGGACAAGCAAAATTAATTTTCGCGATGCGTATAACCGATTTAATCCGCTGAGCGCAACAAATTCTTTTAGCGTGATTACTTTCTTCTCATCAAGGTACTGCATTAGAAATTTTTCATGTTCCCCATAGTGAAAGCGAATGTCTTTCATTCGTTGCTTTCGCTTTACAATTTCTCGTAGTTCCCTGCTGGCCTTTATACTTTTGTCTTCGACTCGTACAAAGGACTCTTTTATTTTTTTTTCGCCGATAATGTAGTGAGGTTTTCGCTTGCTTTCTGGAATCTCATATTGAATTACCGATCGCGAATTAGCAATTGGTATTAAGGTCACGTTACACTGCAACGACGGCCTGACCTTTTTAAGGGCTTCGTTCATAACATGTAATTCGTCTTCAGGATGTTTTAGACCGGCGAGACTTCCGTCATCTCCAATGCCTATCAAGAGAATGCCGCCTTTTGTGTTTGCAAAAGCAATCATCTCACGAACTATTTTTTCAGGAAATGTTGCCTTCCGCTTAAACTCCAATGATGCGCCTTCTCCGTGAGAAACCAAAAGTTTAAGTTGCTGAACTTGCCTGGGATTTAGCGAAAAAAATTCATGCGGCTTCATGGTACAAAATGCAACTTCCCGAAAGTTTAAAACTTTCGGGAAGTTATTAAACTTTACGAAAGATTTTCTAAAACTTCCTTCTTCCCATTATTTCGTCATCCTCATCGTCTTCATCTGGTTTCGGCAGCGTAAACATACTGCTCAGCAGATCTTTGAATTGTAGTCCTGCAGTGAGTGAATGTTTGCTTATTAAACTAAACTCCGCCAAACCGTGGAGTGCAAATTCCATCAGGAATAAATAAGTAGTCGGGTCCTGATTAGGATGAAATTCTCTGACCAGTTCTCTCAACCCTGGAATCGCGTTGATCTGCTTTTCAAATTCGGCATGACTCATGTCGTGCAGTAAATCCACGGTATTTCCCTCACCAAACCAGTTGGAAATTTTCTTGTAGGGACTTTTTTCTTTTTGCTTTCGAAATTTATCGGGATCAGGGAAATAATTTATGAATTGTGTGCGCAATGCTTTGCCAACTAAGCTTTGTGCTACGATACCGGGTCCTTCTTGTTCTCCTTCGTACACTAATTCTACTTTTCCGGTGATCGCGGGAATCACTCCCACAAAATCAAGTATTCTGATTTGTGCGCTCTTCTCTTGATTTAATATACTTCTTCTCTCTGCTGCTGCTATTAAGTTTTCATATGCTGAAATTGTCAAGCGAGCAGATACGCCACTTTTCGAATCCACATATTCGCTCTTACGCGCCTCAAAGGCGATTTGTTCAACCAGGTCCTTGGCAATTTCATTTATGGAAACCAGTCTGCGCTGCTCTAATTTAACGCGAGCCTCTTGTTGCGTAATGTGCTTTCCTATGTCAATAGTCTTCGGATAATGCGTAATGATCTGACTGTCGATTCTATCCTTGAGCGGCGTTACAATACTTCCGCGGTTAGTATAATCCTCAGGGTTGGCAGTAAAAACAAATTGAATATCGAGCGGCATCCGGATTTTAAACCCGCGTATCTGAATATCACCTTCCTGTAAGATGTTAAACAAGGCTACCTGAATACGAGCTTGTAAATCCGGTAATTCATTGATAACAAAAATACTTCGATTCGAACGGGGTATCAACCCAAAATGAATAACGCGTTCATCCGCGTAAGGAAGCTTAAGCGTGGCTGCTTTGATCGGATCCACGTCGCCAATTAAGTCGGCAATGGAAACATCCGGTGTTGCCAATTTTTCAGAATACCTATCTTCTCTGTGAAGCCAGGTGATGGGAGTGGCGTCACCCATTTCTTCAATTTTATCACGACCATACCTGGAGGTTGGACCAAACGGATCATCATTTAATTCGGAGCCTTCAATAACGGGTATAAACTCGTCCAGGAGATTTACCATCAACCGCGCCAGACGTGTTTTAGCTTGCCCACGCAAGCCGAGCAAATTAATGTCATGGCCGGCAAGGATTGCGCGCTCTAAATCCGGAATTACGGTTTCTTCATAGCCCCAGATTCCCTCGAACACAGTTTGTTTATTTCTTAATTTGTTGATGAGATTTTCCCGAAGTTCTTCTTTGATTGATTTCCACTTATAACCCGAGTTCTTAAGTTGTGCGAATGTCTTTATTTTTGAATGATCCATCGATATTATTATTTTAAACTTGAGCCACTAACCGTCAAAAAATCCAGAAGCTGGATCGTTGACTATCAAACGGCGGGCTATCTATAAATTCTTCCTACGGTTTCTTTTGAAATCTTCAAACACCAGATTTCCTAATCCTTCAAGGTTGCTATAATAAGCATTTCCATTATTCGCCTTTGTAAAGTCCCGGACAAATGCTTTTAAATATGGATCAGAAGCAATCATAAATGTTGTTACAGGAACTTTCAGCTTTCTTAATTGTCCTGCCAGGTTTAACGTTTGATTCAAAATCTTCGGATCGAGGCCAAAAGCATTTTTATAATACTTGATCCCTTGCTTAATACAGGTAGGCTTGCCATCGGTGATCATGAAGATCTGTTTATTGGAATTTTTTCTCCGTCGCAGTATGTCCATAGCCAACTCTAATCCTGCCACTGTATTAGTATGATAAGGTCCCACCTGAAGATAAGGAAGGTCTTTAATTTCAATTTGCCAGGCATCATCACCAAATACTAAAATATCCAACGTGTCTTTCGGATATTTCTTAGTGATCAGCTCCGCCAACGCCATGGCTACCTTCTTAGCAGGTGTGATGCGATCCTCGCCATATAAGATCATAGAGTGTGAAATGTCGATCATCAACACTGTAGAAGTTTGTGTTTTATATTCAGCCTCCATGATTTCAAGATCTTCCTCGGTCATGAAAAAATTATCAAGACCATGGTTGATCTGGGCATTTCTCAATGAATCGGTAACCGAAATCTGCTCAAGGGTGTCTCCGAATTCGTAATCCCGATGTTCCGTTGTTTGCTCGTCGCCCCTACCACTGTGCGGCGTATTGTGTTCTCCTGATTTCGTTTTTTTCAGTTTGCCAAAAATCTCTTCTAAGGCCGATTGCCTTAATCGTTGTTCACTTTTTGCATTTAATTTGAATTCACCCTTTGGACCCTCTTCTGTGATGTATCCTTTCTTTTTAAGGTCTTCGATAAAATCACCGATCCCATACTTATCATTGGTTAAACCATATTGTCGATCCACTTCGGTAAGCCATTGAAGCGCCTCAGCAACATTGCCGGCGGTAATCAGAACCAACTGCATAAAAATCTTGAGCAGCTTATCAAAGTCGCTTTGGGCTTTTTCAGGAGGGGGGGTGTAGCGGGAAAATCTGTAACCTAGCATTTCGGCGTCACTTATTCATTCTTAACCCTGAATTCCAATATTCTGTTCGATCTTGCCTCTTTTTCTCCAGGAAGTCTGGACCCTTCAGAAATAATGAAGAATTGAAAAACTAAAATACTGATTATGTTCCGGATAAAAATAAAAAATGCGACGAAAGGCAAGAACAGTCAAAAGTCGCAGCGGTGTCGCGTCCTATTTGGCTGAAAGCTTTTTCTCCCTCATCGTGCCGTAAACGTAATCCCATAGCGGAGACGAAACGCCATATATCATTTCGCCATTTTTATAGTGGTGGGTTCCATGGTTGACCCACAGAAACTTAAAGAAATTTTTAGGGGGCGCAAACGCGTGAACCATGTAATGAACCCCAAGATAGGCTGCGTAGCCTACGATAAACCCCGGCAGGAAGGCAAATGTGAAATCCCCCATCACCAACCTGAATAACAATAATAAGATAGTGGAAATTGTAACGCTCAAGAGGGGAGGCATGGCTAGCCTGTCTTTATCCTTTGGGTATTCGTGGTGAACTCCATGAACAATGTATTGAAACTTGGTCCGGAAGGCTGAATAGGTTTTCATGTGGAAAACATAACGATGCACCACGTACTCCACCCAGGTAAACGCGATCATCCCCAATAAAAACAGCCCTATCGTTGTGCCGGCGGAAAGGGATGTGTGGGTTACACTCCATGCCAACAAGCCCAAGGCAAAAACGGAAAAAATTGTTAGTGGCACTGCGATATGTGTGCGCGAAAGTTTTTCCAGAACAGGGTTCTGAAAGAGCTTTTGGGTGCCTTTGTTTTTGGGTGCTATTACATTCGCCATAACCTAAAAGTAAAGTTTAATTCATCAATGGTTTTTACGTCATGTGCTTTGCTTTGGATGCAGCCTTTTGCAGGATCTTTTGATAATAATTTTCATAAAGCGGCAGAATCTTGGTGATATCAAATTCCTGGGCGCGTTTCAAAGCATTCTCCTTGAATTTGCGCAAATTATTTTTGTCCAGGATAAATAGGGCATGCTTCGTCATATCTTCAATGTCGCCTACCGGGCTCATAAAACCTGTGACACCCTGAATCATAAGTTCTGGCAGCCCCCCGGCATCGGAACTGATCACGGGAACTTCGCATGCCATGGCTTCAAGGGCAGCTAAGCCGAAGCTTTCTTTCTCCGACGGCATCAAAAAAAGATCCGCCACAGACAGTACTTCCTCGACGGCTTCAAGCTTGCCAAGAAAACGGACGGCATCGTTGATGTCCAAATCGCGACACATATTTTCTGCCCGGGTTCTCTCCGGCCCATCTCCTATCATTAACAATTTACTGGGTATTTCGTTGTGAAGATTTGCAAAAACTTTGACAACATCCTGCACACGTTTTACTTTCCTAAAGTTGGACGTATGTACGACCAATGCTTCGCCATTCGGACAGATCGCCTTTTTAAAATGTTCCTTTTTTTGCTTCTTGAATTTTTCAAGGTCGATGAAATTGGGGATCACCTCAATATCGTTTGTGATCTTAAAAGATGCATATGTTTCCCTTCTGAGGTCTTCCGATACGGCCGTGACCCCGTCAGATTGGTTTATGCTAAAGGTAACAACGGGCTCATACGACACATCCTTACCCACTAGCGTGATATCAGTACCGTGAAGAGTAGTTACAAAAGGTATAGTGACCCCGTGGGTTTTTAATATCTGTCTGGCCATGTAGGCGGCCGAGGCATGGGGAATAGCGTAATGAACATGAAGCAAGTCAAGCTTTTCATTTTTAACCACGCTTACCATCTTGCTTGCTAACGCCAACTCATATGGAGGAAATTCGAATAATGGATATGACCTGAAGTCAACTTCATGATAGAAGAGATTTTCATTTAGAAAGTCCAGACGGGTGGGCTGAGAATAGGTAATAAAATGAATTTTGTGACCTTCTTTCGCAAGTGCCTTTCCAAGTTCAGTGGCGACCACACCACTTCCCCCGAAGGTTGGATAACAGACTATTCCGATATTCATTTTTAATGTGTAATGGTAGTGAATGCGTAGTGCGTGTGAATCATTTATTTAATTTAATTCAAATTAATAATCCAGTCAATGGACGCAAAATTTTAAGAAATATTGTAGGTAGACGATATCGTTTAGTTGTATTGGCAATAGTCAAAAATCGACTCATAAATGACATCTTGTATGCGAGAACGTATATTGGCGTTGATTAGTTTAGCGCTTCGATCAGGATATACACGGTTCGAAAGGAAAATATACACCAAATCAAATTCTGGGTCGATCCAGACGCAGGTCCCTGTGAACCCTGTGTGTCCAAATGTTTTCGGCGAAGCCTTTAAAGAGGTTGGGCTACTCCACTCGCTTTGTACAGGTTTATCCCATCCGAGTCCTCTTCTGCTTTTGTCGAATTGCTTGGATGTAAATAGGTTGATGGTCTCAGGCTTGTAGTACCGATATCCCCCGTAAAACCCCTTCTGCAAAAGCATTTGGCCCAGTTTAGCCAGATCGGAAGCATTGCTAAACAACCCTGCATGGCCGGCAACACCGCCCATCATGGCCGCGCGTTCATCGTGCACCGTACCGGCGATATGGGTTTTCCGGTAAATTTTATCATCCTCTGTTGGCGCAATGCGTTGCACTGGAAATCGTTTTAGTGGCGTAAATCCCGTAGTGTAGGCTCCAAGTGGTTCATAAAGGTTTTGTGCCAAAAACTCATCGATCGGCTGATTGAAAATTTTTTCTGCAAGACGTTGAAATAGCAAAAATCCCAAATCACTATATGCATAGCCATAGGGTGTACGTGGGGGTTTCGTTTGCAGTTTTGATTCTCCGATCCACGACCACACAGAATCGCGTAGCACAGGTGCTGCATATAGATCTGGTGAAACCTGCAGCGGATAACCCTCACTTTGAACACGGCTATAATACTGCGGCAGAAAATTATTATCCTTTACAGTTTCAGTCCACATGGGTATAAAAGGAACAAGTCCTGCCTGATGCGTTAACATCTCTACCAGGGTAATATCTTTTTTATTGGTATTCTTCAGTTCCGGAAGGTAGTAGGAGAGTTTTTTGTTGAGATCGATCAAACCTTTTTCGTACATAAACATGACGGTTTGAAGCGTAGCAGAAACCTTTGTCAAGGAGGCCAGGTCATAAATAACGTCATCGTTTACCAAGTCGGCACTATCATACGTCAGCCCTCCATAAGATTTGTCCAGTATCACTTTTCCGTGGCGCGCCACTAAGATTTGACAACCCGGTGTAGCATGTGAGACAATGGCCTCGTTCACAATGGCCTCTATTTTTTCCAAAGTCCTGCTATTCATTCCAGCGTCCTCGGGAAGGGAATAAGTAAGGCGCTGAAGTGTTTCTGATACTAGGCCACTGCCTTGTGGAGCGTCCCCTGAAAAGGTGTAAGGTAAAACTCCATCAGCTTTTAAGCCACCAAAAATCACCTGCGGGATCGCTCGCAATGTTTCTGTCGCCGGAGTGTAGGCGGTAATAACTGTGGTATTCGGAATACTTGCCCGCAAAAAATTTTCATTGCCAAAGTCACATATAATAATTTCATGCGTTGGTGCGGCACGTTGTGCCAGCATTCCAATCTTCGCGATTAGGTAAGCGGGCGTCTGAGGAAACACACCGACGATAATTACATGTTTTTCCTTGAGCGAATCCGAAAGCGATTCTACGTCCGTTTTATCATCTAATGCAAGCTGCGGCGCATGAACATACTTATTGAGATATTGATAGAAGTCGCCTGATTGTTCTAAAGCCGTGTTGACATAAATAAAATGTCTATTTTCCAATGTCGCGATTGGAATAACATGTTGTTTGTCTTGTATTATGGTTATGGCTTTTTCGTACAACCTTTTATTTAAGATCTCCGCCTCAGGAGAATTCAATCTTGCAATCAGGTTATCGGTGTTTACAAAGGACTTTCGCCAAAGGCCGGCATCAAATTTTGCAGCAAGAATTTTTCTCACGGATGTTGTCAGCAAGGCCTCGTAGCTTTGCTCCTTCTTGATCAAACGTTTTATTTTCCGAATAGCCGAACCGGCATCTTCAGCGGAAATAATGAGATCATTCCCGGCTTGAAAAGCAAGGACCTCGTCAATTCCTTTACTCTTTTCATCAATCTCTGTGGGGCGATGAAGATCTACCATTGAAAGTCCTTCATAATTTATTTTCTTTTTTAGCCAGTCACCGCCAAACAACAACGATATGGTTGTTGCATTGTATTCATTTTTTCGAACCAACTCTTTGTCCTGATAAAACAGTGGGAAACTGGCGGAGGCAGTCATGAACCCGGCGACTTTGTTTTCAAAAAGTTTAAAAAATGGAAGTAATTTTGTTGTATCCACGCTGGCTTCAATAATTGGAACCCCGTCTCTAACATCCGACACCGTGGCCCCGTTTATTGCAAAGTCTTTTACAATAGCTGCCACGCCGTGGTCTTGAAGGCCTCTCATAAAAGCAACTGACAGCGATGCAACGCGATTACGATTTTCACCAAAAGCATAGTGACTTAGTGGATCCTGAAAGTTACTTGCAACCGTGGCGAACGAAGACACATTCACGTGCGCTCCCACCATTTCCATCTTTCTGGCAATCTGCGTTCCGGCAAGATATGCCATTGAGTCATTTCTGGCGGCACCAATAATGTAGGCATCTGGAACGTGTGTGGTGCTGTCGCGAAACTGTCCCAATCCCAAGGGCGCATTCTGTGCAATAAGCAGGGGAATTTCAGAAACCGCCTGAAATCGGTTTGTAAATCTGGCCTGTTCTACCGGTCCCAACGAATCAAATATGATACCCCCGATTTCTTTACTTTTAATTTGGTTTTCGATTTTATGTTGGGTTGCCTCGCTCGTGTTCGATGGAATCGGTACCATGAACAACTGGCCGATTTTTTCGTCGATATTCAGGGAATTAAAAACGCTGTCGACCCAACTATTCTTGTCGGGTTGCGCTACAGATGCAGCTGAAACACCACAAATGATTAAAAAATTAAGAAAAACTTTTTTCAACATCCCTGCGTTCGTTTTGAAATGGACAATTATACCCGCAACTTTATGCGGCCTTCAAGTTATAAAATTAGTTAATCGATAAGGATGATTTTATTTACAAACGGAGCGGCGAAATAAGAAGATTGTAAATAAGGCGACGTACCCTAGTCGTACTTCGTAAATCGTACCTTGTAAATTTATAAACATATGAAGATACCGTCATTATTCACCAAGACCCCCAATTATAAACGATTTGCCTATAATCCCCGGCATTATGATCCTCAAGAGGAGGAACGGAAGGAACGGGAAGAACGAATTCGACGCGAGCTTAGTATAGAATCGGGGCAGAAAGAGGAGGACGATGACGATTTGCATAGCTATCGTTCTCGAATGGTGGGATCATTTCGGTCGGCAAAAAAAACTGCTACTGTTCAAAAAGATCCGTCGGCGAACATGTTGCGGCTGATCATTTTACTGGTACTTGCAGTCGGACTGATTGCGTTTATTGAATATGGAAAGGTCGCCTTGTATGGCGTAGCACTCATTATTGTTCCCTTTTATTTCTATTTAAAATTCAGGAAGTTCAGGCGGTAATCTGCACTTTTACATCCGGATTTTCCGCTATTGTTCATGCCTGATATCATTCAACTTTTACCCGATTCAATTGCAAACCAAATCGCTGCCGGTGAAGTGGTGCAACGCCCCGCGTCAGCAGTAAAAGAATT
>Ga0111539_10013018_pt1 | contig 10410 bp, 6 predicted proteins | sample RhiMethybrSRZTD1_FD_79667 | JGI IMG/M metagenome (GOLD analysis project Ga0111539, IMG submission 79667) | Populus rhizosphere microbial communities from Tennessee, USA - Rhizosphere MetaG P. TD hybrid SRZTD1 (version 2) (version 2) | ecosystem: Host-associated > Plants > Roots > Rhizosphere >... | reverse complement strand
TTGTAGTGGTTGTAGACCGCGACCGCGAGCTTCTTCTTCGCCTTCTCCTGCCCGACCACGTACTCGTCGAGGAACTCGCGGATCTCCATCGGCTTCGGCAGCTTGACCTTGGCCTTGGGCTCGTCCGGCTCGCGCTCCTCGGCGATGATGTCGAGACAGATGTCGACGCACTCGTCGCAGATGTAGACGGTCGGACCCGCGATCAACTTTTTGACGTCGCGCTGATCCTTGTTGCAGAAGCTGCAGCGGAGGGACTCTCCGTCACCACGCTTCCCGGCCATCGCCTATGTTCTCCTCGTCGACCCGAGCATCGAGATCTCGGGGCCTCGCCTAGTCGCGGTGCGAAATCACCTGATCGATGACGCCGTATTCCACCGCGGAGCCGCCGGTCAGGATGAAGTCTCGGTCCGTGTCCTTGTGGATGCGATCGAGCGTCTGGCCGGTGTGATGCGCCAGGATCTCGTTCAGCCGCTGCCGCACCCGGAGGATTTCCTTCGCATGGATGTCGACGTCGGTCGCCTGCCCCGAGAACCCGCCCATCGGCTGGTGCAGCAGCACGCGCGAGTTCGGCAGCGCGAAGCGCTTCTTCTTCGTCCCGGCCGCGAGGAGCACCGCCGCCATGCTGGCCGCCTCGCCGATGCAGATGGTGGAGATGTCCGGACGGATGAACTGCATCGTGTCGTAGATCGCCAGCCCCGCGGTCACCGAGCCGCCCGGGCTGTTGATGTAGATCGAGATGTCCTTCTCCGGATCCTCGGCCTCGAGGAACAGCAGCTGCGCGATCACGACGTTGCTGAGGTGCTCGTCGATGGCGTGACCGATGAACACGATGTTGTCTTTGAGGAGTCGCGAGTAAATGTCGTAGGCGCGTTCCCCACGGTTTGTTTGTTCGACGACCATGGGGATGAGGGGCATAGGGGGCTATCTCACCTCGGGCGTAATAGTAGCATCACGCAGGACGAAGTCAAGCGACTTTTCCCTGACGATCTGCCTCCGAAGGCCCGCCAGACGCGCACTTTGGCCGAGTTTCTCCTTGACAGACGCGACGCTCGAGTTGTGTCGCCGCGCCTCCTCCTTCAGCACCTCGTTGAGCTCCTCCTCGCTCGCTTCGATCTTCTCGCGGGCGGCGATCGCATCGAGCAGGAGCATGGCGCGCACCGCGTCGGCCGCCGCCGGACGCACCCGCTCGCGCTCCTGGGGCCAGTCGATCTCCGCCTTCATCGGGTCGATGCCGCGCTGGATCATCTCGCGGGCCAGCGACTCGATGCGCGCGTCGATCTGCGCCTCGATCATCGCGTCCGGGACCTCCACCGGATGGCGCCGCACCAGGTCGGCGATGAGCCGCTGGCGGGCCTCGTCGCGCTCAGCGAGGGCGGCGCGCCGCTCGATCTCGCTCCGCACCTTCGTCCGCACCTCCTCGATCGAGGCGAAGGCGCCGATCTCCTTGGCGAGGCTGTCGTCGAGGGGGGGGACGACCTTCTTCTTGATCTCCCCGAGTACGAGGGTGTACTCGACGGTGGAATTCCGCAGGCTGACGGCATTGTAATCGGCCGGGTAGTCGACCTCGAAGGTGCGGGTCGTGCCGGCCTCCATGCCGAGGATGGCGGCGTTGAAGTCGGGATGGTTCTCCTCCGACCCCGCCTCGAGGAGCAGGGGCTCGTCCTTGAGATTCTTCCCCTTCCCCTTCAGGAACCGGCAGGACAGCGTGCCGATGATGAAGTCCCCCTTCTGCACCGGCCGCGCGGGGGCGATCGCCTCCAGCCGCGCCGCGCGCTCCGCGAGCCCGCGCACTGAGGCCTCCACCATCTCGTCGGTCACGGTGTGCTTCGGGACCGTCACGCGCAGGCCGCGGTAGTCGTTCACCTCGATCGCCGGCCGCACCTCGAAGGTGGCGCGGAACTTCAGCGGCTGCCCGTCCTCATACGTCACCTCCTCCAGCACCGGAGGCTCGACCGGATCGAGGCGACGCTCCTCGAGGATCCGCAGCGCCTCGCTCTGCACCAGGCGCCCGACCACCTCGTCGCGGACCTCCTTGCCGAAGCGCCGCCGCACGACGTCCATCGGGATGTGCCCCTTGCGGAACCCGGGGACGCGCGCGTGATGGGCGTACTCACGGAAGGCGCGGGCCATCTCGTCGGCCACCCTTTGCTCCGGGATGGTCACCTCGAGGCCGCGCTTGCAGCGCTCCAGCTCGTTCACGACCACGGTCATGGCGTCGTTCTCGTTCGCGGGCATCGTCGTCGCTCTCGGGTCTCCGCTCCTGGGTGGATGTCTCTCGGGGATGCGCTGCGGGAGGGGTCCGTCAACGACGAGGCGTGAGGCGAACGTCCTTTCTACACGGATGAGGACTCTAGCAGAGCGGCCACGGTCATCGCAACCCCCGGCGGCGTCCAGGCGCCCGGGCGGCTGGTGCGAAAGGAGGGATTCGAACCCTCACGGGTTGCCCCACCGGATCCTAAGTCCGGCGCGTCTGCCGGTTCCGCCACTTTCGCGGGCCGCGGCGTCACTCTACACCAGCCTCCCGCGGCCGGATCCCGGGTCCACGGCCGGGGCGTCGGCGCCGCCGCGCCAATCTTGACCTGCCCGGAGGCGTGGGTTAGGCTCCGCCCCCTGTGATCTCCCTCTTCGCGTGGACCCCGGACCGGGGCGGACGAACGGCGCGCCGGGCGGCGGCCGTGGCCGCGGTCTCGGCGGCGCTGCTGGCCGAGGCCTCCGCCGCCGACACGGTGCGGCTGCGCTACGGCTTCAAGCCGGAGAGCGCCTACGAGCAGACGATCGGGCTGGACCTGGTCATGAACTTCGACCCGGCGTCGGTGCCGGCGCCGCTCCTCGCCCTGCTCCAGTCGATGACCGGCGAGGTCAAGCAGCAGGTCGCCTCGAAGGCCCGCCTGCAGACGAAGACCCGGAACGCCGACGGCAGCCTCCCCCTGCAGTACAAGATCCTCGAAGCGAAGGGGACGCTGACCCAGGGGGGACAGACGAAGACCATCCCGGCGCTCGAGCAGGCGGCGTCGAAGCCCCCCGCCGAAGGACGGATCGCCTCCGACGGCCGCCGGGTCATCCTCGATCCGCCGCCGCAGGGGACCGAGGGGATCCCGAAGCGGGTGCAGGAGCGGATCTCCGACTCCCTGCCGGTGCTCCCGGAGCAGGAGCTCAAGGTCGGGGACGCGTTCGAGACCCGCACCGCCATGACGCTTCCCGGCCCCTCCGGCAAAGGAGAGCGGCAGGTCGAGGCGGTCTGGGTGTACACGCTCAAGACTCTCGAAAAGAAGGCGGCGACGTTCGACGTCAAGCAGACGATTCCCGAAGGGGCCTCGATGGGGACCGGCCAGGGTCAGAAGCTGGAGATGGCCGGAGGCGGCACCGGGTCAGCGGTGTTCGACCGGGCGTCCGGGACCTTCAGCTCGATCAAGGTCGATCTCGACCTGACCATGACGATGGATGTACCGCTTCCGGCCGGCCTGACGCTCGGGTCGGGCGGGACCACGACACCGAACCCGGACGGCAGCACCGGCCCGGTCCCCACCCGCATCAAGGTGCTCGTCAAGGGACCGATGGCGATGACACTGGTCCCCGCCTCCGCCTCCCCTGCCGCGCCCCCCGCCGCAAAGCCCTGACCTGACGCGATCTACCTGGGCTTCAGGTCCGACTGGGTCTTGAAGTTCGGCGGCGCCGGCTGCTTCGGCGGGTTCTTCTTCAGCTCCTCGAGCACGTACTGGATCGCCCGCTCGAGCTGCGGGTCGTGCCCGGACACCATCTTGTCCGGGGCGTTCTCCACCTCGATGTCGGGATCGACGCCATGGTTCTCCACCAGCCACTCGCGCGTCTTCGGGTCCCACATGCCGAAGTCCGGCATGGTGACCGCTCCGCCGTCCACGAGCGGCAGCCCGTGGCTGATGCCGACGAGCCCGCCCCAGGTGCGCATCCCGATCACCGGACCGAGCCCCTGCTGGCGGAAGTAGAAGGGGAAGGCGTCCCCCCCCGAGCCGGCGTACTGGTTAATAAGGATGCACTTGGGGCCGTCGAACGAGGCGTTCGGGGTCCGGAAGCCGAAACCGTCGCGGTTCGACCAGGCGGCCCAGGTGGTCTGGCGCAGCCGGTTGATGAAGAAGTCCGGGATGAACCCGCCGCCGTTGAAGCGGTCGTCCACGATGATCCCGTCCTTGCCGACCTGAGGGTAGTACTGCTTGGTGAACTCCTGGATCCCCTGGATGGCGGTGTTCGGGACGTGCACGTAGGCCACGCGACCTCCCGTGGCCTCGTCCACCTTGGCGCGGTTCGCCGCCACCCAGGCCATGTACCGGAGCGAGGTCTCCTCGCGCGCCGGGGTGACGGTGAAGGTGCGCGGCTTCGGGTCATCGGGTGAGGCGCCGACGGTGATGGAGGTCTGCTTGCCGACGGTCCCCTGGAACGCCGCGTAGACGTTCGTCGGCGCCTTCAGCGGGACGCCGTTGACCTCCAGCAGGTAGTCCCCCTGCCGGACGTCGATGCCCGGTTCGCCGAGCGGGGCCGCCGTCGGCCCGTTCCAGTCGCGCTCCCGGTAGATCGTCTTGAAGCGGTAGCGCCCGCTCTTCGCGTCGAGCTCGTAATCGGCGCCGAGCAGCCCCACCTCGATGCGCGGCATCTGCGGCTGTTCGCCGCCGTAGACGTAGGTATGCGAGGTGGACAGCTCGCCGATCAGCTCCCCGAGGATGTAGTTCAGATCGGCCCGGTGCGCGACGTACGGCAGCAGCCGGCGGTAGCGCTCGCCGACCGCCTTCCAGTCGAGGCCCCCCATGCCGGGGTCATAGTAGAAGTCCCGCTCCAGCCGCCAGGCCTCGTTGAACATCTGCAGCCATTCCTGCCGCGGGTCGATCACGGTGGTCAGGCTGCCGGTGTCGATCTTGCCGTCTCCCGACTTCTTCCCCTCCGCCACGTCGACGATGCCGTACGTCTCCCCGACCCGGTACAGGATCTTCGAGCCATCCTTGTTGACCGCGTAGCCGGGGTCGATGCCGGCGAGCACGGTCGATTCCTTGCGCTTCTCGAAGTCGTACATCAAAAGACTCGAATGAGCGTCGCCGTCGTCGCCGTCGTCGAAGGTCGCCGGCTCCTCGAGACGGGCGTAGAGCACCTTCCCCTTGAAGACGTTGAGCCCGCGGTAGCGGCTCGGGATGATCGGGATTTCGGCGATGCGGGACCCGATCCCCTCGAACTCGATGGTGATCGGCTTGGGGGGCTCCTTCTTGTCCGCCTTCCCTTCCTCCCCCTTGCCGTTCTTGTCCGCCGCCTTGTCGTCCTTCTTGTCCGAGTCCTTCTTCTCGTCTTTCTTGTCGGCGTCCTTCTTGTCCTTGTCGTCGGCGCCGTCCCCCTTCTCCTCGTCGCTCTGCGGGGCGACCGGCGAGGGGACGGCGACGCGCAGCGCCGCGGCGTAGATGCGGTCCGTGGCGGAGAACTGGAAGTCGAGCTCGAACGCCCCGAAGCGCGGGTTCAGCGTGCGGCGCGAGATGAAATAGAGATTGTCACCGGCCGGGTCGAAGGCCGGGGAGAAGTCGTCGTACAGGCCGCTCGACACCGGCCAGACCTTCCCGGTCTCGAGCGCGTAGATCATCACCCGGTTCATGCCGTTGCGCTCCGGCCGCGAGAAGGCGACGTAGCGTGAGTCGCCCGACCAGACATAGTCGAAGATCTCGCCGAAGTCGGTCTTGTCGATCTTCGTCAGCTTGCCGCTCTCGACGTCGGCGTACCACACGGTCATCGTTTTGTCGGAGAAGGCGATCTTCTTCGAGTCGGGGGACCAGCGCGGCGCGTAGCGGAACGTCGTCCCCTCCTTCGTCACCTGCCGGTCGGGGCTCTTGCCGTCGCTGCCGATGACGTGGATCTGGTACTCGCCGCTCTTGTCCGACAGGTAGGCAATCCATTTCCCGTCCGGCGACCAGGCCGGGTCCCGCTCGCGCGCGCCGGGGGAGCGGGTCAGGTTGCGCGCATCCCCCTTCTCCGCCGGGACGGTGAACAGGTCGCCGCGCGCCTCGAACACCGCGCGCTTCGCCGACGGGGAGAGATCCGCCCCGCGGATGAAGCTTGAGACTTTCCGCAGCTCCGGGCGGGTCGCCGGGCGGTCGTCCGGGACGAGCACCTTCACCGCGACCGGCTTCTCCGACGGCAGATCGAGAACGTACAGCTGGCCGCCGTTCTCGAAGACGATGCTGTCGCCGCCGATGCTCGGCCACTTGACGTCGTACTCGTCGAAGCGGGTCACCTGGCGGTGCTGCTTCGTCTTGAGATCGTAGGCCCAGATGTTGGCGGTGCGGCCGCCGCGGTCGGAGGCGTAGTAGACCGTGTCGCGCCACCACATCGGCCACTCGTCGGCGCCCGGCCAGTCGGTGATCTTTTCCGAGGTGTTGGCGGCGAAGTCGTAGGTCCAGATCTCCGGCGCGTTCCCACCCTTGTAGCGCTTCCAGGTGCGGTTGTCGTAGGTCGGGGAGACGAAGGCGATCTTCTTCGCGTCGGCGGCAAAGGTGGCGTAGCCGCCGGTCGGGAGCGGCAGCATCTCCTCGAAGCCGCCCCCGGACGCGATCTTGAAGAAGCGGTCGTAGCGGCGGATGGCGGAGGCCCGCTGCGAGCGGAGCAGGATCGACTTGCCGTCCGGGTACCACTCCGCCACCACGTCGATGTCGGGATGGAAGGTCAGCCGGACCGGCTCCCCTCCCTCGACCGGCACGACGAAGGCGTCGTAGTTGCCGTCGTATTCCGCCGTGAAGGCGACCGACTTGCCGTCCGGGGACAGCTTCGGGAAGCGCTCGATCCCCTCGTGCGTCGTCAGCCGCGACGCCACCCCACCGGTGCGCGGCACGGTCCAGAGATCCCCCGCGTAGACGAAGGCGATCGTGTTCCCCTGGATGTCCGGCTGGCGCAGGAGGCGGCACTCCTCGAGAGCCGCAGCCGGTGCGGCGGCCAGGGGGGCGCAGGCGAGAGCCAGAAGGACGGCGGCACGACGGACCGCGGCGAATGACATGGGGTGAGGCTCCTCCTCGGAATCGGGAAGCCGGGAGGATAGGGCACCCCCGCCGGCAGCGTCAACAACGACGCGGCGGGCGGTTCGGTTCCCGGGCGCGCCGGGAGACGGTCGAATCGGGCGGAGAAAAGGGCCGGCGCCGCCGGGTTACGGGCGGGCCAGGTTGGTGCGGGACAGGAGGCGCCGGGCGTCCTCGGCCTCGCCGCTTGCGGGCCAGCGGGCCACGACGTCCTGGAGGATCGGCGCCGCCTCGGCCGGGCGGCCCCCCTCCATCATCACTTCGGCGAGACGCACCTTGAAGACCGGCTGATCGGGGTTCTCGCGCGCCCCGCGGGCGAAATAGCGCTCGGCGATGAGCGACTCGCCGCGCCCCTTCCAGTGGGTCCCGAGACCGAGGAGCGCGGCCGGGTAACCGGGGGCGGCATAGAGCGCCTCGTGGTACATCCGCAGCGCCTGCACGACGTCCTTGCGGCCGGTCTCCTGCTCGCGGGCGAGCGAAGTGGCCACCTCGGCGTTCAGCGGTTCCCGCTCGAACAGGCGCGACAGGACGGCGATGGCGCGGTCATGGTCGCGCGACGCGGCCAGGTCGAGCGCCACGCGGTGGCAGTCGGAAACCGCGGGAGCGGCCGGCGCATCCGGCACGGCGGGGCCGGCGCACGCCTCGAACGTGGCCGGGACGATCGGAGCGTGCGGCTTGGTCGGCGTCGAAAGAACGGCCGGGGACGCGGACCACAGCACCATCAGGATGACGAACGCCCCCAGGGATCGGTTGAACAGAGCCACGGCGGTCCTCCTCGACTCTCCGCGGCCAAAGATTGTCCCCGGCTCACGATTGCGCAAGCGATTGCAGTTCTGTAACCTCCGGCGCCGGGAGGCCCCTTCCATGCGCATCCGAGTGCACGTGTCCACGGTGTTGCTCCTCGCCGGCTGGCTCGTTGCGGCCGGGGTCTCCGTCCTCGCGGCGGCGCCCCCCGACGCCTCGCGCGGCGCCGGCCCGGCCGGCGCGACGCCGGGGGTCGGCGGGACTCCCGCCGGCGGGAAGGAGGCCAAGGGACGCGCCGACGTCGTCCTCCACGGCGGCCCGGTGTACACGGTGGATGCGGTCCGATCCTGGGCCGAGGCGGTGGCGATCAAGGGGGACCGGATCGTCTACGTCGGCGGCTCGAAGGGGGCGGCCGCCTGGATCGGCCCGAAGACCAAGGTGGTCGATCTCGGCGGGCGGATGCTCCTCCCCGCCTTCCAGGACGCCCACATCCATCCGATTTCCAGCGGTGTTTCGGTGTCCGCTTCGTGCGCCCTCTACGACCTGACGACGAAGGAGCAGTACACGAAGAAGGTGGCGGAGTACGCCGCGGCGCATCCGGCCAGCGCCTGGATCCGCGGCGACGGGTGGCTCCTCCCTGCCTTCGCGCCGACCGGCATCCCGGACAAGCGGGTGCTCGACGCCGTCATGCCGAACCGCCCCGTCTATCTCGAATCGAAGGACGGCCACTCCGCCTGGGTCAACAGCAAGGCGCTCGAGATCGCCGGCATCACCCGCAGCACGCCGGATCCCGCGGGCGGACGGATCGATCGCGATCCGAAGACCGGCGAGGCGGTCGGCGGACTCCAGGACAGCGCCATGTCGCTCGTCGCAGAGAAGATCCCCCCCTACACGGTGGAGGAGCGGCGCAACGGGCTGCGCCATGCCCTGAAGATGCTCGCCCGCTACGGCATCACGTCGTTCCAGGATGCGAGCGTCAGCCAGGACGACCTCGAGGTCTACCGGGCGCTGGATGCGGGGGGCGAGCTGACCGCGCGCGTCGTCGCCTCGCTCTGGTGGGAAAGGAAGGAAGGGCTGGAGCAGATCCCCGGTTTCCTGGCCCAGCGCCGCACCTTCACGCGCGGCAACCTCCGCGCGACGACGATCAAGATCATGCAGGACGGCGTGCTCGAGGCGCAGACCGCCGCGCTCCTGAAGCCGTACGTCGGCAAGGGGGATCAGAAGGGGCTGGCGATGGTCGAGCCGGAGCTCCTGAAACAGGCGGTCACCGCCCTCGACAAGGAAGGCTTCCAGGTCCACTTCCACGCCATCGGCGACGCTGCCATCCGGCAGTGTCTCGACGCGGTGGAGGCGGCCCGACGCACGAACGGCGCCCGCGACGCGCGGCACCACATCGCGCACATCCAGCTCTTCGATCCGGCCGACATCCCGCGCTTCCGCGCCCTCGGGGTCGTCGCGAACTTCCAGCCGCTGTGGGCCTTCGCCGACGACTACATCACCGAGCTGACCCTGCCGTTCCTCGACGCGGACCGGCAGCGCTGGATCTATCCGATCGGTTCGCTCCTGAGATCCGGCGCGGTCATCGCCTTCGGCAGCGACTGGTCGGTCTCGTCCGCCAACCCGCTCGAGGAGCTGGAGGTGGCGGTGACCCGGATGGGCCCGAACGGCGAGACGACGACACCGTACCTGCCGGACGAGCGGATCGACCTGCGCGACGCCCTCGCCGCCTTCACCCTCGACGCCGCCTACGTGAACCACCAGGAGGATCGCACCGGCTCGATCGAGGTCGGCAAGCTCGCGGACATCGTGGTGCTCGACCGGAACCTCTTCGCCATCCCGCCCGGGCAGATCTCCGACACGAAGGTGGTGCTGACCCTCTTCGGGGGGAAGCCGATCTTCGGGGACTTCACGCTGCAGGCGCCGGCCGCGCCCGCGGCCGCGGCCGCGGCCGGGCGATAGCGGGCTGGCGCGCCCGGAGGGGTTCGAACCCCCGACCACCGGATTCGAAGTCCGGTGCTCTATCCAGCTGAGCTACGGGCGCGCGGGAGCGTGCGAAGCCAGCAAGATACCACGCCGACGGCGCGGCCTCGGAGCCTCCGCCGGAACCGCGCTATGCTCTCCGACCATGCCGAAGATCGCCCCGATCGTCCTCGCGGTCGCCGCGTCGCTCGCCGCCGCGATGTCGCGGCTCGAAGCCGCCGCGATCGTCTTCTGCTCTCCGGGATCCCCCGGCGACACGCTGCAGGCGCAACCGGCGATGGACCAGCTCGCGCGCGCGGTCGAGAAGGCCGGCGGTCTCGCGGCGGGGACGGTCGGGGCCGAGTACCACGAAGCCGAAGCGGCGGGCCTCCAGGCGCTGCGCGCGCCGGGGACGCTGCTCAGCGCGGTCCCGGTGCCGTTCTTCGTCGAGCACGCCCAGGATCTCGGTCTCGATCCGCGCCTGAGCATCGTCACGAACGCGGCGCTGCCGGAACGCTACGCCCTCGTCGCCAGGAAAGGATCGATCTCCAAGGCGGCCGAACTCTCCGGCTGGGAGGTGACCGGCGCTCCCGGCTATGCCGGTGAGTCATCCGCGTGCGACCGGATAATTCCGTGCGCCGCCGCTTCCGTTCCAGCATCCCGTTACCTGATTCATGGCTGTCAAGAAATCCGA
>Ga0111539_10013017_pt1 | contig 10410 bp, 10 predicted proteins | sample RhiMethybrSRZTD1_FD_79667 | JGI IMG/M metagenome (GOLD analysis project Ga0111539, IMG submission 79667) | Populus rhizosphere microbial communities from Tennessee, USA - Rhizosphere MetaG P. TD hybrid SRZTD1 (version 2) (version 2) | ecosystem: Host-associated > Plants > Roots > Rhizosphere >... | reverse complement strand
CGTCGCCGTTTGGGAAGCGCGGGACGATGAACACCGGGCAGGTTTTGTTCCGGCGCCGAATACCAGGTGAAGATCATTGGTCATATATCATTTGACATTTATCATTTGTCATTGGACGCCAGAGGTCTTCAATGATAAATGACAAATGTCAAATGATATATGACCAATGATTTAATTAATCAGTCACTTGTAATGGAAGTGGCACGCGCCTAAACCCATCAATCCGCTTCAACCAATACTCATTAAACTCCGAATAGATAACTCCATGACGACGCGAAGCGTGGTAGAAACCGTGCTCGTCCGCGACTACACCAACATGCGTTAGGTTACTGAAGAACACTAAAGTGCCGAATTTGAACTGCTCTTCCTCAGGAGCAGGGGCGAAACGCGCAAACAAGTTGCGAGCGCTAGCTCGCTCGAAGGTGATCCCAGTCGCCTGGAAAATGCTCCACACAAACCCCGAACAGTCGAACCTGTCTGGTCCAGTTGCTCCCCAGCGATAACGAGATCCCAAACGCTCGTCGATCGCGGCCAAAAGTAGTGGCTGAAACTTGATGAACCCGGAGCCCGGTGCGCTTGTCGATTCTGCAAGGTCGATTGTGGGTTTCGGCTTGGCTTCCCATGCAGGTTTTGAATCTGCGACGGGCGTTAGAACCGCAAACTCGTCTGGTGAGCACGACACTTCATTGACGTCGCCGCCGCTGGGCGCTGTGACTCGTGGACGACTTTGGGCGAATGCCGTTGTGGACCAAAACGCGAGGGCCAAAATTGCAACCAAGGCACGAGGGAACACTTTTTGAAAATGCATAGACAGGGAATTACCTTCTCTGAATTTGTTATTTACTTTTTGGTATTTCTAACGTGAGGGGAGCACCGCACAAGACCCGTCAATCTTAGCCACTGAAGTAGCATGCTTCAACTGGCAATGTGACTGTTTCGTGACGAAACGCCTTTCGCCACAGCGACTTGCACTGAAAGGAGTCACGAATTCTTTTCGACAAACAACGATGTTTATGGGGGAAATAAGAGGATTTAATAGCAGCGTGCGGTCAATATGAAAGAATCTCTGCGTGCTCTGCGGCCCTCTGCGGCCCTCTGCGTTGACTTCTTTTTTTAACGCAGAGGACGCAGAGAGCCGCAGAGAACGCAGAGATCACGCTCGTTGAAGTTTTCTGAAAAGATTCAGCGTGAAAAGCAGAGTTAGAGCGAGTGTCATGGACCAAAAAACTCCCCGACAACCAAATTAAGAATCGAACTGTATGACTGATCTAAACTTTCAATGGAGAGGAGTTTTCAGGTGCCGCGGCCCGCATAGTTCAGCCCGACGGTGATGATCTTCTGAAGCAGTTGATCGTAAGGCACGCCAGAATGTTCAGCCGAGTCAGCGAAATCCTCACGGTGCGCGATCTGAGGATTCGGATTCGCCTCTAAAAGGTAGAACTGCCCATCTTCCGTCATCCGGTAATCCATGCGCGCGTAACCACTCAGGAAGAGATACCGGTAGATTCGTTTCGACAAACGCTCGAGAGTCTTGTGCTGTTCGGGCGTCAGCTCGGCCGCTCTCGTCGCGACACCTACGCGCTCCTGGTACGCCGGATCCCACTTCACTTTCAACGTCGCGATATTCTCGGCGCCATCCGGTAGCTTCTCCATCACCAACTCCCACGGCGCGTAAGTCTGAATATTCTGGTTGCCGATCACCCCGACATAGATCTCACGACCCTTGATGAACTGTTCGGCGATCGCCGCGGTCTTGTTGTGGTGATGAATGAACTCGACGCGCTGCGTCAGCTTTTCATCGTCATGAACGATCGACGCCTGTGCGATTCCAACCGAGCCCTCTTCGCTGACCGACTTCACCAGCAGCGGAAACTTCAAGCGCTTCGGACGACGCACTTTTCGATTCATTGGAAACACGGCGAAGTTTGGCACGAGCAGACGGTGATAAGAGAGGACCATCTTCGTCAATGCCTTGTCTTTGGCGATCGTCATCCCACGCGGGTTGCAACCCGTGTAAGCCTGTTTCATCAATTCGAGATAACTGACGACGTGCTGATCGTAGAGCGGGTAGCCGTGAAACTCTTCGAGCAGGTTGAACGCGATGTGCGGTTTGTATTCCATCAGCGCATCGCCGATCACTTTGAGCTGGTTGTACAGGCCGACCGGATATACCTCGTGGCCCATCTTCTTGAGGGTCGAGGTCACGTCGAACTCTGTTTTTACTTCCTGCTTTTCTTTGTCGGAGAGACCATTTAAAGAATCGGGAGGGACGAGATCTTCGTGTACCAGGACGATGATGCGAAGTTTCTTTCGTGGCTCAAACGTCATACGGCTATGCGATGATAACCCGAATGAAGCACGTTCATTACTTGCACAGTCAGCACTATCATGACACGTCGGCGCGTTTCGCGAAAGGGAGTTGTTACGCGAAGTCCTAATTCTTTGCAACGATCGATCATGTTTTGGAGCACGTGATCGACCGTGTACTGGTGCACGCCAGTGTACTCGGCGACGATCTGTCGCACTTCTCTGCGGACCTTACGAAGGAAACTCGCAGCACTCATCCGCTTCCTGTAACGCGGGTCGTCAGAAAAAATTCGATGCAGATCGCGATCGTAAACTGCGGGCCACTCGAAGTCGTAGCGCTCGCGTTTGCGGCGGTAATGTTCGCGTAGCTTGATCTTCAGAGCGGAGAGTGGCTCGACCTTCGTGCGCGTTCTGTTTCGAGGTTTTGTTCCGGCGAGGTCCTGCATCAGCTCGTCGATGTACTCGAGCTTGCGAAGCGCAGGCCAACCGCGATAACGGCGTCGCCATTGCAAGCGTGGTGTCAGCCAGACGGCGAAAGTTTCCGCGAAGTCCTCGGCCGGGTGTGCCTGCGCATACCAGGCGGGCAGATGCAGCACGTACTTTCGGCTCTTGGGTTTTGGCTTGTAAAAATCCGGATACGGCTGGGCGAACGAGCCGAAGAGTTCACGGTGCTGGCGTTTGAAGTGTAGTCGAAACGCTGTATCCAGGGCGTGGCCGGCTTCGTGTCGCAAAATCCGCATGCACTCCGTGTCCGAACCGCCTTCAACCTCAAGCATTTGCTTGCGTTCCAGCTTCATCAGGCGCGGGTGAGCAAGGTAAAAAGGGATGGCGATACCCGGAACGCCATCGGGCGAAAACCACTCTTCGGCCAGCCAAACATGGGGTTTGAAGCGGATGCCGCGATTGTTGAGCTCGCTGTAAAGGCGCTTTATGTGAGGTTCGAGGAACGACCCCTTGATTTTGATTGGGAGGTCGCAGATACGTAGGTCAAGCAACTGTTCGTCGCTGAGACGGTGCCAGGGGAATCTGTAGCTCACGTGGGCAGATTTTAGCTGTCCTCGAATGGATGCGCCAAGCGCGAGTCCCAATCATTGGTCATATGTCATTTGCCATTTGTCATTTGTTACTGGGCTCCTCCTGAAAATGACAAATGAAAAATGACGAATGATATATGAGCAATGATTTGGCCCTTTTTTACGGAGGTTTGCGCGTTTTCTAGTTTAGAACCCCATTTCAGGAGACGAACAAAAGGTAAATGCTCAAAAACACAATTTTCAGAACTGCAATTTCAATCGGATGTCTGTTAACAATCTCAGGAATTGCTACTGCTGACACGAAGATCAAGTCACGTCAAACCAGCGGTGGTCAAACTTACGAAAACACCAGCTACATCAAAGGCAAACGCCAACGCAGTGAAACAAACAACGGCCAAATGATTGTGTTGCAGCAGTGCGACCTGCGGCGAAACATTCAGATCATGCCGCAAGCGAACGCTTACATCGTCCAGCCATACGATGAACCGGCAACCACCGGTGCGGCGAGTTCAACCACCGCGCAACCAGGCGCTGTGAGAAAAGGCGGAGTAGTAAATTCAACCGTCACCACGCGCGACACCGGTGAGCGCAAGCAGATGTTGGGCTACACAGCGCGTCACATCATCACCACGATGGTTACAGATTCATCGCCCGACGCATGTTCGCCGATCAAGAGCAAGATGGAGATCGATGGCTGGTACATCGACGCCGCCTTCGCACTCGATTGCGACATGTCACAAGCTTACAAATCCTACACACCGCAAACAGCCGCCGGCTGTCACGATCGTTACGAGACGAAACAGATCGGTATGGCAAAGAAAGGTTTTCCGGTTTGGGAAAAGACGACCATGTTTGGTCAGGATGGTGCGGAGAGTTTTTCGACAGTGAATGAAGTCGTCGAATTCTCACAAGCGACGTTGGACGCGAGCTTGTTTGACATCCCGGCAGGTTATCGTGAAGTGAAAGACTTTGCGAGTGCTTTTAGTTCGCCTACTACGCCAACACAATCGAGCGAAAGCACTGAAACTCAGCCGACGACTCCGACGACCGCGCCGACCAGCACACCGTCGCCACAGCCCAACAAGGAACCCAAGAAAGAGGAAAATCCCGTCAAAAAAGGTCTCAAATCACTCAAGCCCAAATGGTAATTACCCTTTGTGCTCTTTTTTGTGCCTTAAACTGTGTGCCTTTTTGTGGCCCTAGCTCGGAGGATGCACGCCCGTCTTCAGAAACGAAGACGGGCATTGCTTTTCTACGACACACTCAGCACACAGCGGATTGCGTGCCTTGCAGATCTTCCTTCCATGCCAAATCATCAGGTGCGGGAAGATCACCCAATCTTTCCTCGGCACGATCGGGATCAACTCCTGTTCGATCTTCTCCGCCGTCTTCTCCTGTGCTAACGCGAGCCGGTGAGAAAGCCGCGTGACGTGCGTATCGACAACAACGCCGGCTTTGATCCCAAACGCATTGCCAAGCACGACGTTCGCAGTCTTCCGTGCGACGCCCGGCAGCTCGAGCAACTCGTCCATCGTGTGCGGCACCTGCCCACCGTACTCTTCCGTCAGGACCTTCGACGTCCCCTGAATCGACTTTGTCTTGTTTCGAAAGAAGCCGGTCGACTGGATGTCTTTCTCCAGCTCGCGCGGCGACACCTTGAGATAGTCTTCCGGCTTCGTGTACTTCCGAAACAGATCAGCGGTAACGATGTTAACTCGCTCGTCCGTGCACTGCGCCGAGAGAATCGTCGCAATCAATAATTCAAACGGGTTCGAATGATTGAGCGAACATTTAGCGCCCGGATAAGCCCGCTTGAGTCGCCGAATAATGTCGCGCGTGCGCGCCTTCAGTTCCTCAAAACTTTCGCGTTTTGGCATCGTTATCCTGTTCTCTTCAACTTCCCTGTTTTCTTGGCCCACGCTTCGATCCGCACAAACGCCCAGAGGCCAAGCGGCAAAAGCACTGCGCCCATCAGCGCGAGAATCAGCAACTCGTTCGTGACTGCCGACAGCGGCGCGCCCGCGAGATACTCAGGCGTCGAATTGCTGTTTCCCACTCCGAACAATTTTCGGCAAGCCGTAAGCGTGTAAGTTGCCGGCGAAAGTGCCGAGAGCGGTTGCATCCATCCCGGCAGGACCGAGATGTCATAATAAACGCCGGAAACCAGCAGGATCGAGCCCTGAAAGATGTGCGTCGCTTCCGCGCCACGCTCTGCACTCATAACCGGGAACACCGCTGCAAACAAACCGAGACCGACAAACGCGGCCGTGCTCACCGCCAGCACCACCAGCACACCGAAGAGATTGACGCCGCGCAAATGCAGATCGGTAAACAACATGAGACCGACGAGCACGATTATCGTAGTCACGATCGCGTTCAGCAGTGAAAACAGACTAACACCCAGCAGGTGAACGCCACGCGAGATCGGCGCCATGAACGTGTATTCCAGCGTGCCTTCCCAACGCTCGTAAGCAATCGACATCGCGATCTCGTTGTATAAGAACGAAAGATAGTTCCACAACAACGCTCCGACTACGAGCGTCAGCGTTAGTTGGTAATCATTTTGTGCGACGCCGATCAGCGCCACTGTCGCAGACGTCACCACCGCGTAGAAGTTGAACACGATCACCCAGCCGATGTAACGACGGGTGATGTGCCAGCCTCGAAACAGGAAGGCCCACGTTTGTCGTAGAGTTGCTTCCATGATCAATCCTCCACTAATGCCATTTCGTCTTCTTCTTCGGCGAGTTCTTCACCAGTTAACTTGATGAACGCATCATCCAGCGTCGCCGCGTTAGCACGCCGCATCAGGTGCGCCGCAGTTCCCTCGGCCACGAGCTTGCCGTGCGCGAGAAAACCGATTCCCACACAGAGTCTCTCCGCTTCCGCCATGTCGTGCGTGGTCAGAAGGATCGTGGTCCCTTCGCGTCTTTGCAGATCTTCAAGGAACGACTGCACGTCGCGACGACTCTTCGGATCGAGACCCGTCGTCGGTTCGTCCAGCAGCAGCAACGGTGGATTGATCATCAGCGCGCGGGCGATGCTGATTTTCTGTTGCATGCCGCGGCTCATCTCCTCGAGTGGCGTCGAAAACTTCGCGTTCTCCATTCCCAACTGCTCGAGAATATCCATCGCACGTCGTTCTGCATCGCGCGCCTTCTGACCGTAGAGCAGCGCCGTGTAAAGCAGGTTTTCACGGGCCGAGAGCTTCTTATAGAACGCAGCGTCGACGCTGACGCGCCCGATGATCTTGCGCACCTGTTCCTGTTGCTCGGGCAGCGTGAAACCCATCAGGCTGACGTAGCCGCTGTCGGCGATGAGCAGAGTCGAAAGGATTCGGATCAGGCTCGACTTGCCGGAACCGTTCGGTCCGAGCAGCCCATACGTCTCTCCTTGCGCGACGCTGAAAGAGACGTCGTCGATCGCCCAAAGCTCGGATTTCTTCCGGAAACCGTTGCGTTTGCGGAAACTTTTACGAAGGTTGCGCACCTGAATAGCTGTTTGTTCCATGATCGACCTCAAAAGCGGGTAGCCCAAAATGGGTCCGCTTGAACGAAAACAATTGATTTGTGGTTTGGAAAAAGTAGGAAGCGGCTGAGCGGATACCGATACGCCTGCCCTCAGCAGACGTCGTGACCCGACCCAGCCGCGCAGATGAATCCCCTGCGCGCGGGAATCAGGCCAGGTTCAGCCGCAGCTTAACTTTGAGGAAGAAGAGTGTTCTCATCACTAACATTCTAATCACCTTGGTCGGCACAGAATAATACAGGACTTGAGAATTAACAAGGTCTTCTCTGCGGCCCTCTGCGTATCTCTGCGATCTCTGCGTTTGATCGGTCGTTTTAACGCAGAGATCGCAGAGATACGCAGAGGGCCGCAGAGAATTACCGCCGTCCGTGCGCGATCTTGATCGCTTCAGGTAGTTGCCGCAGGCGCAGCATCGCGAGCACGCCGAGAAAGGGGCCGGGTGCGAGAATCATGAAGGCATAACGCCAACCCCAAGCTGTTTCAAACTTCGGGATCAGCTCGATCGAGATCGTCGTGAGTAAAAACCCGATACACATCTGAATCGTCAACGCCGTGCCGATATACTGCGGATCGCCAAGCTCTGTCACGCATGACGAAAACTGCGCCGAGTCCGCCACCACCGTCGCGCCCCAGATCGCTGCAACGAACAACAACAGAACCGGATTTCCTCCAAATAACAATCCAATGATCAGACAACAAGAGCCACTGATCGCCATCGCCCAGGACGTCACCAAAGTTCTCCCAACACGATCGGCAACCAAACCCGCGATAACACAACCGACCGCACCTGCGCCGATCACGAGGAACGAACCCAACTCCGCTAACCTCGGATCGCCGCCTCGAATCGCGAGACTCGCGCGGATCATCACGGGTATCCAGATCCACATGCCGTACAACTCCCACATGTGACCGAAGTAACCCAAGTTCGCGAGTCTCACGCCGCGACTGCTGAAGACCCTCACGATCTGCGACATGTCAAACTTCGCCGGCGGTAGTGCGTATGGACCATCGTCAACAAAAAAGAGCACGACGAGTCCGCCGATGACGGCGAGAAGCGAAACGAAGAGCACGTTGGATCTCCAGTTCGCGCTTCCCACGGCGTTGACGAGGTAAGGCGTCGCCTTTCCCATCGTCAGCGCGCCGACCAAAACACCGAGCGCCATTCCGCGTCGTTCGCGAAACGACGTCGCCATGATCTTCATCCCCGGTGGGTAGACGCCGGCGAGGCAGATGCCCGTGAGGAAACGCAGAACTATCGCGGAAGATGGCTCGGTGACGTAATAACCGAAGATCCCATTTACGACTGCGCCGAGAAATGAAGAGACGGCAAAGAGGTGTCTGGTACTGATGATGTCAGGGAGGTTCAACGTCGCGCTGATCAACGTTCCGGCGACGAAGCCGAGTTGCACGGCGATTGCGAGCCAGCTTATTTGCGATGGCGAGAGTTGCCATTCGCGGGAGAGAGCAGGAACGACGGCGGAACCACTAAACCAAAGCGCCATCCCCAAAAGTTCCGCAGCGGCGAGTAGCGCCAGCGCACGCCATCGACGTTGGTGCTGGGTAGTGGTCATAGACAGGATTTACAGGATTTTTCAGGATGTACATGATTTGATCTTGTAAATCTTGAAAAATCATGTGAATCCTGTCCACTATGCAAGATCGAACAGCAGAATCTCGGCGTTTCCTTCAGCCTTAATCTTCAGATTCGATTCACCGACGACGACAAGCCCATCGCCCTGTTCCGCACTTTCGCCATTCACATTGATCGCCCCGCGCGCAATCTGAATCCACGCGTAGCGCCCCGAATCCATCGCGCGCTCGATTTCCTGATCGGCATCCAGTATCGAGGCAAACAAGCTGACATCCTGATTCAGCCGCACCGAATCATCACGCCCATCGTTCGATGCGATCAGACGCAAGTGCCCGCGTCGCTCCTCTTCGGTGAAGGCCTTCTGCTCGTACCCAGGCGTCAGATCCTCGGCATTCGGCAGAATCCAGATTTGCAACAGGTGCACACGCTCTCGATCCGACGCATTCTTCTCACTGTGCCTCACGCCCGTTCCCGCCGTCATGCGTTGCACGTCGCCAGGTCTGATCACAGAGCCGTTGCCCATGCTGTCTTCGTGTTTCAGCGCACCCTCGAGGATGTACGTGATGATCTCCATGTCGCGATGTCCGTGCATCGGAAACCCGCGACCTGCCGCGACGAAGTCTTCATTAATCACCCGCAGACTGCGAAAGCCCATGTAACGCGGATCGTAATACTGGTCGAATGAGAACGTGTGATACGTGTTCAGCCACCCGTGATCGAAATGCCCGCGTTCGTGTGATTTTCTAATCGTAATCATGTCTTACAAACCAAGTCCTTCTTCGTGCGCCACAAACACTGTCACGAGCTCATTCAAACCTTCCGCATCCTGGTCGTCAAATCTTCCAATCGTCGGACTGTCGAGATCCAAGACGCCGAGCAAACGCTCGCCGTCGAAAAGCGGCACCACGATCTCCGAGTTCGAAGCGACGTCGCAAGCGATGTGACCCGGAAACTCGTGCACATTCGGCACGATGATCGTTTCGCATTGTTGTGCGGCGACTCCGCAGACGCCTCTACCCATCGGAAGGCGCACGCACGCGGGATTCCCCTGGAATGGCCCAAGTACCAGCTCGTCGCCTTGCAAAAAATAGAATCCGGCCCAATTCACATTCGGCAGCGAATTGAATAGCAACGCGCTGAAGTTCGCCGCGTTTGCGATGAAGTCGTGCTCTCCTTTGAGCAGACTCCTCAACTGGACCACAAGGCTCGCATAGAGCTTCGGCTTGGCGTTGTTCTCCGGCGTTGCGGCGGCTCGTCGCTTTGCTGCGGAACGTTTCGTTTTGGACGCGCGCTTGGGGGCGGGTTTCTTCTTTGCAGATTGAGGGCTCATGTTGCTTTCGGTTCCTCCGTTGCAGGCCGGATGCTGATGACCACGGATTTCGACGCCGGAGTATTGCTCTTTTCGGCGACGCTGCGCACCGGCACTAAAACATTTGCTTCAGGAAAGTAAGTCGCGGCACAGCGTTGTGGAATGTTGTACGGCACGACCTCAAACCGCCGCGCGATTCGCTCTTCACCTTCAAAATGGCTGACCAAGTCTACAACTTGTCGCGCGCGCAAGCCCGCGGCGGCGATGTCTTTCGGGTTGAGGAACACGACGCGCCGCCCGTCGCTGATTCCACGATAGCGATCGTTCGAGCTGTAGATGGAAGTATTAAACTGGTCGTGACTGCGAATCGTCATCATCAGAAACTGATCTGGACCAAGCTTGAGTTCCGGCAATTGATGCACGGTGAACTGGGCCTTGCCACTCGCCGTGTTGAAGACGCGTTTGCGTGCGGCGTTGGGAAGATAGAAGCCGCCGGGGTTGTGGAGACGCGTGTTGTAGTTGTCAAAACCCGGAACCACTCGTTCGATCGCGTCGCGAATCTTGTCGTAATTATTCGCCAGGTCTTCCCAATCGACGGTGGTGCGATGTTCGAGCGTGGCGCGCGCGAGACGCGCAACGAT
>Ga0111539_10013016_pt1 | contig 10410 bp, 11 predicted proteins | sample RhiMethybrSRZTD1_FD_79667 | JGI IMG/M metagenome (GOLD analysis project Ga0111539, IMG submission 79667) | Populus rhizosphere microbial communities from Tennessee, USA - Rhizosphere MetaG P. TD hybrid SRZTD1 (version 2) (version 2) | ecosystem: Host-associated > Plants > Roots > Rhizosphere >... | reverse complement strand
TCACCAGGCCGAGCACGAGCGCGCCGAACACGTCGAGGCCGCGCCGCGTCACCACCAGGACCCCCGTGATGGCGAAGATGGCGGTCCCGAGCATCTCGAAGTAGTAGAGCCACACGAGGCGCATTATCGGCCCGCGGGTTCGAACCGTCGAGCCGCGTCACGGGCGCGCAAAGGGGGCAGCGCCGCCGACCTGTTCCGGCTCCGCTTGCCGCCATGAGAAGCGGAGCACCCAGTCTCCCTTGTCCTCGTCACGCTCCACTTGACGCAGGCATGCGGCCTCGTCCACGGGATCAGGTCTCCAGACCGCCCCCTTCGTTGTCCGACGCAAATAGGTGAGGACGTACGCCGCATACGCGTCTTCGGGCGAAAACCCGCGAACGATCCCGAATCTCGTGTTCATGAATCCTCCTTTCCACGCGCGTTGACGGGACGCTCTACCTTGACTTCAGGGCGCTCGCCGGGGCGATCCCGTCGGCCGTGTCTCTGGAGCGTGCGACTCCTCGCAGGACGTCGGACCTCGTGAGGATTGCGACGAGTGACCCGCGTTCGAGGACGGGGAGGCTTCCGAGGCCTTTCCGGAGCATCACGTCGGCCGCTTCCGCCAGGGCCGTCTCCGGCCCAACGGTGACGACCGGTTTCGACATGAGGTCCTCGACACGAAGGGCCCGGCCGGCGGCCCTGGTGTCATCGATCCCGTGGAGATGGGCAAGAACGGCGGGCGCGCGCAGGAGATCCCGGTCCGTGACGATCCCCACGAGCTCGCCATCCACCACTACCGGCAGATGACGAAAGCGGCCGAGGGCCATGATCCCTTCGGCAACGTGGACGGTCTCCTTCGGCTCCACCGTCGTTACCGGCGTCCTCATGACGTGACTGACCTTCATCGCTCCTCCTTTCGGTGACGGCGTCAGGCGACGTCCCGACCCGACCGCTCCGGTTGATAGATGACCTCGTCCACGCGGAGCGTTCACGTCGGCCGTACGCGGGAACATCACGTGGATGGTGAACGCCTCACCCGTCCCGACCGTTTGGAAGGCGCACCGCTTGGGGGCGCACCTGATGGCGTCAGGGTCGGGTCGGCGAGCCGCGCGTGGGCCCGCAATGCCGGTCAGTCAGCCCGAGAGGGCGCCGAGCACCGGACGACCCTCTAGATGGCAATCATCGGGCCAACGTGACGAATCCGAGAGCAATTTGGAAGCAGCTGTGAATCAAGGAGTTAGAGAGGAGGGCACGGCGGCCGTCAATGTCCCGGTCCTTCGAGCATTTCATATCGAAATCGTCTTTCCGCAGTCATCATTAATGAGGTTGCGACCGGGGTGGGCCACCATCTTCCATTCGTGGCCCTTTCTCATCTCCCGCTCCGCGCGGCGGCCATACCTTCGCGCGGTGGATTGCGGGCCGACGCCGGGCCGGATATGGTCGTCGAACGGCTTTGACCCATCTCGCGCCCTGACGTTGGTGTTTCGATCGCCATGAGCAGCGAACCTTCGCCGGCCCTTCACGTCGCGATCATCCTGTCCCCATTTCTGTTGGCGCCCCTCGCCGGATGGCTGGGACGCGGGGGGGGCCGAAGGGCGGTGATGCTCGGTCTGCCTCCCGCTCTTCTGACGGGCTACTTCCTCTACCTCGCGCGCGCGGTCGCCGCGCAGGGGCCGTTCGCCGTCGGTGTCCCGTGGATGCCGAGCCTGGGTTTGTCGCTCTCGTTCCACCTCGACGGGCTCGCCGTCTTGTTCGCGACCGTCATCACGGGGATCGGTACCCTGATCGTGATCTACGCGGTCGGATACCTGGGCGACCACCCCCAGGCCGGGCGCTTCCTGGCCATCCTGTACGGTTTCATGGGATCGATGCTGGGCGTCGTGCTGAGCGACAGCCTCATTGCCGTATTCGTCTTCTGGGAGCTGACCGGCTTCACCTCCTACCTCTTGATCGGCTTCGAGCACGATCGTCCGGAAGCGCGACGTGCCGCGCTTCAGGCGCTCATCGTCACCGGCTCCGGCGGCCTCGCCCTTCTCGCGGCGGCCGTGATGATCGGGCAGATGAGCGGGGGAGTCAGCCTGTCCGGGCTGCTCAGCGGAAACGTTTCCTTGCGCGAGCACGACTTGTACGCGGCCACCGTTGCGCTCGTCCTCCTGGCCGCCTTCACCAAGTCCGCGCAGTTTCCCTTCCACTTCTGGCTGCCCAACGCGATGGAGGCCCCCACGCCGGTGAGCGCGTACCTTCATTCCGCGACCATGGTGAAGGCGGGCATCTATCTCGTGGCCCGCATGACGCCGATCCTCGGCGGCAGCGCACCCTGGACCACGGCCCTCGTCGGCGTGGGAGCGTTGACGATGGTGGGGGGTGCCTATCGGGCGGTGACCGAGACGGATCTGAAGCGTGTCCTGGCCTATTCGACGATCGGCGCCCTGGGCGTGCTCACGCTGCTGCTCGGGATCGGGACCCGCGCGGCGGTGGCGGCGAGCCTGGTCTACCTCCTGGCGCACGCCTGCTACAAGGGCGCATTGTTCATGGTCGCGGGGGCGGTCGAGCACGAAACCGGCACGCGAGACGCGGCCGCCCTGGGCGGGCTGCGGCACTCCATGCCCCTTACTGCCGTGGCCGCCGTGCTGGCCGCCACCTCCATGGCGGGCGCGCCCCTCTTCCTGGGTTTCATCGCCAAGGAGCAGCTCTACGACACCGTCCGGCACGAGCTCGCGTGGCCGGCCGTCGTGCTCGCGGTCGGCGCGAGCGCGTTGATGGGGGCGGCGGGGTTGATCGCGGGCGTGTCACCGTTCGCCGGGCGGCCGACGACGTCATCCGGCACTCACGAAGCGCCGCCGTCACTGTGGTCGGGACCGCTGGTCCTCGCGGTCATCGGCCTCATCGGGGGAGTGGCGCCGGCAATCCTCGAGTCGCCGCTGACGCTGGCGACCGGCGCCATCGTGCGGGGGGCCGAACCCGTCCGATTGGAGGCGTGGCACGGCCTGACGCCGGTGCTTCTGCTCAGCGTGCTCACCCTGCTCGGCTCCCTCGTCCTTTACGTGTCACGCGAAAGGTTCAGGCGCGGGGCCTGGCCCCGAGCCCTGCGCACAGAACGCTTGTACACGTTCGCAGGGGGAACACTCGACCGCCTGAGCCGGGTGATCGCGCCGCCGCTACAGAGCGCCTCCCTGCGCTCGTACGTGCTCACGATCATCGTCACCACCATCGTCCTTCTCGGCTCCAGCCTCCTGATCGGAGGGGGCCTGCCGGCGCGGAGCCGCTCGACCCCGGTGCACCTCCATGAGTTCGCCATCGCCGCCCTCATCATCACCGCGGCCGTGTCGGCGGCCACGGCCCGTTCCAACATGACGGCGGTGCTGTCGCTGGGCACGGTCGGCTATGGTGTCGCCGTCATCTACATCCTGTTCGGAGCGCCGGATCTGGCCATGACCCAGTTCGCGGTCGAGACCCTGACCGTGGTGATCTTCGTCCTCGTCTTCCACCAGCTGCGCGGATTCGGCGACCTGTCGACCGGGCTGGTCAAGGTCCGCGATGCGGTCATCGCCGCGGCGGGCGGGACGCTCATCGCCACCCTGGTCCTGTTCATCGGCGCTTCCGGCACGACGTCGCGGCTTGCGGCGTATTTCGCGGAAGCAAGCCCTCGTCTCGGACACGGGAGCAACATCGTCAACGTCATGCTGGTCGACTTCCGTGGATTCGACACCCTTGGAGAGATCACGGTCCTGGTCACGGTTGCGGTCGGGGTGCGCGCCCTTCTGCGCCTCGGAAACAAGGAACGTCACGGATGAGCTCCCTGATTCTCCGGACGGCTACCCGCTTCCTCATGCCGCTCCTCCTGCTCTTCGCGCTGTTCCTGCTGCTGCGGGGCCACAACGAGCCGGGTGGCGGATTCGTGGGCGGCCTGGTCGTGGCCGCGGCGTTCGTCCTGCATACGATCAGTGCCGGTGTCCCCGCCAGCCGGCGCGCTCTCCTGATCCACCCTTCGACACTTCTCAGCGTTGGGCTGCTGGTCGCGCTGGCCAGCGCCGTGCCCGCGCTCATCGTCGGCCGCCCTTTCATGAGCGCGCTTTGGAAGGAAGTCGGAACCGGGGAAGCGGCGTGGGCCATCGGGACTCCGCTCGTATTCGACATCGGCGTCTTCCTGGCCGTGATCGGTGTCGTGCTCACCATCGTCTTCACCCTGGCGGAGGACTGAATGGAGTTGTTGCTCGCGGTGGTGGCGGGGGTGCTGTACGCGACGGGGTTCTACCTGCTGCTGCGACGGCGGATGGCGCAGCTGATCGTCGGGCTCGGGCTGCTCGCCAACGGCTCGAACGTCCTCATCTTCACCGCAGCCGGGCTGACCCGGTCGCGGCCGCCCATCGTGGTCGAGCACGCTCCCGCCGCCGCCGCATCGTTCGCCGATCCCGTGCCCCAGGCGCTCATCCTGACCTCGATCGTCATCGGCTTCGGCGTCACCGCCTTCACCTTGGTCCTGGCACGTCGTGTCCACGCTTCCTCCGCCACCGATGACATCGACGAGATCGCGGAGAAGCGCTCCTGATGCTCCTCGTCCTTCCCATCGTCCTGCCGATGGCGACGGCCATCCTGCTGCAACTCGTCCCTCACCGCGTACGGCTGTCGAGAGTACTGGCCTTCGTGGGCGCGTTGGCGATTCTCGCTGCCGCTCTGGCGCTCCTCGTCCGCGTGGATCGGGGGGGCATCCAGGTCCTCCAGGTCGGGGGCTGGCCGGCGCCCTTCGGTATCACGCTGGTCGCGGACGTGTTCAGCGCGCTTCTGCTGGTGATGGTCGGCATCATCGGCGCGGTGGTGACCGGGACTTCGTTCTCGGGTGTCGACCCACGACGAGAGGCCACCGGCTATCACGCGCTGATCCACGTCTTGTTGATGGGTGTTTCGGGCGCCTTCCTGACGGGCGACATCTTCAACCTCTACGTCTGGTTCGAAGTCATGTTGATCGCGTCCTTCGTGCTGATGGCGCTCCATCGGACGCCCGTACAGCTCCAGGCTGCCTTCACGTACGTGGCCTTGAACCTTCTCGCCTCCGCGGTGCTGCTGACGGCGATCGGCCTCTTGTACGGCCAGGCCGGAACCCTCAACTTCGCCGATCTCGCTCGTGTCTGGCCGGAGCGGCGAACGCCAGGACTCGATTCGGCGCTGGCCATGCTGTTCCTGACCGCCTTCGGGATCAAGGCTGCGCTGTTTCCGCTCTTCTTCTGGCTGCCCGCGTCCTATCACACGCCGCCGGCGGCGATCGGCGCGTTGTTCGCGGGACTCCTGACGAAAGTCGGGGTGTACGCGCTGATCCGGATTGCCACGCTGCTCTTCCGCGACGGGGGAACGATCCTGTACCCACTCGTCGTCGTGCTGTCGGCGACGACGATGGTGGTCGGACTGGTGGCCGCCACCGGACAACGCGACTTCCGGCGTGTCCTCTCCTTCAACCTCGTCGGTCACATCGGATTCACGACGGTGGGACTCGGCCTCTTCACGCCCCTCGCCCTCGCCGGCTCCATTCTGTACGTGGTGCATCACATGCTCGTCATCACGAGCCTCTTCCTCGTGAGTGGCCTGTTCCTGCGCATGCGCCGGACGACGGACCTGGCCAACCTCGGAGGGCTCTACCGGACGCAACCGGCCGTCGCGGCGCTGGCGATGATTCCGTTGTTTTCGCTGGCCGGCGTGCCTCCGCTCTCCGGATTCATCGCCAAGCTCGCCATCATCACCGCCGCCATCGAGGTCCGTCGCTACGGCCTCGCCTTCATCGCCCTGGCCGTCAGCCTCCTGACGCTGCTTTCGATGGCCCGGTCCTGGCAGGAGGCGTTCTGGAAGCCGGCTCCAGGCGCGCCGGCGGCCCCGATCGGACGCGCCCTTCTTGCCCCCATCCTGGCCCTGGCCATCCTCACCCTCGGATTGACCGTCGCCGCCGAGCCGGTGTTCGACCGGTGCCGCCGTGCGGCGACACAACTCCTTCACCCGGACGAGTACATTCAGGCGGTCCTGGGACGATGACCCTCCTCCTCGGCAATCTGCTCCTCGCCCTGGCCTGGGCCGCTCTCCGCGGGGAGTTCTCGCTCGCGACCCTCGTGACCGGTTACGTCCTCGGTTACCTGGTCCTCCTGATGCTCGTGAGGGGCGGGGTGCTCGGCTCGTCCCGCTACGTCGGGAAGGTCAGCCTCTTCGCCGGCCTCGCCGCCTTCTTCGTATGGGAGCTCGTGCGCGCCAACCTCCGGGTGGCCCTGGACGTCGCGACGCCGCGGTATCACATGACTCCCGGGATCCTGCAGATCCCGCTGGACGCCACGCGCGACTCCGAGATCCTGCTGCTGGCGGTCCTGATCAACCTCACGCCGGGCAGCGTCGCTCTCGACGTGTCCGAGGACCGCACGATGATGTACGTCCACGCGATGTACATCGACACGCCGGACGCCGTCCGCCGCGAGATCAAGGAGGGCTACGAGCGCCGCGTGATGCGGCTGCTGAGCTGAGGCACGAACATGCTGAACATGACCATCGGGCTGGCTCTCGTGATCCTCGCGGTGGCGGCCCTCCTCGCCTTCGTTCGCCTGTTGCGGGGTCCGACCTTGCCCGACCGTTTCGTGGCCATGGACCTGATCGGGATACTCATCGTCGGCTTGATCGTCGTGGGTGCGGCGGCGACGCGCGAGCAGGTGTTCCTCGATGTGGCGATCGTGATCGCGCTCATCAGTTTCGTCGGCACGGTGGCCTACGCGCGATACCTCGAGAGGGACGAGAGATGATGGAAACCGTTTCCGGGATCCTTTTCCTCGCGGGGGCAATCCTGGGGCTGCTCGCGGCGGTGGGCGTGTTGCGAATGCCCGATGTCTTCACACGCATGCAGGCGTCCACGAAGGCGGCCACCCTGGGTCTCGGCTGCCTGCTGGCGGGACTCGCCATCCAACGCCCCGAAGTGTCGGTCGTGATCCGGGCCGGCAGTATCGGGGCGTTCGTCATGCTCACGACTCCGGTCGCGGCCCACGTCATCGCTCGAGCGGCGTTCTTGACCGGCGTCCCGCTGTGGAAGGGGACCCTGATCGATGAGCGGCGCGGTGGCCAGGGTAGAGACCGTCCGAAGCCTTGACGGTGCGTCTCGGGCTACGGCATGAGCGCGTAGCCGGTACGTGGCCACGGGGTGTGCGCCCGGCGTGAAATCGACCGGGCACACGATCACCGCCCGTTCTGCCACCCCGCCCCATCGCGTCAGTCGAGCCTGAAGTTGACCGTCACCGTCATGACGACCGGAACGGGTATCCCGTTGAGGAGGGTCGGCGTGAATCGCCACTGCCCGACCGCATCGACCGCCGCATCATTGAGCAGCGGAATCCCGCGCAACACCCGCACGTCCTCGACCGATCCCGATGGGTTGATGAGCGCCTCGAGTATCACCAGGCCATGGATCCGCGATTGCCTGGCCAGGTCGGGATAGGACGGAGCGACGTGGCGGACCTTCGTGGGGGCCTTGATCTGGCCGCCGACACGCATGGGAGCCGGCGGAGGCAGGGTGGGCGGCGGCGCCGTTACGGGCGGGCCAGGGACACCCCCAAGGACTCCACCCACGACACCACCGAGCACGCCGCCGACGACGCCACCCTCCATTCCGCCTTCAACGCCCTCCGCCACGCCTCCCGCAACGCCCAGGTCGCTGCCGAACTCGACGCCGGGATCCGCCGTCACCTTGTCCGGCACCTCGACGGGCGCGGTGAACTTCGCCACCTTGGTGGGCTCTGGCTGCTTGGTCCGCGGTTCCACGACCTTCGACGTCATGGCCCTGGCCGGCGGGGGCGGGGGAGGCGGAGGAGGTGGCGCAACCGCGTCGTCCACGAAGATCGCGCGCAAAGCTCCGTCCTCCAATTCCGGCAGCTCTCCGAGAGTCAGGAGCGGCACGATGACGAGCGCGGCCAGGGCGATCGCGTGGATCGCGATCGAGACGGACAGGGTCAAACGGCGTCTCGCCTGTCGCTTGCGCGACCAGCCCGGATCGAGGAACTGATCGAAGATCGCGTGCGTCATATCAACCCCCCTTCGAATGAATGAAACGGGCCACGGTCTAAAGCATCAGGGTGGCGCGGCGTGGGCCGGCCCGCGTGCACGGCGGCAGCGGCGGCCGGTAGCGGGCTCGAGGTCGCCGGTCGGCGACCGAGCACGACTACGCTCGTGACCCAACTCTAAGCGTTTCCATGTGTTAGTGCAATTAGAAAATTAGCTCCACATAGTTAGGATAAACAAAACAAAGCCACGTCCCCCATCCTTGTCGCGTCAGGCCCGCAGGTGAGGCACCATGGGACGCGGAGGCGGCGGCCATGTGGATCCGGATCACCACCCAGCGGCGGCCCGAGTCCTCGGAATGAGCGGAGTGCGTGCGCGAATGCTCCTGCTCGTGGGCCTGGCCATCGCACCGCTGTTCGTCTTCACGGTGTACCAGGGGGTCGAAGAGCGGCGACGCGCGGCCGCACGCGAGCAGGCGGAAGCCCGCCGGCTCGTCCTTCTGTTCGGTGCGGAGCACCGGCGGGTCATCGCCGATGCGCGGCAGATCCTGTTCGTCCTGGCGCAGGCGCCGGCCGTCCGCAGGGCGAACCCCGTCGAGTGCGACGGGCTGTTCCATGACATCCTCGCCGCCTCTCCCCAATACGAGAACCTCCTGCTCGCCGACTTGGAATGGGTGGTGAGGGCGGCCGCGCATCCGGCTGCCATCGACGGCGAAGACCGGACTCTTCTGACCAGGGCGGCCGCTTCGACGTTTGCGGTGGGGCCGGTCCGTCTCCTCGGCCGCGCGCCGGTTCCGACGCTCAGCGTCGCGCACGCCGTGCCCACCAATGGGCGCGCTCCGAAGACGGTGCTCCTGGTCAGGCAGGAGATGCGGTGGGTGGAAGGGGAATTCGCGGTCGCGGGCCTCGGCCCGCTCACCAGGGTCACCTTATGGGACGCTTCCGGCCGAATCCTCCTCCGGCACCCTGATCCCGAGGGCTACCTCGGTCGCGATGCGAGCTGGAGCGAGGTCTGGAAGGCGATCCAGGCCACGGGAGGCGAGGGAACCGCAGAAGCCGAGGGCGGCGACGGCGTGCGACGCCTCTACGGGTTCACGAGGGTGGGCGAGCAGCCGAGCGGCACCGAGATGTTCCTCTCCCTCGGCGTCCCCATCGACGTTGCTTTCGCCGACCTCCGGCGCCTCGAACGGAGGAACCTCCTCGTCCTTGTGCTCGCGACGACTCTGGCCGTTGGCGTGACCTGGCTCGGCGGCGAGCGCCTCCTCGTTCGGCTCTTCGGCCAGATGCAGACGATGGCAGAGCGCGACTCACTCACCGGTCTGGCCAATCGGCGACGCTTGCTCGCCGTCGGCCAGGAAGAGCAGCGTCGCGCCCGCCGATTCGGCCACCCCTTGGCCGCGTTGATGCTCGACCTCGACCGCTTCAAGCTCGTGAACGATCGCTACGGTCATGGCGCCGGCGACGATGTCCTGCGCGAAGTCGGCCGACGCATCCTGGCCACCGTCCGGGAGACCGACCTCCCGGCTCGATACGGAGGCGAGGAGTTCGCCGTTCTCCTTCCGGTGACGGACCTCGAGACGGCGCGCGAGGCGGCCGAGCGGATTCGCGTGGCGGTGGCCGAAGCGCCCATCGGCACTCGGAGGGGTCCCTTGTCCGTGACCCTCAGCGCGGGCGTAGCCGTGCTCGGCGACGACACGCGCGACCTGGGAGCGCTCTTCGACGCGGCCGATGCCGCGCTCTACGCGGCCAAAGCGGCCGGCCGCAACCGCGTCTCCGTCGCACCCGCGCCGGCGTGAACGCTCAGACCGATCAGCCATGATCTGGCCCGGAAGGGTCCAACCGGTGTGCCTCGCCATCACCGAAGGCTCACGCCGGCTGCGGCGCCGCCCTGGCGCGACCGCCCAAGGGGCGCCCGGCGGCATCGGTTGCGTGCCCTGTGTCCAGCGGCGCCAACATTGCGCGGAGGGCTCGCGGCCAGTATTGTCAGCGCACGGTGTCTCGGGCACCTCGATTGCAGAACACGATCGGCAGCGGGAGGCTACCGTGGCGATCCACGCAAGCAGGTCACCCGAAATGGCGGCGACGTCGCCCGTGCTCACGGTTCGCCCTTCCGTGGAAAGGCCGAAGCGATGACGAACGCTTTGCCCGTCTCCGCGCCGGCGTCGTCGGCCGGCGCAGATCCCGGCGTCGTCCTCCGCCACCTCCTCTGGGCCTGTGACTTCTCGGAGTGCTCGGTGGGAGCGCTCCGCTTCGCGATACCGCTCGCGCGCGCTTTCGGATCCGACATCACGGCCCTCCACGTGATCCCCACCACGATTCCCCCCGGGGCGGGAGCCGCGTCCTTCACGAATCCGGCCCTGTTGAAGCCGCATCTCCATCACGACGTCTCGACATCCCTCAGCCGCTACCTGGGGCCGGC